>ERZ835051.2232-NODE-2232-length-17699-cov-3.504818_pt1 | contig 17699 bp, 14 predicted proteins | sample MGYA00519575_ERZ835051 | MGnify/ENA primary metagenome ERZ835051 (study PRJEB31850, sample SAMEA3708769) | human gut metagenome | biome: human gut; feature: human-associated habitat; material: faeces | place: China | collected 2014 ... | reverse complement strand
CGCTGTCGCAGAAAATACTTAAGGTGATGGCCCTCTTCACCGGGATGCAGTTCTTCACCATCCTCTGCACCATCGTCAAGACCAAGCTGGTGGCGCTATGGCTGTCGGCCGACGGTGTGGGCCTGTTCGGCATCCTCAACACCACGGTCGAGACCACGGCCACGCTCACCGACATGGGACTGAGGCAGAGCGCCGTGCGCGACGTGGCGCAGTCGGCAGGGAAGCCCTCACTCCTTGCCCGCATAGCCGCGGTGGTGCGGCGCTGGAGCCGACTGACGGGCCTGCTGGGTGCCGTGGTCGTCAGCGCCCTCTGCCTGCCACTGTCGGCATGGTTCTTCGGCGACACGAGCCGCTGGTGGATGTTCGCGCTGCTGTCGGCGGCGATGCTGCTGAACGCCATCACCGGCGGCGAACAAGCCCTTCTGCAGGGTTCCCAGCGCCTAAAGGCCCTGCTCCGCTCCACCGCCTGGGGCGCCGTGGCCGGGTTGCTAATCTCCATCCCCCTCTTCCGCTGGTGCGGGCTCACAGGCGTCGTGTGGTCCGTAATAGCTTATGCCACAGCCGGTTGCGTAGCTGTACTCATCAACCGCTTACGCCCGACAGGAAAGCCGTCGCTGACACGTCGGCAGGTGTGGAAAGAGGGGTCCGGCTTCATGCGCCTGGGGATGTGGATGGCCGTGGCGGCATTCGTCACCAACATGGCGCAGATGACCTTCCTGGCCTACCTGGGGCGCATCGCCTCCCTGGCCGAGGTCGGCTACTACCAAGGCGGCGTAACCCTGGTGGTGCGCTACATGGGACTCATCTTCACTGCCATGGGCATGGAGTTCTATCCCCGCCTGGCAGCCAACGCCTTCTCGCCGCGCCGCACCCAGACGTTCGTCAACCACGAGGCACGGGTGCTTCTGACGGTGCTGATACCAGTCATAGCCCTCTTCCTTCTGCTGAGGGAATGGATAGTGCTGTTTCTCTACCGCCCCGAATTCGAGGCCATGATACCCTTCATCTCGTGGGCCGTGCTGAGCTGCGTGTTCAAAGCCACGTCGTGGAGCATGGCCTACGTGATGCTGGCGCGCGGCGACGGACGCATCTACCTGCTTACCGAGGCCACCGACGCCCTCTGCGGCCTGGGTCTCTGCATCCTCGGCTACCACCTCTGGGGCTTGGCCGGCGTCGGCGTCGGCTATATCCTCTGGTATCTGCTCTATACCGCCATGGTGGGTTGCGTCTACCGCTTCCGCTATCGCCTGCGCCTGCGCCCGGCGACCCTTCTCCTCACCCTCCTGTGCTTCCTGTTGGGCCTCGGCTGTCTCTGCGCCATGGACCTCCTTCCGTCGCCTTGGCGCTACTCCCTCCCGGTTCTCGTCGCCCTCGGCTCCCTCCCCTTCGTAGCCCGCATCTGGAAAAAATAATAGCGTACGCACGGCGTACATGAATCAAGTCTTTTCATACTCGGAGTTGGCAGGCAAGACGGCCTCCAGCCTCTTGTTCATGCCTGCCCGTCGCTCGTACTTACGCCTTAGCATACCCGCACATCCCTGGCTGGGACGCCATTCTCCATCCCGGCCCTACAGCTTTGCGTTCACTGCCTTCCTCCATGCCTTGATGTCGTACCACGGACAACCTTAGAGTAAATAACCTCTTTCCAAACCGTGTGCATTGGAATTATTCCATTGAGAAGTAAGATGAGTCCTAACGTCATTGAATAGACGTTCCACCACATCAGGATATATTGGATTCTTTCGATAAGTTGGCAGAAAGCGAAACTTTCTATCTGTGTTCTTCTGCTTCCTAAGTATGTATATTTGGTCTACTCGGTATTTCTTGAGATTAACGTCATCGGTTAATTTCAGCCATTCCGAAAGCACCATATAGAGGGCATTGGGGTTAACCGCCATCAACTGTGCGGCTGCGTTGGACGCACCCTCAAGCATGGTCTTGTCAAGATAGGTTTTGCATTCTATCGCCACTGCCGGAATCTGAAGCGTTTCTCTTTGCTCATTTTCAGAGCCATGACATTTGAAAGTGGCGGCTATATCCACGCCTATGACAAAATCGTGATCTTTACGCTCTATATGGAAGCCCGGACGCTCTACCATCTCCACAAATGAGGAAGAACTGTAGAAAATATCTTTGTACGCATGGGACTTGCCTATGAGGGCATTTTGAGAAATGCTGGCTACTAAGTCCCTGAACAGATAATACACGAATTCCTCAAGTACGCTTGAATGCAGATTGCTCCTTGAATCAAATGCCTCTGCATAAACCTGCTGGTCTATAAAATCTTTATAGTCGTTGAACAGTGCAGTCCGCTCGGCTATGATCCGGGCATCGTCGTCGGACGGTATGGCAACCGGGCCGACAAGCCTCTCATTGGCTCGTCTCCACTTATCATATTCACATCTGATCTGCTTCAGCAATCTGCCGTTCCTGCTACGAGGGTCGACATTACTTTCCTTTTGGACCAAATTATCTCCGTGTACTAACATAATTGTCTGTAAAGGTTCATTGCTATTGCTTTTGACAGCAACGGCGGCACAGCATTGCCTATCTGATTGTATTGGCACAGATGGATGTCTCCTAAGCGTCCCTCTTTCTTAAGCAGGGACCTGCTGGGGGTAGTAGGCTTACCCATAAATCTGTACCAGTCCGGGAAACTTTGGATTCTCGCCCCTTCCCGAGGAGTAAAGTTTCTGTTTATGTACGGATGTACAAAGTTGGCATAGAATGACGCAGCTATTGTGTGACAGGGCCTGTCAGGGTACATTCTCCTGTTGTTCTGCCCATAGATTTTTTCGGATTTTTTGCCGTTCCCATTCCTTTTAAGAGGTCTTAGTTCATCAGGCACATCCTCCGTAGATTCGCCGCATTTCATAGCGGCGAAGCGCTCTACCATCCTTTTTGAATGATTCATCGCCGTATGATTGTACAGTCGGTCGGAATCGCTCCGAAGTATTTTTTGGTACTCATTCATCGGAGCTTCGGCATAATCCATTATTTCCGCACCCTCGCAAGCCTCTATATGCGGTAAATCTGAAATAGCCTCCCAAAGAGTGGGACATCTAAGCAGTTCTTCGCGATCTTCTACCAATCCCGCAAACAACCCGCATCCCTGACCTTCGCTATATACTGAATGTGTAGGCTGCGGAAAGTAATCAGCCAATACCTTCTTGCTGCCAACGATAACTATCCTCTTGCGTATCTGAGGCACTCCATAGCTGGTCGCTTCGAGTATCTTGTATTCCACATTATATCCTAACGATTCCAGCTCCCTTGTGATGATAGACACCACAGATTCGCCACTCTCAGTTTTAGCCTTTATCAGATTTGGCACGTTCTCCATGACAACGACTGACGGGGTCAATACTTTTGCCGCTCTTAGAAATTCCTTGAACAGGGAATTCCTGGGATCTTTAGGATCGCCGGCATTCTTATTACAAATAGAAAAACCCTGACACGGCGGCCCACCCAACAGCACATCCACGTCTGAGAAGTTTTCTCTAAGCTCCTCATCGGATACGTCAAGTATGCTTTTAACCAGAACCTTGGCGTCCGGATGATTATACTTGAACGTTGACGCAGCCCACTCGTCTATTTCAATCGCGCCTACGATTTCGTAATGACCTGACAATTGGAAACCCAGGCTGAATCCACCTGCGCCTGCAAAAGTGTCAAGCACCTTAAATTTTACGCTCATATCTGTTCAGTGTGTTGTGCTTGCAAAGCTATTCAAAAATTTACGAACTCGTGCGAAAGTTTCCAGACTCATTTTGCCATACGTTCCCAGGCGGAGAGAAGGCGGTCGGCGACGATGCGGACGTCGTTGTGGCGCTCCACGAGCCGGCGACCTTCGCGCGAGCGGCGCTGCAGGTCGGCGCGGTCCAGGAGGATGGGCTCGAGGCGGTCGGCGAAATTATCGTGCCGCGGGTCGAGATTGATGATCGGGCGCAGCTTCTCTTCGCCGATAAAGCGGTAATACTCCTCCTCGCCGCCGCTTATGACCACCTTGCCCATGGCCATGCTCTGCAAGGCGTTGGTGGCCGGAGTGTAGGAGTAGATTTGGTCGGCCACCACGTGGCAGCTGTCGGCCAGCCGCAGATATTCGTTCAAAGGCAGTCCCTCGGCCACCAGCAGCTCTATCTCGTCGGGATACCGCTCCTGGAGCTTCCGCAACTCCTTGTGCAGCAGGCGTATGCCCTTGTTGGGCGCCGTATTGGGCTTGATGGCCACCAGCACCCGCAGGGGACCGCCCGCCGGGATGGGGCTGTAGGCGAGGCGCCGCGTGTCGACGCCGATGCCGACGTAGTCCAGCCGGTCGCCGAAGATAGGCTGCCACACCTTGTGATATTCGTAAAGAGCCGAGACGGCGCCGTCCACCTCCTCGTAGAGCGTGTCGGCCCATACCTTGTTGACCGGCAGCAGCCAGGAGTCGAGGGTGTCGGAGCAATGCAAGGTGAACTCCGTCTGGCGCCCGTCGAAGCCATACTCGGAATACTCCAGAACGTTGCCGGCGAGCATCGCCTTGGCATAATAGTAGTCGGTGGAGCAGTGGCTCAGGAAGACGTGTCCGTTGTTGCGCTTCAGGCCGTTGAGGAAATAGCTCAGGCGCCCGGGGCGCAGGCGCAGGAAGTGGGCGTTGATGAGCTGCACCACGTCGTATCCCCTGAGCCGCTCAATGACGCGGCAGGCATTGTACAGGTATTTCACCGAGCCCACGAAGCCGGGCTGGCGGTGCAGGGTGATGTCGCGGTCGGTGTCCATGAACGTGGAGCCGTCGCTGACCACCGTGCACTGGTGGCCACGGCGCCGCAGCTCCTCCGCCAGGCTGGCGTGGAAGCCCGAGTAGTCGCCTACGAAGAGTATCTTCATGACTGCAAAGTTAGTGAAAATAGTTGAGAGTCTATCGTTGAGATCGAGAGTCGCGGGCAGTCGGAACTCCGCCACCGCCTCCGAAGCCCGCTTCAGCGCGACGCTTCCCTTCCCGTAGAGCGGACGCACGAGCCGCGCGTCCCTACAGCCAGGACACTCAACTCTCGGCTGAAAAGCAATAACACGCCCCGGTCGTCCGTTTGCTTAAAAGCACACTTGGAACAATGAACACCATAAACCGATATACCGTGCGGGCGGTGCGCCTGCTGCTCGTGGTGGCACTGCTGCTGGCAGTGCTCCCCGCCGCCGCGCAGAAGCGCAACGACAAGCTGCTCAACCGCCCGTACGCCGACCAGAAGCGCATCCACCTCGGCTTCTCCGTCGGAATGCACCTCCAGGACCTCAAGCTCACCAACAACGGCCTGGCCAGCGACGACGGCCAGCACTGGTACAGCGAGGTGCCCGCCTACAGCCCCGGCTTCTGCGTCAACGTGCTCGCCGACCTGCGCCTGCACAAGCACTTCAACCTCCGCTTCAGCCCGGGAATGTACTTCGGCAACAAGACGGTGCACATGCGCGAGAGCGGCTCCGGCCTGACCTGGACACAGGACATCAAGTCGGCATACGTAGTGCTGCCCGTCGACCTCAAGATCTCCGGCAACCGATACATCAACTCGCGTCCCTACGTCACCGTGGGCGGCATGGGCACCTTCGACGTCAGCAAGCGCCGCAGCGAGCCCATCTGGCTCAACACCACCGACTTCTACCTCACCCTCGGCATCGGCTGCGACTTCTACCTCCCTTTCTTCAAGTTCAACCCCGAGGTGAAGTTCTGCTTCGGCCTCAGCGACATCCTCAAGCATGACCGCCCAGACCTGGTCGACGACTACGAGACGATGAAGATCACCAACTCCCTGGCCAAGGCCAAGTCCAACATGATTGTCTTCACTTTCTACTTTGAATAAATCACGCCTACACATATTTCTCAGTGCGCTCCTCGTGGCGGCAGCCATGCTGGTGCCGGACTCCGGACGTGCGCAGTCGGACCCGCAGCTGACGCAGTACTGGGCCCTCCCGGCCTTCTACAACGCCGGAGCGGCAGGCAGCACCGACTACCTGCGTGTGCGCGGCGGAACGCGAATGCAGTGGATAGGCGTCGACGGCGCCCCACGCTCGTTCTTCATCCAGGCCGACTCGCCGCTGGCAATCGGCCGCAAGCGCATCGGCCTCGGCCTGCAGATGCAGCAGGAGAAGATAGGCCTCTTCTCCAACATGCTCATCGGCGCACAGGCCGCATACAAAATCAAGCTTTTCAAGGGCGAGCTCAGCGTGGGCGTGCAAATAGGATACTTCAACCAGAAGTTCAGCGGCTCGGAGGTCGTCACTCCCGGCGACGACGACTACCACGACCCGTCCGACGAGGCCATCCCCAAGCAGGACCTCAACGGCGCCGCCTTTGACCTCGGCGCCGGCATCTTCTACACCCGCCCCCGCTTCTGGGTCGGCGCCAGCGCCACGCACATCCTCAAGCCCACCATCAAGATGAGCCTCGAAGGCTCCGAGAACTCCGAATCCCAGGAGTTCGAGAGTGAGCTCGGCCGAATGGTCTATTTCATGGGCGGATGCAATTTCCCCATAAAAAACACGTTATTTGTATTGGAACCGTCGGCGCTGGTGAAGACCGACTTCAACTTCTTCACCGCCGAAGTCACCATGCGGGCCACCTACAACCGCTTCCTGACCTTCGGAGCCGCCTACCGCTACAACGACGCCGTGAGCGCCATGCTCGGCGTCACCTTCAAGAACTTCTACCTCGGCTACAGCTACGACTACCCGCTGTCGGCAATCGGCAAGGCATCCTCCGGAAGCCACGAGATAGTGGCCGGATACCAGCTCAAGCTCGACTTCTCGGGCAAGAACAAGCACAAACACCGCTCCATACGCATCATGTGACGCCACGGAGCCACAACATAAAAACTAAAGTAACACCGGGTCCGCCCGGCCAAGCAAAGAAATATGAACACACTCAAAGCATATAACGCCCGGACACTGATGCACCTCGCGGTGGTGCTGGCAGCGGTAGGCTTCGGCCTGCTGTGCGTATCGTGCATGTCGTCGAAGGGCTCCCGCGCAGGCGGCGAGGTCACCGGCATCGGCGGCGCCGCATATGCCGAACCCACACCCTACGGCATGGTGCTGGTGGACCGCGGCGCTTACAAGATGGGTCCGGCCAAGGACGACTCCGCCTGGAACATCAAGGCCAACCCCCGCGGCGTCTCCATCGAGTCCTTCTGGATGGACGAAACCGAGGTCACCAACTCCAAGTACAAGCAGTTCGTCTTCTGGGTGCGCGACAGCATCATCCGCGAGCGCCTCGCCGACCCCGCCTACGGCGGCAACGAGGCGTTCAAGATCGAGGAGGACAAGGAGGGCAACCCCATCACGCCCTACCTCAACTGGAACAAGGCCATCCCCTGGCGCAACGCCAACGAGGACGAGGCCCGCGCCATAGAGAGCGTATACCGCACCAACCCCATCACCGGGCGCCGCGAGCTCGACCCCACCCAGCTCAACTACCGCTACGAGACGTTCAACTACACCGCCGCCGCACAGCGGCGCAACCGCCTCGACCCCACCCGCCGCGAGTATAACACCGACATCGAGGTAGACAACACTCCTCCCACCATCAGCAAGGACACCGCATACATCAACGAGGATGGCGTCATAGTGCGCGAGACAATCTCCCGCCCACTCAGCGGCGACTACGACTTCCTCAACACGTACATAGTAAACGTGTATCCCGACACCACCGCCTGGATCAACGACTTCGAGAACGCTTACAACGAGCCCTACACCCGCATGTACTTCGCCCACGCCGGCTACAACGACTATCCCGTGGTAGGCGTGAGCTGGGACCAGGCCAACGCCTTCTCCAACTGGCGCACCGACTACCTCAAGCGCTCCCTGGGGCGCGAGAGCGCCTTCGTGGAGCCTTTCCGCCTCCCCACCGAAGCCGAGTGGGAGTTCGCCGCACGCGCCGGAAACTCCGAGAGCATGTACCCCTGGGACGAGACTCTGCCCATGGACGAGCGCGGATGCTTCTACGCCAACTTCAAGCCCATGGAGGGCGACTTCGTGCGCGACGGGCACCTCATCACCTCGCGCGTGGGCACATTCAAGCCCAACGACTTCGGCCTGTATGACATGGCCGGAAACGTAAGCGAGTGGACCTCCACCGCCTACACCGAGAGCATCGACCGCCTCACCTCCGACATGAACCCCGAGTACCGCTACAACGCAGCCAAGGAAGACCCCTACAAGATGAAACGCAAGATCGTGCGCGGCGGCTCCTGGAAGGACGTGGGCCACAACCTCCGCTCCGACCTCCGACAGTGGGAATACCAGAACGAGCAGCGCTCATACATCGGATTCCGCAACGTCCGCACACAGGTCGGATTCGCGCGCGGCACAAAAAAGAAATAACACAGACCCCAGCATACAGAAATGGCAAAACTCCGTAAATACGCCAACGTCATAGAGCGCTTCCTGCACGGCAGCGCCGGCCAACGCTTCTTCAACTTCGCCTACTCCATAGGCGCCGCCATCGTCATCTGGGGCGCACTGTTCAAGATCCTGCACCTGCCCGGCGGCTCCACCCTGCTCTGTGTGGGCATGGGCACCGAGATTGCGATGTTCATCCTCACCGCCTTCGACCGCCCGCCCAAGGACTACTCCTGGGAGGAAGTCTTCCCCGTGCTCGACAGCCACGACCCCGAAGACCGTCCCTTCGTCCGAGGCACCGGCGCGGGCACCACCGTAGCACATAACACCGAAGGCGAACCTGTGGGAACGCACTACGGAGCGTCCGCATCCCCCGCTCCCGCAGCATCCCCGGCCGCCGTGGCCGCCGGAGTGCCCGTCATCGCCGAGGCCCTCACCCCCGAGGACGCCGAATCCCTACACGACTCAGTCACCCGCATGGCCGCCGCCACCGATCAGCTCACCCAGGCCGCATCCCTGGCACAGGCCTCCCAGGACTACCTCGCACAGGTCCAGGGCATAGCCGACCAGCTTGCCCAGCTCCGCTCCACCACCGAGGCACTCAACCAGGTCAGCAACACGCTGCTCGACTCATACCGCGCCATCACCGACAACTCCGACCTCATCAACCAGTCCTCCACCGGATACGTCTCCCAGATGGAGAACCTCAACCGCAACATCGGCGGCCTCAACACCATCTACGAGATCCAGCTCCGCAGTATATCCTCGCAGCTCGAGAGCATAGACCGCGTCAACCGCGGCCTCAAGGACATCCGCGACATGTACGAGAAGTCGGCCCACGAATCCTCCCGCTACTGCGAGGAGACCGAGCGCATGGCCCGCTACATGAAGCAGCTCAACAGCGTATACGAAAAAATGATCACCGCCATGACCATCAACATGGCCAACCCCATGATGGGCGGAGTGGCGGCGGCCCAGCAGCAGGCCGACGCCAACCCATTCGCACCCGTCAACAACGATTAAGCGATGGCAGGAGGAAGCAACAACATAGCACGCATGTCGCCGCGTCAGCGCATGATCAACCTCATGTACATCGTGCTGACTGCCATGCTCGCGCTCAACGTCTCCAGCGACGTGCTCAACGGCTTCAGCCAGGTGCACGAGGGCCTGCGCCGCACCAACAACAACCTGCGCGTCAAGAACCGGGTCCAGTACCAGTACCTCGCCGACCTCTACGCCTCGTACCCTCAGCAGGCCCGCCAGGCCTACGCCGAAGGTACCCGCATCCACACCCAGACCGACTCCCTGTACAACGTCATGGAGGGTCTCAAAGTCCTCATCGCCAAGCATGCCGACGGCGAGAAAGGCGACTACACCAACCTCGTCAACCTCGATGACCTCGAGGCCTCCTCGGCCGTGCTCCTCAACCCCGTCAGCGAGCGCGGCGCGCACCTGCGCCAGGGCATCGACGCCTACCGCCGCCTGATCCTCCCCTTCATCACCGACAGCACCAAGCGTGCCGCCGTGGCCGAAGTCCTCTCCACCGCCGTCCAGAACGTGCCCGGAATAGAGACCGCCCCGACCTGGCAGCAGCAGATGTTCGAGTCCAAGCCCGCCATCGCCGCCATCACCCTCCTCACCAAGCTCCAGGGCGACCTGCTCCAGGCAGAGAACGAAGCACTCACCAACATCATCAACGGAGTCACCACCTCCGTCTCCTCAAGCCCCTCCACCCTCACCCGGGCCATCGTCGTGCCCAACAGCTCCGTCGTAACCGCCGGCGACAGATACACCGCCCAGATAATGCTCGCCTCCATCGACACCGTACACGGCCCCTCCATCTACATCGGCGGCCAGCGCCTCCCCCGCAACGGAGTCTACTCCTTCATCGCCTCAGGGGTCGGCGAACACACCTACAACGGCTACATCGAGATGCCCCATCCCGACGGCTCCGTCTCCCGCTTCGACTTCAAGTCCGCCTACACCGTGGTCGAAGGCTCCGCTGCACCCATCCCACCGTCGAACGCCTTCACCATCGCCCCCACCATGATGAACGTGCTCTACGCCGGAATCGACAACCCCATCTCCATCACCGTCGGGGGACGCGCCGCCAACGTCTCCGCCTCCATGACCAACGGCTCGCTCAGCAAGAGCGGCGACCACTGGGTGGCTCGCGTCAGCGCAATCGGACAGCAGGCAACCATCTCCGTCCACGACGGCGGCCGCCAGGTCGGATCAATGACATTCCGCATCCGCAAGCTCCCCGACCCCACCGCCTATATGCCCATCGGCAACAACCAGTACAAAGGCACCCCGCGCCGCATCTCCAAGGCCACCCTGCTCGGCTGCCCCGGAATACGCGCCGCACTCGACGACGGAATCCTCGACATACAGTACACCGTAGTGAGCTTCAAGACCATCTGCTTCGACTCCATGGGCAACGCCATACCCGAGAACTCGGCCGGCGCCAGCTTCTCCGAGAGGCAGAAAGAACAGTTCCGGCGCCTCAAGCCAGGCTCCCGCTTCTTCATCTCCGAAATCAAGGCCAAAGGCCCCGACGGCATAACCCGCGACATCTCACCCATGGAAGTCGCCCTCAACTAACCCAGAAAGGAAAGACAACATGACTATACGCAAATTCATCATAGCAGCCGCGACAATGCTCGTCTCCATGTCCGCCCTGGCCCAGGTGGAGAGCGCGGGCGCCGTGCGCCGCCGCACACCCGGCGACAAGAAGCCCCAGACCAACGCCGGCCAGGTCACCGAGCGAATGCAAAGCTTCTACGAGCACAAGGACGCCGGCGACGCCGACCTCGTCTGGACTCGCGACATCATACGCCAGGTCGACCTCAAAAAGGACCAGAACGCCCCCCTATACTTCCCCGAAGACGTCATCGACGGCCAGGAGAACCTCTTCCGACTCATCCTCAACCTCGTACTCCAAGGCAAGATACCCGCCTACGAGTACCTCGACGGACGCGAAGTCTTCACCGACCAGTACAAGATCAAAGTCGGCGAAATGCTCGACCGCTTCGGCATCTACGCACAGCCCGCCAAAGGCTCCACCGACAAGAACCCGCGCTACGAAATCGCAGAGGCCGACGTCCCCACCAACCAGGTCCTCAACTACTACGTCATCGAGAAATGGGAGTTCGACAAGCGCTCCAACCAGACCAAGACACGCATCCTCGCCGTCTGCCCCATCCTCAACCGCATAGGCGACTACGGCGAAGAGACCCGCTACCCCATGTTCTGGGTCAAGTTCGACCAGCTACGCCCATTCCTGGCACAGCAGTACGTCTTCCTCAACGACGACAACAACCTTGCCCGCTATAGCCTCGACGACTACTTCACCCTCGGCATGTACGACGGCGACATCGTCAAGACCAAGAACCTCCGCAATCTCTCCATGATGCAGATGTTCCCCGACCCCGACGACCTTCGCGCCGCCCAGGACAGCATCGACCACCGCCTGCGCCACTTCGGCGGCAACCTCTGGGTACCCACCCGCGAAGAGTTCCTCGCCCAGCAGGAAGCCCGAGAGGCTGCCGAGGCCGCACAGGGCGGCGAGCTCCCCGACCGCGACGAAGTCTCCGCATCCGGCGACACCAAGACCAACGTCCGCGCCACCCGCAACACCCGAGCCAAGGCCAAGGCCCGCAAGGCCCGCAAGCCCAAGTACTCCTCCGGCTCCAGCTCCTCCGGCGCCGAGCGCTCCGTCCGTCGCCGCAAGAAGTAACACCATTGCCGACCTAAGTCCGCAAATTCCATTCAACTCTATACTTTCCGACCGATATGCCTGTCATCACCGACAGCATATCGGTCTTCAATCATATATTACCAAACATTGCTGTCCGGGGAAACTTACAATGGGGACGGACGCGAATACAGGCATCATCAGGGCGATTCCGTCCCCATTGTAAGTTTCCCCGGACAGCAATAAAAAGATATAAAACCGCATTGAACACAGCTGAAATAGCTGATTTAACCCTTACATCATTCCAGCCACTCGAACGCGGAGCGGGTGTGTAGACATTCCAAATTCGCCACTGGTGGTGCAAATACGAATAGCTATATAAAATTATTTTCAAAATAATTTGGTTTATAAAATAAATCATTGTAACTTTGCAGCGGATTTCAGAGCGGCCAGCGCAACGTCAATGGGCCCGGGCAATGCGAACCGCTCTTTTTCCGGCCAAACAAAGTTTACAAAATAAACCATTCTGCAACAATGGACGACAGACAACTCACACCCGCCGAGAGCATGAAGCTCATAGCATCCATGATCAGCACCACAAAGCACCGCGTCGGCATCGTAGACCTCCGCATCTCCGTGATGTGGGCAATCCTGACAATCGCCACAGCCGCCCTGTGGCTCATCCTCATGCTGTGCCTGCACAGCCCCTGGCTCAGCATCATCTGGTTCGCCATACCCGTCATCGGCTTGCCCGCCAGCTTCTTCATGGCGCGCAAGCAAGCTCCGAAACAGCCCAAGACATACCCGCAGACCCTCTGCGACGGCATCTGGAAATCCGTAGGATTCTTCGCAATCCTCCTTACACTCGTCTGCACAGGCTTCAACCTTGCCGGCCATCCCCAGGCTTGGTTGGCAATGTTCTTCTACGCCTTCATCGTGGTTGGCGCAGGCACCACCGCCATGGGCCTCGTGCTCAAAGAAGCCTCCTACGTGGCTGGAGGCGCCTTCTCCGTAACCGCAGGCTTCGTGCTGGTCATCCTCTCTCTCTGCGGCATACCTCTGCCGGCAGTGTGGATAATCCCCGTCTACATACTCAGCTTCATACTGTCATTCATCGTTCCCGCGTTCATCATTGGCAGGAGAATCAAGAATGAAGACGCTTGACCCACTGCTCCACTCCCAGCTCCGCCTGGCCGTGATGTCGATACTTATGAGCGTCGACGAGGCCGACTTCGTCTATCTGCGTGACAAGACAGAGTCCACGGCCGGCAACCTCAGCGTGCAGCTCGACAAGCTCGCCACCGCCGGCTACATCGACGTGGAGAAAGGCTTCGCCGGCCGCAAGCCCCGCACCGTCTGCCGCGTGACGCCCCTCGGCCGCCAAGCCTTCGAGGCATACGTCGACACCCTGCGCGAATACCTCAACCTCTGACCGAAAATAGAACCGATTATAATTATTCACAGCGCCGGGCCACAACGATTGCCCGGCGCTGTGAATAATTATAATCGGTTTATCTCCGCCTCGGAGGCGGCGCGGCCTTTGTAGGCGCTCTTGCGGGGCCGGAACCGGTACTGGACGCTCAAGGTGATGCCGCGCCGGTCGTAGCTCTGGCGCTTCTGCATCAACACCCCGCAGGTGTTCATGCTCCAGTCGTTGTTGCGGGTATTGAAAATGTCGGTCGCTGCCAGTTTCACGGCAATGGAATTGTTGCAGAAGGTCTTGCGCACACTCACGTCCATCACAAACCAGGAAGCCGCGAAACGATTGGTATGGATGTCCCCGCTCCCCTGCCCACGCATATCGGCCGAGAAATAAAAACCATGCGGCAGCGTCAGCGTGTTCCGGAACACATACGAGCACGTCGGCTTGTCATAGCTGCCGCCTACATACTTCATCCACGGCTTGACGAAGCCGAGAGTGATCTCCGGCTTCCATCGCCGCACGGCATGCCCCCACATCAGAGACACGTGCAGCTCCGACACGTCCACATTCACCGGATGCAACAGGAGCTGCAGGCCCTGGGCCGGATACATCTCCTTGACAAATGCATACGTGTCAAGGCTTCGGACGAAATCCGCCTGGAGCATGAAGTCCTCCCATTGGCCGAACAGCTGGACATCGTGCCTCCTCTCGTCGCGCAATCCGGGGTTGCCACCCTCGATCTGGTGCTCTCCGACATATGTCAGTCCGCTCGAGAGCTGTGCATACGGAGGCTTGACTGCCGCCGTGCGGTAACTGAGATTGACCATCGCAGTCCTGCCAAAGGAATACCCGAGAGATATGTCCGGCGTCAGGAAGTTGTCGGTCCGGCACTCGTCGCGGTCCCTCACCCCGTTTCTCCGATAAACGTAATCGACGTATTCGTACCTCAGTCCGGCCGACAGGCTGAAATTGCCGAACTGCCTGTTCCAGGAGGCAAAGGCTGCAAGCGAAGTCTGGCGTATGTCCGAGAGCGACGACGGTATGTACTCGCTGACCTCGGCATTCAGCATCCTGTAGTCGAGGCGCGTCTTAGTGTACGAATCCTGTGTGCCTACCGTGAACGTGCCACCCCCCAGCGGAAAATCAAGATATAGCTTCCCGGCCCACAAGCTGCTCGACGGCCTCTGCGAAGAGTTGACGTCGGCCAGGTCCGAACGGTCATAGACCGTCGCATTGCGGCTGTCGCCGTCCGAATCTCTGAAATTGCCGTCGAAATGCAGGTGGAATGTGTCAGAGAACGTATCGTCATAATAGACCGACACAAGGTGGTTGCGAGAGTCGCTGATGCCTGTTATGGTCCTCGGAAGCGGTGATTCCATATCCAGCCATTCCGTGCCCTCATTAACGAGATGCCGATGAGAATACGAGAAACGGTAATACGCGCCCACCGAACGAGAATCACAGGCGAAATTGAATCCGAACTTGCCGAAAACGCCATTGGCGGGATAGACGTTGTGCATGGACGCACCCACCACAGTAGGCTTGCCGTCGTAGGTCAGCGTGTTTATCGTCGAGCCTTTTATAAGACTGTTGGAATGGTCGTAGCTTCCGCTGCCGAACAGCTCCCAGGCGCCGGAGTGGTAACTGAAATCCAGCAATTCACTGGCCGACCAGCGGCGCCGTACCCGGACCTCGACCACGTCGCTCACGCTCAACCCCTGCGAGAAATTCCTTCGGGTGGTGATTCTGAGCACGGCCTTTGTGGTGCTCTCATACTGAGCCCCCGGAGCCATCACCAGCTCCACCTTACGGATGTCTGACGACTGCAACGAGCGGAGTTCGCTCACGTCGCGCATAGGCCGGCCATCTATATAGATTGCCGGAATGCCCCTGCCGGACACCGTCACGTCATCGTCGTCCACACTGACCAACGGCAGCTGACCAAGCACATCGAAAGCGTTGCCTGCCTTCTCGAGGTTCGAGCCTGCAATGGTCGAGACGAGAGTGCTACCCTTGAGCCTCGTGGCCGGTTGCCTGGCAGTGATCACCACCTCCTGCAACGCCCGCACGAGAGAATCCTGTGACTCGGCCTCCTGAGCCGACGCCATGAAGCCGAAGCTCACGGCGAATAACACGAATGTCATGTATCTACGCATCAGATTGTAATTTTCCGTCGATGCAAAATTACAATCTTAAACAGCCCCGCACCAAAAACGCAGTCTGACTACGACATTTGTATACCATTGCATACCAACGACATACAAGCGCCGTCAAGTAAATCTTCTGACAGTCTCAAAAAATGTCCATAAAATCAGAGGCATCGGGGCGGCTGAGCATCCGTATGCGCTGCTTCAGACGCGATTTCCGCTTATAGACATTTTCAATGGAGACTCCCATGAGCAGACTGATCGAGCGCGATGAAAAGCCGCAGGCAAGCAACGTCGCCAACTGATACTCCTCATCCTTAATGCCCGGACATGCATCCTTCAGACGGGCGAGTATATTGTCACGGCACTCATTGACCGTCTTCTCCATCTCGGAGAAAATAGCCGGGTCAGTCCTGACGGCCTCTATCTCCGACTTCACCCTGTCGGCGATGACCTTGCGCTCGTGCGTTGTGCCCTGCGACTGATAGTAAGTGTCACACAGACCGTCGATGAGGGCGAAACGCTTGCCAAGAAGACCATGCAGCACCGTCTGCATCCGCGACGCATCCATCGAGGCCGACTGCAATTGCATCTGCAGTCCCGAAGCCTCCGCCATCAGAGCATTGTTCTGCGCCTTGCGAAGCCGCAGACTCTGCCAAAGCCATACAATCACCACAAGCGCCAACGCCAGAACAATCATCGAAACCAGCATAAATTGCTCCCTTCGGTGCCGTTCCACATATATGCGGTATTCACGCTCCTTCTGGAGATACCTGGCCTCCGCCAAAGAATCGGGGTCAGCATGGTCAGGCACGGACAACATCTGTTGGGCCAGCTTCGCCCTTTTCAACGCCACGTCGTCATTATGGCGGGAATAGAAGTCTATGGCCACATTGACAATCGTATCCGTCGGCGCATAGATATGGTTGGCAGCCATCGCCTCACAGTAGAGCAACGACCAACGAGCCACCACCCCCGAATCGCGCAAATGCGACACGTCAATCCCGTTCAGCTCCTCAAGAGCCTTCCGAGGATTCCGTTCCAGCAACGATTGCGCGTCATCGAGCCTCCGCTCCGCAATCCCGGAGTAGCTGCATGACGCCACAATCACCAGCAGAAACAGATATACCAGCTTGCGCATTATCACAGACAGAATTACAAAGAGGACAACCCATCCCCATTCATACTACACAAATCCTTGCGATGACAAAGCTCACACTCCATAAGTACCTCGTTTCCCAGGTACTCCAATGGAGCTTGGCAAATCAAGCATTCTTCATTCATTTTCTTACAATACTTTCCATGGCGCGCATGGCGAGGCAAAGTTACGCATTTTCCGGCGATATGTCAAAGAAATCCCGCACATCCCCGCCCGGCGGCAGCCACGAAAAAAAGGAGCCGGGTCTTTCGACTCGGCTCCTCGAAGGGGGCGATGACCTACTCTCCCGCTTTCGCAGTACCATCGGCGCGATGAAGCTTAACTTCTCTGTTCGGGATGGGAAGAGGTGGATCCTTCATGCTATCATCACCTTGATGTCTTAATCGGGTCCGCGGGGACTCCAGGCCCGTCCGCCCCGCGCTCTCGCGGGTGGCCCGTAGGGGGCAAGGAAGCACGACCGACGGAAGCGGCAGAGCGGCCAAAGCAGGTGTCCTCCAGGCTCGGGGCCCGGGACTCGGGTGCCATTATCCAGCCTACAAGCGGGCATCCCGTCAGGATGCCGCCTCTGGCGGCGTTGTATTTTCTCACACTACTATCGGGCTATTAGTACCGCTCGGCTGAGCGTGTCGCCACGCTTGCACCTGCGGCCTATCGACGTCGTGGTCTACGACGGCCCTTATGGCGAAATCTAATCTCGGAGCAGGCTTCGTGCTTAGATGCTTTCAGCACTTATCCTTCCCAGGCGCTGCTACCCGGCAGTGCGGCTGGCGCCACAACCGGCTGACAGGAGGCCTGTCCGACACGGTCCTCTCGTACTAGTGTCGGGGCTCCTCAGATTTCCGCGCCCACAACAGATAGAGACCGAACTGTCTCACGACGTTCTGAACCCAGCTCGCGTGCCAC
>ERZ835051.2227-NODE-2227-length-17730-cov-3.413861_pt1 | contig 17730 bp, 9 predicted proteins | sample MGYA00519575_ERZ835051 | MGnify/ENA primary metagenome ERZ835051 (study PRJEB31850, sample SAMEA3708769) | human gut metagenome | biome: human gut; feature: human-associated habitat; material: faeces | place: China | collected 2014 ... | reverse complement strand
CATTGGCCATGAGCACGTCGACCACGCCGAGGTCCTTGGGCGCGAAGACGTGTGCGTTCTTGATGAGAATAGCCATTTCAGTTTCTCCTTGGGTGAAGGCCGTATTCCGTGGTTAGAGGAAGACGGCGGAGGCGGCGACGTTGACGATCAGCGCGAGAAGCATGACCGGAATCGTGCGCCTGATGATTTCGAAGGGCGTGAGGCCCGCAATGCCGGCGACGGCGATGATCACGCCTGCGATCGGGCACATCGTGCGGGCGATGCCGGCGGAGAGCTGGACGGGCACGACGAGCACGGCGGTGTTGATGCCCACGCTGGCGGCGGCTTCGGGAAGCAACGGCGAGAAGGCGAAGAAGGCGGCGTTGCCAGAGCCCGTCACGATCGTGGCGACGACCATGATGCCGAGCATGATGAAGAGCATCACCCAGACGCCGGCGCTTTCCATGGCAGCTGCGGCCTGAATCATCGTGGTGATGCCGCCCATCTTGTTCATGCCGAGCGCGAAGAGTTCGGCGCAGCAGATGAGGGCCACGGTGGAGGTGAAGACCTTGCCCATGCCTTCAAAGACGGCGCTCGTGCGCTTGCAGCATTCCTTGAAGTCGAAGTGCGTGATCAGGTCGACGAAGAAGGCGATCAGGATGGAGACCAGAATGCCGGTCTGCAGGGAAAGCTTGATGCCGTCGTAGACCATCGGCGAGAAGACGATGAGGAGAACGAGCGGGAGCATCGGCAGAAGCGCGTAGTGCACGGGGCCCGCGCCTTCGAAGGCCTTCTCGAGGTCCTTCTGGTCGGCCTTGACGGGAGCGCCGTCGGCGACGCCGCGGGCAGCGTCGCGCTGGTCGAACCAGCGCTGGACAAAGAAGTGGCCGATGGCGACCGTGGCGATCACGCAGACGGCAACGGGAATCTGGCTCTGGACGAAGTAGGTGACGACGTCGGTCGACATCAGGTCGGCGGCACGCATGGCGTTCGAGGACGAGGGACCGAGGTCAAGGCAGCAGGTCGAGCCGATCACGGCGGCGGCCGAGGCGCGGGAGACGCCGAGCGCGACGAGGAGCGGATAGACGCTGGCCATCAGAAGAAGACCGAGGCCCACGGCGGAGTTGATGAAGAGCGCCATGAACTGGCCCACCACGTAGGTGATGGCGAGCAGCACGTACGGGGAGCGGACGGCGGAAAGCGGCTTGACGCAGAGCTTCACGAGCGCCTTGGAGGCGCCGATGCGGTCCATGTAGAAGGAGAAGCCCGCGATGAGCATGATGTTGAGGCCGAGGCCGGGAAGGCGGCCCTTCATCTGGTTCGTGAAGGCCTGAACGAAGTCGAAGCCCACGAAGTTCGTGCTCTTCTTCGCGTCGACGGGATCGACGCCCATGAGCCAGGCGCACACGAGCATGAGCAGGCCTGCGAGAAGAAGGACGATGGGCGGGTAGTAGTTCTTGAGCACGCAGTACGCCACGACGGCGATGACTGCGACGGTAATGAGGATGCCGAGCATTTTTTTCGGTCTCCCTTGTCGGTTGGATGTGTTGTTGGAATGATCGTGCCGACGGGAGTCCGGAGGGCGAAAGCCCCGGGAGGACGCAGGCCGGCCGCGTCAGGCCTGCCGTCCTTGGAGAAGTGAGGTGAAATTCATGGCGCCATCCTGACGGCGTCCCGTCCATCCGCTACTGCGAGTGGCGGGCGCGCGCCGTTATGGTAGCAGTTCACATGCCCGTTCAACAGAGGAGGTCATGGAAAACGCCTAGGGCCCGACGGAAGGCAGTCCGTGCGGGCCCTGAGGGAGGTCATGCGCAGAAGGCGGTGATTACCAGCTCGGCTTGATCGTGCCGTTGAAGGTCTTTTCGACGAAGGCCTTGACTTCGGGCGAGCGGTAGTACTTGACGAAGTCCTGAACGCTCTTGTCGTTCCTGCGGTCCTGATGCGCGGCGATGATGATGAGCGCGAACGGCGCCTCGAGGGACTCGAAGTAGAAGCCCTGCTTCTGCGGGGAGAGGCCCGCGCTGATGACGTAGTTCATCGGAATGACGGCGACGAGCGCATCATCGAGGCTACGGGGCAGCTGGGCGGCCTCGAGCTCCCTGATCTTCAGGTTGCGCTTGTTCTCGACGATGTCGGCGAGAGAGGCCTCGCTGCCCATGCCTTCGGGAAGCTTGATGAGGCCCGCGGCCTGCAGGAGGAGAAGACCGCGTCCGCAGTTCGTCGGATCGTTCGGCACGGAGATGACCGCCCCTTCGGGAATGTCGGCAACGGACTTCACCTTGTTGGAGTAGAAGCCCATCGGCTGCACCACGGCGTTGCCCACGTTGGCGAGCTTCGTGCCCTTCTGCTTGTTGAAGTTGAGAAGGAAGGGCTCGTGCTGGTAGACCGCGGCGTCAAGCGCGCCGTCGTTGAGGGCCGTGTCGGGCGTCACGTAGTCGGTGAACTCGACCACCTCGACCTTGAGGCCGTTCTTCGCCGCGACCTTTGCGGCTTCGGTGACGATGGCGGCGTGCGGACCAGCGGTCACGCCCACGCGGAAGGGCTTTTCAGCCACCGCCTTTTCCTCGTCGCAGCCCGTGAGAAGAACTATGGCGCTGAGCGCCGTGACGGCGGCGAGAGACTTGATGAAGGTGCGCTTTTGCATGATGAACTCCTTGGGGGCGGCCTGTTGGTATGGGAAATCGAATGCGTATGCGGCCGTCCGATGGATTCATTTTGCGGGATGCCGTGCATCCGTGAAAGGTAATACCTCAAGTTTTCTTCACTGAAAACGCCTGATAGGTAATCGTCTCTAGGAGAATGTGCTTAGCCTGCGGGACCGGAGACAAAAACGGCCCGGAGGCCTTGCGGCTTCCGGGCCGTTTCCCGACGGAATCGAGGTCAGAGGGCTTTGCCGAGGAGTTCGGTCTCGCGCTCGTGCGTGAGCACGTTGGCCCAGGCGACCTGACGGCCGTCCTCGTCCTCCTCGATGTAGACGCCCTGCAGCTCGGGTGCAAAGCCCGGGAAGAGGTTGATGCCCTCCTCAAGGGCGAGGAAGTACTGCAGCACGGCGCCGCCCCAGACTTCGCCCGGCACCAGGCAGAGGACGCCCGGCGGGTAGGGAAGCGCGCCTTCGACGCCCACTCGCCCCTCGGCCTCGCTCAGGCGCACGAGCTCGACGTTGTCGCGGATGAACTCGTAGTTGGCCTCCTGAGCGTTGAGCACACGCCTGGGAAAGTACTCCTTGCGGAACATCGCCTTCTGGAGGTCCTTGACGTTGACGGACTTGTAGAAGTCATGCATCTCCTGGCAGAGCTCGCGGATCGTGTAGCCCTTGTAGCGCTCCTTGTGGGCGTTGTAGAGCTCGGGGAGCACTTCGGAGAGCGGCGCGTCATCGTCGACGAAGCTCTCGAAGCGGGCGATCTGCGTGATGAGGTGCGCCATCTTGGCATGGTCCTCGGCGGGCGTCATCAGGAAGAGGATCGAGTTGAGGTCGCTCTTTTCGGGGACGACACCGTTCTCGCGAAGGAAGCTCGCGAGAATGGAGGCGGGAATGCCGAAGTCGGAGTACTCGCCCGTCGTGGCGTTGATGCCCGGCGTGGTGAGCAGGAATTTGCACGGGTCGACGAAGTACTGCTGCGGTGCATAGCCTTCGAAGTGGTGCCACTTGTCCTTGGGATTGAAGGCGAAGAACCGGATGTCGGTCGCGATCTGCTCCGTCGGATAGCTGTCCCAGGCCTTGCCGTCGACCGTGGGCGGAATGAAGGGCTTGATGTAGTGGCAGCAGGCGAGCATTTCCTTGCGCGCATCGATCGCGACGCGCACGCAGTCGGCCCAGAGGCGGCGGCCGGATTCACCCTCGTGCATCTTCGCGTTGACGTCGAGCGCGGCGAAGAGCGGATAGAAGGGCGAGGTGGACGCGTGCATCATGAAGGCGTTGTTGAGGCGCTTGTGGGTGCAGTAGCGCTTCTGGCCCTTGATGTGAAGGTCCTTCTTGTGGATCTGGGAGGTCTGCGAGAAGCCGGCCTGCTGCTTGTGGACGGACTGCGTCACGAAGATGCCGGGATCCTCGGGACCGAGGTCGAGCAGGAGCGGCGAGCAGTCCTTCATCATCGGGATGAACTGTTCGTAGCCGACCCAGGCGGAGTCGAAGAGGATGTAGTCGCACAGGCGGCCGATGCGGTCGACCACCTGACGGGCGTTGTAGATCGTGCCGTCGTAGGTGCCGAGCTGGATGACGGCGAGGCGGAACGGGCGCTTTTCATCGGCGCGCTCGGGCGCAACCTCGCGGATGAGCTCGCGCAGGTACTTCTCGTCGAAGCAGTGGTCGTCGATGCCGCCGATGAAGCCGTAGCTGTTGCGGGCGGTCTCGAGGTAGACGGGCGTCGCGCCCGCCTGAATGAGCGCGCCGTGATGGTTCGACTTGTGGTTGTTGCGGTCGAAGAGCACCAGATCGCCCGGCGTGAGAAGCGCGTTGAGCACGACCTTGTTGGAGGCGGAGGTGCCGTTGAGGACGAAGTACGTCTTGTCGGCGTTGTAGATCTTGGCGGCCGCCATCTGGGCGGCGCGGGGCACGCCTTCGTGAATGAGTAGGTCGCCCATCGCGACGTCGGCGTTGCAGAGGTCGGAGCGGAAGACGTTTTCGCCGAAGAAGTCGGCGAACTGACGTCCTGCCGGATGACGGCGGAAGAAGGCGCCGCCCTGATGGCCCGGACAGTCGAAGTGTACGTTGCCGTTGCGGACGTAGGACTCCATCTTGCCGAAGAAGGGCGGAAGAATCTGATCCTCGTACTTCTGGGCGGCGGCGTCGATCAGGCGACCGTAGAGGCCAACGTTGTCGGGCTGGGAGTTGATGACGGAGACGACCTTGCCGAAGAGCTCGGTCGGGAGCTTGGCGCCGTTGTTGAGCAGAATGACGGGAATGCCGAACGCCGTCGCCTCGACGCGTTCGAGCTGGCCCGAGAGCGCCTCGTCGGCCGTCATCACGACGGCCGAGACGCTCGTGAGGTCGGCCTTGTTGAGGTCGACGACGACGCGTTTGGACTTGAAGGCGTGCAGCGTGCCGGGCGTCGCTGCAATGTTGTATCTGCGCATGTGGGACTCCGTACGGGCGGAAAGGGCGTTGTCGGGAGGAAGGACCCCTGGTCGTGACGGCCCCTGAGGGCCGCCGGGGCTTTCCGATTTGCGTGAATCATATCAGCAAAAGAGGGCGCGGGACGCGTGAGGGAGCCGATGCGCATGCCTTTCGCATCGGTCGGTCGGGGCCGAATGAAGAAAGGCCGCCCATTTGCGGGACGGCCTTGCAGAAAAGGTGCGGCTCGGAGGACGTCAGCAGACGGCCTCGATTTCCTCGGAGAGTTCGAGCCAGCGCATTTCGAGCTCCTCGACGACGGGCTTGAGCTCGCCGTGTTCGCGAAGCACGCGGGCCACTTCGTCGGGATCAGTCGAGGTGTAGAAGTCGCCGTCGGCAAGGCGATCGGAGAGCTTCCTGAGCTCCTCGTTCTTCTGCGCGAGTTCCTTTTCGACCTTGGCAAGCTCCTTCTGCAGGGGCTTGCGCAGGGCGGCGATGCGCTGGCGCTCCTGAGCCTCGGCACGGCGGGCCTCCTTGCGGTTCTGGGAGGGCTCGCGCTCGCCGGACTCAAGCCTTTCGGCCTGATTCGCCGCCTTTTCGGCTGCGACCGTGGTGCGGCGGTGTTCAAGCACGAGCTGGGCGTAGTCGTCAAGGTCGCCGTCATAGGGCTGGACGGCCCCGTCGTGCACGAGGATGAGGCGCTCGGTCGTGGCACGCAGAAGATGGCGGTCATGCGAGACGATCAGCACTGCGCCCTCATAGGTGGAGAGCGCCATGGTCAGGGCCTCGCGCGTCTCCATGTCGAGGTGGTTCGTCGGTTCGTCGAGCACCAGAAGGTTGGGCTTGCGCCAGGCGAGGAGTGCGAGCGCAAGGCGGGCCTTCTCGCCGCCCGACATCGGGCCGACGGGGGCAGACGCAAAGTCGCCCGAGAAGCGGTAGATGCCGAGGTAGTCGCGAAGGTCCTGCTCGCGCACGTCGGGCGCCATGCGGCGCATGTGCTCGAGCGGACTTTCGTCGGGACGCAACTGATCGAGCTGATGCTGAGCGAAATAGCCGATCTCGAGACCCTGGCCGCGACGAAGTTCGCCCGCCATCGGAGCAAGGTCTCCGACGATGCCCTTGACGAGCGTGGACTTGCCTGCGCCGTTGACACCGAGGATGCCGATGCGCTCGCCCGAGCGAATCGAGAGCGTGACGCGGTCGATCACGACGCGCTCGTCATAGCCGAGGCGCAGGTTCTCCGTGTCGACGAGATGCTCGGGCAGGCGCACGGGCTTCGGAAATTCGAAGCGCCACTCGCGCTTGGCGCGCACAGGCTCGACGGCTTTGAGCTTTTCGAGCATCTTGATGCGGGACTGGGCCTGACGGGCCTTCGTCGCCTTGGCGCGGAAGCGCTCGATGAAGCTCGAGAGATGGGACGCCTCGCGCTCGTAGGCCTTGGCGGCCGCATCCTGCAGCCTGAGCTTTTCGATGCGCTGGGACTCGAAGGCGGAGTAGTTGCCTGCGTAGCGGCAGACGGTGTCGTCCTCGACGGACCAGATCGTCGTGACGGCGCGGTCCAGAAACTCGCGGTCATGCGAGATGATGACGACGGTCGCCTCGACGCGGCGCAGCCAGTTCTCGAGCCAGATGAGCGAGTCGATGTCGAGATGGTTCGTCGGCTCGTCAAGGAGAAGCAGGTCGGCGGGGCACATCAGGGCGCGTGCGAGCGCGATGCGGTTTCGCCAGCCGCCCGAGAAGTCGTAGACGGGGCGGTCGACGTCGGTCTGGCTGAAGCCGAGACCCGCAAGGATGGTACGGGCCTGTGCGACGATCGCGCCTTCGTTGAGCTCGGCAAGATTGGCGTGGGCCTGAGCAAGACGCATGTCGTCGCCTGCCTTTTCGGCTTCGGCGAGTGCCGCGCGGGCGGCGATCAGGGGAGCGTGCCCCCCGAGAACGAAGTCGACGGCGGGGACGTTGTCGGCGACGAAGGACTGCGCCACGTGGGCGATCCTGTCGCGGGGCGGCGTCTCGATGTCGCCGTCTTCGGGAGAGAGGTCGCCGAGCATGGCCGCAAAGAGCGTGGACTTGCCGCAGCCGTTGGGGCCGACGAGGCCGATGCGCTCGCCCGGCGCCGCAGTGAGCGTCGCATGACGGTAGAGGACGCGGGGGCCGCGGGAGAGCGCAAGGTTGAGAAGTCGGAGCATGACGCTGGATTACTGTTCGAAGTAGTTGAGGAGCGCTTCCTTCGTGACGAGGAAGACCTGGTCGTCGCCGCCCGAGGTGGCGAGCCAGATGATCTCGAGGCCGGGGAAGGTCGCCTCGACCGCTTCGGCGCCGTCGCCCACTTCGACGATGATCATGCCGCCGTCATTGAGATGTGCGGCAGCTTCGGGAAGCATGCGGCGCACGACGTCCATGCCGTCGTCGCCTGCGCCGAGCGCCATGGCGGGCTCGTGACGGTATTCGGAGGGCAGCGTGTCCATGCTCGCCTGCGTGACGTAGGGCGGGTTGGAGATGATGATGTCGAACGTGCGGCCCTGCAGGTTTTCAAAGAGGTCGCCCTGAACGAGCTCGAGCGTCTCCTCCATGCCGTAGTCGCGGCGGTTGATTTTGGCGACCTCGAGCGCGTCGGGCGAGAGGTCGGAGCCCGTCACTTCGGCGTTCGGGAAGGTGCCCTGGGCGAGAATCGCGAGGCAGCCCGAACCCGTGCAGAGGTCGAGCACGCTGCCCACTTCATACGGATCCTCGACCCAGGGGGCGAGGTCCTCCTCAAGAAGCTCGGCAATGTAGGAGCGCGGAATCAGCGCACGCTCGTCGATGTAGAAGCGGTGCTCGGTGAGCCAGGCCTCGCGCAGCAGGTAGGCGGTCGGAACCTTTTCGTGGACGCGGCGGTCGATGAGGTGCACGAGTCGGGAGAGCTCGTTGTGCGTGAGCGCGGCGTCAAGGAACATGTCGAAGTGGTCGAACGGAAGCTTGAGGCCGCGGCAGATGAGGAAGGAGGCTTCCTCCCAGCTGTCGGGAGAGCCGTGGCCGTAGGAGATTTCGGCGTTTTCCATTTCCGTGATCGCCCAACGGAAGACGTCGCGGATGGTCTTCAGATTGTGAATGGGGTCATCAAGCAGCGGAGCAATTTCGTACATGGCGGTATCCAGTAAAGGGGCGGACGCGGCGAATGCGGCGCCCGCGGGAACGCGGAAAACGGAGGGCGCGCAGGCGATGCGCAGGTCCGAAGGATCGGACACGGCGCGTCTGCGGCGATGCCCGACATTATAAGGTCGGCGGGGGCGACCGTCCGTGCAGGGGGATGTCCCGCGGGCGGCCCTCATTTAGAATAGGCAGACACGCCTGTTTGCGCCGCCGGTCTGCGGCGCAACGGGCCTTCCATCAACCGGCCGCACCTTTTCAGGAGACCTTCTTGCGCTTACGTCAGATCAAGCTCGCAGGCTTCAAGAGCTTTGCCGATCCGGCGCTCATCGAGCTCGAGCATCCCCTTGTCGGGATCGTCGGACCCAACGGCTGCGGCAAGTCGAACATCATCGACGCCGTTCGCTGGGTGCTCGGCGAGGCGCGCGTCTCTGAACTGCGCGGCTCGTCCTCGATGCGTGAGCTGATCTTCGCGGGCTCGACCACGCGCCACGCTCTCGGGCGCGCGAGCGTGGAGCTCATCCTCACGAACGACGACGGACGCCTCAAGGGGGCGTGGTCGGAATTCGGCGAAATCAGCGTCAAGCGAGTCGTGACGGCCGAAGGTCAGTCCGCCTACTACATCAATCATCAGCAGGTGCGTCGCCGAGACGTGCAGGAGATCTTCCTCGGCACGGGGCTCGGGCCTCGCAGCTACGCCATCATCTCCCAGGGGATGATCTCGAACTTCATCCGCGCCAAGCCCGAGGAGATGCGCGTCTATCTAGAGGAGGCCGCGGGCGTCTCGCTCTACCGCGAGCGACGCAGGGAGACGGAGTCGCTTCTCAGTCAGACGAGGGGCAACCTCGAGCGCGTGCGCGACATGCAGGCCGTCAAGGAAGAGGAGGCCGCAAGGCTTGAGGGCGAGGCGCAGCTCGCAGGGAAGTGGCGTGCGCTCACGGACGAGCGCAACGCCGCCGAATCCCTCTGGTACTGGATCCAGTATGAGGACGTGAAAAGAACGCTCGACGGGATTGCCGCCGACATTGCGCGCGGCGAGGCCGAGATCGAGGCCAGAAAGGCCGACGCCGCCCGTGAAGCGGCGTCGCTTCCCGCGCTCGAGTCCGCGGCACGCGAGGCTGAGGCGAAGGAGCTTGAGGCCGCTGCAGGACTGAGGCAGGCCGAACGTGCGCTCACCAAAGCCGAAGCCGAGGAAAGACGGCAGCGCGAACGCAGGGCCGGAGCGGAAAGAGCCGCAGCCGAAGCCCGAGAGGCAAAGGCGGCCAAGGAAAGGCGCCTTGCCGAGACTGTTTCCGCCAGAGAGGCCCAGGCATCCGAGACTGACGAGCTTGAGGAGACGATTGCGCTCTCGGGCGAAGAGGAGGCTGCGGCACAGGAGGAGGTTCTCTCCGCCGAGGACGCCCTGAACGACGTCAATGCCCGCGCGGCCGAAGCTCGAAGAGCCGAGTCCGACGCGAAGGCTCAGGCACGTGTTGCACATGCGCGGCTTGAGGCGGCCGAGCGCCGTGCCGAGGATCTCAGACAGCGTCTTCTGAGGCTTGCAGCTTCCGAGGGAACGCTCGAAGCGCCTGACAAGGAGGGGCTCGAGGCGATGAAGCTCGACTTCGAGGAGGCTCAGGCCGCCGCAGAGGAGGCGCGCGCACTTGAAGAGGAGGCGGCTGAGGCGGCAGCAGAGGCGAGACGCAGAAGAGACGCCGCCAACGAGGCTTATTTTGCGGCTCTTGCTCAGGAAAAGGAAACGGCCGCGAAGCTCGACGCCCTTGAGGCCGTCGAGGCGGGGGCTCAGGCAAAGGGGCGGCTTGCCGAATTCGAGGCCGCCGAAGGGCTTGACGGTCTTCCGCGCCTGTCCGAGGCGCTTTCGGCCGACCCCGAATGGGTGACGGCCGTCGAGGCCGTTGTCGGATCGAGGCTGGGAGCACGCTTCTTGAGCCGGCTCGGCATGGCTCAGGGCTACGAGAGCCGCCGGCCGCCCGCCGCCATCTCGTTCGTTGAACGAGGTGAGACGCAGGAGGGCCGCCCTGCACTCGAGCTCGACGGCGTCAGGCTGGAACCCATCACCTCGCACGTCAGGTGCTGTTCGTCCGACGCGACGGCGGCTCTCGCGGACGTTGCGGCGAACGTCTACTGCGTGAAGAGCCTTTCGGAGGGGCTGGCTTTGAGAGCCAGGCTTCCCGAAGGCGTCACGCTGGTGACTCCGAAGGGCGACCGGCTCACGAGCCGAAGCCTTGTCGTCTGGACGGCGAGCGATCCGGGACAGTCCGTGCTCTCTCGCCAGCAGGAGATCTCCGCACTCAGGGACTGCCTTCATGAGCTTGAGGACAGGCTGGGCAAGCTTGATGACGACAGGAATGCGGCCGGAGCGGCGGCCGAGGCCGCTGAACGGACCGCACGCACTTCGGCTCAGGGCGCCCGTGCTGCTGAGGCGGGGGTGGCCGACCTGAGGCTCAGGATCAAGTCGGCGGAGGCGGCGGTGGCGGCCCACGAGACCCGTCTTGCCGATCTGCGTCGCAGCAGGGAGGAGCTTGAGGCCGAAGGCGAGGAGGCCAGAGCGCTTGCCGAAGAGGCGGGCGTAGCGGCAGACGAGGCGGAGGCGGCGTCAGAACGCGCCGTGCGCGCTGCCGCAGGATTCACGTCCGAACTTGCGCGAGCCGACATGCGCTTCAAGACGAAGACGGCTGCGCTTGCGGCCGTGAGGCACAAGGCGGAGCTGGCACGCGCGAAGCTGCGGCAGCTTTCGGAGTCGGCCCGTCTGTATGCACAGAGCGAGGCGGCTCTTCGAAGCGACATCGCCCGAGAGGAGGCGCGTCTTGTCGAGGCCTCCAGGCTCCTTGAGGAGAGCGCGAAGGTGCTCGGCGACGCGGCGTCGGCCGCTGCCCTCAAGGTGCTTGAAGAGGCGGAGCGTGCGCATGCCGCACGTCGCGACGCGACGGCCGCGGCCAGACTTGCGCTCACCGAGGCTCAGGGCCGCTGGCAGGCCGCGCAGGCGGACGTCATGCCCATGACGGAGGCGCTCGGCGTCAAGAGAGTCGAGCAGCAGATGAAGGAAAGCCTTCGGACTCAGTTTGAGGAGAGGCTCGATGAGCTCAAGGCCGACAGGACGGATCTTGCGCGTCGCGCGGCGGAGCGTCCGCAGAAGGCTCAGAGCCTTCGTGCCAAGGTGCTGAGGCTCATCAGCGAGATTGCAGGATTGGGTCCCGTCAATCATGCCGCGCTCGAGCACCTCGAGGCGGTGAGAAGGACGCTCGAGGCGACGGCCAGACAGGTGGAGGACCTTGAAAAGGGCATTGAAACTCTGGAGGCCGCCATCAGAAAGATCGATGCGGAGACCAGAGGACGTCTCAGGGAGACGTTCGAGGAGGTGAACGGTCACTTTGCCGAGACGTTCTCCGAGCTCTTCGGAGGCGGCGTCGCCTCGCTCGTCATGTCGGGAGACGATGTGCTCAACGCGGGCGTCGAGGTGAAGGCTCAGCCGCCGGGCAAGAAGAACGCGGGCGTGAAGCTGCTTTCGGGCGGCGAGCAGGCCCTCGCGGCCACGGCGCTCGTCTTTGCGATCTTCAGGCTCAATCCCGCTCCCTTCTGCCTGCTTGACGAAGTGGATGCACCCCTTGACGAGGCCAATCAGGCGAGGCTTGCAGGTCTGTGCCGCCGCATGTCGAGCGAGACGCAGTTCCTCATGATCACGCATCATCGCGTGACGATGGAGTTCGCGGGAGCGCTTGTGGGCGTAACGATGAAGGAGCCCGGCGTGAGCCGCGTCGTGAGCGTCGACATCGAGAACGCGGTCCGCATGGCGAACTGACGCCTGCGGTTCCGCGTCCCGCACGCGCGTCGTGGCGAATCCATCAAAAGTGCGTACAATCAACAGAAGCTGCGCCCGCGTCGGGCGCCCACAAAGCCGGACATAATTCAAATGAGTCAGACTCAGATCATTCTTATCGTGGCCGCCCTGGTGGTCATTGCCTTCTTCTTCTGGCGCTCGATGCGCGAGGAGCGCCGCATGCGCGCAAGCCGAAAGGCCCGCCTGCAGGCGGGAGGCGACGTTCGCAAGGACGTGCTCGCCGAAGAGAAGCCCGAGCCTCGCGTCGAGCCTCAGCTCGAGGACATGGTGGACGACGACGAGCCGCACGAGGCGGTTCAGTCTGCCTCCAGGGACGACCTTCCGTCTGAAAAGCCGCCCGTCTACGAGCGTTTCGCCGAGGAGCAGAAGGCGCGCCTTGAGCGCGAGGCCGCCCGCGGCGGGCGAAAGGCAGGCCGCATCGCCGGCATCGAAAAGCCGCCCGTCGACCACGGCATCCAGTGGGTGCTCGACGTGACGCCCTATGAAGGCAAGACCTTCCCGCTCGGTTCCATGGACTCCCTTGTCACGCAGATCCGACAGCTTTCGCTGCCGCTGCCCGTGTCGCTTTGGGCGAAGTCCGCTGAGGACGGCCTCTACTATCCGTCCGAATGCCTGCCTGCGGAGGCCGTTCACATCGTCGCGACGATCCTGATCGCCAATCGTGCCGCCGTGCTTGACGACGTTTCCGCCTCGAGCTTCCTGCAGGTGCTCGAGCAGACTGCCGCCCAGAACGACGTTGACGTGCGCACATCCTGCGACATCAAGACGGCGGTCTCGACGGCTGTTCAGATCTCCCGCTTCATCCACTACTACGACAAGCTGATTGAGGTTTCGATCGTCCCCGCTCCGCGTGAGGAGGGCCTGACGCTCGAGGAGGTGACGAAGGTTGCCGAGGGCGCGGGCTTCGTCAGCGCGAGCGGCCGTTGGGAGCTTCGAATCGACGAAGGTTCCAGAGAGCCTCTGATGACGCTCTCGCTGGCGGGTGCCGACTCCTCCCAGCTGCGCCTTTCCTTTGACGTCCCCCTTGCCAACGTGCCGCGCGGCGACCTCAAGCGCTTCTTCCAGCTTGCAAACCACATCGCCTGCCATCTCGGCGGCGTCTGGGTCGACGGCGCGGGCAACCGCATCGAGGCTGCAGGCGGCCTGATCCTTCAGGACGAGATCGAGCATCAGGACGCGCAGATGGCCGCCAGCGGCGTGCGTCCCGGCTCCGAGCGCGCAAGGCTCCTCTTCTCGAGAAGCGCCTGACGCAGGATCCGCGTCAAGCATCATTCACTGCCCGCCGCATTCGGACGCAAGCCGCCCGGCGGCGGGCTTTTCTTCTTCGCTTCTTCGGAATGCAAGATATGACCGAACCGACAAAGACTGAAACCCTCGCGAACGACGACTTCGACGGTGCCGCAAAGGCTGCGGCGATCGAGCCCTCCAGGGCCCCCGCCCGCATGCGTGAGCTCGAGAAGCTCGTAGAGACCTGGGACTACGAGTACTTCGTGCTTGACAATCCGAGCGTTCCCGACGCCGAATACGACCGCACGTTCAATGAGCTCAAGGCTCTTGAGGCCAGATTTCCTGAATGGAAGAGTCCTGCCTCGCCCACGGCCCGCGTGGGCGGTGCTGTTCGAAGCGACCTTGCAAAGGTCGTGCACGCCGTGCCGATGCTTTCCATTCACACCGAGACCGACTTTTCGAGCGAGGGTGCGGCGGCATTCGACCGCCGCGTGCGCAGCGAACTCGGGCTCGCGGATGAGGATCCTGCCGTGGCGTACGACTGCGAGCTCAAGTTTGACGGTCTGGCAACGAATCTTCGTTATGAAAAGGGCGTTCTCGTACAGGCCGCCACTCGCGGCGACGGCAGTGCAGGGGAGGACGTGACCGCGAATGCGCGCACGATCCGCACGATCCCGCTTCGTCTGGAGGGCGACTTCCCCGACGTGCTGGAGGTGCGCGGCGAGGTGATCATGCATCGCGACGACTTCGAGGCGCTCAACCGCCGTCAGGCAGAGGAGGGGCAAAAGACCTTCGTCAATCCGAGAAATGCGGCGGCGGGGTCCCTGCGCCAGCTCGATCCTGCAGTGACCGCACGCAGGACGCTTCATTTTTACGCCTATGCGCTGGGTGAAGTCTCGGGCGGCGAATTCGCGCCCACGCAGACGGAAGTTCTCGACAGACTTGCGTCGCTCGGGTTCCCTGTTGCGGACGTCCGCCGAAGGGTCGAGGGGCCGACAGCGCTCGCGACCTTTCATGATGAGGTGGTAGAGATCAGACACACGCTGCCCTTCGACATCGACGGCGTCGTCTACAAGGTGGACAGTCTTGAGCTTCAGAGGGAGCTCGGCTTCATTGCTCGCGAGCCCCGCTGGGCCTGCGCCCACAAGTACCCGCCCGAAGAGGCTCTGACGGTCTGCGAAGCCATCGACATTCAAGTCGGGCGCACGGGCAAGCTCACGCCTGTCGCGCGCTTGAAGCCCGTTTTCGTCGGCGGCGTGACCGTCTCGAACGCCACTCTTCACAACGAGGACCATATTGCGGGCCTTGATCTGCGCCCCGGCGACACGGTCGTGGTCCGCAGGGCGGGGGACGTGATTCCCGAGGTGGTGCGCGTCGTGCACGAGCGCCGTCCAGAGGGTACCGTGCCGTTTGCAATGCCGTCCGTCTGCCCTGTCTGTGGGTCGGCCACGATCCGCGACGAGGAGGAGAAGGACACGCGATGCACGGGCGGTCTGTACTGTCCGTCGCAGATGAAGCTCTCCCTCGTTCACTTTGCCTCCCGCAGGGCCATGGGCATCGACGGGCTCGGTGAGAAGATCGTCAACATGCTTGTGGACGAAGGGCTGGTGAAGAGTCCGGCCGACATCTTCACGCTCAAGCCTGAGGATCTCATCGCGCCGACAACGGCGACGAAGGATCTTGAGAAGCCCGTCAAGCGCATGGGGCCGAAGGCCGCTTCGAACCTGCTTGAAAGCATCGGGAAGGCGAAGCACACGACGTTCGCCCGCTTCATTTTCGCGCTCGGATGCAGGCATGTGGGTGAGGCGACCGCGTTGTCGCTTGCGCAGCACTTCTGCACGCTTGCCAATCTTGAGGCCGCCGACGTGGAGGCGCTCACAAAGGTTGATGACGTGGGTGAGATCATCGCCGAGAGCATTCATGCCTTCCTGAAGGAGCCGCACAACCGAACCGTGATCGAGGCGCTCGTTGCCTCCGGCGTCGTCTGGCCCGTGGTGGAGCCCAGGCCTGCCGCGGAGGCCTCCGAGGTTGCGGGCAAAACCTTCGTGCTGACGGGGACCTTGCCCACGCTCACGCGCGACGAAGCAAAAGACCGTCTCATCGCGGCGGGCGCCAAGGCCATCCTGCCCAGAATCGCGCCGTCAAGCTGCAGGGATGATGTAGCTTTCGCGCTTGCGGGGTCAATTGCGCTCAACGTCGAGTCGCCGGGAGCGACCACCAGCGTATTGTCCACATACATCAAAGACGGAGACGCCGCCTTACCGGATCCACCGGCGCACACGCCGCCGATCATAGCGGCCGCGCCGTCCACGCCCAAGCCCGTCTGCCAAAACAACCCGCCATCGATGGATGCTGCAGAGATGACTTCGCAGCCTACGGGAGCACCTTGCTGATCCAGCGCAAGCAGCGCCACGTAGACGCTGCCGCCATCGGCAACCACCTGCGATGCCGCGCCCCAAGCAGCCGCGCCCTGCGGCAGCACCGGCGCATTGCTCACCCACGCGATGTCCAAATCCTCGCTCATCATGGCTATCTGGCCCGTTTGCAGAACTGCCACCAGGGCGTTATCGACCACCGCAAGCGAAGACCCGCTGCACGCGGCGGCGGGCAGCGAGACCTCGTCCACCTTATCCCAGCTGCCGGCTGCGTACTTTGCAACGGAATCGCCAGCCATCGCGTACACGTAATCCGTCTGGCCGGCCTGGCGCAGCAGAACGCTCGCCGCGCTACCCGTGGCAAGGCCGCTCGCCTGGGCGGACACGGGGGCGCTCACGGGAACGGCGCCGGGCACAATGCTGCCCTCAACTGTGGACGAGTATCCCGACCATGCCGTGTACGCACCATGGAACGCCGCATCTTGCGTCGCGGGAGCGTTGTCTGCTGCCGCCTGGGAGGGCGAGGCCATCACCGGAAACGCCACAGCGGACAGGGCGCAAGCAGGGACCGCGCACAGAGCGAAAGCCAATGCGGCGGTGGACAATATGCGGCCGGTGCCTTTGCGATGCGTTTTCATGTCTCCCTCACAATCCGACGGCAACCTGCGACAAGCCACCAGCGGAAAATTTGTATCGATAAGCAGTGGCAACGAGCCGGAATGGCTCCTCAAATGCGCAATAGCCTCTTCATTGTAGTATGCGAGCAGCGCTCCTGCGCATGTTGCAATCCGCGTACACAATATGTGAGAAGCCAAAGCAGGCCGTAGAGCTGCGGTATCATCGTATGACACCGCGCCCAGGCCGTGCCCGGGCGCTCAACCTACCAATCGGGGGCATGCATGAACGCAACCGCAATCATTCTCGCTGCGGGCGAGGGCACTCGCATGAAATCAAACCATGCAAAGGTAAGTCACAAGATCTTGGGCAAACCCATGATCCAGTGGGTTGTCGACGCAACCATCCAGGCAGGGTGCGAGCGCGTCATTGTTGTAGTGGGCAGTCACGCGGACGAGGTCCGCTCGATTCTTGACCAGACGTACGCGCAATCTTCCGTGCAGGTAGAAACCGTCGAGCAGACGGAGCGCCTGGGCACCGGGCACGCCGTGCGCGTAGCGCTTGAGGCTTGCAACGTTACGTCCGGCCCTGTAGTGGTCCTCAACGGCGACCTACCCCTTATCCAGGCCGAAACCGTGCGCATGTTTGCCCAGACCGTGGCAGACGGCAAATTGGCGGCCACCGTGCTCACCATGACCCCGCCCGACCCCTTTGGGTACGGCCGCATCGAACTTGATGCCGACGGCGTCATCGCCCGCATCATCGAGCAAAAGGACTGCACGCCGCAACAGGCCGCGGAGCTGCTCGAATGCAACGCCGGCTGCTACGCCTTTGACGGAGCGCTGCTTGCCACCCACATTGGCGACATCACCTGCGATAACGCCCAGGGCGAGTATTACCTGCCCGACATGCTCGAGAAATCCACCGGCCATGCCGTGGGCATCTACCACTGCGAAGACTACCGCGACGGCCTTGGCGTCAACTCGCGCGCCCAGCTGGCTCAGCTCACCGCCATCGCCCGCGACCGCATCAACAACCAGCTCATGGCTCAGGGCGTCACCTTCATCGACCCCGCCCAGGCTTGGATTGGCCCGGACGCCACCGTTGGACGCGACACCGTGGTATGGCCCCAGACCCACCTGATTGGCAACACGCATGTGGGCGAAGACTGCCAGCTTGGCCCCAACACGCGCCTCACCAACGTGGTCGCCGGCGATCGCTGCTCGCTTGACGAGACCGTAGGCATCGACACCGTTATCGAAAACGACGTCACCTGCGGACCGCGCTGCTACCTGCGCCCCGGAACCCATCTGCTCGACCGCGCGCACGTGGGCACACACGTGGAGATCAAGAAATCCACCATTGGCGAGGGCTCAAAGGTGCCGCATCTCTCCTACATTGGCGACACAACCATGGGCGCTGGCGTAAATGTCGGCGCTGGTTCCATCACGTGCAACTATGATGGTAAAAATAAGCACGCAACCACCATTGGCGACCGCACCTTCATCGGCTCGGATACC
>ERZ835051.2214-NODE-2214-length-17867-cov-3.131934_pt1 | contig 17867 bp, 16 predicted proteins | sample MGYA00519575_ERZ835051 | MGnify/ENA primary metagenome ERZ835051 (study PRJEB31850, sample SAMEA3708769) | human gut metagenome | biome: human gut; feature: human-associated habitat; material: faeces | place: China | collected 2014 ... | reverse complement strand
GTTCATTTATAAATAGCCTATAAATTTTATTATACCAAAAAAGCACATTAATTTCAATATTTATAAATATATTTTTTATGAAAACAAAGAGATATCTTTTCTCGCTAGCGGCTTCAGCTCTATTTTTGAGCGGTGCATACGCCGCAGACACAGAACTTGTGCTTGACGCATCCCAAGACGGTTTGACATGGGCTGACGCTCTTTGGTCAAACGGAACGCCGCAAGCGGACATTTCCGCGCTGATAAACATCGGAGATTCTGAAAATCCCCTTTTGATACAAGGCGAAGCGGTCGTGGGAAAGCTTGATGTTTACAATAACTCATACCTTTTGCTTACAGGCGAAGGAAATTCGCTAAAAACAACTCTTACAGGGAATCCCTATGGCGATATCCAGCTTTATAACAACTCAAAATTAGTTGTTTCCAACGGCGCAAGCTTGACAATGGCTTCGGGAATGAGCTTGAAAACATTTAATAATGCGTCTTTTGAAGTGGATAATGCCACATTTACGGGAAAATTTGACAACACAATCAATGCGGTATTTAAAAATGGTTCAACTTGGAATGTTTCCGGATGGAGTACACAAAATGCAAATATCCAAGTATTGGATTCAAACATTCTGCAAAATGGCGATTTTAAAATGGGTGGCAATGCCAATAACAGCAAGTTTTTGACTGTTAAAAATTCAGTTTGGAACACAAACGGCAAAGGCATAAATCTTGCAGGCATCGTAAACATTGAAAATACTTCCATTGCAAACGGTGCAGGAAAAATTGATCACTTTAATATCGGCGCAGAAGGCGGTCAAACCAGAGGAACAAACATAATCACATTGTCCGGAACTTCTGCCGAAAATCTTACAACGGTAAATGCAAACAATATTTGGTGGAATACTTCAAAAGACGCCTCAACAACCTTTGTTTTAAACGGAAATACCTTAATCAACGCAAACAACACTAAATCCGACAACGAAACAAACGGCGGCGGCGATGCAACTTGGCTTATCCAAAACAGCAATAATACTGTAAATATGACGGATATGACTTGGGGCGACAACAACAAAGGCAAAAATGAATCGGGTACTTGGCTTTTGACGACAGCAAAAAAGGAAGGTTCGTCCGAAATTTTCGCCCAAAACACGGCATGGACGATAAATTCCATTGATTTAAGGGCTTCTTCCAAAGAAGGCAGCACACACCAAGCACTCGTTGACTGGGCAGGCGCAACAAACGACTTCTTGGCAAATTACGACATTCGCATTCATAATTCCACCGGCATAAACGCAAACACCATTTCAAAATTCACCATAAGAGACGGTGCAACCGCAACAACCGCCAGACATCTTGTTGTAGGCAATCAAAACGCCCTCTCAGGCGCAGCAATTTTTGAAGTCAAAGACGGCGGTAAATATACAATGAAACAAAATGTAAACGTTGTAAATTCCACCCTCGCAGGTTCCACGGCAACAAGCGACATATTGGTTGAAGGCACGGGAACATTCAACCATCAAGGCGGTCTTATTTTTATCGGCGGAGGATCGTACAACACGTCAAATGATATGCGCCAAGACGCCATATCAGGCACTTCTACCGTAACATTCAAAAATGCCGGTGAAATTACCTTTGGCGGCAGCATTTTAGTCGCAGGATCAAACGTTGATTTAAGAGAATCAGGTACTACGCATACAAATGTCGCAAAGTTAGTAATTGAAAACACGAAGTTTACGCTAAACGGGGAATTATTATTCGGGCACGAACAAAAATTCGGCAATAACATTTACGGAGGCACGTCCATTCTTGAAATCGCGGGTGAAAATTCCGCATTCATATCCTCTAATAAAGGGTTGTGGTCGGGCTTCAATACAACGACTTACGGTGGAGACCGCAAAATTTTGGTAAGCGGCAAGAACAACACTGTTTCTTTCGGCAAGGACGGTGCTTTTCACATGAACTCCGCAGGAGGTGCAAAACAATACGGCGGTTCATTTGAAGTCAATATTCAGGGCGAAGGTCATACTTTCCAAACTGCAAACAATTTTGATATAGGAATGAAAGACGCCGTTGGCGGTTCAAACACTTTCTATGTAAAAGGAACTTCCGCTGAAAACAAAAACCAAGTTCTCGTAAATGGCGGAACTATCTACATAAAGGCTTCAAACGATGCAAACTCAACCATCGTAAATACTATGGAGCTGGCGGGAAACACAATCTTAAAAAAATCAGACGGCGGAAACATTAACTTTTACTTGTCTTCTTCTGACACTGCCGTTGCGGGCACTGCAAAATTCATAATTTCAGGCGAAAACAACGAAGTTTATTTAAACAACTTCGCAGTCGGCAAGGCGGACCTTGACTCGGCAAACGTATTGCTAAAAATCGAAGGCTCGACGCACAACATCAATGCTGTAGAATTTGCGCTGAGAACGAGCGGATTAAACATAAATGCCGCAACATTGTCTTTTGTCTCGGACAGCGCGGGCATATCCACTTTGAAAACCACAAGCGTAAACGAATTAAGCGGTTTCATTGACGTGGATTTCTCAAAGTATGTCTCCCAAACAACCGACGCAGTGCAATTTATTCTGATATCCGCCGAAAATTCCTGGGACGGCTCCAACTACGAATCTGACAGCGATAGCGAATACATAAAAGTTGCGCTGGCAAATGAAAACGATACTTGGAGAACTTTCATGGAAGGCAACAACCTCGTGTTGGAATATACTTCCGCTGTAATTCCCGAGCCTTCGACGTTTGCCGCCATATTCGGCGCGATTGCCCTTGCATTTGCCGCATACCGCAAAAAAAAAACGTGCAGGAACGGCAATAAAAAAGCAGTTTTATAAGATTTATTTTTCAGCAAGCATCCTTTAATAGGATGCTTTTTTATTGCCTCGCCCTACATTTGCCCTTTGCCTGCGACTTGCGGACTTTTGTCCGCCTACGCTTGGCAAAGAACAAAGCATATTTTAACGAAGAATGAAGAATTAAAAAATGAAGAATTGGGGCAAGTTTATTTGCAAAAATTTTTGAGAAAACTTTTTTGTAAATGGAGTATCCCCGATATTGCAATCTGTTTTATTATCTATATTAAATATTTGGCAGATTGCCTTATACTTAATTCTTCACTCTTTTATTTTAGTGAAAAAGAAAGTTGCTTTTTTAAGCGGATACATTAAAAGAATTTGGCATTTAAAAATAAGAATATTTATGGCGAAAAATTCCGGAAAATTGAAATGGTGCAAAGTAAGGCTCGGCAACGACCTAAACTGGTGGGTCTCGGAAACGAGCGATAAAATAAACTGGGACATAGACGGGTTAAGCGTCATAGACCCGCGCCAAGCCGCACATATCCTCGAATCGCTTTCCGCACTCAAAGAATACGGGCTGCAAGAAAGCATTGTGGAAAACGCGTTTTTTACCTTCGCAATCGACAAGAAAACCGACAAAAACACCGTGCGCATAGTCCGCGTGACGGGTTCGGTGTACGACGATGAACAATACTTTTTACTGCCGAACAATCTCGACGACGAATCTTCCCCTTACGCGGAATTTTTGGATCATATCACTTCCCTTCAAATAAAGATGCTAAACAGCACTTTCAAATTTGAAGAAAAACTCACAATCGAAGACCTCGAAGACGAAATCCGCGAAAAGTACCACAACGACTACATGGAAGGGAAAGCAATCCACGTCTTCCCCGAAATCATGGACATCTTGGAGTACGTTCCCGAAGATTTCGACAAGGAAAAAGAAGACGAAGAAGATTCTTACGACGATATAGACGACTTGCCCAGCGAAGACGAAAACATCGAAGAAGACGAAACCATGCACTGGGACGATGACGATGACGACTCTTACAGCGACTTCGGCGATGAAGACGGCGAAAGTTTCGACAGTGACGAATATTAAAAAAGTTTTCTTTTTTCCGAAAATTCTTTAAGATTTCGTCCGCAATTTTTACATGGAAGATCTCCCCGCAAATTCAAAAGAAGTTTTAAGCCCCGCAAACGCTCAAATTGAAATTGCGGACGGCATTGCCATCATAAAAATAAGCGGGGACTGGCTAGTTTCGGACAAACGCCCCGACTCGGGCGCAATTATCGGCAAGCTTCCGCCTGATGCAAGGGAAATCAAATTCGACGCTTCCGCCCTCGGCAAGTTCGACTCCGCCTTAATCTGCTTTTTGCTTAAAATTTACGATGCTTCAATCGAAAAAAAAACAGCTTTAAGCCTCGCATCTTTGCCCGAAAGCGCGGTTTCTCTTTTAAATCTCGCAACCGCGGTAAACATCAAGACAAACGAAAGCAAAAACTACCACAATAAAAACATCTTCCACGAAGTCGGAACCCACACGATTTCTACTTTGCAAAAAGTAAAGCAACAGCTTGCTTTTTTGGGCGAATTTACAATGGCTTTTTGCAACATTTTCAGGCTTCGCAGCAGATTTATGGCGTCCGACCTTATGAAAGCGGTGCAACGTTCGGGCCCAAACGCGCTTTTGATTGTGTCGCTCATAAGTTTTTTGGTAGGTCTTATTCTTGCGTTTGTCGGGGCAATCCAGCTTTCAAAATTCGGCTCCACGATTTATATTGCGGATCTTGTCGGATTGGCGATGGTGCGCGAAATGGGCGCGATTATGGTCGCAATAGTGATGGCGGGCAGAACGGGAGCTGCGTTTGCCGCCGAGCTCGGCTCAATGAAGGTAAACGAAGAAATTTCAGCTTACAGGACATTCGGAATTTCCCCGATGGAGTTTTTGGTATTGCCGCGAATGATTGCCCTTGTATTGATGTTTCCGCTTCTAACGATTTTTGCCGACTTAATGGGCATAATCGGCGGATTTGCGATAGCATGGGGCATGTTCGACATAAACTATGAAAGCTATCTTGCGCACACCGCAAACTTTTTAGACCTGACCCAATGCCTCGCGGGAATAGGCAAGAGCGTGGTTTTCGGCATAATAGTAGCAATGGTGGGCTGCATGAAAGGCATGACTTGCGGCGACAGTGCGGAAGACGTAGGGCTTGCCACTACTTCAAGCGTGGTGACAAGCATAACATTAATCGTTGTCGCAGACGCAATATTCGCGGTGCTGTTTAACATTTTCGGAATATGAGTTCGCCAAAAATAACAGTCGAAAACCTCTCGATAGGCTACGAAGACTACGCAGTGATGAACAATCTCAATTTTGAGGTAGGAAACGGCGAAATTTTCGTGGTAATGGGCGCAAGCGGCTGCGGCAAAAGCACGCTCCTTCGCACAATGATAGGACTTCAAGACGCGCTAAGCGGCTCGATTTCTTATGGCGGAAAGAATTTCAACAACGCCCAAGAAGATGAGAAATCGGAAATGCTGCGCTCTTTCGGCGTTCTCTATCAGGGGGGCGCGCTATGGTCGGCAATGACGCTCGAAGAGAACATCGCCCTGCCCCTGCGCCGCTTCACCAAGCTTTCCGAAAGCGACATAAAAGAGCTTGTGAATTTAAAGCTCGCGCTGGTGGGGTTGAGGGGATTCGGAAATTTCTACCCCTCGGAAATAAGCGGCGGCATGAGAAAGCGCGCGGGACTTGCGCGCGCAATCGCGCTCGACCCGCAAATACTTTTCTTCGATGAACCGAGCGCGGGGCTTGACCCCGTGTCGTCAAGAAGGCTCGACGAACTCATACTCCAAATGCGCGACTCAACGGGCGCGACGGTTGTCATTGTAACCCACGAGCTTGCAAGCATCTTCACAGTCGCCGACCGCGCGATTTATTTGGACAACAAAACGCGCACGCAAACTGCAATCGGCAATCCGAAAGAGCTGTTAAAAAGTGGAAATGCGGACGTGAGAACTTTCTTAAACAGGGGCGTTGACCCGCTTTCAACCCAAGACAAATTATGACACAAAAGGCAAATCCCATTGTAATAGGCATTTTTGTGGTTAGCGCGCTTTTAATCGCGCTCACCGCGTTAATGGTTTTTGGCGCATCAAAATTTTTCACGAAGACCGAAAAATTCGTATGCTACTTCAAAAGCGGCATAAACGGTTTGGACATCGGTGCGCCCGTAAAATACAAAGGCGTGGAAATCGGCAAGGTAGAAGATATAATGATTTTCCCCTCTCCGCGCGATCCGCGCAAATCAATGATTGCCACAAAGCTCTCAATAGATTTGGCAAAAACCAAGAGAAATTCATTCGGCAACTTTTATGAAAGCGAATCGCAGCTTGAAAAGCAAATAGAAGACGGTTTGCGCGCGAAGCTGAATTTCCAAAGCATCGTTACAGGCATGCTCTACATAGAATTGGACTACTTTGAAGAGCCGAACACTCCATTTAGAATGTTCAACATAATGCCGGGAAACATTATGGAAATCCCCGTTGTCGAATCAAACATATCAGACTCCATAAAGCTTATGGAAAAGACGCTGAAGGAAGTATCTGAGATAGACTTTAACGCCCTTTCTAAGAACATCAACGCGCTCCTTGAAACTTCAAACGAGAAGATTGCGCAAATAGACGTCGCAAAAATAAATTCAAACCTTGTCGGCACTCTCGAAAACATAAACGCAATAACCGAAAAGGCAAATAAAGAAAATCTCCCCGCAGAAATCAAAACCGCCATTGCCAACGCCAAAACCTTCTTCAAGGGTTCCGACAACAACATAAAAAAACTCGCTTCAAATGCGGAAGAAACCATGGCAAACATAAACAGGCTTGCAGAGAACGCAAACGCCCTGATTTCGCCAAATTCGCCATTCTTGTACGACATTTCAATATTCCTGCAAAACATAAGCCAAACGGCGTACTCGCTGAAAACCCTCGCGGATTTTCTCGACAGAAACCCAAGCGCGCTTTTGACAGGCAGACCCGAAAACGAATAACCAACGCAAAAAAATGAAAAAGAACTTTTTTAAACTGATTTTGCCCGCAATCGCGGCGGCTCTCCTTTCTTCGTGCATAGGGCTTAAAATCGACCGCCCGAAAGACAACACAAACTACCACGTTCTCCCGCCCGCGCAAACAAGCGAAAAAGCGGAAGGCTTGAAAGAAGTTTGCGTAAACGTCTTTGAAGTGCGCATTCCAAGCTACATGGCGCGCAGCCAAATCGTCCATGCAGGCAAAAATTCATCGGTAATTTTCATGGCAGATTCCGATCTCTGGGCTGAACCCTTGCAAAACGCCGCAACCCGCTCCGTGGTATGTTTCCTGTCGGAGATGACAAATTCAAATAACATACACTCGAACCTCGTTTCAAATTCGGGCAAAAACTCCGTCGCGCTTAAAATAAACATCCTCGAATGCATCGGAGAGCTTAACGGCAAGCTGAATTTCAAGGCTCAATACTCCATTTCAAATTCGGAAAAAACCGTGTCGGAGTTTTTCGCGTTCTCAACAGACGCAGGCGCGGCATACAGCGAATATGTTTGCGCGATTTCAAAGGCGCTTGAAAGTTTAAGTCTTGATATTTGCAAAAAAATGTCGGATTTTAACAAATAACAAACCATTAAAAAAGAAACGGAAAAATATATGACAACAGCTTTATGGTTTTCTGGACAAGGCGCACAGAGCGTCGGAATGGCAAAAAGCCTGTACGAAGCCGACGGCGACGTAAGGGAGCTATTTTCGAGAGCCGACGAAACGCTTGGGATGCCCCTTTCAAAACTATGCTTTGAAGGCCCGATGGAAGAGTTGACGAAAACGAGCGTATGCCAGCCGGCACTCTTCCTGCACGGCATATGCGTTGCGACAATTTTGAAAAAGCGCGGAATGCTCGGCGAATTGAAAGCGGCTCTCGGACTTTCCCTTGGGGAACTTACAGCCCACGCACTTGCAGGCACATACTCTTTTGAAGACGGCTTGAAGATTGTCGCCGAAAGAGGAAGGCTCATGCAAGAGGCATGCGACGCCTCAAAAGGCGCAATGTCGTGTTTCATCGGGGCTTCCATTGATGCGGTAAAGCCCTACTGCGAAGAATTCGACGTTGACATGGCAAACTTGAACTGCCCGGGGCAAGTCGTGATTTCGGGCGAAGCGGAAAAAATCGAAGCCGCAACCGCGGCGGCAAAAGAGCGCAAGGCATTCAAGCTCGTTGTTCCGCTAAAAGTCGCGGGAGCATACCACAGCAGGCTCATGGAACCCGCAAGGGCGAAATTTGAAAAATTCTTAGCGGGAATCGAATTTAAGAAACCGAATATTGCAGTATTTACAAACGTCACGGGCGAGCAGATTTCAGACCCCGCAGAAATCAAAAAGGCGTTGGTCAAGCAGGTCGTATCGCCCGTCAAGTGGGAATTGTGCGTAAAAAACGCGGCAAAACTCGGCATCGAACAATATTATGAATGCGGCCCCGGCGGAGTATTGGCGGGAATCGCAAAGCGCATCGACAAGGAATTGAACGTGAAATCAATCGCTGAATTCGGCGATTTTGAATAAATCTTCAAAAATATGAAATAAAGGGGAAAAAAAGAGGTTGACAAAATCTCTTTTTCAACCTTTCATTTTACGTTTTAAAAATTTAAGAAAATCAATAAATCAAAATGGCACTCAGAATAAGATTACAAAGACACGGCTCGACACACAACCCGACTTACAGGCTTGTGGTTGCAGAACAGGCGTCAAGACGCGACGGCAAGTTCGTTGAAAATCTCGGCTATTACAACCCGAAAGCGCGCGGTCAGGAAGCGGAATCGAAACTCGACATCGAACGCATAGACTATTGGACAAGCGTCGGCGCACAAATGAGCGACACCGCAAAAGCGCTTGTTAAACGCGCAAAAAAAGAAGCCGCTAACGCATAATCGCGCAGGCGGCGCAAAAATCGCCATATAAAAAAGGCGGTTTTTTATTCGACATAGCATGGCAATTTTAAAAGTAGATTTTTTGACGCTGTTCCCCGCGATGCTCGATGGATTTTTAACGGAGAGCATGCTTGGCAGAGCGCAAAAAAACGGAATTTTGGAATTGCGTGCGCATAACATTCGCGATTGGGCGGAAGGCAAGCATAAAATCACCGACGACAGACCTTTCGGAGGAGGTCCGGGGATGCTGATGAAGCCGGAACCCGTATTCGCCGCAATCGAAGAGTTGCAAAGTTCGGAATGCACAAGAATTTACATGTGCCCCGACGGAGAAAAACTCTCGCCGCAAATTGCATCGGAGCTTGCAAAATCAAAGCATCTGATAATACTAAGCGGACATTACGAAGGCATTGACGAACGCATACGCGAATGTGTAATCGACAGGGAAATCTCCATCGGAGATTACGTTTTGACAAACGGCACTTTGCCTGCGGCGGTTTTGGTCGATACCGTTGCAAGATATGTGCCGGGAGTTCTCGGCGAAGAAAATTCCCTTTCGGCAGACTCTTTCAACAACAACCTGCTCTCTTTTCCGCAATACACAAGACCCGCGGAATTCAGAGGAATGAAAGTTCCCGAAGTTTTGATGTCGGGCAACCACGGCGAAATTGAAAGATGGAGGCGCGAGCGTCAAGTTGAGCGCACAAACAAAAGGCGACCGGATATTTTAAAGCAGAGTTAAGGAGACAATATGAATCAGGAATTGCTTAAAGAAATCACAAAAGAGCAAATCAAGGAAAACGTCACAAGCTTCAAAGTAGGCGACGGCGTTCGCGTCCACACAAAAGTTCGTGAAGGCGACAAGGAACGCATTCAGGTATTTGCAGGCATCGTAATTGCGCGCAAAGGCAGCGGCATTCACGAAACATTCACGGTACGCCGCATTTCTTACGGCGAAGGCGTGGAACGCGTATTCCCGCTCAACTCGCCGAACATCGAAAAGATTGAAGTTGAACGCGAATCCGTACCGATGAAGGCACGCCTCTACTACTTGCGCGACAGAGTCGGCAAGGAAGCCACAAAGGTTAAGGAAAAGCGTTTGCAGCAGGCGTAATTGCCTTTTGCGAAAAGTAAAATTTACCGGCGTCGAAGTGCGAATGCGCGCTTCGCGCTTTTTTATACCCATTTTAAACGCGAAAAATCCAAGCTCTCTTTCCAATAGGATTTTGAAAACAAAATCGCCTTGCATTTAGCGATTAAACGCCCGCAATAAACTCTTTTTTTACGCACACAATCACTCTTTTAGCAGGCGGAAATCCCAAAATAAATACGGCACTTTGTATAAATAAACTTTACCGAAATCATGGTATTAAAAGCCCATTGCCTAACCAAATAAGCCTCTCCGAAATTTAAACCTACATTGTTCCAACCTGCATTGAATTTCAGCATAAGCCTCTTCACACGCCAAACGGCATTGTTTGCGAATAATCTTTGAGCGCAAATGCTTCTAGAATCTGTGCAAATTTGCAGCTCTTTGCAAGCTACCGCCAAGAGCTTTTGAGCCTAAGTCATTTTGGGCAATTAATGTTTTAACATTTTAAAATATCTTCAAAAAGGGATATTATTTGCTCTTCATTTGCCTTTTTTCTTCCTTGCTTTTGGAATAAATTAAATATGCAAAAGACGAAAAATTAAACAAAACATACCTTGATGGAAGTACAGGGGAAAAATCCTTTTTCCAAAAAAATTCGCTTAAAACCAAGCGTTTTTTGCCAAGATTTATTTATGTAAAGTTTTCTCAAAATTTAACATTCACAAAAAAGTCGGCAAACAAGTGCCGACTTAAAAAAACTGCAAAGCCGCTAAGCGTTCTTCAAGGCTTCAAGCATTGTTTCTATCTGCAAGGGTCTCGATGTCCAAAGAGAAAGCGAAAGCGCGCCCTGAGATGCAAGCATTGCAAGCCCTGACGCCGCCTTGAAACCATATTTTCGCGCCTCCAAAACAGCGTTAGTCTCGCGCGAACGGATGTATGGCATGTCAAAGTACACACACCCGTTGGGAACTTTCGCAAAATCCAAGATGGGCTTGTCGTCGGGCTTTAATCCCACGGAACTTGCGTTTATGATTATGGAATTCGGCGCGATTTCCGAAAAGCACTCCAAAGGTTCTGCGGAAAATCCGCAGGAGGAAATGTCTGCCAAAAGTTTTTCAAGCCTCGACTTCGTGCGGTTATAAATGCGCAGGCTTTTGCACCCGTCAACGAGTGCCTTAAAAGCGGCGGCTCTCGACGCTCCGCCCGCCCCCAAAATCACGACGTCGGAATTTTTAAAAACGCGCCCGCTGAAATTTTCGACAGCCCACGCCACGCCGAATCCGTCGGTATTGTCGCCCTTCCAGCCGCCTTTCGTGCGAATCAAGGTGTTTGCCGCCCCGACCATTTGCGCAAATGGCGATATTTCGCACAAAAACGGCATTACAATCTCTTTGTGCGGGATTGTGAGATTTATCCCCGCAAAATCCGCCTTGTGAAACTCTGAAAGCGTCTTTTCGAGATTTTCGGGGTCTATCTCGAATTTGTAATACTTCCAAGATGCAAACTGCCCTTCCGACTGCGCCAATTTTCGCAATGCGGCATTTTGCATTGCGGGACTCAAAGAATGCGCTATGGGCTTCCCGAAAACGGCGAGTGAATTTTCGGCAAAATCCCCGCGCCTTTTCAAGTCTTCAAGATGCAAAACAATGTCGGTATCAAACATAAATTCTCTCTCCGAAAAGGAAAGTCCCCACCCTTATGAGAGTCGAACCCTCTTTTATGGCGCATTCCAAATCGCCCGACATTCCCATTGAAAGTTCGGGCAAAGCAACATCAAACTCTGAACTCAGCTTGTCGCGCAAATTGCGCAAGTTTGAAAAAGCCCTGCTTGCCGACTCCAAGTCTTCATCAAGAGGCGCGATTGCCATAAGCCCTTCAACCTTCAAATTTGAAAGCTTTAAGATTTCTTCCAAAAGCTTGGGGGCTTCCTCGATTTCAACCCCGAATTTTGCGGGGTCGCGCCCCGAATTTACCTGCATTAAAACGCGCAAAACCTTGCCCGATTTTTCGGCTTCGGAATTGAGCTTCACGGCAAGATGGACGCTGTCCAAGCTCTGCACTCTGTCAAACAGCATAACCGCCTTTTTCGCCTTATTCGACTGCAAATGCCCGATAAGCTCCCACGAAATACCGCTTGAAAGAGGAATTTTTCCCTCGGCTTCCTGCACCCTGTTTTCGCCTACGGAAAGAAGCCCCGCTTTTTGCGCATGCAAGGCGGCGTCAACGGGATGGTTTTTCGTGACAGGCAAAATACGCACTTCGTCGGGATTTCTACCGCAGGACGCGCATGCAAGCCCAATTCTATCTCTCAGCCTGTTTAGATTTTGCGAAAATTCGTCAAAGGAAATCATCTTAAAAAATCACTGCTGTTTTTTGGCTTCTTTTGAAGATTCCATCAAACGCTTGCCAAACTTCCACAATGGCCCCGTTATGTTGCCCGCATTCGTCAAAACATCGTCCAAGGCGTTTATGAACCTGTCGATTTCCTTGTCGCCCGAAATGTACGGCGGAAGAATTTTCAAAACGTCGGAGCCGTGGTCGGTGACCTGAGTTATGATGCGGTGATTGTCCATAAGGGAAGTGACAATCATTTGCGTGAAAAGGGCGTCGTTTGCCATTTTCAAGGCTTTCCACGCCGCTTTCTTTAATATCGACTTCGGCTCTTGAAATTCGATTGCAATCATAAGCCCCATGCCGCGGGCTTCTTTTATGTAATCGTGCTTTTCGCGAAGAGCGTTTATTCTTTCGACAATCTTTTTGCCAGCCTCTGCGGAGCGTTCAACCATGTTTTCGTTGTCCAATACGCTCAAAGTCGCCAAACCCGCAACCATAGCAAGGGCGTTTCTTCCGAAAGTCGTTGAATGAACAACGCACCTTTCCAAATTCGAGAACGCTGCCTGGTGTATAGCGCGCGTCGTAATGAACGCGCCAACAGGCACATAGCCGCCCGACAAAGTTTTTGCAACAGTCACGATGTCGGGGTCCAAATTCCAGTGGTTGAAAGCGAACATTTTGCCCGTTCTGCCCAAGCCCGTCTGGACTTCGTCGCAAATAAACAAAGTGCCGTACTTTCTGCAAAGCTCCTGCGCCTTGGGCAAGTAGTCTTCCCTCGGGATATGCACGCCGTGCCCCTGCACGCATTCAACGATAAACGCCGCTACGTCGCCTTTTTTAAGCTCCGCTTCAAGCGCGTCCAAGTCGTCATACGGTACGCAACCGAACCCCGGAAGCATTCCGCCAAAGCCGTCTTGAAAATTCTTGCTGACCGTCAAGGAAAGAGAACCGTAAGTCAAACCGTGATACCCGCCCTTTTGCGAAAGCACCCTCGGACGCTTCGTGAAAGCCCTTGCGAACTTTACCGCGCCTTCGTTTGCCTCTGTTCCCGAATTGCAGAAAAACACCGCTTCAAGACGCCCGCCAAGACGCTTTACAAGCTCCTCCGCCAAAAGCCCGCTTAAAAGCGCGCAGTTCAGCTGAACCATGTTCGAAACTTTCATGTCGATGGCGTCTTTTATCGCCTTGCCGACAACGGGATGGTTTCTGCCCAAGCCGAACACGCCGTAGCCGCTTATGAAGTCCAAATAATCGTTGCCCTGACCGTCGTAAAGATAACAGCCGTCGCCCTTCAAAAAGCACTTGTCAAAACCTATTGTACGCAAGACTTTCACGAAAGTTTTATTCATGTACTTTTCGTGAAGCTCGTAATTTTCGCCGAAACGCGATTTTACCAAAGACTGCAAGTCAAATTCTTTCATATCATTAAAAACAATTTGAAAGAAATATTAGCCCCGACATCTCCAAGTTCAAACCTTATTTTGAAAAATTCGCCCATAAAAAACTTGCCCTTTACGCGTTTTTATCAAAAGTAAAAACAAGAAGATTTTATATATGGAAACGATTTTTCCCATGGCGCATTACGTCGTGAACCTCGACCCTTTCGCGGTACGCTTTCCCGACGGCTGGTTTTTGGAGGGCATACGCTGGTACGGGCTGGCATACCTCGCGGGCTTTTTAATCGGGCTTTGGCTGCTTAATTTGTACTACAAAAAAGGCCGCTCGCCGCTAAACCCAGACGAAACCTCGTCGCTTTTGACGTATCTTGTGTTCGGCATAATAATAGGCGGAAGGCTCGGCTACATGCTATTTTACGACTTCGACAGATTTGTGTCGGACCCCGTAAGCGTATTCAAGATAATGAACGGCGGAATGGCAAGCCACGGAGGCTTTATAGGAGTAGCAATAGCACTTGCGCTGTTCTCAAAAATCCACAAAACGCCGTTTTTAAAAATCGCCGACTTGGTCGCGCTCGTGTCAACCCCCGGGATATTTTTGGGAAGAATTGCAAACTTCGTAAACGGGGAATTGTGGGGCAAGGTCTCAAATGTGCCGTGGGCTATGATTTTCCCAAATAGCGACCCGTCAAAACCGATTTCCGAAATCGCGCCGCGCCATCCGTCGCAACTTTACGAAGCGTTTGCTGAGGGTCTTTTGATTTTTGCGATTTTGCAATTCCGCTTTTGGAAGTCGAAACCGCCCGCAGGACAAATCGCGGGAGAATTTTTCATACTGTACGCAATCGCAAGAATCGTGTGCGAAATTTTCCGCGAACCCGACGTCGGAGTAAGCCTCATAATGGGTCTTAGCCGCGGAACGTTTTTTTCAATATTCTGCTTGGTTCTGGGTATTGTTTTCATCGCTATTGCAAAATCAAAAAAGAAAAATGCAAAATAAAGCAGGATTTATTTTGCATTTTCCTAACCGCGCGTTTTTTGCAATAACTTTTACTATCCGCTACTTTCTTCTGCGATAAACTGCAAACGCAAACGCCCCGATTACCGCCTATTCCTATAATTTTGGAAACATCATTCCAATTCATAGCTGAAAATTTTAACGTTTCTGAATTTAATTCAGACCAATCGAAATCTTCCAAATTTATTACGAGTTTTGCCCCGTCCGCAAATTTAAAGGAAGATCCATCGGCTATCGTAAAAATTGTTGACGAATTTAAATCTGCTGCGCAGAGCCCTTGACGAAGATTAGTGTCTATTCTACAAATTAAAGCATGGCAATTTGTTTTATAGACTGATGAAATCTTGACTTAAATGTAAATTTAAGAAAATATTTTTCTATGAAAAGGCGTATATTTATTTTGGGGGTATATGTATTACTTTGCGCATTTTGCACGAGCTTTGCAGCACAAAAAATAACCAGGGTTGCCTGCGTAGGTGATAGCATTACAGCAGGTAATGGTATAAAAAATAAGGAAATGGATACATATCCATCTGTCCTGCAAGAAATGCTTGGTAGCAAGTTTGAAGTTAAAAACTTCGGTTCAAGTGGCAGAACCTTGCTAAAGAAGGGCGACTATCCTTATTGGGTTGATGGCAACTACAAAAATGCAATCAACTTCAATCCGGATATCGTAATTATAAAGCTTGGCACGAATGACTCTAAGCCCCAAAATTGGCAGTATAAAGACGAATTTATACCCAATATGCGCGAGATGATTTCAAACTTCAAAAATCTTGAAACCAATCCCAAAATCTATCTATGCACACCAATGTATGTTTCAAGACCTGCTTGGGGAATTACAGAAGAAGTTGTACATACTGACGTTTGCGATGCCGTAAGAAAAGTGGCAAAACTTGAAAAGTTGAAGCTAATCGACCTTCATAAAATGTTCGAAGGGCATGGTGAATTGTTATCTGACGGCGTCCACCCAAATGAAGCCGGCGCAATGAGAATGTCAGGTATTCTTTACAAAGTATTGACTGGTAAAAATCCGCCAAAGTTAGAGCCTATTCGTGGCAAAAAATTTAACGAAAGCGGTTTTGTGCGCCTTGATATGCCTATGCGTCTTGACACTTTGAGCGTTGTTTACCCAAAGCAAGCAAATGAAACAAAGTCTTGGCTATGGATTGCAAATGACTTTGAAAAACTCACACCTGAATATAAAAAATTGCTTGAAGCAGGCTATCAACTTATGTTTTGGAAAACTCCAACAAGGAGCAAAAGAATGCATGAAGCCCTTGATTGGTCTAACGAATTTTATTTTTACGGCGTAGAAAGATTTGGTTTATCTCGCAAAATTGCCATTGATTTTTCAGGTAAAGACGCAAATTTGGCTCTTGCTTTTGCTGAAAAATATTCAGACAGATTTGAAAGCATTTTGCTGCGCAATCCGGAACTTGACGCAACTTTAAGCTTTGCAAAAATTGTTGAAAGAAAAATTCCGATAAAAGTTTTGCCTGCGAATTCACCGGCCGTAAAAATTCTAAAAGACGCGGATGTAAATGTAATTTCGGGCAAATAAATTTGTAAAATTTTTCGTAAAATTGCATAATTTGTAATATTTATAAAAACAAAAGAACAATCTAAATAAAACTTGACTAAAAAATTTGTTTTTTAAGATTTTAATAACATTATGAAAATTAATAATCTACTTATGGGGGCGTTAGCTTTAATCGGTGTAGGAAGTTCTCTTTTTGCCGAAGTTAAACCAGCGGGAATTTTTACTGATAATATGGTCTTGCAGGCAAATGTACCAATTAGAGTTTGGGGCACTGCTGATAAGGGCGAAAAGGTAAGTGTCGAATTTATGGGCACAAATGCCTCGGCCGTTGCCGACGATAACGGCTATTGGCGTGTTGATTTACCCGCTCAAAAATATGTTAAAGAGGGCGTAGATTTAGTCGTACAAGGCATAAATAAAATTATTTTTAGAGATGTTCTTGTAGGCGAAGTTTGGCTAGGCTCAGGGCAAAGCAATATGGAATTTCAAATGCGCCACGTCAAAGAACTTGATAATGTCGCAAAAGACCCAAAAATTCCTGCAAATATACGCTACTTCTTAATTAAAGCGCATGGCTCACCGGTTCCTGAAGATATGCATAATTTGCCGGAATCTGCGGGTTGGAAAAAATATCATCGCGACAATTACGAAATTACAAGAGATGTTTCAGTTCTTCTAACTTTGTTTGCGCAAAAAATGTATGCTGAATTAGATGTGCCTATCGGTGTAATTTCCGTAGCTTATGGTGGCGCGAACCTTGAAACTTGGATGAATGAAAAAGCTATCGCGGAAGCCGGCATGACAGAACACGCAAAAAAGCTTTTGAATACTTGCAGAAGCTGGCATAATGACGACGTAAAGCGTTGGGACGCGCATAAAGACAGGGCAACACTCCGTTTCCCCCGCTTAAATTATGAAAGTCGCCCATCAAATTCATATAATGCAATGATGAATCCGATTATCCCATATTCAATTCGTGGTGTATTGTGGTATCAAGGTGAAATGAATTCCGGTCCGGAAAACTATATCAAGCTTTTCCCATACTACGCAAAGATGATGCGTGAAATTTTTGAAAATCCAAAATTGCCAATATATTCAGTTCAGTTGCCTGACTATAAAGAAAATCACTGGCCAAAAACTCGTGACGTTCAACGCAAGCTTGCCGATATCGTTCCAAACACAGGAGTTGCAATTACTATTGACGGCAACGAAATTGACCTGCACCCGCGCGATAAAACCATGGTGGTTGACCGTTTGTCGCGTATGGTTTTGGCAGATAATTACGGTAAAAAACTTGTTTCTCGTTCACCAATGCCTGATACTTTAAAACTAAAAGGTGACAATGTAGAAGTTAAATTCAAGAACACATACAAGGGCTTGAAACTTAAAGGTGACGGCAAAGAAGTAAATTGCTTTGAAGTGGCAGGTAGCGACAAAAAGTTCGTAAAAGCAAGTGCAAAAATCGCTACAAAATCAAGCGTTAAGGTAAAAATTCCAAATGGCATTGCAGATCCTCAATTTGTAAGATACGCTTGGGAAGCCGACCCTGATGTAAACCTATATAATTCCGGCGACTTACCTGCAAGCCCGTTTGAAGAACCTATTACAAAGTAATAGATAATAAAATTTAAAGAGCTTTCAAAAAAAGCTCAGACTGCTGACAAAGTACAAATAGTATTTTGTCAGTTTTTTTTTGAAAGAA
>ERZ835051.2213-NODE-2213-length-17869-cov-12.034860_pt1 | contig 17869 bp, 10 predicted proteins | sample MGYA00519575_ERZ835051 | MGnify/ENA primary metagenome ERZ835051 (study PRJEB31850, sample SAMEA3708769) | human gut metagenome | biome: human gut; feature: human-associated habitat; material: faeces | place: China | collected 2014 ... | reverse complement strand
ATGTAGAAAATATCGAAACGGGCGCTGTTCGTTTAAGCTCTGCCCAGGTCCACCAGAACAGAGAAAACCAGCAATCCATTGCGATTGCTGGTTTTTCTTTGTTTATCAATGCTGTGCAGCCTTCCTTTGCAGCTGCGCAAAGCCAAAGACCGCAGGCTTCACCGCCCATGATCTTTCAATCCCGCAAATATTTGTACTGTAACAATACCCTAGCAGAAACTTCGCACTTCCCCCCTAACGCAGGTGAGCAATTGCCCTAAAACGATATCCGCCTCCGAACCGAAAAGCGTCCCGATTAACGTTCTCTTTTAAAACCAAGAGGTCGTTCCAAACGCAGAATCACACCAACCTCGCAAATTCATTTGGCTTTTACCATTTCAAGGAACAGCAAAAAGTCCACAACCCCTTGTGACTTCCATTTTCCTCTTTGTACACAAAGAGTTGAAAAGCCGCCGCTCGAGTGCTATTATTTGTAAGGCGCGCCTGTCAGCAATTCAGAAAGCTCGTGAGTCAAAGTCGCCAACGCCCACCTGGCATCTGATAAGCGCATCGCAACACGCAGCAGCAAAGGAATAACAGTCATTGAAAACAGACGATCTTATTGTGGCAATGGCAATTATAGGAGTCGCCGCGATCGCGAGTTTGAGTTGCATTTTATATAGTTTATTACGCAATCCATTTCAATACCCTTATTTTGTTTGGTGGTTCGATGTTTCTTATAAGAGGAACGTTGATATAACGGATTGTATTGACAGCTTTTTATGCAACGAGCAAAACTGGCGCGCATTGAAGCAACATGAGCAGTCCATCGAGCAGTGGAAACACGACACAGAGAATTATTTGCAAACATGTATACTAAAGAAAAGGCGTGTCCGACAATATCAAGAAGTTTTAGATGACAACAGCGCATTCCGTTTTGGAACAAGCAGAAATCGAACCCGTTATAAGCAGCAAAACTATGTAAAAACGGCTTACAAAATACCAACAGCGGAATCGATAATGGCAGTAAGTTGGTCTTGGCTTATAAATCGTCATGCGTAGCTGGAAGAAATCGGCTTTGAAGCAACACTGAAAGAGTATCACAGTAAAAATCAGCGAAAGCTGATGACGAAGGCGCTGCGGAAAGAAATCATGAAGCGCGATCATTACACTTGCCAAATGTGCGGAAAGTTTATGCCAGATGAAGTCGGGCTGCATATTGATCACATCGTTCCGATCGCAAAAGGCGGCAAAACAGTCCCGTCCAATTTACAGGTGCTATGCTCAAAATGCAATGGGGCTAAGGGCGCTAAAACACATTAAAAAGATACCATCCAAAAAACGAGATCATTGCAGCAACTGAAGCAGACTTTTGTGGCAGAGAAGGACGGCATATCTCGGCCTATTTCTCCAACACGCCCGGTAGGCTTTTTCGCGCAAGGCGAAACCAAGCTGCGTATTTTTCGTCTGAATGTGCAAGACTCTGTATGGGGCGCGGCGGCAGAATTAAGACTATTTCAGGTGTCATTGACTGTTTTTTTCGCCCAGCCCCTGCTATAATGATGCCACAAAACGAAGCATCTTTAGGAGAACGGAGCAAATGGCAGGTACAAAACCACGGATGACCAAACAGCATACACGCGCGGCAGCACTGCCGGGAAAGCCCTGCTTCCCGACCGGAGCGGCGCGCTGCAAACGCCATCCGGACAGCGGCGCCGCAGGATCTGCAGGCGCTCTTTTCTGCACCCGCGCGCTGTCGTTCGCGTCCGAAAACGACCTCATGCAGGTGCTGGGGCTCATTCCCGGCGCCGTGACGCCGCTCGGCCTACTCAACGACGCCGAGTGCAAGGTGCAGCTTTATCTCGATGAAGCGTTTTTCGCCGCACCGGGGCTCATCGGCGTGCACCCGAACGATAACACGGCCACCGTGTGGCTGCGCGCGGACGATCTCGCGGCTCTGATCCAGGAGCACGGAAATCCGGTGCACATTGCGGAGCTGTGAGCACGGGCACATACGCACAAAAAAGCAAGGCTTCCCGAATTCGGGAAGCCTTGCTTTATCTATTTCTCTTTTTTGCAGTCACAGTTTCTGCCGCACTGCGCGCAGTTGCCGGTGCAGCCGCTGCCGCAGCAGCCGCCCTTTTTCATGGCGCGGTGCCAGACGCGCCACGCGATGACGGCACACACGGCCACGATGGCCAGCAGAAGATAGTCGATCAGCCGCATCACACCAGCCCCGCGATCGCATATGCAACGAACGCCACGACCCACGCGACCGAGCACTGCAGGACCACGACGCCGACCGTCTTGAGCCGGGAATCCAGCTCGTGGCGGATGGTGGCGATTGCGGCCACGCACGGCGTATACAGCAGCGTGAACACGAGGAAGCTGATGGCCGAGCGTGTGGTGAGCAGCGACGAAATGGCCGCGCCGCCGAGCAGCACCTGCAGCGTGCTGACGACAGACTCCTTGGCAATGAAGCCGGAGATGAGCGCCGTGGCGCACCGCCAGTCGCCGAAGCCAAGCGGCCGGAAGATGGGCGCGATAAACTGCCCAATGAGCGCAAGCAGACTGTTGGCGCTGTCGGCCACGACGTTCAGGCGCGTGTCAAAGCTCTGGAGGAACCAGATGATGATCGTGGCCAGAAAAATGACCGTGAACGCGCGCTGGAGAAAGTCCTTCGCCTTCTCCCAGAGCAGCAGCGCCACGCTCTTGAGCCCGGGCATACGGTAGTTCGGCAGCTCCATGACAAACGGCACGGGCTTGCCGCGGAAGGCCGTCTTGTTCATGATGAGCGCCGCGATGATGCCGATGAGGATGCCGAGGACATACAGTCCCAGCATGACGAGCGCACGGTAGCGCGGGAAAAACGCCGCGGTGAAAAATGCGTAGATCGAGATCTTCGCCGAGCAGCTCATATAGGGCGTGAGCAGGATGGTCATCTTCCGGTCACGGTCGGACGAGACGGTGCGCGTGGCCATGATGGCCGGCACCGAGCAGCCGAAGCCGATGAGCATCGGCACGACGCTGCGGCCGGACAGGCCGATCTTGCGCAGGGGCTTATCCATGACGAAGGCGACACGGGCCATATAGCCGGTGTCCTCCAAAATGGACAGGAAGAAAAACAGCGTCACGATAATCGGCAGGAATACGAGCACGCTGCCGACACCGGCGAACACGCCGTCGATGATGAGACTATGTACCACAGGGTTGATGCCGTAGGCTGTGAGCGCAGCGTCCACGACGCCGGTCAGCGCATCGATGCCGAGCTGCAGCAGATCGGACAGCCACTGGCCAATGACGTTGAACGTGAGATAAAACGTGAGGAACATCACAACGAGGAACGTCGGCAGGGCGGTGTATTTGCCCGTGAGGATGCGGTCGATCTTCATGGAGCGCGCGTGCTCTTTGCTCTCATGGCACTTGACCACGGACGACGCCACGACGCCCTCAATGAACGTGTAGCGCATGTCCGCAAGGGCCGCGTTGCGGTCGAGCCCGGTCTCGTTTTCCATCTGCACGATGCAGTGCTCGAGCAGCTCCCGCTCGTTTTCATCGAGCTCGAGCGATGCCGCAAGGTCGTCGCCGCCCTCGATGAGCTTGGCCGCGCAGAATCGCGCCGGCACGCCGATGCGGTCGGCATGGTCGGCGATCAGATGCACGACCGCATGGATGCAGCGGTGCACGGCAGAATCATCCGAGCAGAAATCCGTCACCTTCGGCAGCGCCCGGCTGCGCGCAACGGTCAGCGCCTGGTCCACGAGTTCGGACACGCCCTCCCCTTTCGCCGCCGAGATCGGCACGACGGGGATGCCCAGTGCCTGGCTCATCTTCTGCACATCGATAGCGCCGCCGTTGGCGCGCACCTCGTCCATCATGTTCAGCGCCAGCACCATCGGCACACGCAGCTCAAGCAGCTGCAGCGTCAGGTACAGGTTGCGCTCAATGTTTGTGGCGTCCACGATGTTGATGATGCCGTCCGGCTTCTGATTGATGATAAAATCGCGCGAGACGATCTCCTCCTGCGTATACGGGCGCAGGGAGTAAATGCCCGGCAGGTCAACGACGGAGCAGCCCTTCTCGTCGCGCATCTCGCCCATCTTCTGGTCAACGGTCACACCGGGGAAGTTGCCCACGTGCTGGTTGGAACCGGTGAGGGCGTTGAAGAGCGTCGTCTTACCGCAGTTTTGGTTGCCGACAAGTGCAAAGATCATGCCGGCACCCCCTCGATCTCGATCTTTTTCGCTTCCTCCACGCGCAGCGTCAGCTCATAGCCGCGCACGCGGATCTCGATGGGATCACCCATCGGCGCCACCTTCTGCAAAGTGACGCGGGTACGGGGCGTGAGCCCCATGTCCAACAGCCGGCATCGCAGCGCGCCGTCCCCACCGACCGCTGTGATGACTGCTGAGGAACCGATCTTCAATTCATCTAGTGTCATTGCCATTGCCTTTCTGTGTGAATTCATTTCCCTGATGAAAAAGCTAGCACGGCGGGCACGATTTTGTCAAGAGCGTGACAGGAATTTTCGAACTTTTTGACGAAAGGCGACGAAAAAACACCCCGGAGCGGTAAAGCCGCTCCGGGGTGCCCCGTTAGGTTTTGGAATGCTTACAGGTTGGAACCATCCTTACGAATGCTCGATAACCGTCTGGTCCTGGGGAGCACTCGGCTCTGCCGGAACACTCGGCTCTGCCGGAACACTCGGCTCCGCCGGAACACTCGGCTCCGTCGGGACGCTCGGCTCCGCCGGAACACTCGGCTCCGTCGGGACGCTCGGCTCCGTCGGAACGCTCGGCTCCGTCGGAACGCTCGGCTCCGTCGGCTCCTCGGGCGTAAGCGGGAGGACGTTCATCACATACATCGCCATGATCATCGCGAACTGTTCGCGCGTCGTCACGCCCTGCGGATCGAGCACCGTCTGGTGATCGACGACAGCGCCGGAGATCAGGCTCTCGGCGACCGCCCAGGTCATGGGCTCCTTCGCGAAATCGGAAACCTTGTCCATGTCCGTAAACGCGGACAGATCACCGTACACGTCCACATCGCAGCCCTTGAACATCGCATATTCATGCAGGATCGTCGCAGTCTGTTCACGCGTTGCATCGCCGTTCGGGTCAAACTTGCCGTCGCCAATGCCGGCCACGATCTCGTTCTGTGCCGCCCAGATCACCGCGTTGGTGTACCATTCGTTATCCGCAACGTCGCTGAAGGGGTTCTTGCCGGTAACGGCAGGCTCACCCTCGAGCGTGTAAAGGATCTCAACGATCATTGCGCGGGAGAGCTTGGTCTCAGGCTCGAAGGTCGTGGCGCTCGTGCCGTAGAAGAGCTTGTGCGCAACGACGAAGTCGATCGCATCGTGCGACCAGAAGTCGACCGCCGGCATATCGCTGAAGAGATAGCCCGGGCAATGCTCGTCGCCTGTGCACGGGATGCTCATCGGATCCTGCTTCTCGCAGACCGTGCAGTAGCCGTCAACATAGTGGTGCTTGGCCGGAATGCGCTTCTGGCCTTCCAGCGTCGCGCCGCAGACCGAGCAGACCATGCCGCCCGCTGCGCCGTCCTTCGTGCAGGTCGCCGGAGTGATCTGTGTCGCCTTCGGCGTGTGCGGTGCCAGCGGGACCACCGTCTGTGCAACGAGGATCTCACCGCAGACGGAGCAGTGCTTGCCCTCCGTCAGGCCGGTCTCCGTGCAGGTCGCAGCCTTCGCCGGGTCGACCACTTCCTTGTGGCCAAGCGCCGGGATCACTTCCTGCGCCGTGAGCACTTCACCGCAGACCGAGCACTTGCTGCCCTCGGTCAGGCCGGTTTCTGTGCAGGTCGCGGCTTTCGCCGGGATCACTTCCGGCGTGTGCGGCTTGAGCGGGATGCTCTCAAGCATAATGTTTCCATTTTCGCAGGTGTAGGTGCGAACGCCGTACTCGGAGCAAGTCGGCTCCTTCGTCACAACACCATTGTCCCAGGTGTAATTAAACTCTGCGCTCATCTTCGCAATGCGCGCGGTCAGCCAGGTGTTGAGATCCGTGACGGTATCGGTATAAGTCGTACCGCTGGGCCAAAAGTGATTATCCGAGCTCGGCTTGCCGACACGAATCAGCGGCCACTGCCGATAGTTCATCGCAGCGCTGGCCGAGATGCGGTTGTAGTAGCTCTGAACCTTGCCGTTGTCGCCGACAAGCGCCTGCGCCTGCGCCAGGAACGTGTTGTGATAGTAGTTGCTCACCGCGGCGCGGAAGCCGGGGATCTTGATGAGCGCCTCTGCGAGGTAGCGGCCGTTAATGAAGGTGTTGTCCGAGGTAATAATGCCGGACCAGCCGCCGCCGCCAGTCAGTTCCATATCCCAGACGGGGCCGGCGTACATGATGCCGTCCACGTCTTTGTAGAAGAAGAACGAGGAGTAGAATGCGTCCGAATTGCCGGACAGGTACTGCATCAGGTAAGCCTGGACCAGAGAGTTCAGATCGCAGTACTCATAGTAGTACTTGCCGGTCTGCGCATTGTAGCCGGTGAAGTTGCCGTCGGCATCCTTCGCGTAGACGGCGTCCTCAAACTCCTGATAGTACTCGCTGATATAGGCCATTGCGTCCTTGCCGCAATACTCGGGGCTCTTGACATTCATCGCGGAGCCCTTACCGGTGATGAAGCCGCTGGCCTCGTCATACTTCGGGTTGTAGCTTTCGTCGAGCTTCGTACCGTTGAGCTCGAGCAGGTAGCCGCCAGTGATGTTCTCCGGCTCGGTCAGACCCGTGGTGTACTGATAGGTCTGGCCGTACTTGTTCTCGGCCAGCGCCGTGGAAGCATTCTCCCCGTAGCCGGGGTTGAGCTTTTCGTAGGCACCCTCCATATCGGTGATGTTGACGCCTGTCTTGTTGACGGAGTTTTTCTCACTGACGATGTATGTGCCGCGATACACGCCGTCGTAGTACAGATCCACCCAGTCGGTGCTGGCCGTGTACGGCATGCCGAGCGACTTGGCAAGATCCTTGAACATCTTGTCGCGCATGAGCGTTGCATCGTTGTAGCCAGCAAGCAGCGTCCAGGTCTTGACCTTCTCGCCGCAGGCGATCAGGTCGGACTTGCCGTCCAGTTTGATCTGATAGGACTTCTTCTCGGCGTTTGTGAAGGTGGTGTTGCCGCGCGCCTTGAGCTGCGTGAGCGCACCGTCATACACGGTCTTGCCGTCCTTGTCTACGACGAGCAGCTTGCCGGTCGCGATGTTGGACTTGCTGGCATCGACAAAGTCTCTGCCCTTTGCGGCCGGGTCGTCGCTCGTGATGTAGAGCGCATTGATGTTGGCCGACTGTGCGATGTGCACAACCGCAGCCTTCTGGCCGTTGACGAGGACCGTGAGGTCATACAGGCCGTCCTGCACATCCGCCAGCTTGGTGACGTCCACGACAGCACCGTCGAGCGTCTGCGTGCCCTTGGCACCCTGCAGCTCGATCTTGAGCTCGTCGCTGTTCTGTGTCGTGACCGTCAGAGCGAGCTTGCTCAGGTCCGCACTGGCCGGCAGGAACAGGTACTGATCCGCACCGGACTGCATGCCGGAGATCGTCTGTCCGTCGACTTTCGCGCTGATGTCCTTGAACTGCTCGGACGGTGCGTACTGGTCGGCATTGAGCGTCGTCGCGCTGGCGACACTGGAATAATGCTGAGACTTGAACCAATCATTGCCGATCTTCGTGCAGCCATACACACGGAAGCTGTACTCCGTCGACGGGTTCAGGCCCGTGACCACAATGCTTGTCTGCGCGATAACGTCCACCTTTTCCCACGTGGTGCCGCCGTCGCGGCTGATCTCCACACGGTAGTTTTCCGCACCCAGCGCGGGGCTCCAGCTGACGGTCAGGCGCTTCTGGCCGACATCCGTCACCGAAACGCCGGTGACAACAGGCGGTACGATCTTATACTGGGCGGACACGGTGCCGTAATAATCGCCCATACCGCGGATCGTCACAGTACCATAGCCGACCTTCGTATTGTTGGAATAGGAAACATAGCCGTCAACACCCGCATCGCTGGTCTTGACCGTCAGCGCCTGTCCCTCATAGGTGGCCTTCACATAGCACGGCGTGCTGCCGCCGTTGTAAACGGCGTCATATGCCTTGACTTCCGCCTTGGAGATATCCCTGCCTACGAAGCCGCACTTCGTGCAGACATGGTTGTCATCCCACTTATGGCCCTCCGGCCAGAGAGATGCACTGTGATGAACGGCGCCGCAGGTCTTGCAGGTGGTCTCCAGCCAACCGTACTGCGTGCAGGTACGGGTGTCGACCGTCTCGGTCACGTGGGCGATGCCGTCATCGCCGAAGTGGTGCATCTTCTCGCCGATCTGCTGCCAACCGGTGACATAGTCGCCGGCCAGGAAGTACATCTGCTGCTCGGTGCCCTCAACGGTCATCCAGCCGGTGTACTGCGCGTCTTTGACGTCGATCAGCTTGCCGCAGACCGCACAGGCAGACTTGCCATTCTGGTAGGTCGTCAGCTGGTGGCCCTTCGAGCAGCGGGACTGCAGCGTCGTGGAATCGACCACACGGCCGTCCTTGCTGTCGTAAGCGGTGATCGTCATTTCCTTGCCGTTGGCCGTGACGTACATGATCAGGCCCGCGTAGTCCTGCTCTTTGTACGCGAACGAGAAATCGGAGGTCATCGCATAGTTGATGTTTTTGGACTTCTCGCCCAGATCGCCGCAAATGAAATAGGTCACGCCGTTTTCTGTGACGGGTTCGCCGTCCTTGGCCATGATGCGTGCATAGGAGTGGTCATGACCGGAGAAGACCACGTCGATGCCGGCAGCCTCTGCCGCAGCCGGGATCTGCTCATGGAACCGCTCGCTGCCGCCCTTGGCGTTCGTGTAATACGGCGGCTGGTGGATGGACAGAACCTTCCACATGCAGGTGCTCTGCGCCGCGTCCTGCTTGAGCCATTCGCAGGCTGCGCTCAGGTCGGCGCCATTGTTGATGACGGCAACATAGACATCACCATACTCCACGGAGTAGTAGTCCTTGCTTGGGAGCTGGAGGATGCTGCTGGCGGTACTTCCGCTGAAGTCGCCGTAGTACTCATGGTTGCCGAGCGTGTGGATGAAGTCCACGCTCGGGAACGTGTGGTTAAACGCCTCCTGCATCTCGGCCCACATGGCGTAGTTGGTGCCGTTGTCGACATAGTCGCCCGTCTGGAGGCCGAAATCGACCTGCTTGCCCTTGACGAGAGCACCGAGCGCGTCGAGGATCGCGATGCTCTCGGCATCCGCCTCACGGTCACCGGACATCTGCGTGTCGCCCATGACGACGAAGGCCGTGGTGTCCTGCGCAGCGGCACTCGTGCGGAAGTAGTGTGTATCCGACCAGGTGCTGCCGTCGCCGACCTGGAACTCATAGTCCGTGCCGGCCGTCAGGCCCGTGAGCTGAATCGTATTGACATAGGCAGCGTCCTTGGAGGTGGAGAAGCCGGTGAGCGTGCAGGTGCCGTCAGCCGTCTGCCAGGCATCCGTGCCCTTGACGCGGTACTGAACGACTGCCTTGCCGGCCGTGCCGATGCCGGACAGCCAGCTGATGTTCTGGCTCGTGCTGCTGCTCTCGGACGCGTTGAGATTGACGCCTGTATACTCCGTGCCGGCGGCGTCCGCCAGAACGGTGACCTTCGTCGCCTCGCCAACGCCCTTTGTGCCGATGGCCGTGAGCGTGCAGACCGTGCCGACTTCCTTGGCCTTCATGGCATCGGTCTGAAGCAGGCCGTTGGCATCGGTCTTGCCGATCTCGTTGCCGTCGAGATACACGGTCACACCGGCGGCGGGACTGCCGTCCTTTTCATAGACCGCGATCACGCTGGACATGCCGACCGCCTGCGGGCCGGGCTGAATGTTGTAGTACGCCGACAGCGGCAGACGCACCGCCGCCTGGGCCGCCGTGTAGGTCTTGCTGTTCGCTGCGGTGAGCGCAATGTTGGACACCGTGTACGTGAACTGGTTGACCGTCGTGTCCAGGCCGGCGTCGATCTGGAAGGCCAGTGTGGCCAGCTCGCCCTCGACCGGGGCCGCCGACTCAAGGTGCAGCGTCAGCATGGCCTTCTTAAAGCCGGTCTTGGTATACGTCAGTTTGCCGGTCACGCCGTTGGCATAGGTCACCGTCGGCTGGCCGATGTCATCGTTGAGGTTGAGCATCGTGATGTCCGCGGACTTGACCTTGCCGTCCGCCGTGACCGTCAGCGTATAGTCGCCGCCGAGCGGGACAAAGTTCGATCCGCTGACGCTGACCGTGGCCGTGTCCTGCATATCGCCGGCAACGACAAAGGCCATGGTCTTTTCGACCGTGTTGCCGAACGCATCGGACACGGAGACCGTCATGGTGTGCTTGCCGTTCTGGAGATTCAGACGGACAGTCGCATTTGCGTCGGAACAATCCGCTGACGTGATCGGCTCGCCGTCGATCTTGACCGTCGTCGCCTGTGCGTTGATGCCGGAGCGGTTCTGACCGTCCACATCATGATATTTTGCGATTGCTTCGATCGAGTTGGCGTTGATGACGGTGGCGCCGTCGCTCGTGAGTGTCTGGCCGTTGACCGTCATTTCATCGATGACCGGGTTATCCAGGTCGTCGAGGTTTGTGCCGTAAACAACGCGCAAATTATCGAAGTACACCGTACCATTGCGTTTGCCCGTAGGCATGTTTGCCGGCTGATATGACAGCCAAAGCACACCCTGTCCAGGGATGATGCTCAGGGGATGCTCCGGATCTTGATACTGCCAAAGCGACTGAATATCCGTAGATTTGCAATACATCCAGCCAGACCACGTGATTTTTGGTGAGGTGCTCTGTGCTGTCAAGTAACAATTCTTAAGGCTATAATCGCTTCCGTCCCAGTAGTAAACGTCGCAAGCAAGAATATAATCCGGCGTTCCTTCCGGAGCATAGACCCAAACACCGATTTCTGTAGGATAGCCCTCAATCTTTATTTGATCGCCGCAATAGCGGATGTAGTAGTTGGCGTTTGATTTCCCGTTGTAAGAGGCATAGTCATAGTCCAATTCCAAGGAGTATTCGCCGAAGCGAACCTGTCCGCCTTCCGCTGCTGTAGTCGTTTTCAAATTGCCGCAACGATACTCATCCATGGCTCCATTCGGCCAGAGATAATAGGTATAGCCGTTGGCGCGGAAAATGTCCGCAGCCGGGACAGCGGTGTCCCAGTTGCCCGTGAAGCGGTAGGGCGCTTTGAGCACCGCCGTCGTCGGATTGTCGGAATACGTGCCGCTGGTCGTGACCGTGATCGGGGACACTTTGCCGATGTAGCCGCCATCGGGATTCATGTTGTTATCCACGTAATCGGATTTGCCCCAGTGGTAGTGCGCGCAGGTCTGGCGCTGGCCGTTGATGGGCTCAAAGTCCATGAGCGTCACCGGCACCTTGCCGATCTCCACGCTGACCTCCGCAGACTTGGAGCGGTCGTTTGCGTAAGTAACCGTGACAGCCGCGTTCATCGTGCTGCTGCCGGTACCGGCCACGAACGTGTTACCGTCCATGTGGCCGACATCCTTATCCGACACGCCATCCGTTTTGGACTTGATCGTCCAATCGAAGTCACCGGCCTTGTAGACGATATCCATACCTTTGCACTTGGCCACGAGACCGATATCCGACGTGGCACCAAAGTCCAGCGAGACCGATGAACTGCCAAAGTACAGATCCGTAATGTCCGCAATCTTCGCGGTCGTCGTACCCTTGACGGTGCCGTCCACAAGCAGACGGGCCGTCACATCGCCCTTATAGTTCTTCGCGGGCGTGAACAGACCGTTGGCGTCGATCGTGCCGCTCTTGGTGTCCGCGACCGTCCAGGTCACATTCTCCGGGAGCGGGGCCTCGCCGCCGTTTTTATCCACGCCGATGGCCGAGAACTGGATCTGGCTGTTGGGCGTGTAGATCGTATTGTTCGGGGAGAGGGAGGCATGATCGAACACGCCGTCGTTCTCCGCCGTGGAGACCAGCAGCAGGGCGCTGGCAACCGTGCGCTCTACACCGTCGGACGGGCGGTTGCGGATGGTCAGGTCGCTGGTGCCCTCGCGCTTGGTGGCGCAGGTGGCAGAGCCGCCGCCGTCGAGATAAAGCGCTGTCACCACGCCCTGCGCCGCCAGAAACTCCGCCTGATCATTGAGGGACATGCCGACAGAATACGGGCTCTGACGACCGTCGGCCATAAAGGTCACGACCGTGCCGTCTGCCTTGAGGCCGATGGAGTTACGCGGCATAAGATCATCACCGTTATACTGGATCACCCCGTCCTTGATCAGATAGAACGGTCCGGAAATTGCTTCCAGAACGTCGGAGCAATCCACACCGGCGTCACGAATGGCATAGGAACCGTCCTTCAAAACCGCAAAGTACGGCTCCCACGTGCCACCGTTGCCTGTCTGGATAACATTTCCTTCCATGATCAGGTAGCCGGTCGGCTGCAGCGTCTGCATGTTGTAGTAGTCGCCGTTCATGGCCATGATGACGTTGCCGCCGGTGGCCTTGACGTAGTTGGCAGCCTGCTGCGTGGTTCTTTCCATGCTCCAGGCCAGGTTAGCCGCCTTGTCCTTACGGGACGCGGGCGTGCTGCCTTCAGTATAATAACCGTTATACGAAGCCTTGAATGTTGCCTTCGCACCCGGTGCGATCGTCGTCATAAAGCCGGCGATCTGTGCATTGCCTTCCTTGGTGTTCAGGAAGATGTCAGATTCTGTAACGCCGTCAACCAGCGTGTAATCCGTCTGGCTCACGACGATCTTACCGCCGGCGGGCTGAACGGGGTCTACAGTGTTCGCAGCCATCGCCTGCGGGGCAATGAGTGTCAGCGTCATCAGGACGGCCAGCACAAAAGCCCAGGCTCTGTTCGCGAATCGGGTCGCTTTCACGACTCACATCAACTCCTTTTCTGTGTTTTTCTCTCTAAATTTGTCAGTTCAATATGTTAAAAAAGAAGAGATGAGGTTTTCCCATCTCTTCTTTGTGCTTTAGGGACCTATGATTTGTCTATTAGCAACCGAAGTTCTGATAGAAAAACATTGAATTGAGCACAGACTGTTTACTCAACTTCCGCAAACGCGTTGTACAGGAACTCAACAGCCTCCGCGCGGATGCAGGCGTTGTCCGGGCTGAACGTGGTACCATCGTTGGTGCCGACAGTCAGGCCGTTGGCCCATGCCCACTGCACTTCGTTATAGTACCAGGCGCTGGCCGGAACGTCAACGAACGGCATATCAGCGGTTGCACCGTCCGACAGCAGGCGGGCGATGAAGCTGATCATCTCAGCACGGGTGCAGACCTGGTCCGGGCTGAACGTGCTGCCGTCATTCGTGCCGGCAACGATACCTGCCTCGTAGGCCCACAGGAGAGAATCCTCGTACCAGTAATCGTCGCTACCAGACTCCGGAACGTCGGTGAACGGAACGGACTTGATGGTCGCAGCCGGCTTGCCGACAGCGTTCCACAGGAACTCGATCATCTGGGCGCGGGTGCAGGCGGTGTAGGGCTCAAAAGTCGTCGGGGTCGTGCCAACGGTCACACCGTTCTTGACAGCCCACATCACGGAATTGTAGAACCAATCGCCCTCGTTCACGTCAATGAACTTCAGTTCGGGCTGAGACGGCTGGCTCGGCTGAGAGGGCTGAGACGGCTGGCTCGGCTGAGAGGGCTGAGACGGCTGGATCGGCGCGGTCGGGTCATCCGGGGTGGACGGCGCGGTCGCACCCGACGGTGCCGACGGCATCGACGGGGTAGACGGAACAACGGCCGCCAAAGCAGTCGTGGCGAGCAGGCAGACTGCCACCAGAAGCGTCAGCACGATTGTCAGGGTTCTTTTCTTGGACATGCTTTCTTCCTCCATAAAAATTTTTTGGTTGCAAATTCTTGCCTTCGACAACACGATTGCCGCATTTTGAAACCAGGTAGAATTTAACAAGGTTATCGTATCACAACGTATCGTATTTTGCAACCCTATTTTGGACAAAAAACGAAGTTTCCCGCGGTTAACTCTACCCGCAAGGGTAAGTAGAAACAAAACCGCGGCTGCAAAATGTAAATTACGGAAAGCATGCACATTTTCCCTGTCGATTTGGTTTGACACACGCTCGCACATACTTTTATAATTAGATCACCCTGAAGTGCCGGCGGCGGATGCCGTTTTGATGCCGAAACAATGTAATTTTGACCCGAAGGAGGCGGTAGCATGATCCAGATCCTGATCGTGGACGACGAGAAACCGATCTGCGACCTGATCCAGATGAGCCTGACCCGCGCCGGCTATCACTGCATGTGCGTGTACGACGGGCTGGCCGCAGCGGATATTCTGGAGCGGAATGTATTTGACCTCATTTTGCTCGACGTGATGCTGCCGAACGCCGACGGCTTCGAGCTCATGGAATATATCCGCCCGCTGGGCATCCCGGTCATTTTCCTGACTGCGCGCGGCTCGGTCGACGACCGGGTGCGCGGCCTGCGCATGGGCGCGGAGGACTATATCGTCAAACCTTTCGAGGTCGTGGAGCTGCTCGCGCGCGTGGACGTCGTGCTGCGGCGCTACAACAAGACCGATGCCGTGATTGAGATCGGCGGGCTGCGCATCGACACGCGCGCCATGCAGGTCTGGCGCGGTGCAGAGGAGATCAGCCTGACGCACAAGGAATATGACCTGCTGCTGTTTTTCGCGCGCAACCCCGGCACTGCACTCTACCGCGAGACGATCTACGAGCACGTCTGGGGCGGCGAGTACAGCTACGGCAGCAAGACCGTGGACCTGCACATCCAGCGGCTGCGCAAAAAGGTTGGCTGGGAAAACCGGCTGCTAGCCGTGAACAAGGTCGGCTACCGGCTGGAGGTATGAGAGCATGAAGTTTCGCGCAAAGCTCACCATTGCCATGGTGCTGCTGCTGTCGCTGACCTACGGCATCGGCGGCAGCCTCATGATCGCGCAGTCGTTTTCCGCGTCGATCGACCGCGAGCGCGACGCCGCCGTGCAGACCTACCGCATGGTCGTGGACGTGCTGGATCTGCTCGGCGACAATGCCTCGCCCGGCACGGCGGCCAACACCGTCGCGCTCGTGCTGCACAAGCTCGGCAGCGGCGGGTCGAGCACGGCAGCGCGCATCCGATTCGGTGCACAGATGACCACAATGGGCGACACCGCGCTGCTCGACGCCGCGCCGGAGCCGTCCGACGGCGGCGACGGGCTCACGCGCATCGTGCGCACCGGCAACGGCCGGCACTACCTCATGCTCGGCGCCACGGCCGACGGCACGACCGTCCAGCTCGCGTTCGACGTGACGGAGGCCTACACCGTACGCCAGACGCAGCAGCGCGCGTACCACACGACGTTCGTGATCCTCATCGCCATCGGCGCAGCCGTAGCGTGGCTCACGTCCTATCTGCTGACGCGCCCGCTCGGCACACTTTCCCGCGCGTCGCGGGAGCTGGCGCGCGGCAACCTCAGCTACCGGGCGCCCGTGCGCTCGCGCGACGAGGTGGGGCAGCTGGCATCCGACTTCAACCGTATGGCCGGGCAGCTCGAGCAGAACGTCAACCGCATTCAGGAGAGCATGGCGCTGCAGGAGCGGTTCATGGCCGACTTCTCGCACGAGATGAAAACACCGATGACCTCCATCATCGGCTATGCTGACCTGCTGCGCAGTCAGGTGCTCACGCCCGACGAACAGATGGACGCGGCAAACTATATCTTCTCCGAGGGCAAGCGGCTCGAGGCGCTGGGGCTGAAGCTGCTGGACATGCTCTCGCTCGACCAGTCGAAACTCCAGCTCGTACCCGCGAGCCCGGCCGACCTCGTGGCAGGGCTTCTGGAGCACCTCAAGCGCGTGTACGCCCAGAAGGGCATCGCCCTGCAGTACCGCACGGCGGAGGGCATGTGCTTTCTCGAGCCGGATCTATTTAAAACCCTGCTCGTCAACCTCATGGACAACGCCCGCAAGGCGCTCGACAACGGCGGCTACATCTACGTCTGGCAGGAGATGCTGCCCGACGGCTGCCGCGTGCGCGTGCTCGATAACGGCCGCGGCATCCCGCCGGAGGCGCTCACGCACCTGACGGAGGCGTTTTACCGCGTGGACAAGTCGCGCTCGCGCGCACAGGGCGGCGCGGGCCTTGGTCTGTCGCTGTGCAATGAGATCGTGCAGCTGCACGGCGGCACGATGCAGTTTGAGAGCCGCGTCGGCAACGGCACGGTCGTGACCGTGGAGCTGAAGGGAGGCCGTGTATGAAGCCATGGATACGCACCGCGCTGGCGGTCGCGCTCATGCTGGCGATCGCGGCGGGCGGATTTTTCCTGCCAAACCTTGTGGCCGCGCGGCTCGACCGCGCGGAGCAGGACACGGCGTTTTCCCTCAGCACCGGCGACGAGCAGGGGCCGGCCACCGTTCTGCGCCGGAAACTGACCGACGGCATGCAGAACCTGTTTTACGGCGCCGAAGATCCCGTCGAGCTCGACGAGAGCGCCGCGGCGCACACGCTGGCCGAGATGACGCAGTACGCGCAGGAGCTTCTGGGCGCGCTGGAAAAGGACAGCGCGCTGTTCGGCGGCGGCTTTTCCGTGGAGGAGGGCGCGACCGTCCAGTACGCGAGCTACGGCAGCGGCTTCGTCCTCTGGGGCATCGCGCTGAGCAATCCGCGCGGCGACACGGCGTCCTTCCTGCTCGATGATGCGACCGGCTGCGTGCTGGCGCTCAGTTATACGTTTTCGGACAGCTATGCCTTCCAGATCCGGCAGAACGACCTGTGGGATTACCTGCTGCGCGTGTTTGAAACCCGCGTCGGCGCCACGGTCGCGGCCGCGCTCGGCGTGCCGTACGACGAGGTGCAGATCCCGATGCCGGAAGCGGCGAAAAAAATGCTCGGTCTGCGCACAAGCGGTGGAAACACCGTTCCCCTGCAGCTGCTCAACGCCGGAAACGAGGGCAGTTACAACGACGGCATGGACAGCAGCATCACCGACTACCTGCAGTTTTATGACCCGGACGCCGACACGGCCTTTTCCCTGCCGGCGTGGCGCGTGGAAAATACTTTGTATTTCAACGCACAATGATGCCGTTTCGATGCCAAAGCGTTGCCGGACGGATCACAGTCTCCGCTAAGATGGGGTCATACCCGCTTCGCGGAGACTTTTTTCGTCAGGAGATGTCCATCATGCAGATACAGGATCAGCCTCACATCGGCGTGCTCGGCGCAGACCCGGCCGCCATCACACAGTTCCTGCGCCGCGTGCAGGCGCTAAGCGGAGAACACGCCGTCCTGCTGCCGCTGAGCCCGGCGGCCGTGCCGGACTGCGAACCGTATCTGTGCGGAGCGTCCACACAGCCACCCCTGCCGAAGCTGCGCGCAGCGGCGGAGGTGCTGGCCGCCTCCGGCTGCACGGTCATCGCCGTGCCGGACAGCGCGGGCATTTTCTGCGAGCAGCTTACTGCAGCGGCCGGCGTCCCGGTGCTGAGCACGGCGGGCGCGGTGCTGCCGCAGCTGGTCGGCGCGCTCCGGCAGCGCGCGAGCGTGCTGTGTACGCCCGGCGTGCGCGCCGCCAATGTCTACGGTCTCGCCGCGCGGCGCTATGGGCTGTACTGCAGCTATCCCGACGCGCCCGTGCAGGCGCTGCTCGGCTGTGTGCAGCCGGAGAAAGCGTGCAGTGAGCAGGTGCTGCGCTCGATCATCGAGCTGGAGCTTGCCCGCGGCAATGACTGCGTCGTGCTCGACAGTGCACAGCTATGCGCCGCGTTTGCGCACTTCGGGCTCGCCGCACGCTATCCGCAGGCGGCCGACGGCATGGAGCTGCTGGCGCAGGCCGCGCTGCTGCAGAGTGCTGCGGCAGCCGGCGTCCGCCGCGCATAAGACAGGAAAGCGGCTGCGCGCCCCGAACGGGG
>ERZ835051.2205-NODE-2205-length-17965-cov-3.513735_pt1 | contig 17965 bp, 20 predicted proteins | sample MGYA00519575_ERZ835051 | MGnify/ENA primary metagenome ERZ835051 (study PRJEB31850, sample SAMEA3708769) | human gut metagenome | biome: human gut; feature: human-associated habitat; material: faeces | place: China | collected 2014 ... | reverse complement strand
GAATCCGATGCAAACATTCAGCCGGAAGAAATGCTCACATTTTTCTCAAACGAATTTCCACCTGCATTTCCACATGAAATCCCCAAGTATGTTTCTAAACCATATTACTTATCAACACAAAGCACAATATGCTTCGTGCGGCAGTTCCTCTTCCTGCCGTATCTCTACTGCATCATCTCTTGGTTCGTCATCAGCTTCCACTCGTCATTTGTGATGCCAAGTTTCTCAAGCGTCTCTACGATATGCACGCAGTCCGGTCCGAACGTCAGATACAGATTGCCGCCCGCTGTCATCTCCTGCCCGTCCACGGCTTTTCCTTCCAGCTTCTCTAAACTGTTATAATAGTCATAATAATACATCCAGTTGTCAACATACCTGCCTGTACTATAATATTCCAGTTCAATGTTGCTGTAGTACGTGTCTTCCGGCTGCTCGCAATACTGATAATACTTCGCCAGATTTCCATCCTCGATATCCGCCCGGATGGCCTTTAAGATCTGCTCAATCTCCTTCTCAGAAAACATGTGCGTATTGTTAAGCCCCGTAGAAGTATACAGATCCATATATCCAGAGGTAAACCGGCACTCTGAATTTCCGATACCAAAAATCTCACGCTCCAGATTCTCCGGCTCGCTCTCCCACGCAAGGATCTGCTCTGCCGGTGTACTGTCAGCACCCCCATCCGCCTCAGGCAGCGGAAGTGCATACCGCCGCTCCACCTTGGAACCATCCTGCATATAATACAGGAACGTTGTATAATAAAATCCCGAACCGGTACGTTCTACCTCCTGATAGGCATCCTTATTTGCAATAATCTGGCGCTGCAGCTCCGTCAGTGTCGCAAGTTCTTCTCCTTTCACCTGCACCGGATAATCCAGATAGACGAACGCCGTCTCCACATCCGCCACCTCCGGCACATAGCGCTCCAGACCGAATGCATCCATTTCAAACAGGGATACAAACACCACTGTGATCACGGCAGTCGCCGCCCACTCCAGCACGCGTTTTCTGCGAAATACCCTGAAATTCTTTTCCAGCAGCATCTCTGCCCCGAAGAAAAAGAGGAAGCCCATCGCCACACTGCAAAGCAGGAGACACGGATATTTGCGCAGCTGCGGCAGATCCGTGAGCATGGATATGACCGTGACACCGACGACCAGACCTCCGCAAAGTGCTGCTCCCCAGCGGAATACCGGCTTGATGATCCCGATGCTGACCCAGTCGCCCGCCGTCTCAATCTGCCGTCTTTTATACAACTGGTAAGCCGCCACGACAAGCACAACTGCTGCCGCCGCATAGATTCCGGTGAGCGGCATGCCCGTGATCTTAATGCCGGTAATTCCATTCCCGTTCTCCGTGTAGATAAGACTGCTGCGAAGATTATTGTTCAGATAATAAAGTGGCGATAAAATGCAGCTTTTTCCCGGATTCCATGCATTCTCAATCCCGTAGCTGATGGTTTCAATCACCTTTGCAACAATAAACATGCATCCCACATACAGATAGTTGACGATCACATAATAGCATGGCATTGCAAACGCCTGCCCTGTGAACATCGCCACGAAAACCGCAAGTGAGTATGCAAAAAATGTCACACCAGCCTGTGCCAACAGCGCAGCGAACAGATACTGTATACAGGTAAACTGGTTTGCCAGGCATACGAGCACTGTGATAAAGAATGTGATGATCTCCGGCACGATCAGAAAAATGAGTCCTGACAGATAATTCGTCACATAAAGTTCCAGCCGGTTGACCGGCAACGCATGCATCATATTGGTGCTTTTTGCCGAATACAGATAGGAAAACACTGCCAGCGCCGCTGCCACTGCGAAGAAAAAGACCGGCAGAGGAGGGATCATCCGGTGTACTGCCAGCTCCACCAGCTGATACATGCGGTAGGTTGTGTCCTCGTTCCCCGTTCCATAATAGTAGTACGGACTGGCAGCCTTCTGCCACACCCATACGGGAATCACCACAAGGAGATATATCTGGTAAAGCAGCCACAGCGGCCAGAAATGCGTGAAGTTCTTCTTAAATATCGTGCGGTTAAAACAGGATGTCTTTGACTTCATAATCTGCCCCTCCCATCTCGTAGATAAATATTTCTTCCAGTGTCAGCGGCAGTACATCCACAATCGTCGGATTGCAATATGACAGTGCCGCCTCTGCTTCCTTTGGATCTCCTTTTACGATCATGGTATACACGCGCCCGGTGTTTGCCATGTGAAGCACCTGAAAATGTTCCGGCAGCTTCGGCATTCCGCTCTGACACGCCACCTGGATTTTCGACACACTTCCCTGTAGATCACTCAGCGAACGCTCGATCATGATTTTTCCATGATGCATGATACCGACATGGTCACACACATCCTCAAGTTCACGCAGATTGTGGGACGATACAAGCACGGTCATCTCTTTCTCTGCGACCTCCGACAATATGATGCTCCAGATCTGACGCCGCATCACCGGATCAAGTCCGTCCACCGGTTCGTCCAGAATCAGAATATCCGGCTTGCAGCAGATGGCAAGCCAGAATGCCACCTGTTTCTGCATTCCCTTGGACAGCCGTCTGATATTGCGCTTCACATCAATGTTCGGGAAAAATTCCTGCATTCTGTAGAAAAGCTTTCCATCAAAAGACGGATAGATCCCCTCATAAAAACGCTTCATCTCCATCGTGTCTGCCTGCATGAAATAAAACAGTTCGTCTGGTATGTACGCGATTTTTGATTTGACCGCCTTATTCTCATATACATTTTCCCCGTCGATCTGCACCTCTCCCTGATCCGGACGGTACACCCCCGTCAGGTGGCGGATGAGTGTGGACTTTCCTGCTCCGTTCGGTCCGACCAGACCGTAGATGGCTCCCTTTTCCACGTGCATGTCCACACCGTTTAGCGCCACAAATCCGTCAAATGCCTTTTTTAATCCGTTTACCTGAATCATACCTTCTCTCCTCCCTCTGCCGCATGTTCGATCCGTGTGATCAGATCGCTCCTGCTCACTGACAGGAAACAGAGCTCCTCCACCACTTCATCGAACTCTTCCAGCAGTTCATGCTGTCTCGTATTCAGGATTTCCCTGTGCTCCGCCACAAACGTTCCCTTCCCGGCAACCGTGTATGTATATCCCTCGCTCTCCAGATCGCGATACGCTTTCTGAATCGTATTGGGATTGATCGCCAGTCCGGACGCCAGTTCGCGGACAGACGGCAGCTTCTCGTTTGCCGAAAGAGAATTCGTGATAATCAGCTTCCGAAAGCCATCCTTGATCTGTTCATAAATCGGTTTGGAATCCCGGTAATTTAACTGAATCAAATCATAACCTCCCATCTGTACCAACTGTACTATTTGTCTTAATACAGCTACTATAGCATGGAAGGTTCCCTCATACAATAAAGATAATCCTATGAAATTATTAACTTTTATTTAACTTCGGCATCAGCCCAGATATGCACACAGGAGTTTGAAGGTGTTCTTCACGCCGTCCACATGGCTTCTCTCGTAGCCGTGCGACGCGTACACGCCCGCGCCGATCAGTCCGTGGCGCACGTCATAGCCCGCCGTCAGCGCCACATCCGCATCCGATCCGTAATGCGGATAGACGTCCACCGCAAAGTCAAGTTCCTCGCGCTTTGCCGCCGCAATCAGTCCCGTCACGACATCGTAGTGATACGGTCCGTGGCTGTCCTTCGCGCAGATGGACACCTGTGTCTCCTCGCAGGCAAGACCGTCTCCAACGCAGCCCATGTCAACGGAAATAACCTCAGTCACACCCTCCGGAATCGAAGCGGCTCCGCCGTGTCCGACTTCCTCAAAGACGGTGATATGCTGGTAGATCATGCGCTCCGGTGTGACATTCTCTTCTTTTAAATATCTCGCATAGCCAAGCAGGATGCCGACGCTAAGCTTATCGTCCAGGAAACGGCTCTTGATGTAGCCGCTCTCTGTGACGGTCGTGCGCGGATCAAAGCAGACGATGTCTCCCGTCATGATGCCGAGTGCCTCCACGTCCTCTCTGGAATGTACCTTCTCGTCCAGCACGATCTCCGTCTCGTCAAATGTACGCTTCTTGTCATTGTAATCGCCGTTGACATGGATCGATGCATTGGCAAGCTGTAAGGTTCCCTCGTAGACCTTTTTCCCGAAGCGGGTATGGATTCTGCAGTTCTCCGCCTCCGCATTGTTGGCATTCATTCCGCCGATCGGTGTCACGCGCAGTCTGCCATCGGACTTGATCTGTGCCACCATGGCGCCGAGCGTATCGATGTGCGCCTCCAGCATCACAGCGTTCTTTTTGTCCTTACCGCCGAGCGCCACCAGCACGCCGCCTTTTGTGGTCAGTTTCGGCTCATAGCCGAGCTTCTGGTACGCTTTCATCACATAATCCGCCACCTCTGCAGTGTATCCGCTCGGACTGTCGATTGCCAGAATCTTCTTTGTCTCCTCGACCATATATTCCACATATTTTTTTGTCTTCATCTTTTTTCTCCTTTTTCCGCGTTCTATTTGATTCTATCTACAGACCATACCTGGTGGACGATCTTATACATCCTTATTTCAGGTACAGAAATCCGCCCAGATTTCCGCGCTTTCCATGACTTGCGCGGTGGGAAAACAACAACTTTGGATTGCAGCAGGTACAGATGTCCGTCACTGCCAGATGCTCTTTTCGCACGCCCGCCTCCTGAAAAATGATCTCGTTCGCCTTCCAGAGATCCAGCTGGTATTTTTTGTCTGCGTGAGCCATCCCGACGCTGTTCTTCTCACTCTCTGCCAGAATCTCCTGCTCATGCCCCGGAAATTCCTCCGCGAAAATATCTGCCACATCTGCGCTCACCTCATAGCAGTCCTTGCAAATGGACGGACCGACCGCGCAGACCACATCCTCTGGTCTGGTGCCGTATGCCTCCTGCATGGCAGACAGAGTGACCGCTCCCATGCGCGCCGCCGTGCCTCTCCAGCCCGAATGGCTCATTCCGATGGCGCGGTGTACGGGATCCACCACATATAACGGCACACAGTCCGCGTAGAACGTCGACAGGACAAGTCCCGGCTCATCCGTAATCAGTCCGTCCACATCCCGGTAGTCCCGCTCTCTGGTCAGTCCTTTTCCGGCGTCCGCTGCCGTGACGCGGCGCACATTGACGGTATGTGTCTGATCCGAGCAGACAAACTGCCCCACCTCTGCCCCGAGTGCCCTCGCCAGACGATGATAATTCTCACGCACTGCCGCCTCCTCATCACCTCTGGTAAAGCTTAAATTCATCGTAGAAAAAATGTCTGTGCTGACGCCTCCGAGCCGTGTTGTAAAACAATGCTCCACGATCCCCGTGCACTCCAAAAGGGGATATTTTAGCAGCAGAAGCCTGCTGCCGTCCTCATTTTCATGCCAGTCCTCCCGCAAAACCGGTTGTTCTGCTGGTTTTCTCACAAACGCTGTCAAGTCTCATCCTCCCGTCATCCCTGAAATTCAAATGCATGTTTCACAAGCCGTACTTCCCCGTCCGTTCCAAGCACCGCTGCCACATCAAAGCGGCAGGGCGTCGTCTCCCCGTATCCGTGCGTCAGGCAGTAATATTGCGCCGTTCTGCTGATGCGGCGCTGCTTCGCCCGGTCCACCGCCTCCAGCGGATCGCCCGTCTGCCCGTCTCTGCGGTATTTCACTTCCACAAACACCAGGTATCTGCCATCGCGGGCGATGATGTCGATCTCTCCCTGCCGGCATCTGAAATTGTATCCAATCAGCTCGTATCCCTGTTCCTTCAGATACTCCCCCGCCCGTCTCTCATACGCTGTTCCCGTCTGCCGCCTGTTCATCCGGTATCCTCTCTCCCTGCCTTTCGTCCGATCCATCACCACGTTCCGCCGTCCGGGTTCTTCCCGTGCCTTCTGTTACCATCACGGCATCTGTCATCTGCCTACAGTAAGCCGGATTCTTTGAGTTTTCCCTTCATGCGGTCCATATCGTCCACAAAGACAAGGATCTCCGCGACCACCTCATAGAGTTCCGGCGGAATCGTATCCCCGATCTGAAGTCTGGATAAGGTCTCCGCCAGCTTGTTATCCTGATAAAACGGAACATCATTTTCTTTTGCCGTCTCAATGATGCGCTCCGCCACCTCGCCTTTTCCGACTGCGAGGATCTTCGGCGCCACCTCGCCCGGATTGTAGGCAACGGCGACCGCCGTCTTTTCTTTTCCTGCAATATGCTTGTTCTCCGCCATCGCCACATCCTCCCTTCAAAGAATCCTGCTTTCCTATGCTCTTACATCAAAAGAATAGCGGTGCAGGCTTCCCACCGTCGCCTTTCCTTTCTTTACGATGTTCTCCTTGAAACTGATGTCTTTTTTCTCATGTGTGACCGTGATGGAAGACTGGTAGCCCTTGCTCTTAAGACGCTTGTTCAGCACTTCCAGGTGCTTTTCCACCAGATCATAGGAGGCGTCATCCTCCAGATAAAAATTGGTGCGTACGCTGCGGTTCTGCATCCGCACTGAGACGTCCGTGGAGCCGAGCTGCTCCATGTCCAGATGTAAAAATGCCGTCAGTTCCGCATCCGGATCGCGCAGATTCTTCCGGTTTGCATAGACATAGAGTTCCCCGTTCGCATTTTGTCCGGACATCTTTAACGGCAGCTGCACATAGTGATAAATCTGGTTCATCTGATTCATGAACTCCAGATTGCCGTGAACCTGCGATGCCGTCTGCAAGAACGTATTCTGCGTGCTTCCGGTCGCCCGAACCGCCTCCTCCATCTGGGAAAGCTGCTGTTCTAAGCGCTCATACAGCCCGCTCACCTTGTGCTCCTGCTTTAATTCCTCCGGCTGCAGCAGCCACTGCTTCTCGATCACACTGCGGAAAATGGTCTGAAATTCCTTTCCGGCAAAAAGCTTCTGCATTCCCGCAAAGCCGAACCCGCCATTCTGTGCGAGCGCTCTGCCGAGCTTCTGCAAAAACTGTTCTGCCGTCAATTTTTCATTCAAGACCGGCTGCTCCTGCGCCGCTTCCTCCTGCGCCATCAGTTTTGCCACCTCTGGACCTTCTTCCGAGAGCGTATCCACAAAGACTTCCTCCTGCTCTCCGCCGGCAAAAATCTCCTCGTTGCCAATCAGAGCCGGAATGTTCCGAAGCATTTTTCCCAGATGCTCGATCTGCTCCTTCGACAACAGTTCCCCGACTGTCCCCGGAGTCTCTGCCGTCCTTCCATATGTCAGTTCCGCGGTCACTCCGACCCCTGTCTCTGCTTCTGCCGCTGCGCCCTGTCCCGCTGTCTCCGCGGTCGAAGCGGCACCTGCCTCCTCCGCTACTGCCGATGCCGCTGCGGTTCCCTGTTCCGCCGCCGTGGGCGCGCCCGCCTCTGCTTCTGACACCGTGGCTGCATTTTCCTGTCCCACTGCTTCCGCCATTGCTCCGGCGCCTGCCTCTGCTGCGGAAGATTCCTGTCCCGCTGCCGCGGTCACTCCGGCATCTGCCGCTTCCTCCCCGGGCATAAAAATATCAAGCATTTTCCCATAGAGGGAAAATGCCGTCTCCGGCGAGAGCGCCTCGTCCGAAAGCAGTTCCATCATATGCCCCGCTGCCAGATCCATCTCTCCCACGAGTGCCTGCCGGTCGGACAGATAATTTTCAAACTGCGCCGCCATCTCCTCCGTCACCGGGAGTCCGAGCTTCGTCATCTGCACGATGGTCTGCACATTGGCATCCGGATTCGCGCCAACCAGCTTCGCCATATCGAGAATGCTCTGTCTGCCGATCGACATCTGCTCCTGCATCATCGTATCCACCATCACAAGCGTCCGGTCCGTCGCAGGCACCTGCGCCGCCGAAAGCGCGTTGAGCAGAATCGGATTGCTGACATTTCCAAGCTCGGTGTACGGGCGGATCGCAATCGTCTGCCCGTCATTGGCGCGCACCTGGAAAAACATGCTCGAGCCCTGCTGTAAATCCATTTTTCCGTCCAGCCGTGCGGTGATGGTCTGTCCGTTGCCCAGCGCCAGCGTCACTTTTCCGCCGCGCACACTGTTGATCGTCCCCTCGAAAATACTTCCCGCGGAGAGATCCCCGATCGTCGACACCAGTTTCTGAACGCTCTGCGCCCCATGCAATTCTTCCGTTCCGTTGGCCACATTCCGGCTGTACTGTCCTACCAGATCCGATATCTGCATGTATGTTCCCTCTTCCCGTCTATACCTCTACAAAATTTCCAATAAAGCTCCGGCGATGGATCGGCGTTGGTCCGTATTTTTTCAGCGCCGCAATATGTTCCGCCGAGCCGTAGCCCTTATTCGCTGCGAATCCGTACCCTGGCATGATCTTGTCGTACTCCACCATCAGCCGGTCCCTGGTCACTTTTGCCACAATGCTGGCCGCGCCGATCGAGATGCTCTTGGCATCTCCCTTGATAATCGGCACCTGCCGTATCGCAACCCCGGGTATCGTCACCGCATCATTTAATAATATATCGGGTGCATCGCCCAATTTGCTTATAGCTTCCCGCATCGCCTCGTACGTTGCCTGCAGAATGTTGATCTCATCAATGCGCTCCGGTCCCACCATGCCGATGCCGACCGCCACCGCTTTTTCCATAATCACATCGTACAGTTCCTCCCGCTTTGCCGCCGAGAGCTTCTTGGAATCGTTGATGTAGAGGATGTCGCAGTCCTTCGGCAAAATGACCGCTCCCGCCACAACGGGGCCGGCAAGCGGGCCTCTCCCCACCTCATCAATCCCGCAGATGCGCGTATACATCCCGTACTCGCGCTCGTACTTCCACAGCCGGTCAATCCTTGCACGCTCCGCCTCCAGCTTTGCGAGGCGTCCGTTCGCCTGCTCGATGAGCTTTTGTACGCCCGCGCGCTCGTCCGACCTGTATTTTTCGATAAAAGAAGGCAGCATGGTCTCCTCTGCCGCCTTGAATTCTTCCCTGATTTCTCCGATCTTTTTCGTCTCCATCTGCTTCCTCTCCCGCCGTATGTTCCCGCTGCCTGTGCTAATCGGGCCGCTCCAGTGTGATCCTGCCAAGCTTTCCGCTGCGGAATTCATCAATCAGAAGCGTCGCCGCCTTGCTGTAGTCAATCTCGCCGCCCTTTGCCACACAGCGACGGTTTTCCGCGATCCCGCGCAGGATCTCTGCCGGCGCCGCCGTCTCGTCGATGGCCTGCTCCTCTGTTCCGTAGCGCGCCTGAAGCGCTCCCGGATAGTAGGCTGTCAGCACTTTGATCAACTCCAGGGACAGCTCATCGATGTTTAAAATCTCGTCCTTGATGGCACCGATTAACGCCAGTTTTAATCCGACCGTCTGGTCTTCAAACTTCGGCCATAAGATTCCAGGTGTGTCCAGAAGTTCTACATTCTTGTTCAGCCGGATCCACTGCTTGCCCTTTGTGACACCCGGCTTGTTGCCGGTCTTGGCGCACGCCTTTCCGGCGTAGGAATTGATAAACGTGGATTTCCCCACATTCGGGATTCCAACAACCATAGCCCGCACCGGACGGTTCATGATGCCGCGCTTTCTGTCGCGCTCGATTTTCTCCTTGCACGCCTCCATGACGACCGCCGTCACCTGTTTCATGCCGTTTCTGTTTCTCGAATCCAGGCTTACCACATAATAGCCCTTCTTCTGAAAATATGCACTCCACAGCTTTCCCGCTTCCTCGTCCGCAAGATCCGACTTGTTCATGAGGATCAGCCGCGCTTTATTTTTGCCCAGTTCGTCAATGTCCGGATTCCGGCTGCTGAGCGGAATCCGCGCATCGACAAGCTCGATGACCAGATCGATTAACTTGATATCTTCCTGCATCTGACGCTTTGCTTTCGTCATATGCCCCGGGTACCACTGAAACTGCATAATTACTCTCCATTCTCTTACTGTCTGTTTTATAAAAATCCAAAGTCCTTAAACGGCGCCACGCGGAACCATACTTTTCCGATAATATATTCCTTCTTAATGTTCCCGATGTTGGCATAACGGCTGTCCTCGCTGTTATTGCGGTTGTCGCCGAGCACGAAATACTCGTCCTCACCCAGCGTGACCTCTTCCGCCGCCAGTCCGGCATCCTCCATCTGTGCCACATCCACATCTTCCGCAAACAGTTCGCCGTTGACATACACTTCGCCGTTCTTAATCTGAAGCGTATCCCCCGGCACCGCTATGACGCGCTTGATGTAATAATGTGATTTTTCATTGCCGTTCGGCAAAAATACAATCACATCGTTCGGCCTGGGATCGGTAACTTTGTATATAAAACGGTTGACCAGGATCTCATCGCCGCCGTTTAGCGTCTCCGCCATGGACTGTCCCACAACACTTGTCCGCAGTCCGACAAAATATACCAGTGTAAACGCTACCAGAAGCGTGATCGCGATCTCAATGATCCACACACACACTTCCTTCACGACCGACATATTCACTTTTTTCTTCTGTCTGCCAAAGTTCAGTCCGCTTCTACGTCTGCGCATTCTTATCCTCCATGTGCCATGTGCCCGCCGCACACGATTCCTGCTTTACTTTAACACAAACCCTGTGGCTTCGCAATTTAATTTTGGTGCCTTACAATGCGAAAAAACCGGAACACACTCCATATGGAATCCTGTTCCATACAAAATATGTCCCGGCTTCTTAGCGCTGCATTGTATTATTTTACAAGCTCTTTTACCTTTGCCTTCTTGCCGACACGGTCTCTTAAGTAGAATAACTTTGCACGTCTGACTTTACCCTGACGAACAACCTCTACCTTCTCAACGTTCGGAGAATGTAACGGCCAGGTCTTCTCTACGCCGACACCGTTAGAGATCTTTCTGACTGTGAAAGTCTCGCGGTTGCTTCCGCCCTGTCTCTTTAAAACAGTTCCCTCGAATACCTGAATACGCTCACGGTTACCCTCTTTGATCTTACCGTAAACCTTTACCGTATCACCTACGTTAAACTGCGGTACTTCTGCCTTGAGCTGCTCTGCTTCAATGCTCTTAATGATTTCACTTGCGTTCATTTTGTGACCTCCTGATTCATTGGATGTTCTTAATACGTCGATTCGTAACAGAGGACCATCTATTTATTCACAACTATTCCAGTATAACACAGATTGTACGGATTGCAAGCATTTTCGGCAAATATTTTCATTCTCTCTCTTCACGCTCCATCCAGTAGATGCGTCCCTTAGAAAAACAGAGTCCCAGGGCCTCCTGCAGTCCTTTGGATGCATCATTGCCGATCTCAACCTGACCGTAGGGTCTCTCACCGCGCTCTAATCCGAGATTGATCATATATGTCTCAAGTGCCATGCCGATCCGGCGTCTGCGGTACTCCGGCGAGACGAAGAGCATCCCGATGCCGCCCTCCGCGTGCATTCCGATAAAGCCCGCAAGCTGCCCGTCCACAAACGCACCGAAGAGCGCTCCTTTTTTGATCCGGTCTGTCACATACGCCTCATCCGATATCGTATTGTAATCGCGCACCACCGCGTCTAAGTGTTCCATCGTAAGCGGGCGGATGACCACACCGTTTTCGGCCGGTTTGCCGTCCATGCGGTACAGTCCGGTGACAGGCAGCTTTTCGTGCTTTGTATACACGATCTGGTTGCAGGTCATCGCCGTGCGAAATCGCAGATATTTTTCTGCCGGTTCCGTCATGAACTCCTGATGCAGCACCAGAAGACCGCTCCCCTCCCCGGCGTCCTCCTGCAGGATTTCAAGCATCCTGCAACCAGCTTTGATGTCCTCCGCCGTATGAAAATACGCCCCGCTGACTTTATCCTGCAGACAGATATTTTCCCCTTCTACAAAAACAAGGCGCGCCTGCCCGCGCGCAATCAGCTCGGTCATATCCATATGCAGCAGCTTGTCCCCGGCAAGCACCTTTTTGCAGGACATCAGTCGCTCGTAGCCTGCGTAGAGATCCGGCCGCCTCTCCTGCGTGCGGCGCTCCGCCTCCTGTCTGCGCCACTCGGCAATTTTTCTCTGATTGCCCGACAGCAGCACCTTTGGCACCTGCTTTCCGTGCCATTCCTCCGGGCGGCTGTACTGTGGATACTCTAACAGATCGCCCTCGAAGGACTCCGTCTCCCCGGACTCTCCGTTCGCCAGTACCCCGGGCACCATCCGTGAGATCGCGTCTATCATCACCATCGCCGGAAGTTCCCCGCCGGTCAGCACATAATCGCCGATCGACACGTAGTCCGTGACGGTCTCCTCTAATACACGCTCGTCGATCCCCTCATAGTGCCCGCACAGAAAAATAAGATCTTCCTCCTTCGCGAACTCCTTTGCCATCTGCTGGTTGAACACGGCTCCCTGCGGCGTCACATACACCGTGCGCACCGGTCTGTCCCGCAGCTCCTCCGGCTGCCGGCTCCGGATTTCCTCGCAGGCTGCCTTCCACGCATCGTAGACCGGCTGCGCCTGCATCAGCATGCCGGCTCCCCCGCCGTAAGGATAATCATCGACTTTTTTATGTCGATCCGCCGTATAATCCCGGATGTTGACTGCATTCACGGACAGCAGTCCCTTTTTTGCGGCACGTCCAAGGATGCTCTCCGAGAGTCCCTGCGTCACCATCTCCGGAAACAGCGTCAGAATATGATAATTCATGCTGTGCCTCCTATTTTCGGTTGATGTCAAGCAGTCCCGGAAGCAGATGCACACACATCTGTCCCTGCTCTACGTCCACATCACGGATGCAGTCCCTGATCGCCGGAACGAGCACTTCCTCCCCATCTGTCATGGAGATCACATAGACATCGTTCGCGCCGGTCTGCATCACATCCGACAGCGTTCCCAATTCCTCACCCTCGTCCGTCGACACCTTCATACCGATCAGATCTGCAATAAAGTATTCGTCCTTTTTCAGCTTTACCGCGTTCTCTCTCGTCACATAAAGGCTCTTTTTGCGATATTTTTCCACATCATTGATATCATCAATTCCCTTAAATTTGAGAATCACCATATTTTTAAAGAACTTGACGCCTGCAATCTCAAGTTCTAATTTTTCTTTTCCGGTATCCAAAATCACATTTTTGAGTTTTTTGAAGCGCGCTGGATCGTCCGTCGTCGGAAATACCTTGACCTCCCCACGCACCCCGTGTGTCGTCGTGATGACACCGACCTGCAATAAATCTTCCATGCATGTCCTCCGTTTCTGTCTCTGATATCCGCAGTAGCCGCAATATGAACAAAGAAGCTGCCACCCCATTATCTGGCGCGACAGCTCCTCTGACCTGTTACTGCATGATCTCTACAATAACTTTCTTCTCTTCCTTTGAGGCAGCAGCCTTCACAACAGAACGGATTGCCTTGGCAATGCGTCCCTGTTTGCCGATTACCTTGCCCATGTCGGACTGCGCAACGCGCAGTTCAAGCACGATGGCTTTCTCATTCTCTGTCTCTGTTACGACGACCTGATCCGGATAATCGACGAGTGATTTCGCAATTACTTCTACTAATTCTTTCATTAGGTCCACCTCGCGAATCCTATTTCTCGATGCCTGCGCTCTTGAAAATACGAGCAACTGTATCGGTCGGCTGAGCTCCGTTAGCTAACCACTTCTTTGCTAACTCCTCATTTACATGATACTCGCTTGGATCTTTCGTTGGATCGTATGTTCCGATCTCCTCGATGCACTTGCCATCTCTCGGGGATCTGGAATCTGCTACTACGATTCTATAGAAAGGAGCTTTCTTCTGTCCCATTCTTCTTAATCTGATCTTTACTGCCATTACTTTCACCTCCTTAAATTTGCTTAACTGATCTATTTAGAATGCGTTATACGCAATTTCTAACATTAAAACGGAAGCTTGCCGAACATTCCACCACCGCGTCTGCCCTTCTTCATCATGCCAGGCATCTGCTTCATCATCTTCTTCATCTGTTCAAACTGCTTCACCAGACGGTTGACCTCCGCAATATCGACACCGGCTCCCACCGCAATGCGGCGCTTCCTGCTCGGATTCAAAAGGGAAGGATTCTGTCTCTCCTCCGGCGTCATGGAATAGATGATCGCCTCCGTGCGCGATAAGCTCTTCTCGGCTGCTGCCTCGTCAATATCCGGCATCTTGCCTGCGCCCATCCCGAGTCCCGGCATCATACCGAGGATACTGGACAGACCGCCCATCTTCTTCATCTGACTCATCGACTCCAGATACATCTCAAAGTCAAATTCGTTCTTGCGCATCTTCTGCTCGATCTTCTTCGCCCGCTCCTCGTCAAAGTCCTCCTGGGCTTTTTCGATAAGGGTCAGCACATCGCCCATACCGAGAATACGCGATGCCATGCGATCCGGGTAAAACTGCTCCAGATCCGAAAGCTTCTCTCCCATACCCGCATAAAAAATCGGCTTACCGGTCACTGCCCGGATGGAGAGCGCCGCACCGCCTCTGGTATCACCGTCGAGCTTTGTCAGAATGACTCCGTCGATACCGATGCGCTCATCAAAGGTCTTCGCCACATTCACCGCATCCTGTCCTGTCATGGCGTCCACCACAAGGACGGTCTGATGCACTGTGACATTTTCTTTTATCTGAATCAACTCTGCCATCATATCTTCATCGATGTGAAGACGTCCGGCAGTATCGATGATAACGATGTTAAAATCGTTCTTCGCGGCATGTTCCATCGCCGCTTTTGCAATGTTCACCGGGCTGTTCTTATCGCCCATGGAAAATACTTCCACGCCCTGCTTCTGTCCGTTGATCTGCAGCTGTTCGATCGCTGCCGGCCGGTAGACATCACCTGCCACGAGAAGTACCTTCTTGCCTTTCTGCTTGAACTTTCCGGCAAGCTTTGCTGCTGTGGTCGTCTTACCTGCTCCCTGAAGACCGGTCATCATGATGACGGTGACTGCCTTGCCGGGCTGCAGTGTGATCTCGGCTGTCTCAGAGCCCATCAGCCTGACCATCTCTTCGTTTACAATCTTGATGACCATCTGTCCCGGATTCAGTCCGTTCATCACGTCCTGTCCGACGGCACGCTCCTCCACGTCCTTGACGAACTGCTTGACGACCTTGAAGTTGACATCCGCCTCTAAGAGCGCCATCTTGACTTCCTTAAGCGCTGTCTTGACATCCGCTTCCGTCAGCCGTCCCTTGCTGCGCAGGTTCTTGAATACATTTTGAAGTTTTTCAGATAAGCTGTCAAATGCCATCTATAACTCCTCTAATATCTGATTGGAAATCTGTTCAATCTCCACGATCACTGCCTCGTCATGGCTCTCATGAAACTGCTTCGTCAATGCATGAATCTGTTCCACGCTGCGCTTCGCCGACATGAACTTTGCGATCAGATGAAGCTTCTCCTCATACCCCTCAAGGGTCTTCGTACACCGCTTCACCATATCGTGAACGCCCTGTCTGCTGATACCTTCCTCGTCCGCGATCTCTCCGAGAGACAGATCATTGAACACGAAATCCTCATAAATTCTTCTCTGATGTTCGTTCAGCAGCTCTCCGTAAAAATCATACAGATACGCCTGTTCAATCTTCTCTTCCATCTGAAATCCCACAATCACGCCGTATCCGGCATCTCTCACTCATTGCCACCGTGATAGAATAGCATAAAAGGAAAAAGGTGTCAAGTATTTTTTCTTGACACACTTTTTCCTTCTTTTTACACCGCCATCGCCGTCTGCACGATCATGCAGAACAGGCATGCCGCCGCACAGATTCCGTAGAGAATCTCACTCTTTCCTTCTGTTGAAAAAAATCCCACGCCGGCCACCACGGACCCTGCTCCCGCGGCAATGACCGGCCACATGAAAAGACCGAAGGCAGTACCGCTCCATCTGCAGATCACAAGCGCCGCAGCAAAACCGCACGCTGCCGCAACAAGCCAAACCATGATCTGTTTTATCCATCTGCGCATAGGGATACCTCCATACCTTCGGTTTTCATTTTATAAGAAGATGTATTTGCACACAAACAGTACCGCCAGCACATACATCAGCGGTGTGATCTTCTTTGCCTTACCGCATACGACATTGATGATGACATAAGAGATAACGCCGATCGCAATACCCTCGGAGATGCTGTACATGAGCGGCATTGCAAGCAGGCATAAGTATGCCGGAATTGCCTCTGTCATATCCGTGAACTCGATGCTTGTCACCGTAGACACCATAAGGAAGCCGACGAAGATCAGAGCCGGTGCTGTCGCAAAGCTCGGGATCGAGCAGAAAATCGGGGACAGTACCACAGAGATTAAGAATAAGAATCCGGTCACTACAGAGGAGAGGCCTGTTCTTGCTCCTGCTGCCACACCGGAGGAACTCTCAACGAATGTGGTCGTTGTGGAGGTACCAAGCACAGCACCTGCGGTGGTTGCAACCGCATCCGCCAGCAGCGCTTCCTTGATGCGCGGCAGTCTGCCGTCCTTGTCCAACATATCCGCCTTGTTTGCCACACCGATTAACGTTCCGAGTGTATCAAACATATCTACAAACAGGAATGCACATACAACTGCGATAAAGTCAAAAACATGCACACCGGAGAAATCCAGTTTAAAGCACTGTCCGAATGTCTGACCGATCGCGGTCAGATCGGTAAATCCGAGCGCCGGGTATAAGGAATAAAAACCGGCTTCCGCATCCGGAACATAGATTCCTGCCGCCTGGCAAAGCATTCCAAACACCCAGGTAATAACGATACCGAATAAAATCGCGCCTTTTACGTTCTTAATGTACATAATTGCAATCACAAACAGACCGATCAGCGCTAACAAAGCACAGATGCCGGCAGTCTTGAAATTGCTGGTAAAGTCAACATAGGAAACAAGTGTGGAGCTGTTCGCCACTACGATGCCGCCATTCTGCAGACCGATAAATGCGATAAACAGCCCGATGCCGACGCTCACACCTTTTTTCAGGTTCAGCGGGATCGCATTAAAGATTGCTTCACGCACATTGGTCAAAGAAAGTACGATGAAAACCAGACCTTCCACAAAAACAGCCATTAAAGCTACCTGCCAGGAATATCCCATCGCACCGCAGACCGTGTATGCAAAATACGCATTCAGTCCCATCCCCGGTGCCAGTGCAAACGGATAATTTGCAAGGAGCGCCATCGCCATGGTACCAATAAATGATGCCAGCGCGGTTGCAATGAGCACTGCTGTCTTATCCATTCCCGCCGCTGCAAGCATGGTCGGGTTGACTGCCAGAATGTACGCCATCGTCATAAAGGTTGTGATACCTGCCATGACTTCGGTCTTGGCTGTCGTGTTGTTTTCCTTCAGTTTAAACCACTTTTCTAACATTTTCTTTCTCCTCTTCTTTGTTTACAGACTCGTGCGCACCAGCTTCGGCTTATAACCTTTCTTCTCCAGCGCTTTCATGATCTGTTTTTTGTGCTCGGTGCCAAAGCTCTCGAGCGTAATACGGAGTTCCACTGCCGCGCTGCGGTTCGTTGTCACAAACTGGTTGTGCTCCAGCTTGATGACGTTGCCCTGCTCTGCGGCAATCGCTGCCGAAACCTTGGACAGTTCTCCCGGCTTATCCGGCAGAAGTACCGACACGGTGAAGATACGGTCGCGGAAAATGAGTCCCTGCTGTACCACGGAGGACATCGTGATGACGTCCATGTTGCCGCCACTTAAGATCGATACCACGCGTTTGTCGGAAACATCCAGATGTTTCAACGCAGCTACGGTCAGCAGACCGGAGTTTTCCACAATCATCTTGTGATTCTCCACCATATCCAGGAATGCCACGACGAGTTCATCATCCTCCACCGTGATGATGTCATCCAGATTTTTCTGGATATACGGGAAAATCTTGCTTCCCGGTGTCTTGACCGCTGTGCCGTCCGCAATGGTGTTGACCTGCGGCAGCGTCGTTACTTTTCCTGCCGCGAAGGAAGCCTGCATACAGTTCGCTCCCGCCGGCTCCACGCCGATGACTTTGATCTTCGGATTCAGAAGCTTCGCCAGTGTGGACACACCGGTTGCCAGTCCGCCCCCGCCGATCGGAACCAGAATGTAC
>ERZ835051.2195-NODE-2195-length-18020-cov-12.427832_pt1 | contig 18020 bp, 14 predicted proteins | sample MGYA00519575_ERZ835051 | MGnify/ENA primary metagenome ERZ835051 (study PRJEB31850, sample SAMEA3708769) | human gut metagenome | biome: human gut; feature: human-associated habitat; material: faeces | place: China | collected 2014 ... | reverse complement strand
GCACGCCGCCAGCGTTCGTCCTGAGCCAGGATCAAACTCTCAATAAAATGGTATCTTAAAGCCGAAGCTCTAAAATCAATTTCATTCTTCGTTCGCTCTTAGCTTAACTCAAGAATTTTCGTTGGCTATTCAAAGAATCTCATTTCTGACATTCACTGAACAACTCTTTTGGTTCTTTTTCAGAACCTTAATTGTCCAAGGTGTTTGTTCATGTTTCTCGTTGTTTAATTTACAAGGTGCACTCCGCAGTTTCGCGGGCTTTTATTGTATCACATCAAGTTTCATTTGTCAAGAACTTTTTTCAAATTCTTTCGAACTTTTTGTGATCCGCTCGTCGCTTCGCGATTTCTCGCTCAGCAGCGAACTCATTTAGTTTAGCACATCTTCATCCGTTTGTCAAGAACTTTTTTCGATCTTTTCAATCTTTTTTCTTGACTTCCGTCCGATTTGCCGCGCCCCTTCAGAACGCTCGGCTATGATACCATCGAAAAACCAGTTTGTCAACCCCTTTTTTCATTATTTTTCACTCTTTTTTATATTTACTATTACTTGTGTTAATATCGGCACGACACCCCAAAATATAGCCGCTCCCACAGCCCAGCTCCAGATCGGCAGCCGGTACGCCAGAAAGCTTCCGCCAAATGCCAGCAGGCAGAACACACCTCCGGTGCTTCCCGTGCCATTTTTCCGTCCGACAGCTCCCAGCATACGTTCTGCCGCACACACCAGCATCGTCAAAAGCGCAAACAGTCCCAAAAGCTGCGCGACTGACAGCAGCAGCTCGAACCGCTGCATGACCGACAGCACAGACAGGCTTTTCGTCAGCGTGAGAAACGGCAGCGGCTCCTGCCGTGCCAGCTCCGGCGACAGGCAGGCCGCCGTCAGAAATGCCGGGGCTGCCGGAAGAAGCGCAGATGCTGCCGCCGTACCGGGTGAAATGCGCGGTGTTTCCTCCTCCGCCGTGACAAATGCCATGCAGACCGGCCCCAGACACAGGCAGAACGCCAGCGCGGCATCCGCCGGAACGCCCTGCGGGCGGCTCCAATCTGCCTGCACGTGCCGCAGGGACGCTGCGGCAATGACCGCATACAGTCCCGCGAGGCACAACGCAAGCACTGCACAGACACGTCCGGCTGCCAGCCGTCCCCTTTGTCCGGCCAGCGCCGCCAGCAAAAGCGGGATCGCGGGCAGGAACGGGCCAAGGTCGTCTTCAAACGCGATCTGACTGGCCGCAGCAGCGCCCGAGGCCGCAAACAGCAGCCACAAAAGCTCCGCCGCTGCCATGATCCGTCCGCCAACAGCTCCGAACGCGCGGGCAAACGCCTGCCGCATACATAGGCCGGAGTGCCGCTGCATCGCCTGCTGGCAGGCGGCAAGCGCGCAGGCGAGGATACTCCCGCCCAGCACCCACAGCCAGCCGCAGCCCGGCAGCGCCATCGCCGCCGGAACGCTCAGCGCGCACAGGCTCCACGCGCGCACCTGTCTCGGCGTCAGCTTATCCTGCAAGAATGATCCCTCCGTTTTCCCCCGGCAGCAGAATCGCCGGGTCGAGTGCTTCGCCGCGCAGAAGCGCGGCGTGCGCGTCCGCAAGCGTCACCGCACCGGGGTGCGCCTGCAAAAATTCCACGCAGCCGTCTGCATCCAATGCATCCATCCGCGCCAGATACAGCTTCGCCGCCGGGCGGAACTGCCGCTGCCGCACCGCTGCGGGCAGAAGCGATTGTGTGCTTTGCAGGAGAATAATATGCTCCGCCGTGTCCAGAAAGAGCGTGCCCTCCGCCCCTTCCCGCATGGCGGCAAGCGCGTCCGGGAGCGTCGTGCCGGAGCCGGATACGCCGTTGTCGCTTTCCACGGTGATCCGCCCGTCCTCCTGCGCGATCACGAGCACCTGCGCAGGCAGGAGCTTCGCCGCGTCCGTCCCCGTGCGCGGCAGCATACAAAGGCTGACCACCGACGCGGCCGCCAGCAGCGCGATACTGATTTTATTGAGCATGACCGTCCCCCTGATTTTTCAGATCCTGCGGGTGCAGCGCCGTGTCGCGCCATTTCTGCCGCACCAGAAGCGGGCGCAGCACGGCGCGCCTTGCCCGCGCGTCGGAAAACGGCGCGAGATAGGACACATCCAGACTCGTCAGCCCCGACAGGTGGATCAGCAGCGCAATGCCGCCTGCCGTCAGGGCGAACAGCCCGCCCGCTCCCGCCAGAATCGCCAGTGCGAAGCGCCAGATGCGAACGGCGTCGGACAGATCCCGGCTCGGAAGCGTAAAGCCGCAGATCCCGGCGGAGGCCGTGACGATCAGCGCGGCGGGCGAGACGAGCCGCGCATCGACCGCCGTTGTGCCCACGACGAGGCCGCCGATGATGGAAACCGCCGTGCCGATGGCCTGCGGCAGATGAAGCCCCGCCTCCTGCAAAAGCTCAAACGCGGCAAGCAGGCCCACCACCTCGAAAACCGTATCGAACGGCACCTCGCGCTTGGATTCGATGATCGCCAGCAGCAGCTTTGTCGGGATCATCTCCTGATGGTACGTCGCCATAGCGACATACAGCCCCGGCAGCAGCAGCGCGGCCAGCAGCGCCAGATACCGCAGCACGCGCAGGCAGGACGCCGAGAGATAGTCGACCGCGCGGTCCTCCGTCGATTTCATCAGAACGCCGAGATCGACCGGGGCCAGATACCCCAGCGGCAGCCCGTCGACCAGCAATCCGACCTGTCCGTTCAGAAGGCCCTGGCAGAAGGTATCCGGGCGCTCGGTGTATTGTAATAACGGAAAGGCTGTCCGGCGGGAACCGGTCACGTATTCCTCGACGCTTGCGGGCGTGAGCATCCCGTCAATGTCGATATTCTCCAGCCGCTTTTCCATGCGCCGGACAAGCTCCGGCGCGGTCAGGTCGGCGAGATAGCAGACCGTGACGGCGGTTTTCGTGCGCAGGCCGACGGTCTTCTGTGAAAAACGCAGCTGCGCCGTGCGCAGATGGCGGCGCAGGAGGCTGGTGTTGATGCGCATCGTCTCTGTAAACGCGTCCTTCGCGCCCTTGACAGTGTTTTCCGACTCCGGCGCGGATGGGCCGCGCCGGGCGCTCGTTTTCGTTTCGAAGCAGAGCGCCGTGTCCGTGCCCGGAAAAATGACAGCGCAATAGCCGTGCAGCAGCTTGTCCACCGTCTGCGCGGGGTCTTGCGTGCGCTCGGCGACGGCGCAGTAGACTCTCGCCCGCTCCGCCTGCGTCAGAACCTCCTGTATGCTCCCCGGCGTGACCGTCTCCATCAGCGGCTTCAGCACCTGCTCGGCGATATCCCCGCCGGAGGTCAGCCCGTCCAGAAACAGCAGTCCCAGCCTCTGCCCGCCGACCGTGATCTGCCGGGTATTGAGATCCGCCGTATCCCCAAAGCACGCCTGCACGTCCTCCATGCCCCAATGCGCCATGGTTTTGCCTCCTGTTTGGATGATTCTTCTGTCATTTTTCCGCAAACGCAGAAAAGTATACCTGTTTTCCGCGTCACAGGTTTGCATATCCCGGCTGTTTGTGGTAGACTATAGCGAAAGCGATTTGAAATCACACATATTTAATATGTATCTGGAGATGTACCGCCATGTATGAATTGATCACCGACAAGACGCTTGCGGAATACGAAGCGTTTGTGCAGAGCCACCCGAAGGGCAATTTTGCGCAGAGCAGTCTCTGGGCCAAACAGAAGCCCATGTGGACATGGGACGCCGTCGCCGTGCGCGGCGAGGACGGGAAAATCAAAGGCTCTCTGGCCCTCATGACCCGCAAGGTTCCCGGCATCGGCCGGACGCTGATGTACGGCTGCCGCGGCCCGGTCTGCGATCTGGACGACCGCGAGACGTTTGCCCAGCTGCTGGAGGGCGCGAAGGCGCTGGCGAAAAAATATAAATCATATGTTATCAAGCTCGACCCGGACGTGCCGTCGAGCAACACGGCATTCGCCGCGCTCATGCAGTCGTTCGGCTTCCGGTGCAAGGAGGGCGGGAAGAATTTTGAGGCAATCCAGCCGCGCTATGTCTTCCGTCTGAACGTCGAGGGCAAAACGGAAGATGAGCTTATGGCGGCCTTCCACCAGAAATGGCGCTATAATATTCGCCTGGCCGAGCGCAAGGGCGTAAGCGTGAAGATCTGCGGCAAGGAAATGGTCCCGGCGTTCGCCGATCTCATGCTGACGACCGGCGTGCGCGACGGCTTTGTCACGCGCAAGCCGGAGTATTTCGCGAATATGCTCGACAATCTCGGCGAGCACGCGCGGCTCTACATGGCCTTTGACCCCGAGGGCGCGCCCATCGCGGGCACGCTTGCCATCCACTACGGCGACAAGGTCTGGTATCTCTACGGTGCGTCCAGCAACGAGCACCGCAATCTGATGCCCAACTATTTATTGCAGTGGCGCATGATCCAGTGGGCCGTCGAGACCGGCTGCCGGGTCTACGATTTCCGCGGCGTATCCGGAAACGTCTCCGAGGATAACCCGCTCTACGGCCTGTTCCGCTTCAAGCAGGGCTTCGGCGGGGACTTCACCGAGTTTGTCGGTGAAGAGGATCTGGTGCTCTCGCCGGTCATTTACTGGGCCGTGGAGCACGGCACGTCGGTCTTCAAGGATGTGCGCAAGACCGTCTATCTCATCAAGAACCGAGACAAAAAATAACGCAGGAGGCGCAGCATGAAAGCGTATGTCGTCGACTCCGCCGCCGTGCGGAGCAATCTGCAAATTCTAAAGGACCGCGCAGGCAGCGCGGTCCTCTGGGCCGTTTTAAAGGGTGACGGCTACGGCCTGGGCCTTGTCCAGATGGCAGCGATCTGCCGGGAAGCCGGCGTCACGCACTTTGCCGTGACGGAGGTTTCCGAGGTCAGCCGCCTGCGCGCAGGCGGGTTTCAGGATTGTGACATTCTGATGCTCCGCCCGACCGCCGACGCGCAGGAGCTGACGCAGCTTCTGAATCTCGGCGCAATTCTGACCGTTTCGAGCCAGAACGACGCAGCCGTCCTGAACGGCGTGGCGGAAACGCTCGGTGTCCAGGCGCAGGTACACGTCAAGATCGATACCGGTATGGGCCGGTACGGCTTTTTGCCGGACGAGCTGGATCAGCTGCTGCCCATTTTCAAGTATATGCCCGGCCTGCACGTGACCGGCATTTATACGCATCTGCATTCCGCGTTCTGCAATCAGAAAGCGACGATTGCGCAGGCCGAGGCGTTTCAGGGCGTTCTGGACAAGCTGCACGCCGAGGGCTGCGGCACCGGCATGGCGCATATGCTGAACTCCGCCGGGCTTCTGAAATACCCCGAATACGCGATGGACGGCGTGCGTGTGGGCTCGGCCATTTTGGGCCGCGTGTCCGTGCGCGGAAGCTGGGGTCTTGCCCGCATCGGCGAGTGTCAGGCGACGATTGAAGAGCTTCGCTGGCTCCCGAAGGGCCACAGCTGCGGCTACGGCGCGGGCTGGACGGCGAAAAAGCCCACCCGCGTGGCCGTGTTCTCCGTGGGCTGGTACCACGGGTTCGGCGTGGAGATGGGAAACGATCTGTTCCGCTTCCGCGACTGCCTGCGCGGCGTTCTGCGGAATCTGAAGCAGATGGTCTTCAAAAAGCATATCTATGTAACGGTAAACGGGAAAAAGTGCCGCGTGCTGGGCCATATTGGGATGCTGCACACGTGCGTGGACGTGACGAAGCTTCAATGCGCGGTCGGCGACACGGCGGTTTTTGACATCAAGCCGCTGCTGCTCAAGGGCATCGAGGTCGTCTACCGGTGAGGAGGGGCCATGTCTGATAAAATTGCCGCCATTGCCACGGGCCGTGCCCGCACGGGCATCGGCATTCTGCGCCTGTCCGGCGACGGGTGCATTGAGGCCGCAGGGCAGGTCTTCCGGCTGAACTCCGGCAGGCCGCTGACCGCCCTCCCCGACCGGAAGCTTGCGCTCGGCACGCTCTTTGACGCACAGGGACGCCCCATCGACCACTGCATGGCGTTCATCTCCCGTGCGCCGCATTCCTACACCGGCGAGGATACCGCCGAAATTCAGTGCCACGGCTCCCCTGCCGCGCTGACCGCCGGGCTTGAGGCGCTGTTCGCCGCAGGCTTCCGGCAGGCGCGGCCCGGTGAATTCACGCGCCGCGCATTTTTGAACGGCCAGATGGATTTGACGCAGGCCGAGGCCGTGATCGATCTCATCGACGCCGAAACCGCCGACGCGGCGGCAAACGCCGCCGGGCAGGTCGCGGGCGCGATCCGAAAAAGGATCGACCCGATCTATGACAGCTGGGTCGACCTGTGCGCGCATTTCCATGCCGTGCTCGATTACCCCGACGAGGATATCGACCCCTTTGCGCTCTCCGGCTACGAAGCGTCGCTGACGGCAAGCAGCCGGCAGCTTACCGCGCTGCTTGCCTCCTGCCATCGGGGCCGGATGGTGCAGTCCGGCATCAGAGCCGTCATTCTGGGAAGTCCAAACGCCGGAAAATCCAGTCTTCTGAACCGCCTGTCCGGCTTTGACCGTGTCATCGTCACCGACATTCCCGGCACGACGCGTGACACCGTCGAGCAGACCGTCACATTCGGGCGGCACCTTGTCCGGCTTGTCGACACGGCAGGCATCCGCGACACGCAGGATGTGATCGAAAAAATCGGCGTTGACCGCTCGATGGAGGCCGTGAAGGACTGCGACGTGGCGCTGTTCGTCGTCGACGCGTCTAAGTCCCTGACGGACGAGGACCGCCGCGCGATGGACGCGGCGCTCGAAGCGCCGGAGGCGATCGCGATTCTGAACAAGCAGGATCTGCCCGGCGCGATCGAGCCGTCCGATCTGCCGTTTTCGTACATCATCCCCGTCTCCTGCAAGGACGGCACGGGCTTTGACCTGCTGGAGCAGGCGTTTGATATGCTCTTCCCGGACGATGCGCCGTGCGACGGCTCGCTTCTGACGAACGCGCGGCAGGCCGGCGCCATTCTGCGCGCAAAAAAATCCGTCGATTCCGCCGTGCAGAGCCTGCGTGCGGGTATGACGCCCGACGCGGTGCTGGTCGATCTGGAAGCGGCCATGGATGCGCTCGGCGAGGTCACGGGCCGGACGATGCGCGAGGATATCACGAACCGCATTTTTGAGCGGTTCTGCGTTGGAAAATAAACCACAGAAATCAGGTTTTACTATGATCTATCTCGACAATTCCGCCACCACGCAGCCCTGCCCCGCCTGCGTGCGGGCCATGACAGAGGCGCTCACGGACTGCTGGGGCAATCCGTCGTCCGTCTACGCGCTCGGCATTGACGCCGCCCACCGTCTGCGGCAGGCGCGGCAGGCGGTCGCCGCCGCCCTCGGCGCAGAGCCCGACCGGGTGTTTTTCACCTCCGGCGGCACGGAGGCCGACAACTGGGCCATTCTTTCCGCCGCCGAGCGTCTCGGCAAGCGCGGCCACCACATCATCACGACCGCCGTGGAGCACCACGCTGTCCTGCACCCCATGCAGAAGCTGGAAGCGAAGGGCTTCGAGGTCACATATTTGCAGCCTGACCACGACGGCAATATTACAGTCGAGGAACTGAAAAAGGCCCTCCGGCCCGATACCATTCTCGTCTCCGTCATGATGGTCAACAACGAGACAGGCGCGGTCATGCCGATTGCCGACATGGTCAAGGCCGTGCGCCGCGCTTCCCCGCTGGCGCTGTTCCATACCGACGCCGTGCAGGGCTTTTTGAAGGTTCCATTCCGCGCCAAAGCGCTCGGCGCGGACATGATCTCCGTCTCCGCGCACAAGATCCATGCCGCCAAGGGCACGGGCGCGCTTTATATCCGTCCCGGCCTGCCCCTCCCCGCGTTTATAAACGGCGGCGGGCAGGAGAGCAACTACCGCTCCGGCACGGAAAATATGCCCGGCATCTGTGGCTTCGGCGCAGCCTGCGCCGACACGGATGCAAAGACGGACATGGAACACATGGCGCACCTGCGCGATCTGGCCCGGGAAAAGCTGGCTCAAATTGACGGACTTGTCCTCATCGGCAGTCAGGCCGCGCCGCACATCGTCAACCTGTCCCTGCCGGGCCTCCGTTCACAGGGCATTATCAACTGTCTGCAGTCAGACGGCATCTATGTCTCGGCAGGCTCCGCCTGCTCCAAGGGCCACCGCAGCCACGTGCTTGAGGCCATGCACCTGTCCCCCGCCGTCATCGACGGCTCCATCCGCGTCTCGTTCTCCCGCGACAACACGGAGGCCGACGTCGACGCGCTCTGTCAGGCGCTCCTGCACGCAAAGCAGACGCTGAAGGGCTGAACATGACACGAATCCCCGCCCGCTTCGCTGAAAACCCCAGTGAAGCAAGCGGGGATTTATTAAGTGCTGCCCCTGTAGGGGCCGATGCCGGTCACATCCGTTCGCGACGAAGGAGCGTTACGGATGTGGGTCTGCCGCTCGCCGGTACACATCGGCCCGCGCAGGGTGCAGCAGTTATATGAGAATCTGCAGCAAATTCGTAGCATTTACGCTGCGGTATCTGTATTATTTTTTCAGCTCTTCCGCCTTGATGATCTGTGCCTTGACTGTTCCGTCCTTCATGCGCTTCAGCTGAACGCGGAATCCGGCGGCAAGCGCCCGCTCGATGGCGGCTTTCAATTTTTCGTCGATCATGCGTTCTCCTTAGAAATCAGCCTTAAAAGCGTTCCCCGCTCGTCATCTTCTACCACTTCCCATTTGCCCGGCTTGGTTTTGCCGTTGAGCGGCGCAGGGGCTGAAGCGGAATAAAGGTAGTCCTCGCCCTCATCATCTATGATGCGGAGCAGATCATATTCGACCCCCACGCATTCATAGGTTTTTCCATCCGTCAGCCCGAGAAAACCGCCGCCGAACGTCGGCCCTTTATATCTCACCTTCATTTTCTCTTCACCCCTTTCAGCTTTTCTTCAAAGTGCTTCCCATTTTGCTCAAACCAGTGAACATCATATCGGAAATTGTCTGTTTGTATTATACCGCCCATTTTCCGCCATTGCAATGGCTCTCCACCGTAGTTTTCGGAAAGGAAATTCGCGACTTTCAACTGTTTTCCGGAATCTCCATCGGCTATTTCTCGGATAGAACCAATTTCTTACTCCTTCGGGACAACTATAAGGTGACAGAGTCGTCAGCCCCTACTACGTTGTAACATTTAAAACTTTTCTTTCAGCAAAGCACTGGCGCGGGAGCGCTCAGGCTTCCCTTGGGCTCAAGGGAAGCTGGCCCGAAGGGCCTGAAGGGATTCGAACGCCGCAAATTTCGAAGCACTCTGAAATCTGCCGCAAATCCCCTCCGTCATTTTCTTCGAAAATGCCACCTCCCCTTACCATGCGGCGCACGGCAAGGGGAGGCTTTTGCAAAGAAACCCGCCCTCCGCTGTTTTGGCGGCGAAAGGCGGGTCTTATCGTTTCCTATGGTGTATCTGAAAACTCATGATGTGACCGGCAGCGAGAGATTTTTGCGTTGCGCAAGACATTTTTTCGCAGGAATACTGACGTATTTCAAGGAAAAATGACGCGGCGCACCGCAAAAAGGCCCGCTGTCCGGGTGCGTTGGGAGTTTTCAGATACGCCCTAGTTCTTCAGACTCTGCATCGGGGCCGGAATCCTCCCGCCGCGGGCGATAAAGTCCGCAGAGGACTCCGGATGCACCGGCATGATAGGCGCTGCGCCGAGCAGGCCGCCGAAGGAGACTTCATCGCCGACCGTCTTGCCCGGAGCCGGGATGAGGCGCACGGCGGTCGTCTTGGAATTGACCATACCGACGGCGGCCTCGTCCGCGATGATGGCGGAGATCGTCTCCGCGCTCGTGTCGCCGGGGACGGCGATCATATCAAGGCCCACCGAGCACACGCACGTCATGGCTTCGAGCTTATCCAGCGTCAGAACGCCGCTTCGCGCGGCGGCGATCATGCCCTCGTCCTCGGACACCGGGATAAACGCGCCGGACAGTCCGCCGACAGAGCTGGACGCCATCAGCCTGCCCTTCTTGACCGCGTCATTGAGAAGCGCCAGTGCCGCCGTCGTTCCATGCGTCCCGCAGGTTTCAAGGCCCATTTCCTCCAGAATGCGCGCCACGCTGTCGCCCACGGCGGGTGTCGGGGCGAGGGACAGGTCGACCACGCCGAACGGCACGCCCAGCCGCCGGGACGCTTCCCGCGCCACCAGCTGGCCCATACGCGTGATGCGGAAGGCCGTTTTCTTGACGCACTCGGCCACCTCGTCAAAGGGCCGGCTCTTGACGCTCTGCAGCGCGTGGTACACCACGCCCGGCCCGGATACGCCGACGCTCACGACCGCGTCGGCCTCGCCCACGCCGTGGAACGCGCCCGCCATGAACGGGTTATCCTCGACCGCGTTGCAGAACACGACGAGCTTCGCGCAGCCAAGTCCATCGCGTTCCTTTGTCAGCTCGGCCGTCTTTTTGATCGCCTGCCCCATAAGGCGCACAGCGTCCATGTTGATGCCCGCCTTTGTCGAGGCGACGTTGACGCTGGAGCAGACCAGCTCCGTCTCGGCCAGCGCCTGCGGGATGGCGGCGATCAGCCGCCGGTCGCCGGAGGCCATGCCCTTCTGCACGAGCGCGGAAAAGCCGCCGATGAAATCCACGCCGCAGGTCTTTGCGGCGCTGTCCATCGCCTTGGCAAACGGAACAAAATTCTCCGTCTCGCACGCGCTTGCGACCAGCGCGATGGGCGTGACGGAAATGCGCTTGTTGACGATGGGAATGCCAAGCTCCCGTTCGATCTGGCAGCCTGTCGCAACCAGATGCTCGGCCTGCCGGCAGATCTTGTCGTGAACTTTCCGGGCGCAGGCCTCCGGATTCGGGTCGGCGCAGTCCAGAAGCGAAATGCCCATGGTGATGGTGCGGATGTCCAGATGCTGATGGTCGATCATATCGACCGTGGACATGATATCGGAATGGTTCAGCATGATCTGTCCCCTCCGTCAGATGGTGTGCATGGCAGTGAAAATATCCTGCCGCTGGATGCGGATGGACAGGCCCATCTGTTCGCCCTTTTCTGTGACGCGGGCCTGTACCGTGTCAAACTCCGGCGCGCCTGCCGTCCATTCGACGAGCATGATCATGGTAAACGTGCGCTGCATGATGGTCTGGCTGATCTCCACGACGCTGATGTGGAGTTCTGCCAGCAGCGTGCAGACCTCGGCGATGATGCCGACCCGGTCGGGGCCGACGACGGTGATAATGGCTTTCATGTGTCGTTCCTCCTGTGCGCGGATATGGAAAAGGGGCCGTGCGGCCCCCTTTTTATTTTTAGAATTTCGTATGCTCGGCCAGCCAGTTCTTCAGTTCGCTGATGGGAACGCGGACCTGCTCCATAGAGTCGCGTTCGCGGATGGTAACAGCGTTGTCCGCCGGGGTCTTGTCGTCGCCGACGGTCGCAAAATCGACCGTGATGCAGTACGGCGTGCCGATCTCGTCCTCGCGGCGATAGCGCTTGCCGATGGAGCCGGTGTCGTCATAGTCGAGCATAAAGTCGCCGCACAGATCCTGATAGATTTTTCTTGCAGGCTCGGCCAATTTCTTGCTCAGCGGCAGGATCGCAGCCTTGTACGGAGCCAGCGCCGGATGCAGGTGCAGAACCACGCGCACGTCGTTCTTCGCCTCGTCGATGACCTCCTCGTCATACGCTTCGCACAGGAACGCCAGCGCCACGCGGTCGCAGCCGAGCGACGGCTCGATGACGTAGGGGATATAGTGCTCGTTCGCTTCCTGATCGAAATAGGTCAGATCCTTGCCGGAAGCCTCCTGATGGCGCTTGAGGTCATAATCGGTGCGGTCGGCAATGCCCCAGAGCTCGCCCCAGTCGGTGAACGGGAACGCATACTCAATATCGGTCGTGGCTCTGGAATAGAAGGCCAGCTCCGCCGGCTCATGGTCGCGCAGGCGCAGGTTCTCCTCGCGGATGCCGAGGCTCTTGAGCCAGTTCACGCAGTAGTCCTTCCAGTATGCGAACCATTCGAGGTCCGTGCCGGGCTTGCAGAAGAATTCGCATTCCATCTGCTCAAACTCGCGGGTACGGAAGGTGAAGTTGCCCGGGGTAATCTCGTTGCGGAACGCCTTGCCGACCTGGCAGACGCCGAAGGGCAGCTTGCGGCGGGTAGTGCGCTGGATGTTCGCGAAGTTCACGAAGATGCCCTGCGCCGTCTCCGGCCGCAGATAGCAGGTCGAGGAGGAATCCTCGGTCACGCCGATGGCGGTCTTGAACATCAGGTTAAACTTGCGGATGGGGGTAAAGTCGTGCTTGCCGCAGACGGGGCAGACAATATCCTCATGCTCGGCAATGAACTTGTCCATCTCGTCGAAGCTCATCGCGTCGACGTTGACCTCGTGATGCTCTTCGCCGATGAGCTTGTCAGCGCGGTGGCGGGCCTTGCACGCCTTGCAGTCGAGCAGCGGGTCGGAGAAGCTGGACACATGGCCGGTCGTGATCCACGTCTGCGGATTCATGATAATGGCCGCATCGAGACCGACGTTGTACGGGCTTTCCTGCACGAATTTCTTGAGCCACGCCTTTTTGACGTTGTTCTTGAATTCAACGCCGAGAGGGCCGTAGTCCCAGCTGTTGGCCAGGCCGCCGTAAATTTCGGAGCCTGCAAAGACAAAGCCGCGGTTTTTGCACAGGGCAATGATCTTGTCCATGGACTTTTCGCTGTTTTTCATCATACTTCTCGTCCTCCTGACGTATATGATCAAGTTTATCCTATTATTATAATGAAAAAGCCCGCAAAGTCAACCGCGCGGCAGAAATTTGAAAGACCAGTTTTGTTTTTCCCGAAAATGTGGTATAATGCAGGAAGCAATTCGGAAAGGACATATCCATCTTGAAAGCAATCGGAAGAGTGATCTTATCGGCGATCCTTCTGGTCCTGACGGGCCTGATGATCGCGTTTGCAAAGGCCGCGCCCAGTGTGGTCTTTTCGTTCTATCCCGCCCTCTCCAGAAGCATCCTGTCGGCCATCTCGTCGGTATCCGGGCTGGTGCCCATCGCGCTGTGGGAGGTGCTGGCAGTCCTGTTGGCGCTGTGGTTTTTCTATACGCTCATCCGCGTGTTCACGGGACGCCGGAGCCTGCTTCGCTGGCTGTCCGGCGTTCTGCTGGGGCTCAGCACAGGCGTGTTCCTGTTCGTTGCCATCTGGGGCCTCGGGCACTTCGGCCCGTCGGTCGATCAGACGCTTGGCCTTGACGTGCGCGAATATTCCAAGCAGGAGCTGATCGCCGCAACGGCCTATTATGCCGCGCAGGCAAACGAATACGCCGAAAAGGTCGAACGGGACGCGGAAAATCTGACCGTCTACCCGGCGTTTTCCGAGCTTGCAAAGCAGGCCCCCGGCGGCTACGCGGCGCTTGCGCAGCAGTATGATCCGTTCACGGACGGACTCGGGCCAGTAAAGCCGTTGGCTTCGTGGCGGCTGTTCAGCCAGACCGGCACGACGGGCATCTTTATCTGCTTCACGGCGGAGGCCTGCGTCAACCCGGATACGTATACCGCGTGGATCCCCTTTACCATGTGCCACGAGCTTGCCCACCGGCAGGCCGTCACAGCCGAGGACGACGCGAACTTCTGCGCCTATCTGGCCTGCATGGCCTCGGAAGACGACGATTTTCGCTACTCCGGCGCGTTCGGCGCGTATATCTACTGCCACAACGCCCTGTCGAAGATTGACAAGACCGCCGCCAGCCAGATCTGGAGCACCCTGTCAGACGGTGTCCTCGCCGACATCCGCGCGGCAAACGCGCACTACGAGCAGTATGAGGGCAAGGTGCAGGACGCAGCGCAGAAGGTCAACGACACCTATCTGAAGGCCTTCTCTGAGGAATCCGGCGTCCAGAGCTACGGCGAAGCCGCCGATCTGCTGATCGCGTGGTACCTGAAAAATAATGCTTGACAAACGCAGCGGGATCGAGTATAATAACCCCGCTGATGGACAGTTAGCTCAGCTGGTATGAGCACATGCTTGACGTGCATGGGGTCACAGGTTCGAGTCCTGTACTGTCCACCATCTAGTAGAACCAAAAAAGATATCTACGCGAAAAACCCAGAAGTTTCAACGGCTTCCGGGGTTTTTTGCGCCCATTTTTTGAAGTTGGAAAAAAAGATATCAAAAAGGGTTTTGGCAAAATCAGTGGACTTGAACCTTTACCCACGCGATTTTGGGCCGCTTTTCCGGGAATTTTTCGGGAAAGCGGCTCTTTTTTGCTCTCGGCAAAATGTAGAATTTCGACCGGCGTTTTTGTTGGTCTTGCCAAACACTCACTCCAAGCACAGATACCAGCGCGTTAGCCAGCTGTGCGACGTTTCAGACGTTAAGACCGCAGGCAAGCCTCCTCCGCCCGTCCCAGGACGAAATCACAGCGTATTGGCGATGCTGGGACGCGAGAAAGCAAAACACCCGCTGCCAGTTCAGCGGGTGGTCGTTTATCTGCTGGATCTCAGCAGAGCATCGGTTTTTAATGTCACGCCCATCATGTCCTTATGGGCTTCTCGGTTATCCCGACAGAGCGGTGAGAGAAACGTCAGCGCGTTCTGAATCCGGCTTAGATCAGATGTAGAGAGTATGTTCTCATGCAGATGGCGCAGCACCCGGCGATAGTGCTCATGTGTGATAAGGAAGCACAATCTGTGTAAAATTTTTTCTCGTTCCAGTCAGGGCGTATTTTGCTCTGGCTGGAACATTTTCTTTTGTGCCCCTATGCTGGCAAATCGAGCTTGCCGACGAAAGAGTAGTATATTCAAAAAAAGTGCGGCCTTATACATTAGAACGATTTACATTTTACAAAAATGCGGCTATAATTATTATGAGTTAGTATGAAGCGAAAAACTTATGATGAGGGGCGCGCCCCTCATCCCGTGGGTACCCACGGGATGATACCGCTCTGTAACCTGTGGACTTTGCCCGCTGCGGTCAGGCGGGCATGAACAAAATTTTGACCATCATACAAAGGAGGATACACCATGAAAAAACGCATCGGAAGTCTGCTTCTTATTCTGGCGCTGTGCTTTACGCTGCTGCCAACGGCAGCATTTGCAGCGGACAACAAAACCTCAATCACAACAAAAGATGAGCTTTTGCAATTTGCAAAAGCTGTGGACAATGGCGAATATGACGATAAAACAGATGCGGTTGTATCTCTTGATGCAGATTTGGATTTAACGGGCGTTGTATGGAAACCGATTGGCAGCGTCTTTGACGACAAGGGAAATCTGCAACACTATTTCAGCGGAAAGTTCTACGGAAACGGGCATACGATTTCCAATTTAGATTTTTCCGAAAACTATGGAAAGACAGAGTATCCGTCTTTCGGATTTTTCAGTGAGGTTTACGGCGCTGAAATTTCCGGTTTGACAATTCAAGGCAAGCTGGATGTGTCCAATTCGGGGTATGTCTATTTTGGAACGGTAGCGGGTGTTGCAGCAGACAGCAAAATTTCTGACTGCGTTTCAGATGTGTCGTTCACGGATACAGATAAAAATATTAACGGCACTGTGGCTTTGTGCGGATATGCGATAAATAGCACAATTGAATACTGCCAAAACAAGGGGAATTTTTCAATAACGAAGGATGTCAGCTCTTTTCAGATGGGCGGTATCGTAGGTCTTGCTCAAAACAGTACCGTACAGTATTGTGCTAATACAGGCGATATGACCTCTTGGACACCCTGTACCGGTGGAATTGTTGGGCAGCTGTATCAAGCCTCAAAGATCATCAATTGTTATTCCACCGGGAAAATAGCTCCTCTTGGCAAGGGAACTACGGATTTCGGCGGCATTGCAGGCATAGTTGGTGCAGGTACTGAAATCAGACATTGTTATTTCGCTGGTGGAATGGATTTATCTCAATATACTGCCACTACACCTTATAAGCGTTTAGGCGGTATTGCAGGCGGTGTTTCTTCTGATACACCTGCTTTTGAAAACAATTATTTCGTGGGAACTGAAAATGTCCCGGCTTGCTTTAAGTACCAGAATGCCGGAACAGAAAAGACCCTTGACTCTATGAAAACGAAAGATTTCTTTAATGAAATCACTGCTGCTGGCGGCAATTATCGATTTAATTCTAATGGAACGCCCCTTTTGCCTGCACCTAAGTATACAGTTTCTTTTGTCGTAACACCTGCTGAATTGGCGAATGTAGTCATTAAAGTGAATGGTCAGGAAGTAGCAAACTCTGTTGATTTGGAAGCGGGTACTTATACTGTCGAAGTCAGCGCAGATAATTGCGAGGTTTTCAATTCCAATATTACGATTACGGCTGATACAGCAACTCATACGCAGACCATTGCAATGACTTATTTACCTGCCGACTACACTAAGGTTGACGCAGCCATTGCCAAGGCAAATGCACTGAACAAAGATAACTACATGGATTTCTCTGGCGTGGAAGCCGCTGTCAAGGCTGTTGTCCGTGACAAGAACATTACCGAGCAGAGCGAGGTAGATGCCATGGCAAAAGCCATTGAGGACGCTATCAATGCTCTGGTTCGGAAAAGCTCCGGTGGCGACGATAGCGACCCGACTTACGCCATCGAGGTGGGCAAGGACATCCGGAACGGCACAGTGACAGCAAACCGCCGCTACGCCGAGCGTGGTGATACCGTGACAATCACCGTCAAGCCGGACGATGGTTTCAAACTGGATGACCTCACCGTTACCGACAAGAACGGCAATGAATTGAAGTTGACCGACAAGGGCAACGGCAAGTACACTTTCAAAATGCCTGCCGGCAAGGTCACGGTAAGTGCGACCTTTGCGCCGGAGAAAACCGCGGCTGACTATTTTGCCGATGTTCCCGCCAACAGCTATTATGCTGACGCGGTTTCGTGGGCGGCGAAGAACGGCATCACCGGCGGTATCGGCAACGGCCTCTTTGGGCCGAACCAGCCTTGCACCCGCGCACAGATCGTCACCTTCCTGTGGCGTGCTGCCGGTTCTCCCGAACCCAAGGCTATGAGCAGTTTCGCCGATGTGTCCACTGATGCCTATTATGCAAAGGCGGTTGCATGGGCGGTAGAAAACGGTATCACCACAGGAACGGGCGATGGCAAATTCAGTCCTGACGCCACCTGCACCCGTGCCCAGAGCGTGACTTTCCTGTTCCGTGCCATTGGTAAGCTGGTCGATAGCAAGGCAGAGTTCAGCGATGTTCTTACCGATAGCTACTACGCAAACGCTGTGGCATGGGCCGTGGAGAACGGCGTCACAAACGGCATTGGTGATGGGCTGTTCGGGCCGGACAATAGCTGCACCCGCGCACAAATCGTTACTTTCCTTTTCAGAGCCTATCAGGGCAAGTAAGAACCCAAGCGGCAGGGAGCCTCTATTGAGGCTCCCTGCCTTTCTCTGTATATCATGGAGCATGATAGCAATCAACTATGAACTCATCTCCATGCGCACATTTCTCAATCCGCAAAATACTCTGGCCTGCCAATCGAGGTGAAGCCGATCTTCCCAGTCACCACCACATTATTCGCGCCACTGGCGCAGTGGATGATCATGATATTACCGCCGCTGTCAAAGCCGCAAACAATGCCGACATGGCTGTCACCCGGATAAAAGGCAAGGTCTCCCGGCTGGGCGTCACTCCAAGCAATAGGCGTACAGTAGCTGTGCTGCGCAGTGGCCCCACCGCCATGCCCAATGACATATTGTCCGCCGCTCTGGTTGTAGAATACCCAATCCACCATTCCCGAACAATCCAGTCCGAAGGGCCGCACAGTGCCGGTGGTGGAGCTGCCCTCGGCTGTGACCTCCATCGGCATTCCCCAGCGGGAGTCCCAGCCAATAATCAATGACTTTCCTCCCCAGAAATAATGGACTTTGCCCAAGAGTTGATACGCCGTCAGCACAACTTGCCTGCGTTCCGCACTAAGGTCGGCTGGGAGATTCTCCATAATTTTCGCCACATTCTCCGGGCTGAGTTCGATATTCTGATAACTTCCCGTCAAAGCCATGAACAGTTCCTGATATTTCGGCTGCATGAGTTCCTCTAACAATCTGCGCTG
>ERZ835051.2181-NODE-2181-length-18082-cov-3.940312_pt1 | contig 18082 bp, 9 predicted proteins | sample MGYA00519575_ERZ835051 | MGnify/ENA primary metagenome ERZ835051 (study PRJEB31850, sample SAMEA3708769) | human gut metagenome | biome: human gut; feature: human-associated habitat; material: faeces | place: China | collected 2014 ... | reverse complement strand
TCGATGTTCACGGCGCTCGTGGTGTGGCTGATGCTCAAATGGGAAGAGGAGGCCGACGAACCCCATTCGTCGCGCTGGATCGTGCTGATCGCCTATATGATGGGCCTTTCGATCGGCGTGCACATCCTCAACCTGCTGACCATTCCGGCGCTGGTATTCATCTACTATTTCCGCAAGACGGAGAAGGTGACCTTCAAAGGCACGGTTTACGCCACGCTGATCGCGGGCGCCATCCTGCTCTTCATCAACAACATCATCATCCCCTATACGGTCTACGTCGGGGCGCTGGTCGATCTCTTCTTCGTCAACACGCTCGGCCTGCCCGTCAATTCGGGCATCGTGCTCTTCGCGCTGGCGCTGATTCTGGGCTGCGGCTGGGCCGCATGGTACACCCACCGCAAAGGCAAGGTCGTCTGGAACATCATCCTGCTCTCGACGACGATGGTGCTCGTCGGCTTCTCGTCGTACGCTTCGGTGACGATCCGCGCCGCGGCCAATCCGCCGATGAACAGCAACAACCCCAACAACCCGCACGCACTGCTGTCGATGCTCAACCGCGACCAGTACGGCGACCGTCCGCTGCTGCTGGGCGCCTATTACTCCGCGCCGCCCGAAGGCTACAAGGAAAAATCGTTCTACTACCTCGACGAGGACGGCAAATACAAACCCGCCTCGGTCATCACGGGTTACACCCACTCCCCCGAATTCGTACACTTCTTCCCCCGCATGTGGGACGCCCGCAAAGGCGAGAAGGAGTACAAGCAGTGGGGCGCCTACCGCACCCGAACCGACGTCATGCGCGACGACAAGGGTGAAATCCTCCGCGACGAACAGGGCCGTCCCGTACGGGGCGAGGTAGTCGATTTCGGCCGCAAGAAACTCTACAACGACGGTTACGAGGACCGCACGATCGTCGAGCCGACGTTCGCCGAGAACCTCAACTTCTTCTTCAACTACCAGCTGTCGTACATGTACTGGCGTTACTTCCTCTGGAATTTCGTGGGACGCCAGAGCGACATACAGCCCACACGCACGCAGATCACCGACGGCAACTGGCTGTCGGGCATCAAATGGATCGACGAGAAATTCCTCGGCCCGCAGGACGACCTGCCCCGCGAAATCGCCGAAAACAAGGGCCGCAACACCTATTACTTCCTTCCCTTCCTGCTGGGACTGATCGGCCTGCTCTACCAGCTGAACCGCGACGAGCGCAACTTCTCGATCGTCCTTTGGCTCTTCATCATGACGGGCATCGCGCTGGTGTTCTATTTCAACACCTCGCCGGGCGAGCCGCGCGAACGCGACTACGTCTACGCGGGATCGTTCTATGCGTTCTCGATCTGGATCGGCTTCGGCGTGCTGGCGGTCCGCGACCTCGTCGCATGGCTCACCAAGCGCAAAAACGTCACCGCGGCCATCGCCGCGACGGCGGTCTGCATGGTCGTCCCGACGATCCTCGCGGCACAGAACTGGGACGACCACGACCGTTCGCACCGCTACATGGCACGCGACATCGGCTGGAACTACCTGATGTCCACGCTGCCCAACTCGATCATCCTCAATTACGGCGACAACGACACCTTCCCGCTGTGGAACAATCAGGAGGTTTACGGCGTACGTCCCGACGTGCGCATCATGAACACCTCCTATCTGGGCGGCGAATGGTACATCGACGAGATGAAGACCAAGGCCAACAAGGCGCCGGGCGTGCCCTTCTCGCTGCCGAAGAGCAAATACACCTTCGTAAACGACTGGGTGCCGGTTTACGACCGCGTCAACCGCAGCGTCGATATCAAGGAGGTGATGGACTTCATCCGCACCGACCATCCCGACTCCAAGATCAAGATGGCCGACGGTTCGATGGTGGACTACATCCCGACCAAGCGCATCGCGCTGCCGGTGAACAAGGAGAACGCCATCGCATCGGGCATCGTCGCCGAAAAGGACCGCGACAAGATGGTGGACACGGTTTACATCAACCTGCGCAAGAATTCGATCGACAAGAACCAGCTGATGATCCTCGACATGCTGGCCAACTTCGACTGGAAACGGCCTATCTACATGACGCAGGTCTACATCCTGCAGGATTTCGGACTGATGGATTACCTCCAGTTCGACGGCTACGCCTACCGTTTCGTGCCGATCCTCACCCCGATGCAGAATCCGTGGGAGATCGGGCGCGTGGACGCCGATTATGCGGCGCCGCTGCTGCGCGACACCTTCAGATACGGCAACCTCTCCGATCCGAGGGTATACGCCGACTACTTCATTCAGTATAACCTGAGCGCATCGCATGCACGCGACTCCTTCGCACGGGTCGCCAAGGAGCTGCTGCGGCAGGATCGGGCGCAGGAGGCGGTCGAGCTGCTCGACCTCGGACTCGAAAGGATGCCTACGTGGCAGATCCGTTTCACCGACACCAATACCTACCCCTTCCTCGAAGCCTATTACGCCGCATCGGCGATGGGCGTCGAAGAGGCCGCCGCCAAGGGCGACGCCCTGCTGCGCGAGTATGCCCAAACGCTGATCGAATACATCGAGTACTACCTACGCTTCGAGGGAACGCAGGGCGACATGGTATCGCCGATCCTCGACGAGAAACTCGACCAGCTGGGCGACATCTACTATCTGGCGACCTACGCCGGACGCAAGGAAGTCGTCGCGGAGCTGAACACCTACTACCGTTCGTTCGGAGTCTCGGAAGACAACCTCGTGGACGTCGGCGACAAGCCCCGTCAGGCCGACACGACGCTGATTCCCAAAGGCATGAACGAATAAAGACCCGCAATAGCGGAAACGCACACGCCCGGCAATGCAGTTGCCGGGCGTGTGCGTTTTTTCCGCAGGCCGTCCGAAAGCGGACAGACAGCGCGCCGAAGCTTCCGGGGCAGCAGCACCCGCATGACGTTGGTCGTCTGAGCCGGCCCCTTGACCATGAACGAGTAGCCGTTCCGCCCCACCCGCTCGGTCTCGACGCAGGCGGCGCACGCCAATACCTGCGGCCGGCCGGGATCGGCGACCTTGTCCAGATTGTAAAGCAGCGCCTGCGTACCGGGCAGCACCGCACGGCGCGTCAGCACCGGAAGCGCCGGATCGAACAGGTCGATGAATTTCCCTTCCAGCACGAAAGGCTCCGTATCCGCATTTTCATCGACGACGGCCACGATCTCGTAAGGTCCCCGTTCGAGGTAGAAATGTTTTTTGAATTCGAGCGTCCCGGCCTGCTTCCCTTTGCCGTAAAGCCCGCGCACGGCAGCAAGATACTCCGCATCGCCGCCTGCCGTGAGGACGAAATCCTTCGGATCGCGGCGGATCACCGTCGGAGTCCACTCCGAAGGCCGGCGCGAGATCATGGAAAACCCCGGCGACGAGGGCAATCTCGTGCAGGAAGCCGAGATTCTCAAAGCATTCTCGATCGTCGCGGGCGTCCGCTGCGAAGGCCGCAGGCTGACGCTCATGCCCCGCCTGCCGTGGTTGTGGGACACGATGGAGTGCGTGGACTGGCCTGTCACCGACGCCGACGGGCGGACGCACCGCATCCGCTTCACCGTCCGCCACGAACGCTGGCTGCGCCGCTGCACGGTCGAGCTGGAAGGCATCGGCAGGTTCGAAGGCACGGACATCCGTTTCGGCCCGTTCCCCCGTCTGCTGAACAACCCGAAGGGTTACGAAACCGAACTGATCGGAAACGCCTCGTGGATCTGGGTCCGCGGCATCAAAGGCGACAAACGCACGATCACCGTCGAACTCTAACCGCAACAGGCCATGAAACACCTTTTCATCGCGGCATGCTGCTGTCTGGCGTCCGCCGGATTCGCGGCCGAGCCGTTCGAAATCCGCGGCGTGCTGCCGTGGCACAACTTCCTCTGCGGCCCGACGGCTTGGAACAAAGCCGATTACGAGGTTTACCTCGACAACTGCGAAGCCGAAGGCATCAACTTCATCGGTTTTCACAACTACACGGGCGGCGGCGAACGCTACGCCACCTACGTCGAACCGATGGTGCGCATCTCCTACCGGGGCATCGTGCCGCAGGCCATGCTCGACAATTCGCTCGGCTGCCGCTGGGGCGCACTGCCGCTCCGGCTCAAGGAGTTTGCGTTCGGCTCGCAGCGGGCGCTCGACGTACCGCGCGGCGCCGAAGCCTTCGGCAGCGACTGTTCCCTGATTTCGAAAACACCCGACGAACACTACCGCAACACGCAGCGGCTGATGCGCGACGTACTGCGCATGGCCCACGACCGGGATATCGAAATGGCCATGGGCTTCGAATTCGGCGTCGTGCCGCCCGAATATTTCTCGCTCTACGCCGCAGGCAGCTGTTTCTTCTGGCTCGGCGCAGGCAACATGGTCCCCAATCCGTGCCATCCGACCTCGGTCGAACTGCACCGGGCGGCGCTCGACGACCTGCTGGAAAACTATCCCGACATCGACTATGTGTGGCTCTGGCTCAACGAACATTCGTTTCTGGGCGTGGTCGTCGAACAGGCGCTGGGCGACCCCGCCTTCGCGGAGGTGTTCCGCCGGGAATCGGGCCATTTTGAAGAGGCGCAGAGCGACAGCGAACGTTTCGTGGGCGTGTGGTCGCTCGAATACATCCGCCGCACGCTCGATCATCTCCGGCAGAAAGGCTCCCGCGCCAAGCTGATCATCGGCGGCTGGGGCGGCGGTGGCCAACTGCCGGGCATCCTGCGCGGACTGGACCGGGCGCTGCCCGAAGAGGTTGTCTTCAGCTGTCTGAACCCCGATCTGGGACGCACCCGACAGCCCGGATTCCTCGCCGACATCGCCCGCCACCGCAAAGTCTGGGCCGTGCCGTGGCTCGAAGGCGACAACCAGATGTGGCACCAGCAGCCGCGCGTGGGCAAGATGCGAGACCACGTACAGCTGGCCCGCGAGCAGGGGCTTCAGGGCGTGGCGGCCATTCATTGGCGCACGGCGGAGCCCCGCTATAACTTCCGCACGTTCGCCCGCTACGCCCGCACGTCGGACGACGCGACCGTCGAAACGCTCTACAAGGAGTATTTCGAAGAGGATTTCGGCGCGCAGGCCGCCGCCGCACTCGCGCCCCTGATGGCCGCCGTCGATACGGCCAACGCATGGGAGGGACCGCAGTCCCCGGAGTACTTCGCCTTCCGTCCCGACTGGGGTGTGCTCGACGAAGCGAACGCCGCTTCGCGGCAGGGGATCATCGACGCCATCGACGCCGTGCAGGACAAAGAGCAGACGCCGCAGCAGCGCCGCAACCTGAAAAACTTCCGGGCCATGCTCTCGTTCGAGCTGCTGCTGGACAAGGTCGTGCGGGCGATGGCTCCGGGCTGGGAGCTGCGCGACAAAGCCCTTGCGAAGAACCGTCCCGCATCGCGCGAAGCCTGCGCCGCGGCGCTCCGCGAGTTGGAATCCGCCCCCATCGAAGAGCTGATCCGCACCTATGTTTCGCGCACCGGGTCACGCGGCGAAATGGGCATTCTGACCTCGATCAACCAGCGGCTATGGAACAATTACCTGCTGCTGAAAAACTACCTGAAGGAGAACACACACTAAAATAACCAAGCGATCAAACAATTATCCGCCATGACTAAAAAACTGCTACCGCTACTGTTGCTGCTGGGCGGTCTGTACGGCGCGGAAAATTCCGCGCAGTCGCAGACCCGGTTCAACCGGCCGTTTGCGCCCCAAGAGGGTTTCGTTGCGACTCCCGAACGTCCCTGCCGGGACGAAATCTGCCTGAACGGCCGCTGGAAGTTCATGCCCGTCGAGACCGAAGGCATGACGCCCGAACAACTCAAGACGCAAACCTACCCGACGGCCCCCGTATGGGACGCCGTGGAGTGCAAGGTTCCCTCGCCGTGGAACGTCAACGGCTTCTCCCGCGGCGGAGGCGGCGACTTCGTCGCCTATCCCAGTTACCCGGAGGCTTGGGAGCACGTGCAGGCCGCATGGCTGCAAAAGAAGGTGCGGATACCCGCCGGCTGGGACCGCCGCCGCATAATCCTGCACTTCGAAGCGGTCGCCGGATATGCGCGCGTATTCGCCAACGGCAACCTCATATGCGAGAATTTCGATCTCTTCCTGCCCTTCTCCGCCGACGTCACGGACTACGCACGTCCCGGACAGGAGATCGAAGTCACGGTGTGGGTCGCCCGCGCATCGCTGTTCGACGAACCCGGAAAATACGGGAAAAGACCCTACATCGGCGGCTCGTTCTGGGGCAACCACATTGCGGGCATCTGGCAGGACGTCTTCCTGCTGAGCTATCCGGAGGTCTACATCGCCGACACCTACATCGACCCGGACGTGGCCGGCGACAGGCTCTCCGCCGAGCTGACGATCCTCAACACGACCGGCAAGCCGCAGCGCGTCGCGCTCAGCGCCGACGTACGCCGCTGGCACAACGACGCCGACACTTCGGCGCTGTCATTTCCCGTCCCGGCATGGCACCTCGACGCCGCTCCGGCCTTGGATTATCCCGTGCAGCATGTAACGCTCGCACCGGGCAAAAACAAGGTGACGCTGCAAGGCGTTCCGGACGGACGGCTGGAGAAATGGTCGCCCGCCAATCCCGCGCTGTACGGCATGACCGTCTCCATGCAGGGCAGGAAGGGAATCGCCGACAGGGATTACACGCGCTTCGGCTGGCGGCAGTTCCGACTCAAAGGCACACGGTTCTACCTCAACGACGAAGTGATCGAGCTGAAGGGCGATTCGTGGCACTTCATGGGCATTCCGCAGATGACGCGGCGGTACGCCTACTCGTGGTACCGCATGCTCAGGGACGCCAATGCCAACGCCGTACGCCTGCATGCGCAGGTTTTCCCGCGTTTCTATCTGGATATGGCCGACGAAATGGGTATCTGCGTGCTGGACGAAACCGCCATGTGGTCGAGCGACGGCGGTCCCAAGGTCGATGCCGAAGCCTTCTGGCAGGCATGCCGCGACCATGTCAGAGGCATGGTCCTGCGCGACCGCAACCACCCCTCGGTATTCGGCTGGAGCGTCTGCAACGAGATGCTGGCCGTCACCAAGCACGTAGTCCACGCCCCCGAACCGATCGTCGAACGCAACATCGCCGAGATCAACGAATGGGTGCGCATCACCCGTGAATGCGACCATACGCGCAACTGGATTTCGGGCGACGGCGAGACCCAGACCGACACCGACCTGCCGACCGTCATCGGCCACTACTGCAACACGCCGCTGATGCTCGAATGGAAGAGCAAGGGCAAACCGTGGGGCGTCGGCGAGATGGGTATGTGCTACGCCGGAACCCCGGCCCACGTCTCGGTGGTCAACGGCGACCGCGCCTTCGAATCGCAGGAAGGCCGCATGGAGGGACTCGCGGGCGAAGCGTTCGAAACGATCTCCATGCAGCGCGGTCTGGATGCCTGCTACGCCTCGATTTTCAACCTCGCGTGGTACGGCGTACAGCCGCTCGAAATCGGACTCGAAGACATCACCCGTCCCGTGGAAGCGGAGGACGGCATCTGGTTCGGCCCCTACCGGGAAGGAGTTCCGGGCGTCCAGCCCGAACGGCTCGGCCCCTACACCACCACATTCAACCCCGGTTACGATCCCCGGCTTCCGCTGTACCGCCCGTGGGCGTTGTTCGAGGGCGTGAAAGCCGCATTCAGCGACACCTATGCCGCCCTGCCCAACAAATGGGCCGTACGCAAACACACCGAGATCAGCGAACCGGTTCCGGCCGCCCGCGACGTCGTCTGGATCTCCGCCGATCCGGAGTCGAAGGCCGAAAGGCAGTTCGAAGAGCTGTCCGTAGCATTCCGGCCGCTCGACACGCGACGCAATCAGCTCATCCTGCTCGACGGCATCCGCCCGGCGGAAGATCCGGCCCTCGTCGAACGGCTCCGCGCCGCACTCGGCGCCGGAAGCACCCTGCTGGTATGGAACATCTCGCCCGCGGCGCTTCCGCTGGTCGAAAAGCTCGGCGGCCACGCCGTGACGCTCACTCCGCGCAATGCCGCCAGCTACATCATACGCGGCAAACACTCGCTGCTCAACGGTCAGGACCTTTCGACGCTCTATTTCAACGAACGGACCAAAGAGCCGGTTTCCAGCTTCGTAATGACCTCCGGCAACGCCTACGCCCCCCTGCTCGACCCCTGCAACACGGATTGGAGCAAATGGAACTATCAGGAAGAGAACATCAAAACCGGGCAGGTGCTCCGCAGCGAGCGGGAGAGCAAGCCGCTCGGCAGCGTACTGCTCCGCGGCGAGGCCGGCCGGGGCGAGCTGCTGCTCTCGGCGATCGACCCCTTCGTGCTGGGCAACAAGGGCAGTGCGCTGATCCATGAAATGCTGCACAATCTGGGCGCACGGTTCAACGGCCGCCCGCGCCATATCCCGGCGGCGCTCGACCGGAACGGCACGGTCGTACACGCCCTGCTGAGCGGCACCTATGCCGGCGGAAGCATGGACGAGGTCATGGCCCGCGACTACCTCGAAGGCACTCCGGCAGCCGACCTGCGGCCGGGAGCGGTAACCTCCGGAAGATATTGGGGCGCCATGGACAGCAACGAAGAGGGATTCTGGAACTTCGAAACGATGAACCTCAAGGGCGAGCAGAAAGACTGCGCCGTTTACCTGAGTTTCTGGCTGTTCAGCCCCCGGTCGCTGGTCAACCTGCTGCTGGAGCCCAACATGCCCCGTCTCGATCTGGAATTCGCGGTGGACGACAAACTGGCCGTATACGTCAACGGCAACCTTCTCGACAACGCGGTCAAACGGCAGGACAACCCCGCCCTGCCGCAGCGCATCGAAGGCATTCCGCTCGAAAAGGGCTGGAACCATGTTCTGCTCAAGGTAGGCCAGTTATGGGGAGGCTGGAACGGCCGCTTCCGCTTCACCGCCACCGATCCCGCCTACATGCGGCAGCTCGAATCGGTCATCATGCAGTAAAACCCCGGAAGCCATGCGAATCAAACTCCTGAACACGGCGCTCTGCCTGCTCTTCACGGCCGCCGGTCTGCACGCGCAGGAAACCGACTACGGCGCCGGCGCAGCCAACGTACGTTTCATCCCCTCGCAGGGACTTCTGGGCGGACGCACCGATTTCGACTGCCTCCGGCTGAAAAACCACCCCGCCGCCAGCGGCGTGCCGCTGGGTGGCATCGGGGCGGGCAACGTGCAATTCGCACCCGACGGACGCTTCGTCCGGATCGGAATGAACAACATACACCTGCCCATCCGCAAAAGCACCGGATCGTTCTTCACGCTCTGGCATCGCAGCGGCGGCACGGCGGACGCACGCAGGCTCGTGCGCGACACGCTGGTGCAATACGGCATGGAGGGCGTTTCCACGACCTATTACACCGGATTGTTCCCCCGCGCCGAACTCGATCCCGGAGAGGTGTTTCCGGGCGTAAAAGTCCGCATCCGCGCCTGCTCCCCGCTCATTGCGCACAACGTCAAGGATTCGAGCCTTCCGCTGGCGTTCTTCGACGTCGAGCTGGAATCCGCCGAAGGAGGCGAGACGGCCGTGGCCTTCTCGTGGGAGGATTTCATCGGACGGGGCATCCGCGAACCCGAAAGCATCGAAGGCATGGACGGCCAGCTTTTCGGACAGGGCCGCAACAAGCTGTGCAACGGCGAAGAGTGGCCCGAACGTCCTTTGGAGCAGACCTTCGCCCGCACATGGGAGTGCGGCGCGATGGCCGGAGTGCGGCAGTTCGCGGCAGGCCCGCTGCAACCCAAACGGGCCAATTTCCAGAATTACGTCGACGAAGTGGCCGTTCTGGCGCAGACCGACTCCACGACCCGGCTCTCGACACTCACGGCCTACGACCTCGCCGCGGGCGACGAGGCGTGGGAGGCGTTCCGCCGCAACGGCGAATTCGAAGCAACGGACGACGGCGTCGCACTGCTCTCGACGCCGGGCGAGAAGCGGTGCGGAAGCGCCGTGGCCCTGAAAACCACACTGCGGCCGGGCGAAAAGAAAACGTTCCGCTTCATGCTGGCGTGGTACTACCCCGAACTCAAAGTGGACCGCCGCAGCGATCCGCCCGAATTCTACTGGGCCGGAGGCAGCGATTACGGCCGCTATTTCCACAATTTCTTTTCGGGACTGTCATCTTTGGTGCGTTACGGGGCCTGCGAACGCGAGAGACTCTGCGCGCAAACCGTCGAATGGCAGCGGCCCGTGTTGGAAAGCACGCTGCCCGACTGGTATAAGTTCAAACTCATCAACAGCGGGTACGTCATCTACACCAACATGATCCTCAACAAGAAAGGAGACGTAACCGTCAACGAAGGCGGCATGGGCGGATTGGCTGGAACCATGGACCAGCGCATCTCGTCGCACCCCTTCTACCAGAAATTCTTCACCCGGCTGGACCGTTCGGAGATGATGATATTCGCCGACGCCCAGCAGACCCGCGGCAACATCACCCACTTCATCGGCCACTATTACTTCGGCATGGGAACCGTCGGCGGACGCATCCCGACCGAAGAGGGCTGGATGATCGACAACACGGGCGGCTGGATCATCCAGCTCGCAAAGGATTACGAACAGACGGGCGACATGGAGTACCTGCGGCGTTACGCCGGACGGGTGTACAACGGCATGGAGTTCCTGCGTTCGCTGATGCCCGAAGGGCTGGAGATTCCCATCGGCGGCACCACCTACGACGACTTCCACCATCCGCCCGTCTACAGTTACGGCGCGACGATCTACCTCGCCACGCTCAAGGCCGCCCGCGTGGTCGCCGCGGCCATGGGCGACGAAGTGCGCGTCAAGACTTACGAGGAGCAGTACGCACGGACGCAGAAAGAGCTGATCCGGATGTTGTGGAACGGCCGCTTCTTCGCCTACGGCTGCGAGAAGGACGGCTCCGGCCGCCGCGACGACCTGCTTTTCACCGGACAGCTCGGCGGACAGTTCGTAAGCCGTTACTGCGGCTGGGGCGACGTCGTGCCGATGCCGATGACCCGCGCGTCGGTCGTATCGCAGTTCAAGATATCGCTCTCCAAGACCCCCGACTACTACGCCAACAAAGTATGGGACATCGGCCGGGGACACGGCATCGACAACCGGGGGTCGCAGTGCTGGCCCTTCTATCTGGAGAGCTACACGGCCTATGCCGCCATGCAGGCCGGATATTACGACGACGCACTGGAGATCATGCGCCACATACAGCTCGTCAATCTGCGCCGGGGCTGGAGCTGGTGCCAGAATTTGTGGAATCCCGCCGAACTGACCTACATGACGGCTCCGGTGGTATGGTTCTCGACCGACGTGCTCGCAGGCGCGGGCCTGAACGTCCCGGCGCAGGAGCTCCGGCTGGCGCCGGTCGTAAAAGGCCGCGAGAAGGCCGTCATGCCGCTCTACTACCCCGGATTCTGGGCCAGACTGACGGTCGATCCCGCCCGCCGAAAGATAAAACTGCAGATCACCAAAACCTTCGGCGAGCGGCAAACGATCCTCTCGCGCATCGTATCGGAACATTACGGAGTCCCCGCGGAAGAACGCAAAATCATACCGATCGCCCCGTTCACGATCCGCGAAGGGGCCGAACTGGATCTCTCGGCCCACTATAAGGAGATCGTGCAGACCCCAACCGAACGCGCCGTGCTTCCCGACGCGGAGAGCGTCCCGTTCCTGACCGTCGATACCGCAGCAGCGACCGGCCGATAGCGAAACCGCGGCAGGCAGGCGAGGACCGCAGACTGGAAACCGCAAAGCGAAGTGCAAACCGCAGCCCGGAATAAGCGCAAACGCCAATCGACAAAAACGCAAACCGCAGCCCGAAAAAAAGGGTTGCAGAGAGAGCGAAAAAAATACCGCGCCCCGAAAAGCGCGGTATTTTCTATTCTACAATATCCGAACCCCCTATTTGGTTTCGGGCCGCCCGGCAGGGCGTTCTGCCGGAGTTCCGGCCTCCTTCTTCTTGCTGTAGAGGAAACGCTTGATTTTGTGCGTCGGGGTTTTGACGAAGTCGTCCTTCTCCTCAACGACCTCCGAGATACGCGAGAAACGGTTGACCTTGGCATTCACGAAATCCAGAATCTCTTTTTTGAGCTGTTCGGTCTTGGCCTCCAACGCCTCTTTCTTGGAGGTCCACTCCTCGCGCCAGTCGTCGATCATGCTTTCGATCTCGTCGCGGTTGAAGTGCACGAGGGCCACCAGACGGCCCTGCTGTTCGGTGACGATCGAATCGGCGATGTAGACATGCGAATTGAGGACGGTTTCGATGTCCTCCGGATAGATATTTTCGCCGCCCGGCCCCACGATCATGTTTTTCAGACGGCCCTTGATATAGAGCCATCCGTCCTTGTCGAATTCGCCGAGGTCGCCCGTCCGGAACCAGCCGTCGGCCGTAAATACCTCCTTCGTGGCTTCGGGATTCTTGAAATAGCCGAGCATGACGCTGGGCGAATGCGCCACGATTTCGCCCTGACGGGTATCGGGATTGATATTCTCCAGCCGCAGTTCGACGCCCGGAGCCTGCGGACCGGTCGAACCGAGCCGCACCTGCGAGGGCGCGGCACCGGCCAGCAGCGGCGCAGTCTCGGTAAGTCCGTAACCGATGGCGTAAGGCACCTTGGCCTCCAGCAGGAATTTCTCGGCGTCTCCGTCGAGCTTCGCGCCGCCGATTCCGAGGAAACGCAGACGGCCGCCGAAGAGCTTGAGCAGTTTCTTGCCCGCGACGCGGTGCAGGTAACGGCGCATGAAGCCGATCTTATAGAGCGTGCGCCAGAATCCGGTGGACTTGAATTTGGCGAGCACCTGCAAGCGGTAGATTTTTTCGATGATCAGCGGCACGATCAGCATCACCGAGGGACGCACCGCGCGCAACGCCGGCATCAGGGCCGAGGCCGTGGGCGGACGGTCCAGATATACGACCTGCGCGCCCATCGAGAAGGGATAGATCATGCCGATCGAACATTCGTAGGTATGGGAGAGCGGCAGCACAGAAAGGAATACGTCGTCGGGCTGCACGGGGAAGATGCTCGACGAAATGCCCACCTGCGCGCAAAGGGCCGAATGGGTCAGCATCACGCCCTTGGGCTTGGACGTGGTTCCCGAAGTATAGATGATGACCGCCAGATCATCGGGTTTGGGCACCGCCGTCAAACCTTGGGCATGAACCTGCTGGGCGATGACTCCGAGGTTCTTGGTGCGGACCACGACGTTGAGCCGTCCGATGGTCTCTTTCGAAAGTTTGGTGAAAAGTTTGTCGGAGACGAGCAGCGCACGGGCCTCCGAATGCTCGATGATCATGTCCAGCTCTTCGCCCGAAAAGTCCGGAAGAATCGGCACGGCGATCATGCCGGCCGAAGTGACTGCGAAGTAGCAGACGCCCCAGTTGGGCATGTTGCTGCTCAGCAGGGCCACCTTGTCGCCGGCCTGCAGGCCGGCTCCCGTAAGGATTTCCTGTACCTTGGCAATACGACGGCCCACCTCGGCGTAAGTCACGTCGTCGCCTTCGAACATCGAAAATGCGACTTTCGACGCGAACTTTTCCACGCTGTTGCGAGCCAGTTCGTAAAGTGTATTGATGGTCATAATTTTTCGTTTTTAACTACGTCCGAATAACGTGAAAGTTTGGGGCGAAATTACTAATTTCCGGTTAAAAAACACTATTTTTGGGACAAATTTATCACTATGCTCGACTATCAGCACATCAAAAAACTTGCCGCCGACGCAGGATTCGATCTCTGCGGCCTTACGCCCTGCGGCCACATGGCTCAGAACGAGGCGTGGCTCCGGGCGTGGCTGGGCAAGGGTTATCAGTCGTCGCTGACCTACATGGAACGCAATGTCGAGAAACGCGCCGATCCGCGCAAACTCGTCGAAGGGGCGCGTACGGCGGTGGTCTGCGCCGTAAGTTACAAAAGCCGCATCGGCGAAGGGTATCCCCCCGGATACCGCACCAAAATCGCCTCCTATGCCTGCACGGCGGACTATCACACGACGATAAAAGGAATGCTGAACGGCATGCTGGAACATCTGAAAGCCGCCGTTCCCGGACTCGGCGGCCGGGCGTTCGTCGATACGGCCCCGCTGCTCGAAAAACAGCTCGCCGTCGAGGCCGGACTGGGCTGGATAGGCCGCCAGTCGCTGCTCGTCACGCCCCGCCACGGCACCTATGTCCTGCTGGGCGAGCTGCTCCTGACCGACGAAGCCGACACCTACGACGCCCCGTTCGAGGGTTCCCGCTGCGGCCGCTGCCGCAACTGCATCGAGAGCTGTCCCACGGGCGCCATCATCGCCCCGAAGGTGATCGACACGGGCCGGTGCATCTCGTGCCACACCATCGAACGGGAGCCGTCCGGAGGGATCGACCTCGACGGCTGGATTTTCGGCTGCGACCGCTGCCAGAGCTGCTGTCCCCACAACCAGAAGGCGCCGATGCACGCCAATCGGGCGTTCGATCCCGTCTTCGACCCGCTGACGATGGATGCCGCTGCATGGACGGCGATGGACGAAACGGAGTTCGAAGCCCGCATGGGCGCAACGCCCCTGACCCGCAGCGGTCTGGCGCGCATCCGCGGCAATATCAAAACCGAATAAGCGCTTTCGCCCCGGCGCCAAAAGACGTCGCTCCTACGGTACGAAAAGGCACTCCGACAGTGCGATGATTCGGCCCAGCGATCACCCCGACTGCGCAAGAAGCCCCCGGCGGTACGAAAAATCACTCCGACAATGCGATGATTCGCCCCGGCAGTCCGCCCCCCACTGCGCAAGCCCCCCCCGCAGTCCGAGAAATCGCCCCGACTGCACAAGAAGCCCCCTCGGCGAGACGAAAAAAAGCGGATCCCCGCAAAGGGACCCGCTTCGTATCGCATGGATGAATTTCTCTTATTTCGAAAGTTCAGCAAGGGCGGTCTTGGCATTCTCGGCGGCGGGACCGTCGGTCACCTGCTTGAATGCGGCGATAGCCTGCGGCTTCATCTCCTTGGCGTTGTAGGCGGCGCCCAGCAGGTAGTACATCAGGCTCTTGTCGGCAGCATCGGTCTGCGCGTCGGCAGCGGCCTGTCCCAACTCGATCACCTTCGCATAGTCCTTCTTGTTGGCATAAGCCTGCAGGCGAACATTCTGGGCAAGTGCACTTTCGGGATTCTTGGCCAGCAGGTCGTCGGCCATCTTGATAATGCCGTCAAAATCGTTGGCAGCCTGCATCTTGGCAACCATATTATTGGTATAGAGCGCCATGTCTTCCTTGGCCTTGGCTACATCCTCGGCGTATTTGGGATGGGTCTTGGCGGCGATGGCCTCGTAAACCTCCATACCCTTCTCGTACTGCGCCATATCGCCGCTGCTCATCGCCATTTCGCAGTAGCTCATCGCCAGATTGAGCGCCATGCCAGTATTGTCGGGGTCGGCTGCGTAACCCTTGGCGAAAATCTCCGAAGCGGTCGCGTAATCCTTGTTGTTGAAAGCGTCGCCGCCCTGTATCTGGTAAATCTTGGCAACCCAGCCGTTCGATTTGGCCATCTGGTTCATATCGCCGTAAAGCTCCGACAGCTCGGCCGACTTGGTGAAGTTCTTCAGAGCCTCATCATAATTCTTGGTTTTCAGCGCATTGCCGCCCAGCATGAAGTAGCATTTGGGAAGCGTGGTCTTGGCGGTGGCCACCAGCGATGCGGCGGTCTCGTCGTCCATGCCCTTGTCGATCACCTCTTCGAATTTTGCGGCAGCTCCCGCGAAGTCCTTGTTTCCGAAAGCGGCGGCCGCTTCGTTATACACTGCCGTAAGATCCTGCGCCGAAAGCGACACCGTCGCCAGCAGCGCGATTACCGATACCAATAATTTTTTCATTTCCTATTCCGTTTTTTAAAGTTTTTCAGTTCGTGCACCCGTTTTCGGATACGTTGATCGCAAAAGTATATTTTTTTTCTTTTTTTTCAAAATCTAATTGCGCAAACCTGCGAAAAAAGAGGTCATCAACTCCTCGCATTCTTCGCCGAGCACGCCCCGCACCACCGTCGTTTTAGGATGGAACACCGTCTCCGAATAGCGTCTGTAACCCTTCTTCGGGTCGTCGGCGCCCCACACCACGCGGCTCACCTGCGCCCAGCCTGCGGCTCCGGCGCACATGATGCACGGTTCGACGGTGACGTACAGCGTGCAGCCCTGCAGGTATTTGCCGCCGAGGGTGGATGCGGCGGCAGTCAGCGCCTGCATCTCGGCATGGGCCGTAGGATCGGAGAGCGTCTCGACCAGATTATGGCCGCGTCCCACGACCGCGCCGTCGGCCACGACCACCGCGCCGATGGGCACTTCCTGCAACTGTAACGCTTTGCGCGCCTCGTTTAGTGCGAGACGCATGAATTTTTCATCGGTTTTTTTCAGGTCTTCCACGAGCGGGATTTTTTGCAAAAGTAAGCAAAAAACTCTTTGCGACTGCTCCGCAGCGCAAATAATATCTTCCGGGATTCCTTATTTCGCATCTTTTGTTTAACTTTGCGAGTTGCAAGGACAAATTGAACAAAAAACCATATTTCCTATGTACAGAACCCATACGTGCGGCTGTCTGAGAGCCGACGACGTAAACCGAACCGTCACCTTAGCCGGGTGGGTGCAGAAAGTCCGCAACCTCGGCGCCATGACCTTCATCGACCTCAGGGACCGTTACGGAATCACGCAGATCGTGGTCGAGGAGCACTCGCCCGCCGAAGCCCGCGAAACGGCCTGCAAGCTGGGCCGCGAATGGGTCGTTCAGGTGACCGGCAAGGTCGTCGAGCGTTCGTCGAAGAACCCCAAGATGGCCACGGGCGACATCGAGGTGGCAGCCGAGAAGGTCGTCGTGCTCCATGAGGCCGAAGTTCCTCCCTTCACCATCGAGGAGACTTCGGACGGCGGCGACGACCTGCGCATGAAATACCGCTATCTCGACCTGCGGCGTCCGCCCCTGCAGCGCAACATGATCCTGCGGCACAAGATGGCACAGGAGATCCGCCGCTTCCTCGACTCGGAGGGCTTCCTCGAAATCGAAACCCCCTATCTGGTCAACTCGACGCCCGAAGGCGCCCGCGACTTCGTGGTTCCCAGCCGCATGAGTCCCAACCAGTTCTATGCCCTGCCCCAGTCGCCGCAGACCCTCAAGCAGCTGCTGATGGTGGCCGGATACGACAAATATTTCCAGATCGTGCGCTGCTTCCGCGACGAGGACCTGCGCGCCGACCGTCAGCCCGAATTCACACAGATCGACTGCGAAATGTCGTTCGTCGAGCAGGAGGACGTGCTGGAGATCTTCGAACGCTGGGCCAAGCACATGTTCAGGAGGTGATGGACATCGAACTGACCGAACCGCTGCGCCGCATGCCGTGGATCGAGGCGATGGAGAAATACGGTTCAGACAAACCCGACCTGCGCTTCGGCATGGAGTTCGCCGACATCACCGATCTGGCGAAAGGCCACGGTTTTTCGGTTTTCGACGATGCAGAATACGTCACCGGATTCGCCGCAACGGGCTGCGCCGTCTACACGCGCAAGCAGATCGACGCCCTCACCGAGTTCGTCAAGCGGCCGCAGGTGGGCGCCAAGGGGCTGATCTGGATCCGCGTCGAGGAGTCCGGCGTGAAATCTTCGATCGACAAGTTCTACACGCCCGACGAGGTCCGCGCGATGGCCGACCGCTGCGGCGCCAAGGCCGGAGACATGGTCTTCATCCTCTGCGGCAAGAAGTTCAAGACGCTGACGCAGCTCTGCGCCCTGCGTCTGGAAGTGGCCCAGCAGCTGGGACTGCGCGACCCGAAAAAGTTCGCGCCGCTCTGGATCGTGGACTTCCCGCTCTTCGAGTGGGACGACGAGACGCAGCGCTATTACGCCATGCACCATCCCTTCACCTCGCCCAAGCTGGAGGATGTACAGTATATAGACAGCGACCCCGGCCGCGTACGCGCCAACGCCTACGACTTCGTCTGCAACGGCACGGAGATCGGCGGCGGTTCGATCCGTATCCACGACTCGAAACTGCAGGCCAAAATGTTCGAGGTGCTGGGCTTCACGGCCGAAGAGGCTCAGGTGCGCTTCGGCTTCCTGATGGACGCCTTCAAGTTCGGCGCGCCCCCTCACGGCGGTCTCGCCTTCGGCTTCGACCGGTTGTGTTCGCTGTTCGGC
>ERZ835051.2167-NODE-2167-length-18224-cov-3.062854_pt1 | contig 18224 bp, 14 predicted proteins | sample MGYA00519575_ERZ835051 | MGnify/ENA primary metagenome ERZ835051 (study PRJEB31850, sample SAMEA3708769) | human gut metagenome | biome: human gut; feature: human-associated habitat; material: faeces | place: China | collected 2014 ... | reverse complement strand
TATTGCGTCAAAAAACGGAAAGCTTCCGAAAGAAAAAGAAGCTCTGCTCATATCCCTCATAAAAGAAGCCAAGAAGAAATCAAAAGGCGGCGCGAAAGATTTTGAAGCTTCCATAAGCGAAGTTCTTAAAAGCGGCAACCCCATCGTAAAGCCCTCTGAAACGCTCTCCAATACGATAAAGGAATTGTGCGAAAAAGCCGATAAATAGAATTTATGAAACTTCTTACATTCAAACACAACGACAACGTTTATCTCGGAGCCGTCTGCGAATGCGGGAAAACCGTCGTAAAGCTCTCCGATGTCGGGCTTAACTTCAACTCCATGCAAACGCTTATCCAAAACATAATGGATTCGGAGCTTGAACTAATCAGAACCGCGACCAAGACTTGCGAGATTTTTAAGCGCATTCCTCTTTCAGAAATAGAGCTCTTGGCCCCCATTCGCTATCCCGCGCGCGACATTATCTGCCTCGGGCTGAACTATGCCGACCATATCGAAGAAGCGGCGCGCTTCAATTCCAAAAAATTCGGAATAAATATGCCCAAAGCGGTTTACTTCTCAAAGAGAGTAAACGAATCGGTTGCGCCCTTTGGGAAAATCCCGAGCCACCCGAAGCTCTGCGATTCCCTTGACTACGAGGCGGAACTTGCGCTCGTAATATCCAAAAACGCAAGAAACGTCGCGGCAAAAGACGCCTTGGAATATATTTTCGGCTACACCATAATAAACGATGTATCCGCCCGCAACGTCCAAACCGAACACAAGCAGTGGTATTTCGGAAAGAGCCTCGACGGTTTCTGCCCAATGGGTCCTTACTTGGTTACCTCAGACGAAATAGGCGTCTATCCCAAGCTGAAAATCCAAAGCTATGTAAACGGGGAGCTGCGCCAAAACTCCAACACCGACAACATGATTTACAAAATCCCGCAGATAATTGAAGAGCTTTCAAGCGGAATGACTTTGCAAGCGGGCACAATCATAGCCCTCGGAACCCCGTCGGGAGTCGGGCTTGGATTTAATCCCCCAAAATTCTTAAAAAGCGGCGACACCGTTGTTTGCAAAATAGAAAACATCGGCGAAATTTCAAACACGGTCGAATGACGCGCGTCTGTTTTGAAGTTTCCGACCACTCAAAAAAAAGCTTTACAACTTCGCCCTTTTAATACAGCGTTTATTCTCATAAAAAATTTTTAACAAAATTTTAATCTGAAAACCAAGAAAATATTATGGCAGATATCGAACAAAGAGTAAAAGAAATCATCGTAAACCAGCTCAATGTAAAAGAGTCTGAAATCACCCCCGAGGCCAGCTTCATAGATGACCTCGGCGCTGATTCCCTCGACACAGTGCAGCTCATTATGACGTTTGAAGAAGAATTCAAGGACGAAATCAACGGCGAAATCCCCGAATCGGAAGCGGAAAAGCTCACAACAGTGGGGAAAGTAATCGACTACATCAAGGAACGCTCGCAAAAAGCGTAATCCATTGGTGAGAGTTTTTGAATTTTGAATTTACCGGCCCACTTGCGGGAGCAGATTGCACTCACAGTGGGTCGTTTTTTGTTTTTTAAGGCAAATTATTGCATGGCGGCGAAATTCGCCGCAAACGGAAAGATTTTTATATGTCAAGAGAACGAATCGTTATAACAGGCATTGGAACAGTATCCTCTTTCGGCGACGGAGTGGACATTTTCTGGGACTCTTTGGTTGCGGGCAAAAGCGGCATATCAAACATTACCGGCTTTGACGTGTCGGAGCTAAACTGCAAAGTGGCGGCGGAATGCAAAGACTTTGACGCCACCAAATACATGGATCCGAAACAGGCAAGGCGTTCGGACCGCTACACGCATTTTGCGATGGCGGCGGCAAAACTCGCAATGCAGGACGCAAAGCTCGACCATTCATCTGTTTCGCCCGAACGTCTGGGCGTTCTGATAGGCTCGGGAGTCGGCGGCATGGACACAATCGAACAGCAATCGAGGGCGTTCCACCAAAGCGGCGCGCGCAGAGTTTCGCCGTTTATGATTCCCAACTTGATTTCAAACATGGCAGGCGGCGTTGTCGCAATCGAACTTGGAGCAAAGGGCGTCAATTTCGGCATTGTCAGCGCATGTGCGACAGGCACGCACGCAATCGGCGAAGCGTTGCTGCACTTGCAACTCGGCAGGGAAGACGTCATTTTGGCGGGCGGAAGCGAAGCGGCCGTCACGGGGCTTTCTTTCGCAGGTTTCTGCGCAATGAAAGCAATGGCGACAAACTATAACGACGACCCGACCCATGCTTCGCGCCCCTTCGACTTGAACCGCTGCGGTTTTGTGATGGGTGAAGGCGCGGGTATTGTCGTGCTTGAACGCCTCGAACACGCTTTGGCGCGCGGCGCAAAAATCTATTGCGAAATTTCAGGCTACGGCGCGACTTGCGACGCATACCACATCACAAGCCCCGATATTGAAGGCAGGGGTCTTTCGCTTGCGCTTGAACGCGTCATGCAGGATGCGGGAGTAAAGCCCGAAGATGTTGACTACATCAACGCCCACGGCACTTCCACACAATACAACGACAAGTTTGAAACCCTCGCAATCAAAAAAGTTTTCGGCGAACATGCCAAGAAGCTTATGGTAAGCTCCACAAAGAGCATGACAGGGCACTTGCTCGGAGCGGCGGGCGCGATTGAAGCGGCGGTTTGCGCAAAAACCCTTGAAACGGGAATTGTCGCACCCACAATCAATTACGAAACCCCCGACCCTGACTGCGATTTGGACTATGTTCCGAATGTTGCGAGAAAGGCGGACGTAAAAGTGGCCATCAGCACGAATTTGGGATTTGGCGGCCATAACGGCGCATTGCTCTTCAAGAAGTACGAAGCGTAATTTCCACAGCCAAAATTTTAAAAGACGCCTTTTGCGGGCGTCTTTTTTTTTCGCCTTGCATTAAGCGCACACATAAATAATATGGCGCAATGAAAAAAATAATTTGCATTGCCGCGCTTTTTTCAGCCTTAGCATCCGCATTCGCGCAGGGAGAAAGCCCGACGCAATTTGTCGATACATGGATTGGCTCGCGCGGAAGCGGCAACACGGTCATAGGTCCAAGCCTGCCGTTCGGAATGATAAAGCCGTCGCCCGACACGGGGAAAAACAGCAGCAATTCGGGCTGGGGCGCATCGGGCAACATAAACGGATTCAGTCAAACCCATGTAAGCGGAACAGGCGGCGGCTCAAAATACGGCAATATCCTCGTCATGCCCGCAAACGGAACTTTGGATGTTTCAAACATATCCTCGGAAAGGGCGAACGAAACTTCCAAACTTGCTTTCTACGGCGTGGATTTAACGCGCTACGGCATAAAAGCGGAAATAACCTGTTCGGAAAAAGCCGCAATTTACCGCTTTTCATTCCCCAAAAAAGAAGGTTCGAAAATAGTTTTCGACACAGGGCATTTCCTTTACAACAACGTAGCGGGAGAAGGACAACACTTGGCGGATTGTTCCGTCGAAATCCTTTCGAAATGCGAAGTCTCGGGACATACAAGCCTTACGGGCGGGTGGAACTTGCAAAAAGAGCCGTTTACTGTATTCTTTTACGCAACAACCGACACTCCCGCATCTAAATTCGGCATTTTTAAAGACGGAAAATTTCAAAAAGACAGCCTCAAAGCTTCGGCTGAAAACGGGGAAAAGACAATGGCATTTCTCGAATTTGGAGGAGAAAGCGAAAGAACAGTGCACCTTAAAATCGGCATATCTTTCGTAAGCGTCGCGCAAGCCAAAAGGAACGCAAAAGAAATAAAAAACTTCGATTTTGACGGTACTTTAAAGCGCGCAATCTCGGCATGGGATAAAGCCCTGCGCCCCATTGAAATCGAAACGGATTTCCCCGACCAAAAGAAAATTTTTTACACCGCCTTGTACCATGCAATGCTTATGCCCGCAAACAGAACGGGAGAAAATCCGCTATGGAAATCAAAAGAGCCGTATTACGACGACTTTTACGCCATTTGGGACACATTCCGCACGTCGGGCCCACTGCTAACGCTAATCGCCCCGCGCAGGCAGGCTGAAATCATACGCGCGTTAATCGACATACAAAAACACGAAGGCTTTTTGCCCGACGGCAGAAGCGGCAACCACAACGGGCGAACGCAGGGCGGAAGCAATGCCGACGTCTATATTGCAGACGCTTTCGCAAAGGAGCTTAAAGGCGTAAATTGGCGCGACGCCTACGAAGCCGTTAAAGCAGACGCCGAAAACGAGCCTGCCGACGGCTACAAGGAAGGAAGAGGCGGGCTCAAAGACTGGCATGAAATCGGCTACCTTTCAATCGAAGGCTTTAAGATGTCGGGCTGCAAAAACGTTGAATACGCTTACAATGATTTTTGCATAATGCAAATGGCGCAGGCTTTAAACAAAAATGAAGACGCAAAAAAATACTCTGACCGCGCCAAACAATGGCAAAACGTGTGGGACGAAAACTTGGAGCATTCGGGATTTAAGGGATTTATCCGCCCAAGGCATAGAAACGGAAAGTGGCTTGAAAACTTCAAGCCGACCGACGGCTGTTCTTGGGAAGGGGACACTTTTTATGAGGGAAATTCGTGGACGTACTCGTTTTACGTCTTGCAAGACATGAATACTCTCATTGAAAAATGCGGAGGCAAAGATATATTCACAAATCGCCTCGACGAATTTTTTAACGGCAAGTGCGACTTGGCAAACGAGCCGTTCTTCCTTACGCCATACCTTTACATCTACGCAAACCGCCACGACAAAACTGCGGAACGAATACATAAAATTCTGCCGCGATTTGCCGCACATGCGGGCGGAATTCCCGGCAATGACGATTCGGGCGCATTGAGCGCGTGGTATGCGTGGAGCGCGATGGGGATTTTCCCTGTGGCGGGGCAGGACTGGTATTTTATAGGTTCCCCGATTTTTGAAAATACGAAAATAAACCTTCAAAACGGCAAAGCTTTCACAATTAAAGCCGAAAATCTTTCAAAGGAAAACATTTATGTTGCCAAGGCATTTTTAAACGGGAAACCTCTGAAACAGGCGTGGATAAGGCATTCTCAAATTGTTTCGGGAGGAGAATTGACGCTTAAAATGTCTAAAAATCCCGACAATTCCTGGGCTGAAACTCCCCCGCCCTCCCCGCTTTCCGACTTAAAAAGCCAAAAGTTTAAACAGCCTTGACTATCGAAGCCTTTTGCGCTTATTTTCTTTCAAATATTTTACAACAACACTAAAAATCTCAAAAAAATGGCAGACGCAGAATTTAAATACCAGGAAATGTTTCCGCACGGCAAAGATGAAACCAAATACAGGCTCATTACAAAAGAAGGCGTTTCGGTTTCGGAATTTGAAGGCAGGAAAATTTTAAAAGTTTCAAAAGAAGCCCTCACGACTTTGGCGCGCGTGGGCTTCCATGATGTTGCGTTTATGTTGCGCCCCGCGCATCTTAAAATGGTAGCCGACATACTTGAAGACGACAGCGCGTCCGAAAACGACAAGTCTGTTGCGCTTACAATGCTTCGCAACGCGGAAGTCGCCGCGGGCGGAGTTCTGCCATTCTGCCAGGATACGGGAACTGCGACAATAGTCGCGCACAAGGGGCAAAGCGTCTGGACCGATTGCGACGACGCCGAAGCCCTCTCAAAGGGCGTCTTTGAATGCTACACGCAAAACAATCTGCGCTACTCGCAAAACGCCCCGCTCAACATGTGGGACGAAGTAAACACGGGGTGCAACCTTCCCGCGCAAATCGACATCTACGCGGATAATTCCGACAAATACGAATTTTTGTTCGTCGCAAAAGGCGGCGGTTCGGCAAACAAAACCTATCTTTATCAGGAAACAAAAGCCCTGCTTACGCCAAAGCGTTTGGTAAGCTTCATGATTGAAAAAATGAAAACGCTCGGCACTGCGGCATGCCCCCCGTACCATCTGGCGTTTGTAATCGGCGGCACAAGCGCGGAAATGAATTTGAAGACCGTAAAGCTCGCCTCAACGAAATATCTCGACAATCTCCCGACTTCGGGCAACAAATACGGGCACGCTTTCCGCGATGTCGAACTTGAAAAGCTCGTCTTGGAAGAAGCGCACAAGCTCGGCATCGGGGCGCAGTTCGGCGGCAAGTATTTTGCGCTTGATGTACGCATCATAAGAATGCCCCGCCACGGCGCGTCATGCCCCGTGGGTCTCGGGGTGTCCTGCTCCGCCGACCGCAACGCGAAGGCAAAAATCGACGAAAACGGCGTATGGATTGAAGAGCTTGAAGCAAACCCGGGTCGCTTCATTCCGGAAAAGTACCGCAACGTAAACACGGGAGACGGCGCGGTGAAAATCAATTTGAACCGCCCGATGAAAGAAGTTTTGGCGGAACTTTCAAAATACCCCGTCAAGACCCGTTTGAGCCTTGACGGCACAATTATCGTCGCCCGCGACATCGCCCACGCGAAACTTCTCGAACGCCTCGAAAGCGGAAAAGGGCTTCCCGAATACTTCAAAAACCACCCTGTTTACTATGCGGGCCCCGCAAAAACTCCGGAAGGGATGCCATCGGGTTCGTTCGGACCTACAACTGCGGGAAGAATGGACTCTTACGTTGATATTTTCCAAGAAAACGGCGGCAGCATGATTATGATTGCAAAGGGCAACCGCTCGCAAGCGGTGACCGACGCATGCAAAAAGCACGGCGGTTTTTACTTAGGCTCAATCGGAGGTCCCGCCGCTCTTCTTGCAAAGACGAACATCAAGAAAGTCGAGCTTGTCGAATACCCCGAACTCGGAATGGAAGCGATTTGGAAGATTGAAGTCGAAAATTTCCCCGCATTCATCTTGGTTGACGACAAGGGCAACGACTTCTTCAAGATGCTTTAAGAAATAATTTTTAAAAACTTGACATCCCATAGCCGAAAGATTATTGATTTATAAATATTGTTTAATAATGTATTTATAAGCCTATGAAAAATTTATCTCTTTTGGCTATGGGAGCATTGCTTCCATCTCTTGCATTTGCCGCAAACTACACGGCTACCGTTGACGGGAATTTCACGGATTCCGCAACTTGGGGAGAAACTGAATTAATTCCGACAGCGGAAGACACATTTACAATCGGAAGCGGCGTAACTGTTGACATAACTTCCGCCGTGGTTGCGGACAAAATCGAATACGCCCACAATTATCAAGTCCCCGGCATACTGAACATCGCGGGTGAAGACGCTTCTCTTACGCTTTCAAATTATTCGAGCCTGTTTTACCAGTACATGATGGTCTTCAATGTTTCAGGAGGCGCGAACTTGGACGCAAAATTCAACTGGGGCGGCGGCGGATACTATAAAATGAATATAGATGCCGCAACCGCAACTTTGGCGCTCGACCAATTCCAAGGCTCAAAATTCGACGGCGATGAAACGCTCGATTCCGGCATTTATCTCACAAACGGAGCGGTTGCAACCTCTGCAAGCAACTGGAATTTGGTTCCCTCAAGCGCAGACCACTCTGTAACTGTTTCGGTTGACAATTCGAAGCTCCAAATGTCGGACTCAAACTGGCTTACGATAAACGCTTCAGGCAGCTATTCAAAAGCAAACATCTTTGTAAAAAATAACAGCACTGTAAACAATCTCGGCTCGTTCACTGTATCGGGAGAGAATGCCGAAGCAAACATTGAAATTGAAAACAGTTCGGCAACGCAAAGCGGCTCGACATTCCAGACAACGGGGCTGAATTCGACTCTCAACTTCACCGTCAGAGAAAGTTCATACGCGCTAAACGGAGACTTCAAGATTTTGGCAGACGCTACAGATTCAACCGTAAACATTTCTTTTATAGACAATGCTTCGCCGATTTCAATAACGCATATGTATATTGGTGCAAGAAACGGCGGCACTGCAAACTACACAATGAAAAATTCGGAAATAAATACGGGATTTTTCTATATCGGCCAGCATGAATACAATTTGAATGAAAATGTTTACAATAACGGTCTCGTAAATCTTTCATTATACAATTCAAAAATGACCTTCACGCAATTCAAGGTAAATTACTGGGATAATTCAACCACGACCATAGCCCTGAGCGGCAATTCAAAGATGGTGCAGTCGGGCAGTAATACAATTAACTTCGGCACGCGTGACGGAGAGAAAAACGGCGGCGACGTAATATTGCAGCTTGGCGATTACGTTGACGGCAATTTCGTGGCGGCTCAATCGGGGGCATTTCAGGGTTCTTACGAATTTTTCGCAACTTCGACAAGCACTTTGAAATTTATACTCGGAGCCGAAAACTTAACGAAAATCGGAGAAGAAACATTGGGAGCTTTAATCTCTGCAACATACTTTAAGCCCGTGCAAGGTGAAATAATCCTCGATTTTTCAAATATTGCGGGCTTGTCGGCAGGCTACTACCAAGTGGCACTCATAGCATGCCTTTCCAAGCAAAGCCTTGAAGACTTGGGAGGGCTTACCGCCTCTTACAATGATTTGTTTGAATCAAACGTCATTGAAACCGATATCGTAAAGCTTTTCTATAACGAAAACGGCGATTGCTACACAATAAAAGACGGCGTTCTTTACGCAAATATAGAAGTTCTTAGCATAGTGCCCGAACCAAGCACATATGCCGCGATTTTCGGCGCGATTGCGCTTGCGTTTGCCGCGTATCGCAGAAGAAAGTAATTATTTCGCAAACATTTCAAAAAAAGGCGCATTGACAATATGCGCCTTTTTTCGTTATTTGTTTCAATATGAAATCGTTATTTAACCCTTTCGGGGTGGATGTTAAAACATCTCCTTCCAAAAGATTTTTTCCCGCGCTTGCGTTAAGCATATTATTCGGCTACGGATTTACCAATGCAAGCGGCATACTGACAATAAATCTGCTCTTTGCCTTTATGTTCTTGGCGATGCTGCCTTTTGATAAAAACTTCTACAAGCCTTTCGGCTCAAAATTTTTGATTTTTGCGGGAACGGCATTTTGGTGCGGAATATTTTTTGAAGACTCCCCGCTTGCCGCCGTCTGCTTTTTTATATCGCTTGCAATACTTCGCATAAGCCAGGAATTTTTCGATGAAAAAACAAAAACATATTCATGGATTTTGAAACTTGCCGCATTCGGCGCAGTTCAGGGAGTTTTTGAACCTTTCTGCTTTTTGGCAAAATATGCGGGAAGAATTATTCCCAAAGAAATAAAATATGGACTGCCGAAATTTTTAAAAAAACTCATCGCCTGCCTTGCGATATTTCTAATCGGTTCGGTATTTTTTGGGCTGTTTTGCGTGGCATCTCCCCAGCTGAAATTCTTGGCGGATGTTATTTTTGAATTTGTATTGGAAGATTTTTTCCCAAATCCGCATTCGTTTTTTCCGTGGATGTTTTTATCGTGGCTATGCTTCGGGCTGTTCAGCATTACGGCATATTCAAGCGTTGTAAATACCTTCAAAGAAGCGGAAGATGAAATGCCGAAAACAGAAGTTTTCCCGCAAAAAAATTTTTCAATGCGCTACGCAAAAACTTTTTCGACCGCGCTTGCAATTTTCAACGCGATATTTTTGCTCCAAAATATTTTTGACTTAAAATATATTTTAAGCGGTTGCGTTCTCCCGCAAGGAACGACATACGCAAAATTTGCAATGGACGGAAGCTTTGCTCTCGCAATCGCGACACTTCTTGCCGCCGCGATAATAATTGTATGCTTCAAAGACTGCACTAACACCAAAGACTGGCGTTCTGCACGCATTCTTGCCTATGTATGGATAGCACAAAACATAATGCTTGGCATATCCGCCTGCACAAGGCTCGCCTCATACACAAGCGCCTACGGAATAACAACCACAAGAATTTACGGCTTTGCATTTTTTGCCATAGTCTTTGCGGGATTTGCGCTGACTGCGGTAAAAATCGTAAAGAACAAACCTGTGCGCTGGCTGATAGATGCCAATATTTACTCCGCCGTCGCCCTGCTTGCCGCAATGTCGCTTTGGGACGAAGAGCAATTTGTTGCAAACTACAACGTAAACCGATTTTTAGATGGAAACAAATTAGACTTCGAATATCTTTCAAGTCTAAGCAACACATCTGCAATCCCCGCAATGATTAAAATCGCAAACGCAAATGATAAAAAATACACGCCTCTTGCAAAAACTTATTTAGAGAAACAAGTCGAGTTTTATATGTCCGAAGATTTTTCAGGCAAACATTTCAATTATAAATATCGCAAAACGCAAAAAATTCTCGAAAATTATTTCAAATGACAAATCAAAAAAACATTCCCTTAATTCTTTTGATAATCCTTGCCGCCCTCGGGATTTGGTCGTACATCGACGCCTATGACCGCTCCGTGTGGCATGTCGAAATGGCAAGCGTTTTGACTGTCGGCGGGTTGCTTGTAATAACATATCCGTTTTTCAAGTTTTCAAACACCTCTTACATAATAGTGTCGCTTTGGCTTGCAATGCACACAATCGGGGCGCACTACACTTTTGAAAGAGTGCCGTTTGAATGGGTTAGCGACCTCATAGGCTCTTCGCGCAACCACTATGACAGAGTTGCGCATTTTGTGATTGGGCTAAATTCGTTTTGCGTTGCGGAGTGGTTTCAAAAAACGGGAAAAGCGAAGGGCTTGGCTACTTGCGCGTTTATCGGGATAATTTTCATTATGGCGATGGCAAACGCATGGGAGCTGATTGAATGGGCTTATGCAGAAATTGACGGCGGCTCGACTGGCGCGGCTTTTCTCGGCTCGCAGGGAGACATTTGGGACGCGCAAAAGGACATGCTTTCGGACACTCTCGGCGCGATTTGCGCGGCGGTATTTTTCGTTTGGAAAAACGGGCTGAAAAAAGCGTAATATCCCTCGGAGGTTTGGCGAAATTTTCCGCAGGCATAGGCGGAAAAACGCCGTTTTCATTCGGGAATAAAGCCCGCAAAAAATCGGAGAGCGCGCGGAAAATTTTTATGGATGCCCCCTGTTCAATGTAAAAAACTCCGTCTTTTTGTCTCCTGTTTTATTCGATTTTTTTCTTGCAAAGAAAAGAGGCTTAACCATCATTATTTAACTTAAACCCAAAATATTGCAATTATGGTATCATACAAAGAATTAGGTTTGGTCAACACGCGCGAGCTTTTCAAAAAAGCTTTCGCAGGCAAGTACGCAATTCCCGCGTTCAACTTCAACAACATGGAACAAATGCAGGCTATCATTCAGGCTTGCGTTGAAACAAAATCGCCTGTCATTTTGCAGGTTTCGAGCGGCGCGCGCAAATACGCAAACCAGACGCTTTTGCGCTACATGGCGCAGGGCGCATGCGAATACGCAAAAGAACTCGGCTTCAACGTTCCCGTTGTATTGCACCTCGACCACGGCGATTCGTTTGAACTTTGCAAATCCTGCATCGAATACGGATTTTCTTCCGTCATGATTGACGGCTCCGCATTGCCCTACGAAAAGAATGTGGAACTCGCCGCAAAGGTTGTGGATTACGCCCACAAATACGACGTCACAGTCGAAGGCGAACTCGGCGTTTTGGCGGGCATCGAAGACGAAGTTTCCCACGAAACCCATTCATACACACGCCCCGAAGAAGTTGAAGACTTCGTAAAGAAGACAGGCGTTGACTCTTTGGCAATTTCAATCGGCACTTCGCACGGCGCATACAAGTTCAAGCCCGAACAGTGCACGCGCAACGCGGAAGGCAAGCTTGTTCCTCCCCCGCTTCGCTTCGACATCTTGAAAGAAGTTGAAAAGCGCATTCCGGGCTTCCCGATTGTTTTGCACGGTTCATCTTCCGTTCCGCAACAATACGTTGACATCATCAACGCAAACGGCGGCAAACTCGAAGCGGCAGTCGGCATCCCCGAAGAACAGTTGCGCCAGGCGGCGGAATCGGCTGTTTGCAAAATCAACATCGACTCCGACGGTCGTTTGGCAATGACTGCGGCAGTCCGCGAAGTTTTGGCAAAGAAGCCCGCAGAATTCGACCCGCGCAAATACTTGGGTCCCGCGCGCGACGAATTGAAAAAGCTTTACATGCACAAAATCATCAATGTTTTGGGTTCTGCAAACAAGGCATAACTTCAATCATTTACAAAAAAGACGCTTCATTAGAGGCGTCTTTTTTTTGCGCCCCTACAAAATGAATTAAAAAGGCTTCACTATTCCTCGGTCAACCTGCATTTTTGTGCGAGACTATCAAAAACAAAATTCCTGTATTTTCTCCAAACTCCGTTAAAAGAGCGGAATATATTATTTGGAACAGCCCAAAAAAAACATTGGTCCTGTCTTTTTTTTTAGCCGAAACTTTAATGAATACGGACGCCAACAAAAAAGTACCTTTGCTAAAATCTTTCTTTGGAATAAACATCTGTTTACTGTTTTCTTTTGGAATGAACTTGCAAGACAACAAAAAGGCTTCTGTTTTTTTAACAGAAGCCTTTTATTTATCTAAAAACTATCCCTTTGCCACAGCTTACTTGCGGCGGCGATATGCCGCGAACGCAAGAGCAAGTGCGCCAAAGATTGCCGCGTATGTTGCAGGTTCGGGAACTGCAGTAGTGTTTGTATAGTAAACAACCAACTGCATGAAGTTAATGTTTTCACCTTCTGCATTCTGATATTCTTCGCTTTCATTGTATTCCAATGCAAAACGGTAAACGTCATCATCTTTTGCCAATATGACCGAAACAAAATCCTCATGCGCATATACATCATCCGGATTGGAAACATCGAAAAGTTCGCCAAAAACATTTGTGTTATGATCAGAAGTTTGGAACAAAACATATCTTGTTTCTTCCTGCGGAGTCGTGATGTTGGAGAAATCAATCTTCATCATACCGTTGCTCTGATTATTGTTAAACGTGAGATTTGTAATGGGAGTAATACCGGTATTATCCACAACAAATTCAATCACGCCGCCGCTATTCAACCTGAAACCATTATGACCATCGTCCGTAGATTTTATGACGATTTTATTTTCGCCGCCCACAATGCGAAGCGTGCCCTTGCCCAAAGATTCGTCCCAATTATCGGTATCCTTGCCGACTTCAAGACCCGAAAGAAGAATATCATTGCCGGAGCCTTTGACTTCAAAAGTAGTGTTTGTCGTGTAAATTTTACCGCCCCACTCATGAATTTTGAGCCATACGCCCCTGCCGTCACCACGGTTCAAAGTAGTGTTGCCCTGCATTGAGAATGTATAGCTTGTAGTGGCGTCCAAAGCCTGAGAACCCTGCAAAAGCATTTCTCCGCTGCGAATAATGATTTGGTTTTTGTTTGCGGCATTGTCGCCCTTAAAGACGGCATTAACGGTACCCCCCATGGATTCATCTTGATTGCTTACATTAAAATTGTTTACATTCAAGACATTGCCTTCGCCCGTCATAGAGAAGTTAATGGTTGCACCGTTTTTCAATACCTGCTCCGACAAATTAAAATTACCACGGGCATACAATGTATTGTTCGAACCTGAAATATCAAACAAGATATTGCTATTGACTTCATCTACATTTTTACCGGGTCGGACATAAATGCTGTTAAATTCAGCCCAATTATTTGAGCCGGACATCGTAAACCTTGCAGAACCCTGCTTCGCATCATCGCCACCAATATTCAAATTGCTCCTTGTGGTAAATTTGGAATAGCCTTTCAAATTAAACTCCATCAAGTAATTGCAATCATCCACAATTTCAGCCTTGCTAAGGCGCATATTAATGTCTCCGGCAAAAACTGCTTCCGCAATCGCATCCGCAGAACCTTGCTGATTCCATGAAACATTGCCGTAGGCAGATTCCCATCCGCCGGCATTTGCAAATTCAAGGCTCCAAGCGGCAAATTTTGAACCGCTCAAAATATTAACTTCAAGGTTTGTGTTGGCGTTAAAACCCCACCAACCCAAATTTACGTTGCCACCTTTTGTGATGTCGTTAAGCGTTCTTGTTTCGGCATCCATATCCCAATAGCTTACGCCATCGGCAGAACCCGCACCGTTTACGACAGTTCCGTTTTCAAAGGTAAGAACCTGCTGTGCGTCCCCGCCGACATGAAGGAATATAACGTCCCCATTCCATCCGCCCGTAGAGCCGTCCGATTTCCAGTTATTATAAAAGCGGTTCAATACAGAATTGGAATAAGTCGCGTTCCAATTTCCGCCATAGCCGGCAACCAACCACCCATCATTTGATGCCTGCTGGGTTGAATTTGTAAAACTTACATTCGTTCCGGATTCGTTTCCGCGAAAAATAAGTTTGCCGTAAAAAGTCGAATCGGTAAGGCTCATATCGCTATTGATATTCAAGTTTCCCGATTCTTGATAAATTTTTGCGCCGTTTGTGGCATAGAGCTTACCGCCATTGTCACCGCCTCCATTACGCAAAATGTATGTAGCGTTATCAACATTCACAAGCGTATTGCCAAACTGAGAAACCGAAACAGTCGCACCGTCTGAAATATTTATTACAGAGTTGCCGTCCTGCCAAAAATTACCTGTGATGTAAAAATCGTGCTTTACGTTGATTGTTGAATTCCACAAACCCGTAACCGTCATATTTACAAGATTATCAGCAGAACCAATCGCAGCCGAAGTAGTAAGAGTGCTGTTATCCATCTTTACCCTTACTTGCTTATCAGCCCAAGTTTCCAAAGTAGTGGGATAGAGCCAAGGAACTACCGTTGAAGTAAAGTCATTCCAACCGCCGCTGTCATATTGAGTCCAAACATCGGCACTGTTAAAATCTCCGTCAGAAACGTTGTTTGCCCTTATCCTGCAATCAACGGGAATATCCGCCTCTGTTTCTTGCGAATATACCACACCGCCCATCAACATAAGGGATGCGATAGATAGTTCTAATAGTAATTTTTTCATAGAGGTCATAAGATTGTAATAAAAAAACTTGTTTTATAAATTAAATATTTTTTTAACAAACAATGTCCTCTTGTCAAATAAATTCGACACATCAATAACTTATGACCATCGAAAAAAAGCTTAAAACCCTTTTCTCAAACTATTGAGATGAAAACAAAAAAAATCCGTATTTTTTTAATACGGACAGGTAAAAATGGCATTGAAAGTAAAATTTTACGCCAAAACCGAAAGAGCATCGTCTTTTGAGTCGCGTATGTCAAAAAACGCGGAAAGACCCGAAATTTTAAAAACCTCCGCAACATTCGAGTTCAATGAAGAAAGCGCAATCCTGCCGTCAACTGCTTTCAGCTTCTTTGCCGCCGACAAAAGAGAGCGCAAGCCCGCACTGCTGATATAGTCAAGCTCCCTCAAATCAAACAAAACCTTTTTCGCCCCCGAAGAAATCAAGCCGTCAAGCGCGCCGTCCAATTCCGCCGATGTTATGACATCCAAACGCCCTTTCAACGCGGCAACGCAAATATCGTTTACTTTTTCAATGTCTATCGTCATAAAAAACCTTTCAAATTTAAGGCAATATTTTAGAAAAATAATGAAAAATGCAACTTAAATCATCCGTAAAAATTTTCTCGGAACTTTTGCGGATTTCATATGTCGAAAAAAGCAGGTTAGTGTGTCAGATTTGGCAAAATTTGTTAAATCTGTTGAAATAATGCGCGGCAATTCCGATTTTTTCATCATGACGGAAACAGGATTGCCGCGTTTCCTTTTAAAATGGGCTTAAAAATCGGCTTTTTTTGCAAAACATTAAATTTTTTTGAGCTTTTTGTTGGTTTTTTCTTTTCAAATCATTGTTTTTCGGCAACTTTTGTATCTTTTTAAAATTTTGCATTCAGTGAATGCAAGCAAACACTAACAACAAAAGTTCATAATATGAAGAAAATAAATATACTAATCGCGTTGGCGATGTTTGTTTCGTGTGTCAAAGCTTGGGCATCAGGCTTTCAAGTTTTGGAGCAAGGCGCATCAAACCTCGGCACCGCATTGGCAGGAGCAGTGGTAAACACCAACAACGACGCAACCGCGGCATATTGGAATCCGTCGGCTGCGTTTTTTGTAGAAAGCGAAAACAAATTAGATGTCGCGATTTCAATCATTTATCCCGAAATGAAGTCGCACATCAAGGCAACCCATACAAGCCCATACCAGCCCGGAACAAACATTCCGACTCCCGGCATCAACGACAATGCGGGCAAGCTGGCGGTAGTTCCAAACGCCTACTATGTAAGAAAATTCGGCGAAAGATTTGCGGGAACTCTCTCTATTTCTTCCCCTTTCGGGCTTGCGACACAGTATGACGAAGAAAGCAACTTCATCGGCAGATATGACGGCGTAAACAGCGATATCCAAACAATACAGATAAATCCGTCCCTCGCCTACAAAGTAAACGACTGGCTCTCGCTTTCAGTAGGGGCTTCGGCGGACTATATCCACGCTGAGCTTACATCGTACACATTTATCCCGCAGAACGGATTGCCATTGCCCGCAGGCGGAATAGACGCAAGAACGAGAGTTGACGGTTCGGGATGGAGTGGCAGCTTCAACGTGGGCGCAACCGTAAAGTTTTTGGAAACAGGTCGCTTCGGCATTTCATACCGCTACCAAATCCGACATGATATCGAAGGCTATGCCACAACATCAAACCCGATGTTCGGCATTTTTAACAGACAATCCGCCTCCGCAAAGCTTAACTTGCCGTCAAACTTGAACCTGGGCGCGTCTTACAAATTCAAAGACGATTTCTGGAACCAGTTTACGGTTATGGCGGCATACACATTCACTTGGTGGAGCAGCTTCAAAGATCTCGACATAACTAACGACGCAAGCGGCTTAATCCACCATACCGCAGAAAACTGGCGCAACACCCACAGGGCAAGCGTCGGCGCCGCATACCAGCCCGACTGGAACAAAGACCTCACTTTGCGCATAGGAGCTGCTTTCGACCAAAGCCCCGTAAGAAACGCAAAATTCAGAACCGTACGTGTCCCCGACACAAACAGAATTTGGGCTACCTGCGGCTTGGGATACAAAATCGGCAATATGAATTTCGACCTTGCCTACATGCACATCTTCTTTGACGACGCAAACATCAACAACACGCAAAACCACGCATACTCGTCTTCGACCATCAAAGGCTATTACGACGGTTGCGCACACGTTGTCTCGATGCAAGTCGGCGTAAAGTGGTAGAATAAAATTAAACGACGCGCCTGACATTGTTTCGGGCGCGTTTTACAAAGCCATGCCTAACTTTTTGCTTGACCAAAAATCGGGCATAGCCAATTATGTACTTTTAAAAATTATGAGCTCAACAGAACAAGCCACAAAAATACTGACCGTTGAAAACAAGATGGGCATACATGCCCGTCCCGCCTCAAAGATTGTGCGCGCTTCAAATAAATATTCGGGCGCAGAACTTGTCGTTGAAAAGGACGGGGAAAAAGTAAACGGCAAGAGCATCATGGGGTTGATGATGCTTGCGGCGGGGAAAGGCTCCTCGATAAAATTTGTGGCATGCGGCGAAGGGGCAAAACCGATGCTTGACGAAATCGAAGATTTGTTTAAGCGCAAGTTTGACGAAGAATAATTTTTAAGTTTAATTTTTATTTAAAATTTTTAATGCGGGCGTAGCTCAATTGGCAGAGCGCGAGCTTCCCAAGCTTGAGGTTATGGGTTCGACCCCCACCGCCCGCTCCATTTTAGAAAGCCTGCAAACAAGAGCGTTTGCGGGCTTTTTTGTCGATAAATAAAAGGTTTGAGAGTGGCTGCAAAAAACAGCAATCCGATATACCGATGCACGATTTTAATAAATATTTTTTGTCAGCTATATTTTGAGAAGAAACAATTTATTGTATATAAAACAAGAAAAAATATAACAATCAAGCATATCGAAAACAAAACAACCCAAATTCCCGATACAACACTATCATGGTTATCGCCCATAAATATCGGGAAAAGCAATAGTAAAATAAAAATTACTGAAAACAAACAGCAACCGGTCTCTGCTTTTTCTACTTTATGTTTGTATTCTTCGATATATTCGCGAACAAAAACAGCAGGGGCGATTTTTTCGGCTTCTGTGCTGCTTGATTTAAAAACTGCGTCTTTGTAATAATTGACAAACGCTTTATGCGCTTCTTCGGCTTTTACATAAATACTTTTTCTATCGGCTGCTGAAAAACGCAAAATTGTGCGTTTTTCCCCTGCCGTGACACGGTAAGCCTTGCTCTTGTATCCGGCGGAGTATGAAAAGCCACGTTTTCCAGCAGATTTATGATCACCTGCTTGATGAGCATCGCATCCATGGGCACCA
>ERZ835051.2160-NODE-2160-length-18274-cov-7.906746_pt1 | contig 18274 bp, 16 predicted proteins | sample MGYA00519575_ERZ835051 | MGnify/ENA primary metagenome ERZ835051 (study PRJEB31850, sample SAMEA3708769) | human gut metagenome | biome: human gut; feature: human-associated habitat; material: faeces | place: China | collected 2014 ... | reverse complement strand
ACTGACCGGCGCGCATCTGGAAAAGTGGTCCGAGCGGTTCGGTCTCGGCGTCGTCACCGGCATCGGCATCGGCGAGCGCTCCGGCCACGCCGCAGGCCCGACCTACCGCGCGGAAATGAAAAAGGCCGACCCCTCCACGCGCGGCTGGCAGGGCGGCGACGATGTTATCGCGGCGATCGGCCAGTCGGACAACGGCTTTACGCCGCTTCAGCTGGCAAACTATATCTCTGCCGTCGTCAACGGCGGCACGCTCTACCAGCCGACGCTCGTGCGGAGCATCAAGAGCTACGACTTTTCGAGCGTGATCAAGAGCGAAACGCCGAGCGCCAAGGAAAAAATCGAGCTCTCGGACGAGACGCGCCGCCTTGTCATGCAGGGCATGAGCGAGGTCACCGACGAGGGCGGCACCGCCGGCAGCGTGTTCGCGGACTATCCCATCAAGGTCGGCGGCAAGACCGGCACGGCCGAGACCTATGAGAACGGCGAGGCGTTCGACAACGGTCTGTTCATCGCGTTCGCGCCGTTCGACGACCCTCAGATCGTCATCTGCGTGGTCGGCGAGGGCGCCGGTCACGGCGCAGCAGAGGATGGAATGCTTCATATCAGTTCGGGCGTCCTGCGTGCGGGATCGGCGCGGCGCCCTTGTCCTGTTGTGGTTTTGAGGAAGGTTGAAGATGATGGGGGCGGGCCGCCGGAGGATTGTTCCCTCTCTTGCGGCCCTGGAGGCATCCGAGGTGAGATGCCTTTTTCGATGCGTGCCCTTTCCGTGCGCGGGATCAGGCCTTGGTGAGCATGCGGCCCACGATTCGGCCAAAGGTCACCGTGCGGCCGCAGGCCATGCCGGTGGCGAGGTTCGGGTACTCGTTGGCGAAGTAGCCGCCGCTGTCGTTGCCGATGACGAAGAGGCCCGGGATCGGGTTGCCCTCGGTGTCGATGGCGTTCATGTTGGTGTTGATCTGGATGCCGTCCATGGTGCAGAGCATCCAGCCCGTGTTCTTGGCACCGTAGAAGGGAGCCTTGTCGACGGCGGAGAGACGGTGCTTTTCCTTGCCGTAGTCGACGTCCTCACCCTTGCGGTAGAGCTCGTTGATGATCTTGCCGATGGATTTTTCGTTTCCGGGGATGGCGGACGCGGAGATAATTACACGGTCAGACGCTGTGATCTCAACCTGACGGTGGCCAGAGAACGCCATACGGTAGAGCGCGGACATATTTTCGCCCTGTGAGCCGGTCGAGACGATCACAAGCTTGTTGTTCGGGATCTGCTTGATCTGATTGATATCGACGAGCGTGCCCGCAGGGATCTTCAGATAGCCAAGCTCTGTGGATACCTTCAGGATATTCTCCATGCTGCGGCCCGTGACCGCGACCTTGCGGCCGAATTTCTTCGCGACCGTAATGAGGCTTTGCAGGCGGAAGGCGTTGGAGGCAAAGGTCGTGACAATGATGCGCTTATTGCAGCCGGTAAACTGCCGCTCGAAGCTGCCCGCGACCGTACGCTCGGACGGCGTATAGCCCTGCCGCTCCACGTTTGTCGAATCGCACAGCAGCGCCAGCACGCCCTCCTTGCCCAGAGCGCCGAAGCGCGCAAGATCAATCATGCCGTCCTCTGCTGTGGCGTCAATTTTGAAGTCGCCCGTCATGACGACGGTGCCGACCGGGGTTTTGATGGCAAAGGCGACCGCGTCGGCGATGGAATGGTTCACATGGATGAATTCCACCGTAAAGCAGCCGGCCTTGACCTTCTCCCCTGCCTCATGCGTAAACAGATGCACCGCATTCTGGAGCTGATGCTCCTCCAGCTTCAGCTGGACGATGCCGGCGGTCAGGCGTGTGGCGTGGATGGGGCATCTGAACTGCTCCATGGCGTAGGGAATGCCGCCGATATGGTCTTCGTGGCCATGCGTCAGGAACATACCGCGTATTTTGTCCTTGTTTTTGACAAGATAGGTCATATCGGCAATGACCAGATCAACGCCATACATCTCATCGTCCGGGAAGCCGAGACCGCAGTCAACGATGATGATATCCTTGCCGTATTCAAGCACGGTCATATTCTTGCCGATCTCATTCAGACCGCCAAGCGGGATGATTTTTAATTTTTCTGCCAAATGATTTCACTCTTTTCTTAAAAAATAGGTATGGATTAGGCTGCGCAGCGCCGTTCTGGCAAACGGATCACGCGCGGAACAAATGCAAAAAAGACGCAGGAGAACAGGCGCATGCAGGGAAGTGTCCTGAGCCCCGTCTCGCCCCGGTCTGCTTCGCCGCTGCCTGCGCTCCATATGAATATGCAGTTGATCTATTTGCTGCGCCGTCCGAGGCGGCGCATAATCCCAAAAGAAAGCCTCCCGTGAGGCAATTCTGATTAAGTATATCACACTTTTTTCAAAAAGTATACCTTTTTTCTATCTTTTCTGGAAGTATTTCCGGAGACACGGCTTTTCGAGCCGCACGAAAAGCCGCGATTTCTGTTGATTTTACGGACATATCTGATATAATATATATAAATTTGTTCATTGCGAAATGGAGGCGACAGTATTTGAAAAAACCTGTCTGGCGTCTGCTCAACCCCAATACGATCTGGTATTTTGTGGTCATGCTGCTCTTCGCCGCCTCAGCTGCCGTGCTGCGGCAGTATTATCTGGCGGGCGGTGCGCTTCTTGCCACGGTGATCGTTTTTATTATCAGCCGTGCCCAGCTCTCCAGGCGCAAGCGTGAGCTTATGAGCTATGTGCAGAAGGCGACCGATTCTGCCGGTATTTCCGTTCATGCCGGGTCCGCGTTCCCAATGGCAGTCATCCGGCTGCCCGACAACGAGATCATCTGGGGAAACCCCAGCTTCTTTGCTATCACCGGCCTCTCCGACACGGCCAGCTATCAGAAGCTCGAAGCCGTGATCCCAGATTTCTCCAACAAGTGGCTGAGCGAAGGCCATTCCGAGATGTCCGGCGACCGGAACATCGGTGACCGGCGCTATCGCATCTACGGCAACTTCGTCCGCTCTGAGGACAGCACGACGACCGTGCAGCTCGCGACGATCTACTTCGCCGACATGACGGAGATGTTCAACATCCGCGATGAATTCATGCGGACGCGTCCGGTTGTGTCGATCGTTCTCATTGATAACTACGATGAGCTTACCACCAATCTTTCCGATTCCGCCATCTCCACGCTTGACGCGCAGCTCAACGACGTTGTGGCGAACTGGACGGCGGGGCTGGAGGCGCTGTGCCGGAAAATCGAGCGCAACCGCTATCTGGTGATCTTTGAAAGCAAGGATCTGCCCCGGCTTCAGGAGAGCCGTTTTTCAACGCTTCTGGAGGATGTACGGCACATCACGTCAACCGGCGGGATGTCGGCGACCATCTCGCTCGGCATCGGCAAGGACGGCGGGAGCTTCGCGGAAAATTACCAGTTTGCCTCGCTTGCAATCGAAATGTCACTCTCCCGAGGCGGTGATCAGGCCGTTATCAAGGACCGGTTCAATTTTACCTTCTACGGCAGCAGAGTCAAGGAGACGGACCGCCGCACCCGCATCCGCTCCCGTCTGATCGCAAGCTCCCTGTCAGAGCTGATCAGCCAGTCCAGCACCGTATATATTATGGGGCACCGTATGGCGGATCTCGACGCGCTCGGCGCAGCCGTCGGTCTTCTCTGCCTGTGCCGTATCAAGGGCTGCCGGGCAAAAATCGTAATTGACCTTCAAAAGAACGCCTGCCAGAGCCTGATTGCGGAGCTCAGGGCCATTCCGGACTATGCCGATCTGTTTATTTCCGGGCAGGACGCGCTAGTCGAGGCGGACAACCGCAGTCTTCTCATCGTAGTCGACACGAACCGGCCCGGTCAGGTCGAGAGCAAGCCGCTGCTGGAAGCGATCTCCCGCGTCGTTCTGATCGATCACCATCGCAATGCTGCGGATTCTATCAGCCAGACTGTTGTCAAGCTGCACGAGCCGTCTGCTTCCTCTGCTTCCGAGCTGGTGACGGAGCTTCTGCAGTATGCGGTCAATCAGCGCGATTTGAAGCCGATCGAGGCGCAGGCGCTTCTGTCCGGTATCGTATTGGATACGAAAAATTTCTCCATCCGGACAAGCCCGCGCACGTTCGAATCGGCGGCATATCTGCGTAAGGCCGGCGCGGACCCGGTCGAGGTCAAAAAGCTGTTTCAGACAGATCTGGACGATACGCTTCTGCGCTATCGCGTTATTCAGGCGGCGCGGCTGTACCGGAATGAGATCGCCATTGCCTGCGTAGACGAAAAGCTCACCCGCGTGATCGCGTCTCAGGCCGCGGATGAATTGATCAACGTTTCCGGCATTACCACCTCCTTCGTTCTCTTCCCGGACGACGGACAGATCATCATCAGCGCACGCTCCATCGGCTCGTGCAATGTGCAGGCAGTTCTGGAAACGCTCGGCAACGGCGGCGGAAATGGCGCGACAGCCGGTGCACAGATCAAGGGAAAGCCCCTGCAGGAGGTTTTGAAGGAGCTTATCGCCGCAATCGACGCATTTTATTCCTGAATTCCCCACAATTTATCCCTCCGACCCGGTCGGAGGGATTTTTTCAGCTTCGCTTGCATATTTTCCCGCCGGGCGCAGAAACTACCTCCGTAACATCAAAAAGGAGGTTTTCCCTTTGAAACACCGTACCTGCCCGCTTCGCGCCGCGCTTGCCGCAGCGCTGGTTCTGGTCATGCTCTGCGTGCCTGCTCTGGCCGCTGAGATCGCCGTCGATTATACCTCGGAATACAGGTTTACCGCCGCAGACTTTTCTGATTCCGACGGATTGGAGGGCGTCTACATTTCCTCCGTCCCTCCCGCGTATCAGGCAGAGCTTTGCATCGGCAGCCGCGTGATCTGCCGGGGCGACATTCTGCCTGCGGCAGCACTGGAAAAGATGAAGCTGCGCCCGGTCTGCCTTGGAAATGCCGACTGTGAGCTGGTCTACTGCCCGATCGAAGACGGGACGCTCGGCGACGCCGTCACGGTATCCCTGCGCATTCTCTCCGGCACGAATACCGCGCCGGTCTGCGAGGACGGAACTCTGGAAACGTATAAGAACATTGCGAACACCGGCACGCTTTCAGCCACAGATCAGGAGGATCAGGAGCTGACGTATCAGCTTGTCAAGGAACCAAAGCGCGGCACGGTCGAGCTGCATACGGACGGCAGCTTCACCTATACGCCGGATAAAAACAAGGTCGGCAAGGATTCGTTCGTTTTTACTGCGACCGATCCGGCCGGGAACGTCTCGAATGAGGCCTGCGTCAAGATCCGCATTCTGAAGCCCGCGGATAAGGCAACGTATCAGGATATGTCCGGCGACCAGGATGCGTTCGCCGCCATGTGGCTCAAGGACAAGGGGCTTTACACCGGCAGAGTCATTGCAGGGAACCTCTGCTTTGAGCCGGACTGCCCTGTCAGCCGCAGCGAGTTTCTGATCGCCTGCATGAAGCTGGCCGGACTTGAGCAGTCGGACGGGACGATCTCGACCGGCTTCGCGGATGAACTGGAAACGCCCCTCTGGCAGCAGCCATATCTGGCCGCGGCCTATCAGTCCGGCATGATCTCCGGGACGCCGACCGAGGAGGGGCTGGTTTTCCGCCCGGAGGAGGATCTGAGCCGCGCAGAGGCAGCCGTCATGCTCCAAAAGCTCCTGCGCCTGCCGGGCGATGCCGCTGTCTTTGCGCCGGATGAGGCTTCCGCCATTCCTGCCTGGGCGCAGAGTGCGGTCAGCGCGCTCTCAAACGCAGGCATCCCGCTTGCTGCCTCGGACTATGAGGCGCCGTTGACGCGGCGTGAGGCGGCAAATATGCTGCTTGCAGCCGCTCCCGCAGCCGAAACTGCTGGGCTTTACTGGTCAGAATAACCGAATCGGGCCTGCCGCAAATGCGGCAGGCCCGACGCGCAGCCGCAGAAACGGCAGGATGCGCGTTTTTTGACGGTGGATTTTTGGGCGCTCGTCTGCTATAGTGTAACTGATTGAAAACAAAACAGGACAGGAACAGGCATGGCAAACAGAGAAAAACAGGATATGACCGCCGAGCTGGCAGAGGGAAAAATCCTGCCGCTCGTATTCAAACTCACCATTCCGGCTGTCATTGCGCAGCTCATTACATTTTTATATAATATCGTCGACAGAATGTACGTCGCGCGGATCGAAGGCTCCGGCATGGACGCGCTGGCCGCGCTTGGGATCGTACTTCCCATCACGCTGATCATGCAGGCATTTGCGAATCTGGTCGGGCTTGGCGGCGCGCCGCGGGCGGGCATCAAGCTCGGCGAGGGAAAGGCGGATGAGGCGAACCGGATCTTTCACACTGCGTTCTGCCTGCTGGTCCTGCTTGGCGTTGTGATCGGCGCAGCGGCGTTCTGCTTTGCGCGGCAGATCGTACTGCTGTTTGGATGCCCGGAAAGTGCAGTGGAGTTCGCCGTTTCCTATCTTAAAATCTATGCCTGCGGCACGATTTTCGTCATGCTGGCGCAGGGACTCAACCCGTTTATTCTGACGCAGGGCTATTCGTGGCTTGCAATGAGCTCTGTGCTGCTGGGCGCGCTTATCAACATCATACTCGACCCCCTGTTTATTTTCACTTTCGGGATGGGCGTGCAGGGTTCGAGCCTTGCGACAATTCTCTCTCAGCTGTGCTCGTGCGTGTGGATCGTATGCTTTTTCTTTTCGCGGAAAAGCCTGTTCCGCTTTCAGGCAAGCCTGCTGGGCCTGTCTCCGGGGCGTATTTTCAGCATCGTTTCACTGGGCTTCACGCCATTTATCATGACGCTGACGGAGTGCGCCATTCAGATCGTCTTCAATATCAATCTGAACCGCTCGACCGGCGGCAACAAGGACTATACCGCCGCACTGACCGTCATGCTGAGCGCGCTGCAGCTCATTTCCCTGCCCCTGAACGGCCTTGGAAACGGCATGCAGCCGTTTGTAAGCTATAATTACGGAAAGGCTGACTCCGTGCGGCTGAAGCAGGGCATCAAATATGTGACAATCATTGCGTTTATCTACGCAGTCTGCATCTGGTCCGTCTCGATGGCGTTCCCTGTGGTGTACGCAAGGCTGTTTTCCGCAAGCGAAGCAGTCACGCAGATCGTCAAGCGCTATACGCCGATGTTTTTGATGGGCTCTATCATGTTCTTTGTACAGATGACGCTGCAAAACGTCAATGTTGGACTCGGGCAGGCAAAGGAGGCTCTTTTGCTGGCGGTGAACCGAAAGGTTGTCATTCTGATCCCGCTTTGCTTTGTGCTGACGCATTTTCTCGGCTTCAAGGGCGTGTACCTGTCGGAGGGTATCGCTGATCTCATTGCAGGCATCATCACAGCAATCGTCATTTTCTCCAGCTTTCCAAAAATCTTCCGCCGCCGGGAGGAAGAAGTCAAACAGGCCGCGTCAAACTGACGCGGCCTGTTCTGGTATAAATTTTTCCTGGAACCTCGATTATTTCAGCAGACTGCTCTCTCCGCAGCCTCCTCCGCTTTGCACTTCTGCCACTCTTCGTATTCCTTATTTGTGATTTGCTTCATGGTGGTTACCTCTCTATGCTGGAATGATAACTTGAGGTTTCTCATACTTGACATATATACCAAATATCGTCACCTGTGAATCCGCACTTTCTATACAGTTCCAGCGGTTTGGACGTGTTGTCGAGATTCCCTGAAACCGTTACAAAACTAGCTCCGATGCTTTTGAGTCTATTGAGTAATACATCCACAATCTTTTTCCCAAGGCCTCTGCCTCTGTACTCTGGAAGCACCTGAACCCATTCAATGATACCCTCCCGACAAACCTCATCAAACTCAGCTATCCCCGAAGCGGCCATTTTTCCATTGTCGGCATTTATATATACACATAATTCTTCACGGAAGGTCTTGTGCTGCTTCCACTGCAGAATGTCTTGTTCACTCACGACGATATTCTCATGCTTGTAAGACTCATTTATCATCTCACACAGTTGTGTTGCCTGATAATCAATCGACACGGTGTCGTAATCATAATCTATCGGAGACAGATCATTCAAATCATGCTTTATCCTGAAGAATCTTTGAAAATTGCCATACTGTCCATTCCAATTACTACAATGAATGATTCTCATTGAATCGGGAATGGCCAGTGTTTTGGCCTTCCAATATGGAATCGAAAGTGTTCCACATGGATTCTGAAGGTACTCTTTTACATCCATTAAATTACTCCTGATCTGTACAAATTCCTGTTTTCCCACCATCTATTATACCGACGAAGTATGAACATTTCTACCGATAAAAACAGCCGGGACACCCCGGCTTCCACAACTTACCCCTCAAACACCAACTTACCCCTCAAGCGGAAAAATCGGCGGAGGAAAAATTAAATTGTATCAATCTCGGTGCTTTTATATCATGAATCTTCCAAATGTACGCTCCATAAGTGCACCTCTTATGCTCAATAATATGTTTAATTTTAGCACTTGAATACACTTTTTTCAACACATTTCCCCGCTGCAGACTGCCTCACCGATCGTTGTAATTCATAAAGCACAGCCGCAGATTTTTATTCTGCGGCTGTGCAAAAAAGGATTCAATTAAATGACATGATACTCCTTCAGCAGCTTTTCAATGTCGGTGCCCTTGATCTTGCTGAGGGCTTTTTCGAGGGCTACCTTCTGGACGAGGGAGAGCTTCATGTCAGTGGGCTTTTTGCCGTCGCGGAGCTGGACAGTCGCGTTCAGCAGGTCGCGCACATCATATACGCTGCCCCAGACCTCCGGGACGCCGCGGTCGACGTTCAGGAGCGTATAGACAGCCTCCATGCCGGTGCGCATGGAATATTCGGTCGTGAAGATGGTGTCGCGCGGGGTCTCGGCAAACTGGCCGAGGAAGGCGAAGTTCACAGCGCCATCGGGCACAACCTTCGGGCGGTCGCCATAGGCGCGCGGCATGAAGAATGCGTCGATATACGGCATCATGACGGGGACTGTATTGGCGCTGTTCGTGGCAAGCTCCTCGATCTGATCCTCGGGCACGCCGATGTGGTACAGCCACTCCATGCAGATTTCCTTGCCGGTGCACTCGCGCATGGGCTTCTTCACATAATCGCCGGGCTTATCGGTGAAGAGCGAATAGACCCAGACAAGGCAGTGATCCTTGGGCTGCGCGCGAAACTGCGGCTGGCGGTTGATCGTCCAGCTCATGAGCCAGCTGGAATCCTTGACGGTGACGATGCCGCCGGTCACAACATGACCGGTGAACGGGTCACGCTTGCAGACGTTCTTGATATAGGGAATGATTCTCTGGTCGAGTGTTTCAACAGTCGCGCTCATCCAGTTCGTCTGCTCGGGGTCATAGCAGAACTTGTCAGGATGGCCGAAGGACGGATCCTGTGCGGCGATCTTGCGCCACATATCCCAGCCGCCGCCGGGCTTGATCTCCGTGTTATAGGGGGCAGGTTCGTTCTGGCTGCCGCGGGAGGAATTTTCGACACAGCCGCCATTGGTAATAAAAACAAGATCGTTTTCTGTCAGATCGATGGCGTCCTCTTTCCCCTCGCGGATGATATCGATACGCTTGGCAAGCTTGCGGGCCGGGGTGCAGTCGAATTCGACGTTCACGACCTGGACGCCATAGTGGAATTGAACGCCGAAGCCCTTGAGATACTCGATCATCGGCAGAATCATGGACTCATACTGATTATATTTCGTGAAGCGCAGCGCCTTGAAATCAGGCAGGCCGCCGATGTGGTGGATATAGCGCTGGATATAGAGCTTCATTTCCAGGGCGCTGTGCCAGTTTTCAAAGGCAAACATCGTGCGCCAGTAGAGCCAGAAGTTGGAGTTGAAGACCTCGTCGTCAAAGAAGTCTGTGATGCGCTTGTCCTGCAGGTCTTCATTCGGGGTGAAAAACAGCTTCATGATCTCCATCGCACCCTTGTCGGAAATGTCGAACTTGCCGTCGGTATGCGCGTCCTGACCACGGTTGACGGTAGCGCGGCAGAGGGAATAGTTCGGGTCTTCCTTGTTCAGCCAGTAATACTCGTCGAGAACGCTTACGCCCTCCGTCTCAATGGACGGGATGGAGTGGAACAGATCCCACATGACCTCGAAATGATTGTCCATCTCGCGGCCACCGCGCATGACATAGCCGACGTTTTCAAACTTATAGCCGTCGCAAGCGCCGCCGGGAATCGAATCCTTTTCCAGAATATGCACGTGTTCGCCCTTCATCTGGCCGTCACGGACAAGATAGCAGGCTGCCGTCAGCGCCGCGAGGCCGCTGCCGACGATATAGGCCGATTTCTGATCGACGCCCTCCGGCTTTTTGGGCCTTGCAAATGCTTCATAGTTACCGCTCGAATAATACATGATTCATACCTCCATAAAAAGTCTGGAAACATTGCTTTATGTTTCCCTTTCGATGGTATGAGCATACTACGGATTCAAAAAATACACAATATGCAGAAAACGCCCTGTGATAAAGTTCTTATCACAGGGCGTTGATCTGTTCAATTTCTTATCAATCAGTCGGATTTGATGGAGTGTCAATCCGGAAGCGGCCAAGCGCGGCGGAAACGCTGCCGTGGATCACGCAGTCCAGCCGGTCGATGATTTCTTTCGGTTCGCCCTTCATGTCATGCTTGATCCAGTCGAGCATGAGGCCGACAAAGGCGTATTTGTAGACGTTGGCAATGAACGCTTTGTCCTCCGGGCGGACAGACATACCGGCGGCCTGCTCCTCGACCACGCCCTCAAGCAGATCATAGGTCAGCTTATAGAGATAATTTTCAACCTGCTCCCGGCTGACGGAGTGATAGACGTTCATAATGAAGGGTTTGTTGGCCAAGACTGCCTCGAAGATCTGTTCAAAGCCCTGCTGCCATGTTTCATAGGTCTTCTTTCCTGCCAGCGCCTTCGCCGCGTCCTCCTGACACGACCATTCGACCAGATCGTAGATGTCTTTGAAATGGTAATAGAACGTCATGCGATTGATACCGCAGTCATCGGCGATATCGCTGATGGTGATTTTATGGAGCGGCTTTTGCAGGAGCAGATTTTTAAGCGACTGCTCCAGCGCGCGTTTGGTCAGATCGGACATAGATGCCTCCTGTCTCGAACAACGTTCGGGCGCTTTTCTTCAGATTACCCGCTTTTTGCAGAAATGTCAAGACAGCGGCTTGACAGGCAAGTGTACTATGTGTATAATACAGTCAGAGAGTGTATGACTTGAGTAATACGGTGGTGACGGATATGGTGTCGTTTGAGGCGTTCCGCGCAGTGGATGGGACGCCGGTGTATCTGCAAATTATCAACTTTATCAAGCGTGGCGCGATCGCCGGGACGATCCGGGACGGCGACGAGCTGCCGTCGCGCCGGGTTCTGTCGGTGCTGCTCGGCATCAACCCGAATACGGTGCAGAAAGCGTTTCACATTTTGGAGGAAGAGCATCTGATGGAATCGCGTACAGGCGCAAAAAGCTGCATGACGCTGCCGCCGGATATACTGGATGCGCTGCGGCGGGAGGTCTTATCAGACGAGCTGCGCACCATGGCCCGCACACTGCGGCAGCTGGGAATTTCCAAAGAAGAAGCGCTGCGTCTCATCGAGCAGGCGTGGGAGGAGGAAGCGCAATGAAAAAACAGGTATCCGTATTCGGATTGCATACGCGTGCGGCGCTGAACCGGCTGCTGCTGGCAGCGCTGGGGTTGCTGGCGGTCGAGTTGATCCTTGCCGGGGTGTGTATCGCGCGCAGAACAGCGCTTACGCTGTCCGGCAGCAGACTGGAAACTGCGCTGCAGCATTCGTTCCGGGCCGGGATTCTCGCGCTTCAGGTGCTGCTGGCATCCAGCCTCGGTTCAAACAGCCGGTACGGCTATACGCTGCAGCGGCTGCGGGTATCGGAGCGCTGCGTCTTCCTCTGGAGCTGCGTTTGCAATACGCTCTGCTTTGCGGTCTTGTGGTGTGTGCAGATCATGGCAGCTGTGGGCGCAGCATTCTGGAACGCAACAAGCGCCGTGTATTCGGCTGGCCCGCAGGGCGTGTTTGTGGATTTCTACCGCAGCGGCTTTCTGCATGGGCTTCTGCCGCTGGCAGACGGGTATGTATGGGCGCGCAACGCACTGTTCGTGCTGGCGCTTGGCTGCGTGACCGCGCATATGCAGCTTGGAATGCGCAAAAAGGGCAGCCGCAGCTGGCTGGTCTGCATGGGGCTGACGTTCCTTCTGGTGCTGAACCTGTCAGTCCAATATACGGCGGGCAGAAGCACGGGCATTTTCCATGCGATTACGGCGCTGCTTGTCGGGCTCGGCTTTCTGGGGTTCGGGCTGACGCAGACACATAACGGAAAGGACGGGCTGGCAGATGAAGTGGAGTAAACGCCTTTCGCGGTACACGCTGCCCGGAATGGGGCTGAAATGGGACGCTTCGTATTTCGGTCTGCTGTTTCTGGCGATGGTTTTGATCGTACTATACACGTTCCTGCGGGAATATCAGAACGCGCTGCGCGAACTCTATATTTTTCGCTACGGGACACAGATTCTGCGGCAGGGCGCGGTCATGCCGACTCTGAATACGCTCCTGCGGCACAAATTCACCGTCTTCTGGGCCTATACGACCTTCTGCGCGCTGCGCGCGTTCGCCAATTACAGGTCGTTTTTCACGGAGACAAAGAGCATTTATCTCATGAAGCGGCTGAAGGATCCAAACGAGCTGCGCAGGCGCTGCATTGCGATTCCTGCGGCAGCCTGCGGCGCGGCGCTTATCCTGTTTTTGCTGTTGCTATGGATATTTGTCCTGCTTTACCGAAATGGTGTTCCGGCACGCTGTATGCCGCCGGAGGAAACTTTAAATATCTGGGGGGCGTTTTTCTGATGCTGGAAATCAAAAATCTCTGCAAGCGCTACGGCCAGACGCAGGCGCTGGACAATGTGCAGCTTTCTGTCGGGCCGGGCGAGATCGTCGGGCTGTTTGGAGAAAACGGCGCAGGCAAGACGACGCTGATGAAGTGCATTCTGCAGCTGATCTTATATGACGCTGGTGGTATTACGTTGGACGGCAAACTGATCACGCGGCAGAACATCGGCCGGTTTTCCTTCGCCACGTGTGAGCACAGCTTCTTCCCTGCCCTGACCGCCAAAGCCCACCGGGAATTTTATGAGGAGCACTTTGAGACGTTCCTCGGCAGGCGTTTTGAGGGCCTGATGGACTTCTTTCAGCTTCCGATGGACAAGCCCATCCGCAGCTTCTCGACCGGGCAGAAAAACCAGTTTGAAGTCATCATGGCCCTGTCGCAGGGCGCGGATTATATCCTGATGGACGAACCGTTTGCGGGAAACGATATTTTCAACCGGGAGGACTTTTACAAGGTCCTGCTCGGCATTCTCGAGCCGCATGAGACGGTGATTCTGTCCACGCATCTGATTGAGGAAGTGACGGGCTTTATCGGACGGGCCGTTCTGCTGCACAAGGGCCAAATCGCGGGCGACGTGCAGACAACAGAGCTGGACGAACAGGGCAAAACACTGATGGACTATGTGAAGGAGACGTACAGCTATCAATCTGACCGCGTTTCCAGAGCGCTGACCGAGCTGACCGGCAAGGAGGACGAGGATGCGTAAAACGCTGATGATCTTTCTGGCGCTTGTACTGGTGTGCGGCTGCGGCGCGGCATTGGCTGCGCAGGCGGTCAGTGCGCCGCGCGAGGAAATTTTGTTTCAGGAGCATATATTCTCCGGCGACCCGGCTGCGGCCGATGGGCTGACCGTGCAGCTCAAAACCGGTATGCGGTACAAGCTGAACTGGGAGAGCACTGTGCAGTTTTCCGCGCAGGATTATCGCGCGGAGACGAGCTTCCGCTTTCTGCCCGCCGGACAGGCGGAGCAGCCGGAGATGAGCTACCGCGGCGTTGAGATCAATTTTTACCACGACGCGGCCACGACCGGCAGCGACGATGTCTTCGGCTTCTCAACGGCGTATCAGTCCCTGCTGGACACACTTTCGCCTGGCGAAAGCGGTTCCATGACGATCCGGTTTGCAGACTATTACGACGAATATCCGTTTGAGTTTTCCATCGATCTTCCGGGCGTTAATTATGACCCCCTTGTCAACTGGCAGGACGCCTCAGCGGACAGCGAATGGCTTGGTGAACGTGCACAGGCCGCCTTAGGCCGCTTTTTCCGCATTCCGGTTCTGCAGGATGAGTACGTAGAGCTTGGCATTGACAAGAATATGGACGGAACGGGTTCGGGCCGCAGCATTTCCAGCGTCATGGAGGGCGACCGGTTCTGGATGAACGTAGAAAGCGTTATAACGGACGACACCTGCTTCTTCTGGTTCGGCAACCGGACGGACAAAGACCGGCTGGTCGACACAAGCCGCATTCCGGGCGGCTATGGCATCTATATGCTCCCCTACGGGCCGCTTGCCCCGGATTCCGAGGCCAGCGCGTTTTACGGCGGGAACGTAAACGAGGTCTATACCGATCAGCTGACCTGCTTTTTCCCGGTCGATCCGGAAACACGGATCGAGCATCTTGGGCTGACGCCGGACAAGTCGCAGCTTTTGCTCCATACAGTTGAAAATAATATGTATTATGTAACCTTAATTGACTGCAAAACAGGTGACACTCTGCAAAAGCTGGCGGTATCGGATTTTGAGCCGGAAGATGATTATGTAAACATAACCGAAACGGAGGATTTCGTCTGCATCCAGCAGACCCAGGGGCGCATCTGCGTTCTGACACAGAACGCGGATGGACTGTATCAGCTCGTGCTGCGTTCTGATTATTCACCCGATGATCTGTATTCGCCGGTATACGCGACTGTCCGCGCGATGGCCTTTGACGGAAAACGGCTGGCCATAGTCAACAACGACGAGACTGTCCTGGCGAACGATGACAACCGTACAAAAAGCTATCTTGCCGGAACCACCGAGGCACTTATCACGCTGGACGGCGCATACTTTGACAACTGCGGCTTTACACTGACAGTCTTCGATCAAACAGGAGTCGCCTATAGCGGCGCTTATGTCAGCAGCTTGGAAAGCGTCAATTATCTCACAGGCGGGACGCTCAACATGGACCATCTTGTTCTGCCGTACTCTATCACGCTCAGCTGGCAAAACGGCGCAACGTAATCAATATTTATCTCCCTCTGCCCAATTTGGGCAGAGGTTTTTTTATTTTGGGGCTTGACAAATACAACTCTTTGTGTATAATAATATTAGTAATGATTATTATTTCTATTTTAGGAGGATATCCAATGAAAAACAATTCCAACACACTCGGCCTGCACAATATGAACGGGCTGTCCGCAGACGACAAGCGCACCTGCGCCCTGAATGACATGAACTGCCGCGCCGGTCAGCCGGAGCAGACTGCGTCTTTGCAGGATATGAACGCGGTGAACGAGCAGCCAGACATGGCCTGCAGCATCACAAACATGAACTGCCGCAAGGATTGACGTCCCGCCTCCCCGCCTGTATGCGCAAGCGTGCAGGCGGGGCCTGTATATCTGCCCGCTGTTCACGGAAAGCTATGCAAAAGGAGGCTTTTCCATGAATAAGAAGCAGAAAAAAGAGCCGTTCAGTCTGAAAAACATGAACGGCCTGTCCCACGACGATGCGCGCACCTGTGCGCTGGACGATATGAACTGCCTGAACGGGCAGGAGGAACACCGTTTCTCCCTGCAGGACATGAACGCCACTAGAAGCAGACCGTACCGGAAGTATCACCTGACGGACATGAACGGCGAGGACGGGCGGTAGGTCTCCAATGCGCCAGTTGTAGGGGCCGATGTGGGCATCGGCCCCTACAAAGTCTCGGCGAATCCGTACAACTCGCAAATTCCGACCGCAAAGCTGATTTACCGCAGTTATTCAAACGCAACTATCTGCAAACTTAGTTGTCCCGTAACAGGCGGCGCGTACCATAGCGCTCGTAAGGTGACTATGTGTGATTGTAACGACTAAAAATTGGTGCCCGCCTGAATAGCACCCGCAGCACGCACCAAACCGTAACTAAGCGCCCCTTTTCTCCCCTGTCTTTTCCGGCAAGGCGGAAAAGACAGGGCCGCCGGAGGCAGGGCCAGCCTCCGAAACGGCCCATGTTTTCTATTCAAACATTCGTAAAATGATAGGAATGCCCCAGGTCGTAGGCCATTTTGTCGCTTTCGGAGATAAAGTCCATAAACCGGTTCGCGGCAGAGGTCGGCGCAACGTCGCGCAGCGTGCACATACAAACGGAGCGCGGCGGGATCTCAAAATCGGTGTGCAGCGGCAGGATGACGCCCCGTCCAAGGCCGGACTGCGAAAACTCCTCCGTCACGCAGGCCACGCCGAGGCCGATGCGCGCCAGCGAGATGAGCAGGTTATGGCTGGCCAGCTCAATCTCCGGCTGCAGGCGCAGACCTCGCTGCAGGAAGCAGTCCTCCAAGAAGCGGCGCGAGCTTGCCTCGCGTTCGAGCAGGATGAGCGGGAATTCACTGATCTCCTGCAGCGTATACACGCGGTCAAAATCGCAGGGATAATCCGGCGCCGCCACGAACACCGTGTGCGTATCAAAGCACGGGAAAACGGAAAAACTGTCTGCATCCGGCGTGTAGGTTGCAAACGCAAGCTCGACCTGCCCGCTGCCGAGCAGCTGCAGCACACGGCGGCTCGTTCCGTTCAGGATGCGCACATGGATATGCGGGTATTGCTGATGGTAGTCCCGCAGGAAGGGCAGAAGATAGTATTTCGTCAGCGTGCTGCTCACACCGATGGACAGCTCGCCCTTCAGAAGCTCACGCGACTGTGCGATGCGCTCCTCCCCCGCCTCGAGCAGGGACAGCGCCTGCGCCGCATAGTCATAGAGCACGCTCCCCTCCGCCGTGAGCGTCACGCCGCGCGCCGTCCGCGAAAACAGCCGCACGCCGAGGGCGCTTTCGAGCTGCTGCAGCGACTGGCTGACGGCCGACTGCGACAAATAGAGCTGCTTGGCCGTCCGAGAGATATTTCCCGTGTCGGCAATTGCTTTAAATATCCGGTATTGCTCCAGCTTGACTGTCATGCTCTCACACTCCATCAGAATTATTGATGTCTTGCATAAGATATTCATGTTTTACTTATGCCTCGGTTTGTATTATAATAGGCGCGTTGTGTGAAATCAAGCCCATCGGGCAGAAACAGGAGCAGAAGTATTATGAGCAATTGTGCAGTCGTCGGCATCAACTGGGGCGATGAAGGCAAGGGCCGCATGGTCGACCTCATCGCAAAGGATTATGATATTGTCATTCGCTATCAGGGCGGCAACAACGCCGGTCATACCATCGTCAATGAGTACGGCAAGTTTGCCCTGCATCTCATCCCGTCCGGCATTTTCTCCGAGGGCGTTGTGAATGTGCTCGGCAACGGCGTCGTCATCGATCTGGAAGACCTGTGCCGCGAGATCGACAATCTCCGTGCGCACGGCATCCGCATCACGCCGGAGAATCTGAAGATCTCGGAGCGTGCCACCATCGTCTTTCCCTTCCACCGCGCACTCGACGGTCTGGAGGAGGCCCGCCTGAAGGATCGGAAGTACGGCTCCACGCTGCGCGGCATCGCGCCCGTTTATTCCGATAAATATCAGAAGAAGACCGTCATGCTCGGTGAGCTGCTCTACCCGGAGCACCTCAAGGCGCATCTGGCCACCATCCTGGAGTGGAAGAACCTCATCATCCACAATGTCTACGGCGCAGAGCCCTACAAGCTCGAGGACATGCTCGCCTGGTGCGCGGAGTTCGGCGGCAAGCTTCGCCCGTTCCTGTGCGACGTGCCCAAGTACCTCTATGAGGCCGAAAGAGCAGGCAAGAACATCATGTTCGAGGCCCAGCTCGGCGCACTGCGCGACATCGACTTCGGCATCTTCCCCTATACGTCATCCTCTTCGTCCATCGCGGGCTATGCCTGCGTCGGCGCCGGTATGCCGGGCAGCCATGTGGACCGTACCGTCGGCATCGTGAAGGCCTACTCCACCTGCGTCGGCGAAGGCCCGTTCACAGCAGAGTGGTTTGGCGAGGAGGCCGAGAACCTGCGTGAAAAGGGCGGCGAATACGGCGCTTCCACCGGCCGTCCGCGCCGCGTCGGCCCGATCGACCTTGTGGCCACGCGCTACGGCTGCCGCATCCAGGGCGCGACGGAGGTCGCACTGACGAAGCTGGACGTGCTGTCCGGCATGAAGGAGGTCCCGCTGTGCGTGCAGTATGAGCTGAACGGCGCGCTGACGGACGATTTCCCCTTCCCTGCCATCCTGCCGGAGGCAAAGCCCGTCTTCCGC
>ERZ835051.2157-NODE-2157-length-18294-cov-4.185591_pt1 | contig 18294 bp, 9 predicted proteins | sample MGYA00519575_ERZ835051 | MGnify/ENA primary metagenome ERZ835051 (study PRJEB31850, sample SAMEA3708769) | human gut metagenome | biome: human gut; feature: human-associated habitat; material: faeces | place: China | collected 2014 ... | reverse complement strand
TTTGATGAAGATTATTAAGAATGCTTTTGAAGGCGATTTCTCTAAATACCTTGCCGAAGGGAAACAAGTGAAGGTGATTATTACCGGTTCGGCCGATGCCAGTCCGATTCGCGGGCGCATTGCCTATGACGGGCGTTATGGTGAATTTACCGACGAACCTTATTACAAGGACGGGAATCTGGACAATATAACGGTTACCAAATCATCGGGTATTACCCAGAATGAACAGTTGGCGTTGCTGCGTGCCGCCGGAGTACACAGCTATATCGAAAAGAATGTAACGACACTGAATAATACAAAGAATGACTACGAATATCATGTGGAAGTGGCCAAAGAACGTGGTGGGGAATTCCGCAAGATCAATGTAGAATTCGTGATTATGGACGCATTCCAACAATAAACAAACAATGAAAAGACTTATTTTACTGACAATCATTCTCACTGCGGGGGCGGTAACAGGCAGGATAGCGGCACAGGATGCCGCTTCTGTTTCCAAACGGGCCAACCAGCAGTATGTGCTTTTTGAAAGCGAGCGCGATAAAGGAACGAACATAACTGCCATGTACGATTATCTGCTGGAGAGTTATGTCAACTTCATAAAAATAGTGGAGGCACCGGATAACGGTCAGTATTTGAGCGGCGCCAAGAACCGTTTGCGTGCCATGTATCCTTATCTGCTGAATGGTGCCGTTTACTATTCGGAGCAGAAACAGCCTTCCAAGGCACTTGATTTTGCGGCTGCGTATATTGAAATGCCGCAATTGAAGATTTTCCGTAGCGAGTTGCTACCGAAAGACAGCCGTTATGCTTCGGTGGTATATTATGCCGCGGTGTCGGCCTATAACTTGCAGAAGTACTCCCAGGCGTTGAAGTATTTTCAAGAATATCTGAATACCGGTGTGGATGCGCAGGAAAAGGATTGCTATGTGTACATGAACATGATTTACCAGGCACAGAAGAACTATGACGAACAGGAAAAAATCCTGGAAAAGGCAATTGCCAAATATCCTGTCTCGCTTGATTTTCTCTATAACCTGGTGAACGTACATATTGCCACCAACAATATGCCTAAGTTGTTGGCTGCCATCGACCGTATTTTGACGGTCGATCCCAATAATGACAAGGTATTGCCTATCAAGGCGCGTATCCTGGAACGCCAGGGGAAGAATCTGGAGGCACTGGATATTTACAAACGTCTCTATGCGCTGTATCCCAACAGTTTTGAATTGTTGACGGGAGTGGCGCGTGCCAATTTCAATGTGGCGACAGAGATTGTAAACAACGGGGCTACCATTGCCAATGATACGGAGTATGCCCTGGTTCGTCAGCGCGCTTCCGGCTACCTGCTGGATGCCAAGGACCAGTTCCTGAAAATCCTGGAGAAGGAGCCTGCCTCCAAGATGTATATGCAGGGATTGGCCGGCGTATATCAGTATATGGATATGAAAGCCGAATACGAGGTGTTGATGAAGATTATCACCGATGGTGCCTCATATGCTTCTTTCCCTTCCCGGTTGATGGCTTATAATGAAGCTCTGAAGAAGACCGAAGCGGTGGCACAGCAGCAGGAATCTGCCCCGGTACCGGTGGATCCGGCCATGCTGGTTATCCGTGTGGATAGCTTTATGGATGGTAACAAAAATAAGGTAATTGATGCGGGCGAAAGCTTTGCCATACAGTTCACCATCGAGAACAAGGGCCAGGGAGATGCTTATAACCTTCGCCTCCGCCTTTCCGAACAGCAAGGCTTCGATGAGTTTTTTGACGGCCCGCGCGAGCTGGACGGCGGTAATATACCGGCAGGAACTTCCAAGGAATATACTTTCCGCTATTTAGTGAAGAAAGAGATGCCGACCTCTCTGGCCAAGATTAACATTTATGCGTTTGAGGCGAACGGCTTCGATGCCGATCCTGCCGAACTGATTGTCAACACGCAGGAATATGCCATGCCGCGCCTGCGGATAGCAGACCACCAGTTCTTTGCATCCGAAGGCTCATCCATCACATTGGGCAAGAACGGTAAGCTGACTTTGGCGGTGCAGAACTTCGGAACGAAGACTGCCCATAAAGTGAAGCTGAATTTTAAGCTGCCCAACAATATCTTTACTACCGATACCCCGGAAATGACCATTGACAGTATCGCTCCGGGGGATGTAGCGACGCTGGATTATGGCTTTCTTGTGAACAAGCGTTTTGACGGGGATTCTATCGCCGTAATGGTAAGTGTGAGTGAGGACAGCCGTTCTTCTTATCTGAGTGAAGCCTATAAGGTGAAGGTAGGTGAATATCTGACTGCTTCCAGTTCTATTAAGATTAATGGAAATGTGGCAACACGCAAGGTGGAGGCCAAAGATTTCCAGATTGGTTTCCATAGCGAGTTGCTGGAAGATGTTCCGGTGGGAGCTGTGAACCGTCACCGTTATGCCTTGATTATCGGTAATGAGGATTATAGCATGACCGGTGCCAATGCCGAAATCAATGTTCCCTATGCGGTAAATGACGCTATGCTGTTCCGTGAATATTGTGTCCGCACCTTTGGCGTACCCGACGGGCAGATAAAGATTGTTCCCAATGCCACTGCCGGTATGATGCATGAACAGCTCGATTGGCTGGTGAATATGGCAAGTACGGATCCGGAGGCAGAACTGATATTCTATTATTCGGGACATGGCAACAATGATGAGGCTACCAAAGAACCTTATTTGTTGCCGGTGGATATCACAGGCAAGAACATCCGTCTGGGTATCTCTCTGGCCGATTTGTACAAACGGCTGGCCACATATCCCATCAAGGGTGCATACGTATTCCTGGACGCATGTTTCAGCGGCGGTTATAAGAGTGCCGCTCCGTTGCTTGCGCAGAAGGGGGTACGTGTAGTTCCAAAGGTAGGTTTACCGCAGGGGCATACCTTGAGTTTTTCTTCCAGTAGCGGTGACCAGACATCCAGTGTCTATCATGCCAAGAAGCAAGGTTATTATACTTATTTCCTGATAAAGGCCATTAAGGATGCGAAGGGGGACCTTACCATGAAGCAATTGTTCGAAAAGACCAATGCCGAGGTTAAGAAGGCCACTGCCTTGATTGGCAAGATGCAGGAGCCGCAGTATATGGCTTCTCCCACGTGGACGGATTGGACCGACATTAAACTGAAAACTCCGCCGCTAGAATAAAGTTGTAAGTAAGGCCATATAAAAGAAGGGCAGATTGTGATATCGAATCCAATCTGCCCTTCGTGATTTATTGATGGTTTATTTATTCTTCTGCCTGGAACTTGCGGCTTACCTTCATCAAATTGATTGTGTAAGTCACTACATTCTGGGCTTCCTGTATCATGGTCAGGTAAACCATGCTGACTTTGATGCTGCCGCTTTGAGTCTGGATGCGTTGCAATTCTTCACGTTTTAAGTGGGCAAGCTGTCCGTTGAGGTCATTGGCTTTACGTATTTCCGTCTCAAGGTCATGGTAGTCGTTCGTTTCCAGTTTATGGCGGCATACCTGCAATAAATAGTTGATATCTTCCGTCACATCGGCAAATTCGCCTTTCTGGATGGCATCAAGCGGCTTGAAGTTATTGTCAATGTGCTCCAGGCAGGGTTCGCAAAGACGTCCTACGCTATATACCAGTTCGCTGGCGAAATCGTTGCCTTGGTAGTAATAGAGCCCCTTTTCCAATATGATGTTGTTGTCAAGGCGGCACATGGCAAGCGTGCCCGTACGCTTCATCTGCTTGATGAGCTGTTTCTCGAATTTGACGGATCCCATCGCACGGCGTAGGCCACGCAGGTTTTCATGCAGGAAGGAAGTGACGGTACGTTCGAAGTTCTCTTCCGTAAAGGCGAGTATTTTGGTAAGCTCTTCGCGGGTATGTTTGCGCAACAATTCAAGAACCTCGTGATTGTCGGTGCTCTGCATCAGTTGTTTCAGCGTTTCGTTGCCTTTTTCTTTCTCTTTGCGCTTTTTATACATGATCTGGCTGCGGATCAGCATGAATACGGCGAGGCCGATAAGGGCGATGATGGCAATGGTGCCGCCGAAGTGAATCAGCATTGCTACGAAAAAACAGATGGTGAAGGCCGCACCGGCTGTGATGAACCATCCGCCAATGACGCTCAATACACCGGTGATGCGGAATACGGCCGAGTCACGTCCCCAGGCACGGTCGGCAAGCGAGGTACCCATCGCTACCATGAATGTGACGTAGGTGGTAGAAAGAGGCAGTTTCAAGGAAGTACCCAATGCGATGAGCAAACCTGCCAATACCAGATTGACGGAAGCGCGTACCAGGTCAAAAGCCGCACCGTCTGCAATGATGGCTTCGTCTTTCTGGAAGCGGTGGTTTATCCAGCGCTTGGTGCTTTCGGGAGCCATTTTGGAAATTCCGTTGGCAAGTGTCATGCTGAAACGTACCAGTGTACGGGCGATGGGAGTACTGCCGAAATTCTCTTCACCTTCATCCTGGCGGGAGAGGTCAACGGAAGTCTTGATTACATTATGTGCTTTTTTGGAAGTGCAAAGTGCATAGACCATGATGGCTCCTGCACCGATAAGGAAGTACCAAGGGGTTTTGGCAGGGCCGAGGAGGGAGCTCATGAGGAAGCCGTCGGCTCCGGCTGCCGTACCGTTGGTCGTATAATCGATGAATGAAGAATAGCCGGCAAGAGGCACACCGATAAAGTTGACCAAGTCATTGCCTGCAAAAGCAAGGGCGAGCGAGAATGTACCCATCAGCACCACTACTTTGAATATGTTGACTTTGCATAAGTGCAGGATCTGCATCAGAATGGTGAAGAACACGAAACAACAGGTAATCAACATTCCCGTATTGTCTTGTATCCAGTGTTTGTTTTCGGGGGTCATGAACGAGCTGTCCTTCAATCCTTTTATCAGCATGAAGTAGATGATGGAAGTGGCGGCGATACCACCGAACAGGGCAATGCTGTACTTCATCTTTTTCTTGTAGTTGAAAGTAAAGACGATACGTGCCAGCCATTGTACCAACATACCGAAGAAGAACGCGATGGCTACGGAAAGGAAGATACCCATGATGACGGACAGGGCTTTGTCTGTGTTGATAAGGTCGCCGAACCCGAGCGTGTCGCTGTTGTAAACCTTGATAAGTGCCAGTGCGAATGTACCTCCCAGCAACTCGAACACCATAGAAACGGTGGTGGAGGTAGGCATGCCCATTGTGTTGAAGACATCCAACAGTACGACATCCGTCAGCATGACGGCAAGTAATATGCACATGATTTCGGCAAAATAGAAATGTTCTGGTTGGTAGATGCCATGTCGTGCAATATCCATCATACCGTTACTTAGCGCAGCGCCGATAAATACACCGATACCTGCTATGAACAGTATGGTCTTGAAAGAGGCTGCCTTTGCTCCGACAGCCGATTGAAGAAAGTTAACCGCATCGTTGCTGACTCCTACTACAAGATCGAAAATCGCAAGTACGAACAGAAAGACTACGATACCTAAATAGATTGTTTCCATAAATATGTATTTTGTTTCCGCTGCAAAGGAACGTAAATTGTGTTGCAGGGAAGTGTCATACATGTTACAGAAATGTTACGAAACGAATGATATCCGGTTATCTATTTCTGTTTCAGGTATTCGTAAAAGGTGTATTGCGACCGGGTCTTTTCTTTCTGCGGACGGCTTGACTTCCAGCGGTTCCGTAAGCGGTCATCCACAAAGCAGGCTTTTCTCTTGTCGGACAGTTGTATGGAGAGCATGTCTGTCAGCTCCTGTTTCAGGTCCGGGTCCAATATGGGAGTGACGGCTTCGATGCGGCGGTACAGGTTACGGCGCATCCAGTCCGGCGAACCGAGGAAAAGTCTGGGGTCACCTCCATTGCCGAAGTACCAGATGCGGGCATGCTCCAGGAAGGTATCTACGATACGGGTTATCCGGATGTTGCGGCTGTACGGTTGCCCGGGTATCAGACAGCAGATGCCGCGTACAATCAAGTCTATTTCCACTCCTGCCTGCGATGCCTCGTAGAGGCGCTCTATCATGGCCGGATCTTGTAAGGCATTCATCTTAAGGATGATTCTGCCCCGTTTTCCGCTTTGTGCCAGTTCCATCTCATGGTTGATCAGCCGGTTCAGTTCCGGTATCAGATTGAACCGCGCCACCAGCAGGCGGTGGAAAACAGGGTTTTCTTTTCCTTTCAGGGTGCGGAACAGGTTGTGCAGATCATTGACGATAACAGGATTGCAGGTGAAAAGTCCGCTGTCCGCATAGAGGGTGGCGGTCTTCTCGTTGAAGTTTCCGGTGCTGATGTAGGCATAACTGGTCAGCTTGTGCCCTTCTTTGTCGCAGCGTAGTATGAGGGCCACTTTGGCATGGACCTTCAGTCCGGGTATGCTGTAGATGATATTGATGCCGGCGGCTTTCATCATTTCGGCGGTGGCAAGGTTGTTCTCTTCGTCGAAGCGTGCCTTCAGTTCAACGAATACGGTCACTTTCTTCCCGTTCTGTGCGGCGGCTATCAGGGTATTGATGACCGTGGAGTTTTCCGCCACACGGTATTGGGTAACCATGATTTCGCGTACGGTAGGTTCGTGTACCGCTTCATATAAGAAATGTATGAAGTGGTCGAAAGAGTGGTAGGGATAGTGCAGCAGCAAATCCTTCTTCTCTACATACCGGAAGATGGATTCCCGTTCGTCCAGGCAGGTCAGCTTCATGGGTTGCGGCTTTTTGATGGGGCGTACGGTATGGTTGGGATTGGGCAAGTGCCGCAAGTCCTCCATATTGAGATGCTTGTCGCCCGGCACCAGTTCCCTCCGGTCTATATGATAGGCATCTACCAGGAAATCCAGGAAGTCCTGCGGCATGGCACGGTCATAGACAAAACGGCAGACATCTCCGATTTTGCGTTTCTTCACCTTGGTCTTTACCTGCTCTATGATTTCGGAAGTGTTGGCGGCATCGTCTATCAGGATATCCGCATCGCGTGAAATCTTGATGCAGTAGCTGCTCTCTACCTCGTAGCCGGGGAAGATGGTGTCTATATTGGCTTTGATGATGTCTTCGATAAACATCAGGTAGTAATTCTTCCCGACTTTGGGCAATTCGATGAAACGGGGCACTTTGCTGTAAGGCAGTTTCATGACAAAGTACTGTGTGCGGTCGGGTGAACCGGCAGGCACGCCTTTCAGATAAAGGCGCACGGCCAGGTAAAGCCGGTTGTCGCGCAGGAAAGAGATGACCTTGTCTTTGCTCACCGGCACGGGAGCCAGGTACGGGAAAATCTCTTCCCGGAAGAACTTGCGCAGGAACTCCCGGTGGAAAGGCTCCACATTGCGGCTTTGGTAAAAGATGATATGGTGTTTCCGCAAGGCGGGCAGTATCTTTTCTTCGTAGATGCGGATACGTTCCTCCAGCTGGCGGTTTACTTCCCTGTTGATCTCTCCAACCAGTTCGATGGCGGATTGTACGGACTCTTCATCGTTGTGTGCAGCCCCTGTTGCTATGGCTTTATGGTCGGCCACGCGTATCTTGTAGAACTCCTCCAAGTTGGAAGAATATATAGAAATAAAGTTGATGCGCTCATACAGCGGCAAGGAATCGTCTTCGGCTTCCAACAGTACACGGTAGTTGAAAGACAGCCAGCTGATATCGCGTTTGAAATATCTGTTTTCCATAATGCTAAGGTTAAGGGAGAGGTGTAAAAAGTGCCTAAAAGAAATCATAAAGCACACCCTCCTGTTTAAACTTTCCCAAATATAATTACCTTTGTCCTAATAAACAATAGAAAGATGACAAAAATTGGTTTATTATCAGATACGCACGGTTATTGGGACGAGAAGTATCTGCAATATTTCGAATCGTGTGATGAAATATGGCATGCCGGTGACATCGGTTCACTGGAAGTAGCGCAGAAGCTGGCTGCATTCCGTCCGTTCCGGGCGGTATATGGCAATATCGACGGGCAGGAGATTCGTCAACTCTATCCGCAGATTCTGCGCTTTACGGTAGATGGGGCGGAAGTGCTGATGAAGCACATCGGCGGTTATCCGGGCAAATACGATCCTTCCATACAAGGCAGCATCCTGGTGCGCCCGCCAAAATTGTTTGTCAGCGGGCATTCTCATATTCTGAAGGTGAAGTACGACAAGACGTTGGGCATGCTTCATATCAATCCGGGGGCGGCAGGCATTTCCGGTTTTCATAAAGTACGTACAATGGTCCGGTTTGTGATAGACAACGGTACTTTCAAAGACCTGGAGGTGATAGAATTGGCGGGGTGACGGAAACGGATCCGAGCGGTAGCTTAGAATTAAAAATAATTTAATTTATTTTGTACTGCATTCGGTTTACACTATCTTTGCAACTTGAATAGCAAGTTAGAGCCGTGGGGCATCGTCCTCCTTCTTATTTTATTCTCCATTTTGAAGTATCACCGAAAAAGAACTGAAATATGAAAGGAATTATTCTTGCAGGTGGCAGTGCCACTCGTCTCTATCCGTTGTCCAAGGCTATCTCCAAGCAGATAATGCCCGTCTACGACAAGCCGATGATATACTACCCGCTCTCTACACTGATGTTGGCGGGAATTCGCGAAGTGCTTATTATCTCTACTCCACGTGACTTACCCATGTTCCGCGAACTGCTGGGAACCGGCGAAGAACTCGGCATGTCCTTTTCCTATAAGATACAAGAGAATCCCAACGGATTGGCACAAGCCTTTGTGCTGGGTGCAGAGTTCTTGGACGGCGGACCGGGCTGCCTCATCCTGGGCGACAACATGTTCTACGGTCAAGGCTTCTCCGCCATGCTGAAGCGTGCCGCTTCCATAGACAAGGGTGCCTGCATCTTCGGTTATTACGTCAAGGACCCCCGTGCCTACGGTGTAGTGGAGTTTGATGCCAACGGCAAAGCCGTCTCGCTGGAAGAAAAGCCTGCCAACCCTAAAAGCAACTATGCCGTCCCCGGACTGTACTTCTACGACTCCACCGTGACAGAGAAAGCTGCCTCCTTGAAGCCCTCTGCCCGCGGCGAATACGAAATTACCGACCTCAACCGTCTCTATCTGGACGAGGGCACGCTGAAAGTGGAGCTTTTCGGTCGCGGTTTTGCCTGGCTCGACACCGGCAACTGCGACAGCCTGCTGGAAGCCAGCAATTTTGTCGCCACCATCCAGAACCGTCAAGGCTTCCGCGTGAGCTGTATCGAAGAGATTGCCTGGCGCAAGGGCTGGATAGATGTAGACCAGCTGTATCGCTTGGGTGAACAGCTTGGCAAGACCGAATATGGCAAATACCTGATGGAACTGGCTGAATCGAAGCGATGAACTCTTTGTTCCCCAAAAAGAGAAGGAGAATAGTTCTCCTATAAAGGCCCGCTGACTTTAATTTTTAATTTATAATTTTTAATTCTCATGAAGACTTATCTCGTAACCGGTGCCGCCGGTTTTATCGGCGCCAACTATATTAAATATATCCTGGCAAAACATAATGATATTAAAGTGGTGATACTGGATGCCTTGACCTACGCAGGCAATCTGGGCACCATTGCCAATGACATTGACGATGAACGTTGCTTTTTTGTAAAAGGTGACATCTGCGACCGCGTGCTTGCCGACGAACTGTTTGCCAAGTATAAATTCGATTACGTAGTGAATTTTGCTGCCGAGAGCCACGTAGACCGTAGCATAGAGAATCCCCAGCTTTTCCTGATGACCAACATCCTGGGTACACAAAACCTGCTCGACGCCGCCCGCCGTGCCTGGGTCACGGGCAAGGACGAGTCCGGTTATCCCACTTGGCGCAAAGGCGTTCGTTACCATCAAGTGTCTACCGACGAAGTTTACGGCTCACTTGGTGCCGAAGGCTACTTCACAGAGCAAACCCCGCTCTGCCCGCACAGCCCTTACAGCGCCAGCAAGACGAGTGCCGATATGGTAGTGATGGCCTATCACGACACCTATAAGATGCCCGTCACTATCACCCGCTGTTCCAACAACTACGGTCCTTATCACTTCCCCGAAAAGCTGATTCCGCTTATCATCAAGAATATTCTCGAAGGCAAGAACCTCCCCGTCTATGGCGACGGCAGTAACGTGCGTGACTGGCTCTACGTGGAAGACCACTGCAAAGCTATCGACCTGGTTGTCCGCGAGGGTGTGGAAGGCGAAGTCTACAACGTAGGCGGTCACAACGAAAAGACCAATCTTGAAATCGTGAAGCTGACTATTGCCACCGTCCGCCGCTTGATGGAGGAAGAACCCCGTTACCGTGCAGTGCTGAAGAAACAAGTAAAAGCCGCCGACGGCACGATTGACATCAGCTGGATAAACGAAGACCTTATCACCTTCGTCAAAGACCGCCTAGGTCACGACCAGCGTTATGCCATCGACCCCACAAAGATTACCAATGCCCTGGGCTGGTATCCGGAGACGAAGTTCGAGGTCGGCATCGTCAAGACCATTGAATGGTACCTGAACAACCAGCCGTGGGTGGAAGAAGTGACCAGCGGTGATTATCAGAAGTATTACGAACAGATGTATGGAGGTAGAGGTTAAGGTTTAGGGATTAGGGTCTAACCGCTAATCCTTAACCTCTAACCTCTCAATTCAGCGCCACCGCTAACAGTAATCCTAAGAACAGCATATTGCGCGACGTCTCGCCCAGTATGCTGTTCAGCTTTTTACCGCTACCTATCTGTATCATTTTGCGCCACGTCAGTGCGTGCATATAGAGATAGACGCAGGGAGCCCAGATAAATTCCAGCGGAGTCAGCTTGCCCGTGTAGACAAACCAGAAGCAGAGCAGCACGGCGGCGATGCCCAGTGCCAGATACATATTCTCACCGAACTTCTTGCCGTAGCGTACCACCAGCGTACACTTGCCGCTCACGGCATCCTGCTCGCGGTCGCGATAGTTGTTCACCATCAGCAAGGTGTCTATGGCGAGGCCACTGACGAGCGACAGCACCACCACATCCATATTCAGCGTATAGGCCTGCACGTAGTAGGTGCCGCATACGGGCACGAAGCCGAAGAACACCAGCACCAGTACGTCGCCCCAGCCCCGATAGGAGAGCAGCGTGGTATAGAGGAAAGCAAACAGTATGCACACCACGCCCAGCACCACCAGTTCCCAGCCTCCGTGGGGCAGCTGCCCCCAGACGGTGAACAGCACTGCCAGCCCTGCCAGGCACGACAGTGTCAGTGCGATGCCGATGCCGGTTTTCATGGCTGCCGGCGTAATCCAACCTTCGGCGCAGGCGCGCTGCGGCCCCAGCCGGTCTTCCCGACGGTCGGTCCCTTTCTGGAAGTCGAAGAGGTCGTTGATAAAGTTGGCGGCAATCTGCATGCCGCAGGCAAAGAGGGCGCACAGCAGGGCGGGTGCGGTCTTGAACTGTCCGTCGCTGAAGGCAAGGGCACTGCCCAGCAATACCGGGATGATGGCTCCCGTCAACGTCTTGGGGCGGGCGGCGAGAAACCATGCGTAGGGTGAATTCTGTTTAATCTCGTTCATCGTAGTTCCAATTTAGTTCGGCATCTGCCAGCAAAAATACTGAAAATCCCTATATTTGTACCCACTTATGATGAAGAAGTTAGTCTACATATCCATTCTTTCTCTGCTGCTCTTGTCTTCCTGCCGTTCCAAGCGGATGATTACCGTGTCGTTGCCGCAGCCAGTCATGCAGGCAGACAGCACGCAGCTTGGCGATACTATCGGGTTGCCTGCCCGCCTTTCGCCGATGTTCACCTTTGACCAGTCTGATTTGCGTAATGTCCGCCGCCAGCCGGCGAAGGGCGAGGTAAAGAAACAGCAGATAAAGAAAACGGCACCGGTACAAAAGGTAATTGTGCAGCGAGGTACAAGAATCACATCGAAAACCACCCACGTAGGCTCGGCCTATAAGGGCGTCAGCCGCATTAAGACGTACGACTTCACGCATCGCGACGTGCCTGCCGCCTTCGAGGGCTTCCGCATCGCCTTTGTCTCCGACCTGCACTACAAAAGCCTGCTGAAGGAGGAGGGATTGAAGGACCTGGTCCGCCTGCTCATAGACCAGAAGGCCGACGTGCTGCTGATTGGCGGTGACTTTCACGAAGGCTGCCAGTACGTGCCGCCCGTCATGGCTGCCCTGGCGCAAGTGAAGACGCCGTTGGGCACCTATGCCGTGCTTGGCAACAATGACTACGAGGCTTGCTATGACGACATCGTGCGCGAAATGAGGCATTATGGCATGCATCTGCTGGAGCATAAGGTGGACACCCTGCGGCGTGGCGGTGAGCGGATTCTTGTGGCGGGCGTGCGCAATCCTTTCGACTTGGGCAAGAACGGCACATCGCCCACACTCGGCCTTTCGCCCGACGATTTCGTAATCCTGCTGACGCATACGCCAGACTATGCCGAGGACGTCCCGGTGACAAACTCCGATCTCATCCTGGCCGGACACACGCATGGCGGGCAGGTGACGCTGTTCGGGCTTTATGCACCGATAGTCCCCTCGCACTACGGGCAGCGGTTCCTCTCCGGGCTGAAGTACAACTCAAAGAACATCCCGATGATTGTCACCAACGGCATCGGCACTTCGCAGAAGGCCATCCGCATGTTTGCCCCCGCAGAGGTGGTGATGATTGTGCTGCACCGGCTGACGGACTGATTTATTCTTCGGGCATCAGCACCACTCCCAGTTTCTTCTTGCCATCCATCTTTACCACCATCGGCTGGCGGAAATGTACATGCCGCAGGTACTTCGTCTCGTGTATGGCAGGCTGTGCATTCAGGAATTCCTGGTTGTATACGCCGTCATTCATAAAGGCGTTGATGGTAAAGTATCCCACTCCAAAGGAGGTCAGGTTCTGGAAGAAGTGGGTTCCCTGGCTGGGGTCTACCCGGTAGTTGGTCAGTCCGGCTTCCACTATCACGCGGGCAGCGCTGATGTGCGGCCACTTCACGGGGATGCCGAGCCAGGTGTCACTGCTACCCCAGCGTCCGGGACCTACAAGGACATAGTTGCGGCCTTCGTCCAGGAACTGCTGGTTCAGCTTCTCTATCTCCCAGGCAATCTCCTGGTTGTGGGAGGCACTATAGTCGTCTGTCTTCACATAGATAATGTCATGTATCTCGTTCATGATGCCATGTCCCAATGAGTTGTTGGAACGGAGCAGTACCTGGTCGTCCGGAATGGCGGTAAGGTCTTCATCCAGCATCTCCTTGGTGTCGACTATCGGGCGGATTTGCAGCAGGTAGAAGGTGCCGGTTTTGTCCTTCTCGCGGCTCATGGTGGCGGCAAACTCTATCTCTACGGGACGGCGCATCTCCTGCTCTCCGTATTTCAAAGCCAGTTGCAGGATGCGTGGCAGGGGGAATACGTCGTGTTGCAGGATGTTGGCAAAGGTGATGACTTTGCGTCCGCCGGGATAAAGCCCGTCGCGGATAATCTGGTCGTAAGGGTCGTAGGTGGAGGCTATGTAGTTCAGTGCTCCGTCCTTTTCCGCTTCTTTGACGTGCAGTTTCAGCAGGTTGAAGCCGTCGTCGATGGAGAAGTCGTGACCGGCATTGCGCAGGTCGAGGGCATAGAAGCGGGTCTGAGTCTCTTTGAGGGCAATCTCCATTTCGCTGGTTTGCAGCACCTGGTTGGGGTGATAGGGCGAGAAGCGGAGCGTCATGCCACCGTCCACGATGTATTTACCTAAACCGAGCGCCAGATTGACGATACCTTCTTCTGCCTTCTCGTCGCCGATGGGGTAGTAGTTGAGCGAACGTGCCACGCCGGACATGCTGGGGTAGTAGCGGTCACCATACTGGTTGCCCACTACCTCTTGCAGGATGACAGCCATCTTTTCCTGGTCGATAACGTTGCTCGTTGCCTGCATGTATGCCTTCGAGTCGCGGAAGTAGACCGAAGCATATACTCCCTTGATGGCATCGCTCAGCATGCGCAGCATCTCGTACTTGTCGTCCAGATAGGGAATCATGTAGGTGTTGTAGATGCCGGCGAAGGGTTGGTAGTGCGAGTCTTCCAACAACGAGGACGAACGGATGGCAAGCGGCGACTTCACCACGTCGAAGAAGGTGAAGAAGTCCTCCACCAGGCGGTCGGGCAGCTTTGCTTTGAGGAAGTAGCGCAGGATGACGTCATCGTCGGCATCGGACAAGGCTATCTGATACAGATTGTTGGTATCCATAAACTCGTCGAACACATCGGTACAGAGCACGATGGTCTTGGGGATGGCGACACGGGCATTCTCAAACTCTTCGAACTCGGGGTGATGCTTCACCAGGTTGTCGATGAAAGCCAGTCCGCGCCCCTTGCCTCCCAGCGAACCGTCGCCAATACGGGCAAAGTTGGAGTATCGGTCAAAGCGGTCGCGCCTGAAGACTGCCACTACTCCCTGGTTTTTCATCTTGCGGTATTTCACGATAGCCTCGAAGATAATTTTACGGTGGGCATCCACGTCTTGCAAGCTATTCCAGGTGATGGGCCGCAGGAACTCTGCCACGGGAAACATGGCACGTGAGTAGAGCCAGCGGCTGACGTGGTTGCGGCTGATGTGGTAAAGGAATGATTCTGCCGGAACAGCAAAAAGAATGTTCTGCAGCTCTTTGAGATTCTTTACGCGGGCAATCTCTTCCAGCGTGTCCGGGTTGCGGAAGATAAAGTCGCCGAAGCCGAAATTGTCTGATACAATACGGCGCAGGTCCACATCCATCTTTTTGGAATTCTTGTCGATGAAGGCGGCATCGTATTTGGCTGCATACGCTACGTTGTCCGATTCGCTGGACTGTATGATAAGGGGTACAAACGGGTCTTCCTTGCGGATGGCGGCACAGAGCTTGATACCGGCCAGTCCGTCCTTCTCGCCCCGTTCTACGCGGGGGAAGCGTACGTCGGTGATGACACCTAATATATTATTCTTATATTTTTGGTAGATGCCAAAGGCTTCTTCATAGGTACGTGCCAGTACAATTTTGGGACGTCCCCTCATGCGCAGTGTGCGCTGGTGGGCATTCAGTGCTTCAGTAGAGAATTCCTGGCTCTGCTTCAATACGAATTTATACAGATTGGGCAGGATGGAGGAGTAAAAGCGGATGCCGTCTTCCACCAGCAGGATGAGCTGCACACCCACTTCGTTGACGTCGTGCTCCAGGTTCATCTTGTCCTCTATCAGCTTGATGATGGAAACCAGCAAGTCGGTGTTTCCCAGCCAGCAGAACACATACTCAAAGGGACTGAGGTCTTCATTGGCAATACGCTTGGTGATGCCGTGGCTGAAAGGGGTAAGTATCACCATCGGAATCTGTTCATACAGGTTTTTGATGTATCGTGCCACGTCGAAGCTGTCGTTGTCTCCCGTGCCCGGCATGCAGATGATGAGGTCGAAAGAGATGGAGGACAGCTGTGTCAGCGCCTCCTCGCAAGTGGAAACCTGCGTGAAACGGGGAGGGTAGCGCAAGGAGAGCGAAGTGTATTCATTGAATATCTTTTCGTCGATGCGGCCGTCATCTTCCAGCATGAAAGCATCGTAAGGATTGGCTATCAGAAGGACGTTGAAAATGCGCCGTGTCATGAGGTTGGCAAACTGTGTGTCCTTGAAATAGAGCTGGTTTAATTTGAACTTACTGAGCATGGCTTCTCATGATTTGTTGGTTTCGGAAGGCAAAAGTAATAGAAATCGAACCTATTCGGATAGTTTTTCGACCGTTTTTTTTATATTTATGCGTAATATTGCATCCGAAAAACAATATATGACCTATGTCTGCTCCATATCCGTTTCCATATAAATCCGTTGCATGTACATTTCTGCTGTTATGGGTGTTCGTTTTTTTGTCCGCTGACTTGTTTGCCGGTTCATTCCGCACCTTGGGTATCAAGGAGGGATTGGGCAGTCGGCAAGTATTCCAGATAAACAAGGATTCAGCCGGATTTGTCTGGGTGTATACTCATGTCGGGATAGATCGTTATGACGGGAATGAAATCAAGCATTACAAGTTGGACGGAATGGTTGATTCCAGGGACAATATCCAGTCTTCCACTACCATGATGTGTGATAAGGAGGGTATTGTCTGGGTTGCATTGAAGAATGGAAAAATCTATGCATACAACAAACTGACGGACTCTTTCCAATTGCGTGTGGACTTGGCCGATTACCTGCCTTCTCCGGTATTGTATAATATGCTGTTTGATGACGAAAACCGTTTGTGGTTGTGTATGTCGAAGGGGCTTTATTCTTGGGAAGAAAGTGCAGGACTGTCTTTTGCCGGATTGAAGGGGCAATCTGTCCGTTGCATGGTCCAAATGGAAGATGAAGTGTTTTTTGCAGGCACCGACAAGGGTGTCTTCCGGCTGAAGAAGGCAGGAGCGGCAGGTTCTTCGTCTTTTGAGACGAGGCCGGTTGACCTGCATACAGAGATGCATGTGGAATCGCTCTATGTCTTCGGAGCGAAGCTGTTCATCGGTACCTTTTCAAACGGCGTATTTGTGCTTGACGGTCCCGAAGGGCAAATACATTCCTTGAATGACCGGATTCCTCATGTACCTATCCGTTCGTTTGCAAGGACAAAGGATAATTTGCTGCTGGTGGGAGCCGACGGTGCAGGTGTTTTTTGCATGGATGTCGCTACCGGAGAACTTTTGAACCATTATATGAATAACGGGGATGATGACAAAAGCTTGAGTGGTAATACGGTATCCGATATTTGTGTGGATGAATCCGGAGTTGTATGGATTGGCACTTCTACGAATGGCATCAGCTATCTGGATCCGGAGATGCCGGATGTCTATAGAATCAGGCACGAACGCAATAATGATAATTCCCTGAAGTCGGACCATGTAAATGTGATGTTTCAGGACTCGGAGGGAGATTATTGGTATGGTACAAACAACGGCGTCAGCCTCTATCAACCTCGGTCACGCAAATGGACCCACTATCTGGACGGTACGGAATATAGTGGCAAAGTGGTATTGGCGCTTGCCGAAGACTCCGGGGGAAACATCTGGGTAGGTGGCTATGGTATCGGTGTCTATTGTATTCATAAACAGACCGGACGGGTACAGAAGAAAGAGAAAAGAAATGCACATCCGGAGAAGGGAATGGCCACCGACTATGTTTATGCCATTTATGCGGAAGGGGATTATGTCTGGTTCGGTGGTATTGAAGGAGAGTTTACCCGTTACGATATACGGACGGATACTTATACATATTACCCGATTGATTGCATAGGTGACATAAAGCCGGGTAAGGGGGGCTCATTACTGATTGCCGGTTGCAGCGGGTTGGCCGTCTTTGATAAGAAGTCGGGAGACACGCAGTGGCATCAGACGTTTGGAGACATCTCTCTGCATTATCCTATCCGTTGCCTGATGCAGTCCTCATCCGGTGATATTTGGCTGGCGACAGACGGGGAAGGCCTTATACGTGTTGGTCCGGATGGGAAAGAGGTGCATGCATATACCGTAGATGACAATCTGGTTTCCAATTCCATCAATAGTCTGCTGGAGGATAACGAAGGGCGTATCTGGTTCAGTACGGAGAAGGAATTGTATTGCTTGGATTGTTCCCGGGATATTATCATCAGTGCCAATGATTTTTTGGATGTCAGCTGGGGATATTACAATCCGAATGCTGCCCTTAAGTTGAAGAATGGATGTCTTGCTTTCGGCACCGCAGAAGGGGTTCTTTCCTTTCTCCCGTCTTTGGACTTGGGGACTCATGCACCCGTTGAGCTGATTCTGACAGACTTTAAACTGCTTTATGAATCGGTCAAAGCGGGAATGAAAGGCTCTCTTTTGCAAACGAATATCAATGATACCCGGAAAATAGATTTGAAGTATAATCAAAACTCCTTCTCTATTTCCTTCTCTGCCATCAACTTTGCAGTCCCGCATCGTATCAGGTATGAGTATAGGCTCGAAAATCACAATGAAGAGTGGGAACACTCCAATTCAGTGCGGAACGTGAGCTATATGAATCTCTCGTCCGGTAAGTATGTATTCCGCTTGCGGGCATTTGATAAGTACACCGGGCAGCAGGTGGGAGAAAGAAGTCTGGACATTGTCATTCATAACCCTTACTGGGTTTCGTGGTGGGCGCTGCTCCTCTATTTCATCTTGTTGTCTGTCTTTGTCTGCATGTTTGTGCAGTATAGGAGGCATAAGGTGAACGAAGGGCGTATAAGGGACAAGATACGTTCCTTTATCAGTATAGCCCATGATATCCGTACACCGGTTACTTTAATAAAGGCTCCGCTGAGCGAGCTCGAAGCGCAGGAGGGACTTCCGGAGCAGGGTAAGAAAACCGTTGCGGTGGCAATGAAGAATGTG
>ERZ835051.2148-NODE-2148-length-18375-cov-5.753603_pt1 | contig 18375 bp, 10 predicted proteins | sample MGYA00519575_ERZ835051 | MGnify/ENA primary metagenome ERZ835051 (study PRJEB31850, sample SAMEA3708769) | human gut metagenome | biome: human gut; feature: human-associated habitat; material: faeces | place: China | collected 2014 ... | reverse complement strand
GCCTTCGTTCGCAAGTTTACAAACAATAGTTGCAAAAACAATCATGTATTTATCCATACCGAAAAAACTCTAAATAAAATAAATATGAAAAACCTATTAATCATCTTGTTTGCCTGTTTCATGGCAGGACAAGTTTATGGACAAGAAATTTCCGTACTGGAAGTTAACACGAAATTCGGCAAACCTTCGGATGAAGAACTCAAAATGACAACCTATGCACCGGATACCACAGCGACTGCTGTTGTACTTTGTAAAAAGACCGGTGCATTTTATGATTTTGTAGCCGATGATTTCCGGTTGAATTATAGCTATGAAACCAAAATTAAAATACTCAAACCGGAAGGAACCTCTTTTGCGGATATCTGCATACCCTACTATGAGAATGAAAACCGCTCTTCAATGAAAGAAACTGTCAGTCAGATAGACGCTTTTGCGTACAATATCGAAAACGGGAAAACAATACGTACCAAAATGAAACGCGAGTTTATCTATAAAGAACGGCTCAATGACAAATATATGCAAGTCAAGTTCTCCATTCCTAATGTAAAAGTAGGGACTGTTATCGAATATAAATATAAGGTATTATCCGATTTCTACTTCAATATAAATGATTGGAGTGCCCAACAATCCATTCCTACTCTCTATACGGAGTATGATATCACCGTTCCGGAATATTTTAAATTCAATCTGGATGTACGCGGCACGGAAAGACTGGAAACAACAGACGATTCGGAAGCGGTCAATCTCAGCATAGGCAACCAACTACTGCAATGCAACGGCCGTCATCTCAACTTCAAAGGCAGACAACTTCCTGCCTTACACGATGATGATTATATCTGGTGTGTAAATGACTATAGCACACAAGTCAATTTCGAATTGGGAGGCTTGGACTTTCCCGGTGCCCTCTACAAATCATTCACCCAATCTTGGGAAAACATAGATAAAATGCTGCTGGAAGACAGCGAGTTCGGCGGACAGTTGAAAATACGCAATCCTTATCGGGAAGAAATGGCTGCTTTGAACTTAGACCAACTGAAAAGAATCGAAGAAAAAATAAGTGCCATCTATACTTTCTTAAAAGGAAAAATCACCTGGAACGAAGAATACTCACTTTATGGAGGTAAAAGCAAAAAAGTGATCAAAGACGGCATGGGAAACAATGCGGAAATCAATTTCATACTAATGAGCATGCTCCGGGATGCCGACATTCCCTCTTTCCCTGTAGTCATGAGCCGCCGCAATATAGGAATACTCCCTTACTCCCATCCATCCGTACAAAAACTAAATACTTTTATAGTAGGCGTAGCAAACACCGACAGTACGCTTGTTTATCTGGACGGTTCCGTAAGAGACGGTTACATCAATATACTTCCTCCCGTGTTAATGGTAAACCGGGCACGCGTGATCATGCCCGGAAAAGGCGGATTATGGGTTGATTTAAGCAAGACCTGCAAAAGCCAGTTACGCTCTATCGTAAATGCTACCATCAGCCCGGATGGAAAAATATGCGGCAATCGCAATACCAGTTATACAGGCCAGTATGCCTCATCATTCAGAAGAAAATACCGGACCGCCAAAGACAGTACGGAATTTGTCAACGAACTTGCTACCCAAGAAGACATAAAAGTCAACGTATTCAATGCACAAGGAGTAGACCGGTTCTCACCGCAAGTGAAAGAAACGGTTATTTTTGAAAAGCAGGCAACTACCAATGACAATTTCATCTATCTCAACCCGCTTATATTCTTACATACGGAAAAGAATCCTTTCACACAGGCAGAGCGGAAACTACCTGTAGAGTATCCTTTCACCGACCAGGTCGTATTATCCGTTAACTTGACATTGCCGGAAGGATACACAGTAGACGAATTACCGAAACCGCTACTGGCAAGAACAGAAGACAAGCAGGGTATGTGCCGTTATGTTCTGGAACAGAAAGAGAATAAGCTGACCATCAACTACACATTCTCGTCCAGCAAATTATTATATCTCCCTGAAGAATATCCCGGACTGCAAAACTTCTGGAAAGTAATAGCCGAGAAGAACAATGAAACTGTAGTACTTAAGAAATTGTAATTCTATTATGATAAAAAACAGGTTATACAACAGTATTCTGACGCTTCTGCTATTCCCTTTCGTTGTACAGGCACAGGCAGACACCGATCGGAATGCTTACTCCATCGTACAGGATGCCACGACAGAAATTATTTGTGAATCAACTTCCAGTGCCTTGCGTAAAGAGAGTTACACCATCACGATTCTAAATGAAAAAGGACGGGATACAGCACACTTTTTTTGTGTATGCGACAAGTTCACCTCTCTCCGGAAATTCTCCGGAGAAATAACAGATGCCAATGGTAAAGTTATCCGTAAAATAAAAAAGTCGGACCTGCAAATGTCAGAATACTCTTCAGGACTAACCAGTGATGACTACACCTATTACTATGAATGCAATCTTCCCCGCTACCCCCTGACCATAAAATACGAATGGGAGGTGAAGTACAAAGACGGATTAATCTGCTATCCGACATTCAGACCTCAAAAAGCCTACAACCAGTCGGTAGTAAATGCTACATATCGTCTCTATACCCCTGCCGGCAATCCGGCCCGCTACCGGATGGTAAACATGAAAACCGAGGTAAAACAGGAGGTAACATCTAAAGGAGATATCCTGACCGAAGTATCCTCAGGACCGATGACAGCCATCGAATACGAGCCGTTCGGCTTATCTTTCGCCGAACGGCTTCCCCGTATCCATTTCTCACCCAAACTTTTCACTTTCGACGGAACACAGGGCGACATGAGTTCCTGGCAATCTTACGGTATCTGGCAGAATAGCCTGCTTACAGGACGCGACCAATTGGCAGAGCCCATAAAACTGAAATTACGGGAACTGACAGCCGGTTGTAATACTCCACGTGAAAAAGTGCAGGCAGTCTATAATTACTTGGCCGAAACCACTCGTTATGTAAGCATTCAATTAGGAATCGGCGGCCTGCAACCTATCGCCGCTTCCGATGTCTGCCGGGCAGGATTCGGTGACTGTAAAGGATTATCCAATTACACCCACGCCATGTTGAAGGAACTGGGTATCCCGTCTGTTTATACTGTAATCAGTACTGACAACGAACGGCTACTGCCTGATTTTTCCAGTGTCGATCAAATGAATCATGCCATCCTGCAGGTTCCGCTCCCGGAAGATACGCTTTGGTTGGAATGCACCAATCCGCAGCTACCATTCGGATATGTACATAGCGGTATCAAGTCGCTCAACGTGACGACGGATTTTAGCTATTCGCTGGAGAATCTCTATCATGCGCGCTGGGGAGTGAAATATGCGTATGAAGTTTACGATTTGGTTTCGCAAGGTGAGGAGATGCGGGTACGGCATGAGCCGGTGAATCAGGTATCGGTTTATTATGACAACCTGTTGCGTATTTCTCCGGAATTCTCTGTGCAGGTGGGGGTACATGGGGTGGCTTATTGCCCACAGCAGCATCGGTCGTATTATAGTATTCAGCCACGTCTGTCGGTGAAATATTTCCCCTCGGAGAGAAATCTGCTTTATCTGAACTTTTCGAAGATGGAGCAGTTTTATCATTTCCTTCGTTTCGACAGCTTTTCTTTGCCTACGGACTTCAGAATGCCCAGCATTGACGGTTTCAAGCCTCGCTCTTCCGAGCATTATGAGATGGGATGGAAGCATTTTATGAATTCAGGACAGTGTGAAGTTTCTGTGTACTATAAAACGAGGCGGAATGTGCTGGCCTTGCGTCCGGACACATGGGTTGAAGATGAGGGATGGCAGAAATACTTGATGGTAGGTAATGGAGACAGTTATGGGGTGAAAGGATATTTATATCAGCGCTGGAAGCGTTGGAGTCTGCAACTGTCGTATGCTTACTCCCGAAGCCGGGAGTGGTTTGGCGAGTTGCCGGAAAAAGGGAAGGTGCCCTCTTTGTACGATGTACCTCATCAGTTGGGGGGAGCCTTGTCATATCAGTTGACGACTCATTCTTCTTTCTCTGTAGGAGGTATGCTGCGTTCCGGAAAAGTCCGGTTCTTGAATGAAGATTATGAGCCTTTGTCGGTAGAAGAATTTCGTGAAAAGCGTGAGCCGCTGAATTATCGGGTGGATGTGGGCTATTCTTACCGGAAATCATTCGGCGATAAATTGCTCTTGCTTCGTTTGGGTGTATATAATGTAGTGGGAAATCCTTCCGAAGAAGATATTTTGAGTTTTTATTCCGTGCACTGGAGTGGCAACTGTTTGCCGTACGGAAGTCTCAGCTTTAAATTTTAAGGAAGAGTTGCCGTTGTATTCTTTGTTTTTTGTGCGCATATTCAAACGAGATTGATTATTTTTGCAGCATCTATTGATGAGACAATGAGTATAAAAGAGCTTCAAGAGGTATATGCCAAGCATCCTAATGTGGCAGGCTTGGCTTCTTTACGTAAAAATAAGGATATAAAGACTGTTTATTTGGAAGGTATGCACAGTTCGTGTGCTTCCTTGTATGCTTCGGTATCGGTCAAGACGATGCCGGGAATTCATGTGTTTATACTGAACGATTTGGAGGAAGCCGGGTATTTTTACCATGACCTGGTGCAGGTGAACGGAGAGACTGATGTCCTGTTTTTTCCGTCTTCTTACCGTCGTGCCATCAAATACGGACAGAAAGATGCAGCCAATGAAATTCTTCGCACGGAAGTGCTGAGCAGACTGGAGCAGAAGAAGCCGGTCACGGTAGTCACTTATCCGGAAGCTTTGGCAGAGAAAGTAGTTTCTCGGAAACGACTCTCGGATGCGATGCTGACCTTGAAAGTGGGACAGCAGGAAGATACGGTCAAATTGATGGAGACGCTTTCCAAGTATGGGTTTGAGCATGTGGACTATGTCTATGAGCCTGGACAGTTTGCTTTGCGCGGCAGCATTCTTGACGTGTATTCTTTTGCATCGGAATATCCTTACCGCATTGACTTTTTCGGAGATGAAATTGATAGTTTGCGTACGTTTGAAGTAGAAACTCAGTTGTCGAAAGAAAAGAAAGATTCTATCTGTATTGTACCTGAACTTTCAGGAACGGAAGGAGCGGATATCTGTTTTCTGGATTTCGTGGATAAAGGCGCTACACTTTGGGTAAAAGACTTGCTCTGGGTGCGCGAACGTATTCAGGCCGTACACGATGAGGCGGTTTCTCCTCAGGCACTGAAAGCGTATGAAGGCGAGCAGACGGAACTGATGAATTTGTCCAGGAAACTGATTGACGGAGCTGAATTCACGGTGCGTGCCCTTGAATTCTTCCGGGTAGATTTCGGGCATAAGGCCCTAGGAACTCCGCAGGCACGCTTGTCGTTCGAGACCTCCGTACAACCAATTTTCCACAAGAATTTTGATTTGGTTGCAAGTTCTTTCACCGATTTCCTGCAACGGAAATATCGTCTGTATATCTGCTCGGACAGCATGAAGCAGACGGAACGTCTGAAAGATATATTTAAGGAGAGAGGCGATGACATTACCTTTGAACCGGTAGACCGTACGTTGCATGAAGGGTTTGTGGACCATGCGTTGCGGGTTTGTGTGTTTACGGACCATCAGATTTTTGACCGATTCCATAAATACAACCTTCGCAGTGACAAGGCACGTAGTGGAAAAGTGGCATTGTCGCTCAAGGAACTGAACATGTTTGAACCGGGCGATTATGTGGTACATATTGACCACGGTATCGGGCGCTTTGCAGGCTTGGTGCGTATTCCGAACGGAAATACTACGCAGGAGGTCATCAAACTGGTGTATCAGAATGAGGATGTGGTGTTTGTATCCATTCATTCATTACATAAAATTTCCAAGTACAAAGGAAAAGAAGGAGAACAGCCCCGTATCAGTAAGCTGGGCACAGGAGCATGGGAAAAAATCAAGGAACGGACGAAGACGAAAATTAAGGATATTGCCCGTGATTTGATTAAACTTTATTCTCAGCGTAAACAGGAGAAAGGGTTTAAATATAGCCCGGACAGCTTTTTGCAGCACGAACTGGAGGCCAGTTTCTTGTATGAAGATACTCCGGACCAGTTGAAGGCTACTCAGGAAGTAAAGGCGGATATGGAGAGTGATAAGCCGATGGACCGTCTCGTTTGTGGTGACGTGGGTTTTGGTAAGACGGAGGTCGCTATCCGTGCTGCATTTAAGGCAGTGACCGACAACAAGCAGGTAGCGGTGCTGGTGCCGACTACGGTACTGGCTTACCAGCACTTCCAGACTTTCAAGAAACGTCTGGAGGATATGCCTTGTAAGGTGGAATACTTGAGCAGGGCACGTACGGCAAAGGATACAAGCCGTATTCTGAAAGAGTTGGCCGACGGAAAAATCAATATCCTTATCGGTACGCATAAGATTATTGGTAAAAGTGTCAAATTCAAGGATTTGGGTCTGCTTATCATTGACGAGGAGCAGAAGTTCGGTGTAAGCGTGAAAGAAAAGCTTCGTCAGCTGAAGGTCAATGTAGATACGCTGACATTGACGGCTACTCCTATTCCGCGTACCCTTCAGTTCTCTTTGATGGGGGCCAGAGACTTGTCGGTCATCCAGACACCTCCTCCAAACCGTTACCCTATTCAGACGGAAGTACATACATTCAATGAAGAAATTATATCCGAAGCCATCAATTTTGAAATGAGCCGCAACGGACAGGTTTTCTTTGTGAACAACCGTATTCAGAATCTGGTGGAACTGAAGGCGATGATTCTGCGGAATATACCTGATTGCCGGGTATGTATCGGGCACGGACAGATGCAACCGGAAGAGTTGGAAAAGATTATCTTCGACTTTGTCAATTATGATTATGATGTATTGTTGGCCACGACGATTATTGAGAGTGGAATTGACATCCCTAATGCCAACACCATCATTATCAATCAGGCGCAGAATTTTGGATTGAGCGACTTGCACCAGATGCGCGGACGAGTGGGACGAGGTAATAAGAAAGCATTCTGTTATTTGCTGGCACCACCTTTGTCATCGCTTACACCGGAAGCCAGACGCCGTTTGCAGGCCATTGAGAATTTCAGCGATTTGGGCAGTGGCATTCACATTGCCATGCAGGATTTGGACATCCGTGGAGCTGGGAATATGTTGGGTGCAGAACAGAGTGGTTTTATTGCAGACTTGGGATATGAAACTTATCAGAAGATTCTGAATGAAGCGGTTACTGAACTGAAGAATGAGGAATTTGCTGATTTGTATGCTGAGGAAATCAAAGCGGGTGAAGAAAAAATCAGCGGAGAGGAGTTTGTGGATGAATGTACGGTGGAAAGTGACCTGGAGTTGCTCTTCCCGAATGAGTACATTCCGAGCAGCAGTGAGCGAATGTTGCTGTATCGTGAACTGGACAAGCTTGAACTGGATAAGGATGTGGAAACCTTTAAGGCCAAGCTGGTTGACCGTTTCGGAAAAATACCGCCAGAAGGTGAAGAGTTGCTGCGTATTGTTCCGTTAAGACGTCTGGCCAAGCGTTTGGGCGTAGAAAAAGTGGTATTGAAGGCAGAACGGATGACGCTCTACTTTGTCAGCAACCTGGACAGTCCGTATTATCAGAGTGTGGCTTTTGGCAAGTTTATTGAATATATGGCCAAGAATCCTCGTTATTGCAATTTGAGAGAGCAGAACGGGCGTCGCAGCATGGTAGTATCGAAAGTGACAGATGTGAAGAGTGCAGTAAGCATCTTACAGGAAATTGTCAGCATCGAAGCAAAGTAGCCGGTTTCTCAAAGCAGTGACAAGGGGATTTCATTTCCGTTTCATGGGAAGTGTTTTCATGATTTTCCAAGCTACATAAGAGGGGATTAAGTGGAGTAATGGTGTAACTTCACGCTCACAATTTGGAAAATATATGAAGAAAAGAGGATGGATTGTGCTGTTCCTGGCTTTTCCTTTGTGGATGCAGGGACAAAGTGCACGTGAGGAGATTGGAAAGAACCCGGCATTGGCTGCAGGAAAATATTATGCTTATCAGGCTCCGGAGGAGAAGTTGACTCCGGCTCCTGCAGGGTATGAACCTTTTTATATATCTATGTTTGCCCGGCATGGTTCCCGGTATCTTACAAAAGAGAAGAAATATGCCGCGCCGTTATCACTTCTTCTTGAAGCAGACGAGGAGGGAGTGTTGACTCCTGATGGAAAGCTTGTGCTGAAGGTGATAGCTTCTTTGGCCCAGGAGGCAGAAGGACGTTATGGAGAATTGACTCCGAAAGGAGCGCAGCAGCACCGGGAGCTGATAGACCGGATGTTCCACCGTTACCCGGAGGTGTTCAGTGACGGTACGCATGTGGATGCACGCTCTACATACAAGACCCGTGCTTTTCTTTCCATGGCTGCCGGATGCGTGGAATTGAAAGGCTTGAATCCTAAACTGAATGTTACGACACAGACCAGTGAGGCGGATGCTTATTATATAAAGTATAAGAATCCCTTGTATGAAGCACAGCATTTGGAGAATGTGGATTCCGTGTATCGTGCTGCCGACAGTGTGTATGTACATCCGGAACGATTGATGAAACAGATGTTCCGTGACTCTGTTTACGTGGAAAAACATGTGGATGCCGTGAAACTGATGATGGATTTGTTCGAACTTCATGGCATCAGTCAAAGTAGTTACAACCAACCGGATCTTTCTTTTTTATTTACTCCCGAAGAACAGTATGATTTGTGGCAGCGGAATAATTTTGAATGGTATTACGAAAAAGGGCCTTCTCCATTGAGCGATACGTGCATGTATAAGCTGGAACGAAATCTGCTGAATAATTTTATAGAAACAGCTGATACGGTAATTGCTTCCCGGAAAAATGCGGTGACATTACGTTACGGGCATGACACGAACCTGGCTCCATTGGCCACGCTGATGGGAATGAACGCACTGCAAAAGGAGACTGTCGATTGGAATAAGATAGCAGATACATATCGCACTTATCGCCTGATTCCGATGTGTGGCAATGTCCAGCTTATTTTCTATCGAAAACAAGGCAATCAGGATATTTTGGTGAAATTACTGCTGAATGAGCGTGAAGTCACACTTCCTTTGCGGACGGATGTCTCACCTTATTATCATTGGAATGATGTAAGGGAATACTGGAAGCGGGTTGTAAAAGGAATTTCCCTTCCGGAAAGTAAGGATAAATAATCGTATCTGTAATATGTTTGTAAAAAGAGGTATTTGCGGGCTGGTCCTGAAAGTACCTCTTTTTTATTGTAATGGATATTGGGTGTAAATGTAACACAATAGAAATCTCTATGCAATACCTATGAAAATCATACGGGATACTTTTGCAGCAAATAAGGAAAGCAAATGAAATCTAAGATTGTATTGGTATTGTTATCACTGATGTCGGCTGGAGTTCAAGCTGGTGTGATAAAAGGTAAAATTAAGGATGCACAAACTGGAGAGGAGATTATAGGTGCATCGGTGATTGTAAAGGAAGACCCAGGAAAAGGAACGGTGACCGGATTGGACGGAAGTTTTAATCTGTCGGTGAACAGAGACAAATATACGCTGGTCTGTTCTTATGTGGGCTATAAAAAATATGAAGTCAGCGTAGCAGCAGATAAGAAAGAAATTGTGATTCCTTTGAAAAGTGACGACGTCGCTTTGGATGAAGTGGTGGTGGTAGCTTCTAATCCGGGAAGAACTGAAGCAGGTGCAAGAGGCATCGAACGTCAGGCTATGAACGTGGTGAATGTGATGAGTGCGAAGGCGATAGAACTTTCTCCAGATATTACGGTAGCCAACGTGATTCAGCGAATGTCTGGTGTAACAATTGAACGTAACAGTAGCGGTGAAGGACAGTATGCCATTCTTCGTGGTATGGATAAGCGTTACAACTATACATTGGTGAACGGAGTGAAAATTCCGAGTCCGGACAACAAAAACCGTTTTGTACCGTTGGATATTTTCCCGTCAGAAATGTTGGACCGTTTGGAAGTGACCAAATCTTTGACCGCCAATATGGAAGGTGACGGAATCGGAGGAGCAGTCAATTTGATTATGAAGGATGCGCCTTCTGAACGTCAGTTTACGGTGAATCTGTCAACCGGTTACAATGCAATGTATTTTGACCGTGATTTTCAGTCGTTCAATCACGGAGCGATTGTGAAGAAATCTCCTTATGAGCAGATGGGAATGCCGGAAGACAGCCGAGTAACAATGGATAACTTTACGACAGATAATCTGCGGATGAAATGGAACAAACCGTTGCCCGATTTGACTGCCGGATTATCTTACGGTGACCGCTTCTTTAACAATAAATTGGGTGTGATGCTGGCAGGTAGTTATCTGAATACGTATCGAGGAAAAGAAAGTCAGTTGTATTATCAGCCGGGAACAACCCACAATGGTATCGAATACCGAAATTATTCTTCTCAACAGACTCGTATCGGGGCTCATGCCAAACTGGATTATCATATCAATGCCAATCATAAACTGACCTGGTATAATGGATATATGGATATGAGAGAAGCAGAAGTACGTGACGGACATGACGACAAAGAAGGAGCCGTACGTATGAAGTGGAATCATCAGTATATTATCAATTCTACACTGAAAGGTGAACATGCCTTTCTGGAAGGTGGTGCACTTCGTTTGAATTGGTCGGCTGTACTTTCAAAGGCATACAGTGAAACACCGGATAATGCGGAAATCTTCTTATTGGGTAACCATGTACAGACTTCTGGAGCAGCCATCCGTCGTTGGGAGCATAACTCCGATAAAGACAAGGCCGGATACCTTGATTTGATGTATAAGTTGAAACTGGATGGAGGTTCTGTATTCGACTTCTCGGTAGGAGGTATGTACCGCGATAAGAAACGTGACAGCTTCTTCAATGAATATACCTTTAACTCTGCTACGGGAGTGAAAGATCCCCAGTATCAGGGAGAGGACTGGAATAACTACGATGAAATCTTGTTTACTCCGCTTAAGTACGGTAACATCAGTGATCCGTTAAACTATGATGCCACTGAAAAGATTGGTGCAGGATATGGAATGGTGAAATACACATACCGGAAATGGGAATTTATTGCAGGCGTTCGTGTGGAACATACCAATCAAGGCTATACATTGAAGTTCCCTACAGAGAATACAGATCCTGAAGGAAACCAGAAATATACGGATGTATTGCCGAGTTTCCATGCAAAATACGGAGTACATAAAAACGCGAACCTGCGTTTCTCGTATGCTCGTTCCATCAACCGTCCCAGCTTCTTTGAAATTGTTCCTTACAGCATTATCAATGAAGATTATAAGGAAAAAGGAAATCCGGATTTGAAACATACGGTAGCCGATAACCTTGATTTGCGTTATGAATTCTTCCCGAAATCATCTGAGCAGTTCATGGTAGGTATGTTCTACAAGAGACTGAAGAATCCGATTGAATACGGATTGCTGAACGAAGGACAGGATACCTATTATAAACCGATGAATTTTGGTAATGCTACCAACTTAGGAGTAGAAGTGGATGTAATGAAATATTTTAACTGGTTTGGAATAAAAGCTAATTATACCTACACGCATTCTTCCATTACGACCGAAAAGCGAATCATGGATGGAAATGATGTGAAGACCTGCACTCAGACCCGTCCGTTGTTTGGTCAGGCTGCCCATGTAGCAAATCTGTCACTGCTGTTCAAAAGTACCAAATATGGCTGGGAAGGACAGATTGCCGGAAGTTATACCGGAAAGCGTTTGAGTGATATTTCTAACTGGTATGATGACGATATTTGGGAAGATGGCTATATGCAGTTGGATGCTTCTGTAGAGAAAAGCTTTAAGAATGGTATCAGTCTTTTTGCTAAGGCATCTAACTTGCTGGATACTCCTTTGCTTCGCTTTATTCAGAATGGCCCTCGTACGAAGAATGTCAACTCTGAACGTAACAATGGCAATGTGATAGAGCGAAAGGAATGGCACGGACAGTCATTTATGCTGGGAATCAGATACAAACTATAATAAAGAGATAAAGAATTATATTGACTAACATTTCTAAATTATTACAAAATGAAACTGAAAAATTATTTGTTGGCCGGCACGGCTCTGGTAGCATTGTCTTTTATGGCAGCTTGTACAGAAGAAGACCCGATTGCAAACGGGGATGGAACTGAGACTCCCGGAAACAATGACGATGGAAATAACGATGAAAATGCCGATGGTGGAAATGGAGAGACAACTGACAACATCATTGTCTGGCCTGCAGATACGATAGTAAATCTGACCAACCATTACACAGTGCCCGAAGGTAAAAGCCTTGTAATCAAGGAAGGTGTGAAAATCATTGTAAGTACAGCAGGAGTAGGAGCCAATCATGTTCCGGTAGAATTTACCGTAAATGGAAACTTGTATTGTGAAGGTACTGCCGAAAAGCCTATCTTGTTCTCTGTTCCAGAAGATGAACGTACAAAAGAAAATATTTTTGCAGGTCTCTGGGGAGGTATTGTGGCTTCATCCACTTGTGAAGAAATGCTGATTGACCATACAATCATTGAATACACAGGAGGTCAGGTTGTGGAAGGTTCTCCTGCTGCTGCATCTGAAGTGTATACTGCTGGAGACGATGCCTATCCGCAGATTACCACCAATAACATCAATGGACATTATGTCATTACCAACTCTGTATTGCGCAACGGTTGGTCAGATGGTATTTATTTGATGGGTGGAAATGCCATCATCGCTAACAATGTGTTTGCTGCAAACGGATATGATGGCGCAGAAGCTGTGAACGTAAAAGCAGGATGTGTGGTCGATGTAGCTGGAAACGTCATGTTCAGCCCGAACACTAACGGTTTGAAACTCTCCAGCTCAGGTCAGAGTGATACACGTGCTTTGGCAAAAATCCAGGCATACAACAATACCATTATCAATGCAGGATGGCGTCGTGACGGTGAAAAAGGCGGTGGCGTGTATGTAGAAAAGAATGCCTTGGCCAATGTGTTCAATAACCTGATGGTGAACTGTAAGTTCAGAGCGATGACTCCTAGCTTCGACATTCCAAATGATCCGGAAGAAGGATACAATGATAAGTCAGTTATTGACTATAACTACTATGCTTCAGGTACACAGAAAAGTGACGTAGTGTTTGCAGATGAGTCTGGTGTGGCTTACTCTTGGGAAGGATATGCTTATGCGCATGAAGATTATAATGAAGGAGTGGTAGATGCACACAGTGTAATTACAAAGACACAGGAGGCATGTGCTACTAATGATCCGAAATTCGTAAACTATCCGATTAATGAAGTAGGTTTGACCGATTATGTATATCAGGACGCGTGGGATTTCCATGTACAGGCTGGCTCACCGGTACTGACTGGTGCTTACAATGGTAATGATGCTACTATGCAACCTTATTTCGGTACATCAGGTTTGACAGTAAACGGAAAAACTTATACCTCTCCGAAAGTGGAAGCTCGCTTCGGAGCATACGGTACAAAATAATAAAATCCTTTTCTAGGTTTTGTTAAGGCAGTTGTGAAACTGCATTTTTCCTTAGACGAATAAGTCCGGACATTCTTGTTTCGGACTTATTTTTTGAAAACTTTCAGCAGAGGAGTTTTCCTGATTTTATTCAGAATTGGGATTTACCTTTGCAACAACAAACAAATAATTGATAAAACTAAAATGATTATGATTTCATTAAAAAGAATTTTCTGTACATGTTGTCTGCTTTTATCGGTATGGGCAGTTTTTGCACAAGGTCCTTCAGAATGGAAGGCATTAGAGAAACCCTTGAATTTTTATCTGGCAAATGATTTGGGCCGTAATGGATATTACGACCAGAAACCTATCGCCGAATTGATGGGTCAGATGGCAGAGAATGTAGATATTGAAGCAGTGGTAGCAGCCGGCGATGTGCATCACTTTGAAGGCGTACGCAGTGTAAACGATCCGTTGTGGATGACCAACTACGAACTGGTGTACAGCCATCCGGAACTGATGATTCCATGGTATCCTATATTGGGTAATCATGAATATCGTGGTAATACGCAGGCTGTATTGGATTATAGTCAGGTGAGTGCCCGTTGGGAGATGCCGGCACGTTATTACACAAAGGTGCTGGAGAACGATGATATTACGGTGCGCCTGGTAATGATTGACACAGCCCCTCTGTTGGATAAATACCGTAAGGATACGGAAAAGTATCCGGATGCATGCAAGCAAGATATGGACAAGCAGTTGGCATGGTTGGATTCTGTACTGACATCTGCCAAAGAAGACTGGGTGCTGGTTGTGGGTCACCATCCTATTTATGCGGATACAGACAAGAATGATTCGGAACGCCTGGATATGGAAAAACGGGTAGACAGTATTTTGCGCAAGCATAACAATGTAAATATGTATTTGTGCGGACATATCCATAACTTCCAGCATATACGCAAAGCAGGAAGCAAGATAGATTATGTAGTGAACACTTCCGCATCTTTGAGCCGCAAGGTGAAAGCTGTAGAAGGCACTGTGTTCTGTAGCGGAGAAACAGGTTTCTCTTTGATTTCTGCCGATAAGAAAGAATTGTGCCTGTATATGATTAATAAGGAAGGCAAAGTGTTGCATACAGTAAGACAGACCCGTTAATGTGGCTTTCTGCCTGTTTCCATTATTTTGCAAACTCGACTTTGCGTTATTGTTTTAAAATAGATAATCCTCTCCTCATTTTTAGGTATTTTTGAGGGAAAGAGTAGCAATTTGGCAAAAAAAGAGACATTCGTTGGAACGGTGTCTCTTTTTTTGCTATTTTTGCACAGTTTTTGGGGCATTTGTGCCGAATCGACTATGAGGGGCATGCAGATGCTCAGTTTATTGGACTATATGAGAATAGTCCGGCATCAAAAGAAATCATTATTAAAACATAAAGCATGATACACAAAGTATTAATCGCTAACCGTGGTGAAATTGCTGTGCGCGTGATGCGTTCTTGCCGTGAAATGGGTATCCGTACCGTAGCAGTTTTTTCCGAAGCCGACAGAACGGCTCGCCACGTACTTTATGCAGATGAGGCTTGCCTGATAGGTCCGGCAGCATCTCGCGAAAGTTATCTGAACATAGATAAAATTATCATGGCTGCAAAACGTCATGGAGTAGATGCTATTCATCCGGGATATGGCTTCTTGTCTGAAAATTCAGAATTTGCACGCCGTTGCCGTCAGGAAGGTATCATTTTTATTGGTCCGGATCCTGAAACGATGGATGCGATGGGTGACAAGATTTCTGCCCGTAAACACATGATTGCAGCTGGAGTGCCGGTCGTTCCGGGTACAGAACAGCCGTTGCAGAGTGTAGAAGAGGCTAAGGAAATCTGTAACAAAATCGGTTATCCGGTCATGCTGAAAGCTTCTATGGGAGGCGGTGGTAAAGGTATGCGTCTGATTCATAGCGAGGATGAAGTGGAAGAAGCATACAATACAGCCCGTTCTGAATCTATGTCTTCTTTTGGTGACGATACCGTTTATCTGGAGAAATTTGTGGAAGAACCACATCATATCGAATTCCAGATTTTAGGAGATAATTTCGGAAATGCCGTACACTTGTTTGAACGCGAATGTTCTATCCAGCGTCGTAACCAGAAAATCGTAGAAGAAACTCCTTCTCCTTTCGTAACTCCTGAATTGCGTCAGAAAATGGGTGAGGCAGCTGTGGCTGCGGCTAAGGCTGTACACTATAAAGGAGCCGGTACGATTGAATTCCTGGTCGACAAGCACCGCAATTTCTACTTCCTGGAAATGAATACCCGTTTGCAGGTAGAACATCCGGTGACGGAGGAATGTACCGGCGTCGATCTGGTGCGTGACATGATCACGGTGGCTGCGGGCAATCCGTTGCCGTATAAGCAGGAAGATATAAAATTCAGCGGAGCTGCCATCGAATGCCGTATCTATGCCGAAGATCCGGAGAATAACTTTATGCCATCTCCCGGAGTGATAGCCGTTCGTGAGGCTCCCGAAGGCCGTAATCTCCGTCTGGACAGTGCCGCCTATGCCGGATTCGAAGTTTCCCTGCACTATGACCCGATGATTGCCAAGCTCTGCTGCTGGGGGCGTACCCGCGAATCCGCCATCTCCAACATGGCACGTGCCTTGCGTGAGTATAAGATTCTGGGCATCAAGACGACGATTCCTTTCCATCAGCGTGTGTTGAAGAATGCCGCTTTCCTCGAAGGAAAATATGATACGACTTTCATCGACACCCGTTTTGACAAGGAAGACTTGAAGCGTCGGCAGAATACCGACCCGACTGTTGCCGTGATCGCTGCCGCCGTCAGGCATTACGAGAGGGAAAAAGAAGCTGCATCCCGTGCCACCACGCTCCCTGTAGTGGGCGAATCTCTCTGGAAGTATTATGGCAAGTTGCAGATGACTGCCAATAATTATTGAATAAGTTGAGAGTTGAAAATTGAGTTGGTTATTTATTAAAATTAGAAAGATATGGGTACATCGTTAGCGACTTATTATGCCAAGCTTCTGGATATGCCGGACAGTGAATATAAGGTAGAGATTCTGGAAGACGGACCGATCAAGAAGATAGCGGTCAACGGTAAAATATATGAGGTCGATTACAATATGGGAGGCGACTCCATTCATTCGATCATCATCGATCATCACTCGCATGGAGTGCAGATTTCCCCTTCTTCCAATAATTCTTATACCATCATGAATAAGGGTGAGCTTTATCAGATAGAGCTACAGGGAGAGATGGAAAAGATACACAATGCCCGTGCTGGTACGGAAGCCGTAGGGCGTCAGGTAGTACAGGCGCCGATGCCGGGGGTGATCCTGAAAATATACGTGAAGAAGGGAGACGAAGTCAAGCGTGGAGACCCGCTTTGCGTATTGGTGGCCATGAAAATGGAAAACGAGATTCGTTCTGTTACCGACGGAGTAGTGAAAGAAGTCTTTGTCGAAGACGGTATGAAGGTCGGTTTGAACGACCGGATTATGGTGATTGAATGATTCTTGAAAAAATAAAGGTGTTTTACGTACTTATCTCAAAAGTTTTCTTTACTTTTGGCAGATAAGTACGTATTTATATCCGGATGTCTTATGAACAACGAACAAACAAAAGAAGCACTGAAAGAGGAATTGGAGTTGCTTAGAAAAGAAAATGAGCAACTGAAGCGACAACTTCGATCTCTGGAACAGAATAAACAACCTGAAGAAAGCTCCACCAGCTTTCAGGAAAGGTATGCCGTTAAAATCTTAAATTCCTTACCGGACATGCTGACGGTGTTCAACCACAACGAAGTGGGGATTGAAGTCGTATCCAATGAAGAAACCAATCATGTCGGGATATCCAATAAAGATTTTGAAGGAATGCACATGCGCCAGATGGTGCCTCCCGAAGCCTATCAGAACATCCACGCCAATATGCAGAAAGTGATCGCCACGCGGACTGTCTCGGCGGCGCATCACGACATGGATTTCAATGGCTCCCACCATTACTACGAGAACCGGATTTTTCCGTTGGATGAAGAATACGTTCTGATCATGTGTCGTGACATCACGGAGAGAGTGGCCACCCAGCAACAGCTGGAGATATTCAAAAGCGTACTCGACAAAGTCAGTGACAGCATTCTTGCCGTTTCCAGTGACGGAACGCTGGTATATGCCAACAAGCAATTTATGGAAGAGTACGGTGTCACCCAGCAGATGGGTACCCAGAAAATATACGACCTGCCCGTCTCTATGCGCACACCGGAGTTATGGGAAGCCAAACTGAAAGATATACGCGATAATGGCGGCAGCTTTTCATACCGTGCAGCGTATGTGCGCAAAGGTGAGGAGAAAAACAGAGTACACCAAGTCTCTACCTACCTTACACAGGAAGATGATACGGAGCTTATCTGGTTTTTTACGCAGGACATTACCGATGTGATCAAGAAGCGGGATGAACTTCGTGAATTGAATCTTCTGCTGGACGGCATTCTGAATAATGTCCCCGTCTATCTGTATGTGAAAGATCCCGAAGACGATTTCAGATATCTGTATTGGAACAAGGCATTTGCCGAACACTCCAAGATTCCCGCCTCCCGGGCAATCGGCCGCACGGACTTTGAGATCTTTCCGGAGCGTGCGGATGCCGAAAGGTTCCGCAGGGATGATCTGGAATTGATCCGGACGCATGAACGGATCGATATGCAGGAGACCTACGTGGCGGCCACCGGTGAGACCCGTATTGTGCAGACACTGAAAGCGCTTGTCCCGATGGAAGGGCGCGAACCGCTTCTGATCGGCATCTCCTGGGATATCACTAACTTTCAGAATATCGAGCAGGAACTGATTAAGGCACGCATCAAGGCAGAGCAATCCGACAGATTAAAAACCGCCTTCCTTGCCAATATGAGCCA
>ERZ835051.2141-NODE-2141-length-18444-cov-3.610202_pt1 | contig 18444 bp, 17 predicted proteins | sample MGYA00519575_ERZ835051 | MGnify/ENA primary metagenome ERZ835051 (study PRJEB31850, sample SAMEA3708769) | human gut metagenome | biome: human gut; feature: human-associated habitat; material: faeces | place: China | collected 2014 ... | reverse complement strand
TTGGACGGGCGACACATATCACCCACAAACCATCATTTGTTGGATAATGAACTAAAAAACTTAACGCGAAAGGGGAGCAAATATGACGCTGGAAGAATGTTACAAGGAGATGGGCGCAGATTTACAGGAGGTCTTGCGGCGGCTAAAGACGGAGGAGAGGATCGGGAAATTTTTAAAACTGATTCTGAAGGATACGAATTATGAGTCGCTGTGTAAGGCGCTGGAAGAAAAGAATTATGAGCAGGCGTTTACATATATACATAATTTAAAGGGGCTGGCAATGAATCTGGGACTGACACCGCTTTTGGTTCCGGCGCAGGAGTTGTGTGAGGAACTTAGGGATGGTGAACCGGAAAGGGAGCTTAAACCGCTTTTGGATGAGGTGGCGGCGGCATATCAGAAAGTCCTTGGTATTGTCGAAAGACTTGACTGAGATAACAGTGTGAAAAGCTGGGATTTTGGCTGATTCTTTGTAATGAGTTATTCGGAAATGGAGAACAGTATCAAAGGTAAAGATGCATTTTTGAATCTCTGACATATGATAAAACAGAAGGTTTTATGTCTGAGGTAGAAAAAAGTGCAGGTAATTCTTTTGATCATAGCAGTCAGTGTGGATGTCTTTGTGGCATGTGTGGCGTGTGGGAGTGAGCAGATAAAGATCGGATCTGCGGCAGCGTTATGCATCAGCACGGTCTGCAGTGGAATATTAGGGATATCACTTTATGCGGGGATGGCGTTACAGGGGGTACTTTTAAAAAAATATGCATTATACTTAAGTTTTTTCGGACTGCTTGCAGTGGGAATTTTTAAGCTGACAGAGTATGCGATCAGAAAATATATTGAGCGTCATAAGTTCCTTTGCAAGAAAGTCAAAATCTCTTTTTCACAGCTCAGTTTTATTCTGAGTATCTACAACAATCCGGTAATGGCAGACCGCGATCACTCGGCGACGATGTCGTGTGTGGAGGCTGTATTTTTTGCACTTGCAATGTCATTGGACGGGATGTTTGGAGGACTTGGTGCAGGATTTACCGGAAAGAATATTTATTTTACAGTGATGGGAAGTTTTGTTGTCAGTTTCTGTGCCGTACTTTGCGGATGCAGGATTGGCATGCAGGCATCTAAGCGGTGGAAGACAGATGTATCATGGCTTGGCGGCGTGTTGTTTGTAATACTTGCGTTTCAGAAGATTATTTAAAAAGTCAGTTCCATGCTGCCCATTGCTGCAGGAAAATCAGAAAAGTCTGTTACTGTTTATGCCTTGACGGGCGTTTGGGTAATAAAGATTTTCTGCGTATGGGCGGCACATACTGCCGCTTTCTATGGATTTGGAAATAATGTATAAATATACATAAATATGCATAAAATCTTAGTGTTATTTGTTTTGGGAAAAAGGTTGAAAAATATCTTATGATATGATACACTTTTTACAATTTAGGAAAAAGACTATAGGTACTAATAAAGGAAAGTTCAGTCAGGGGACTGTCTGGATGGAAAAAGAAGAAAAACGGCGACGTTTTTTTTTTTGGAAAAAAAGTGAAAGGACAGGGAAACGAATGAAAGCTCATTTAATACTCGAAGATGGGAATGTATTTACCGGAACAAGTATAGGTTCTACTAGGGAAGTCATCAGTGAGATCGTATTTAATACGTCGATGACAGGTTATCTGGAGGTTCTGACTGATCCGTCATATGCGGGACAGGCGGTTGTTATGACTTATCCGCTGATTGGAAATTATGGAATCACACCGGATATGGAGTCAGGCAGACCGTGGCCGGATGGATATATCGTAAGGGAGTTATCAAGAATGCCGAGTAACTTCCGTGAGGAGGGAACAATTCAGGATTTCCTCACGAAATATGACATTCCGGGTATAGCAGGGATCGACACCCGTGCACTGACCAAGATCCTTCGTGAGAAGGGAACCATGAATGGTATGATCACAACGAATGAAAATTACAATCTGGACGAGGTACTTCCGAAACTTCATGCATACAAAGTAGGAGATGTAGTTTCCAAAGTAACTTGCAGTGAAAAATATGTCTTAGAAGGCAATGGACCAAAGGTAGCTCTTATGGACTTTGGTGCGAAAAAGAACATTGCCAAGTCTTTAAATGAACGCGGCTGTGAAGTAACAGTCTATCCGGCAGGTACAAAGGCAGAAGAAATCATTGCTTCTGAACCGGACGGTATTATGTTGTCTAATGGACCTGGAGATCCGGCAGACTGCACATCAATTATTGAGGAAATCAGAAAATTATACAATACAGATATCCCGATTTTTGCTATTTGTCTGGGTCATCAGTTAATGGCTCTGGCTACCGGTGCGACAACGCATAAGCTGAAATACGGACACCGTGGAGGAAATCATCCGGTGAAAGATCTTCAGACCGGACGTGTCTATATTTCATCCCAGAACCATGGTTATGTAGTAGATGCTGAGGGACTTGAAGAGAAAAACATTGCAAAACCTGCATTCGTTAACGTCAATGACGGCACAAACGAAGGTATGGCATACGAAGGAAAGAATATCTTTACTGTACAGTTCCATCCTGAAGCATGCCCGGGACCGCAGGATTCCAGTTACCTGTTTGACAGATTTATGGATATGATGGGAGGAAATAAATAATGCCAAGAAATAAAGACATTAAAAAAGTACTTGTAATTGGTTCCGGCCCGATTATCATCGGCCAGGCAGCAGAGTTTGACTATGCAGGAACACAGGCATGCCGTTCCCTGAAAGAAGAAGGCATTGAGGTTGTTCTTCTTAACTCCAACCCTGCAACCATCATGACAGATAAAGATATCGCTGACAGAGTTTATATCGAGCCTCTGACAGTAGAAGTAGTAGAACAGCTTATCCTGAAAGAGAAACCGGACAGCGTCCTTCCTACACTGGGCGGCCAGGCGGGATTAAACCTTGCCATGGAGCTGGATGAGAAAGGTTTCCTCAAAGAACACAATATAAGACTGATCGGTACAACTGCCCAGACAATCAAGAAGGCAGAGGACCGTCAGGAATTTAAAGATACCATGGAGAAGATCGGTGAGCCGATCGCAGCATCCAAGGTTGTTACAACAGTAGAAGATGGTCTTGCATTTACAAACACCATCGGTTATCCGGTAGTTCTTCGTCCTGCTTACACACTCGGTGGAAGCGGCGGCGGTATCGCCCATAATGAATATGAACTCCGTGAAATCCTGGAGAATGGTCTTCGTCTTTCACGTGTAGGTGAAGTACTGGTAGAGCGCTGCATCGCAGGATGGAAAGAGATCGAGTACGAGGTAATGCGTGATGCGAACGGCAACTGCATCACGGTATGTAATATGGAGAATATTGATCCGGTCGGCGTGCACACCGGTGACTCCATCGTAGTCGCACCGTCACAGACGCTGGGCGACAAGGAATATCAGATGCTCCGTACCTCTGCTTTAAATATTATATCTGAATTAAATATCACGGGCGGATGTAATGTGCAGTATGCACTCAATCCGGAGAGTTTTGAGTATTGCGTCATCGAGGTAAACCCGCGAGTGTCCCGTTCCTCCGCGCTTGCATCCAAGGCGACCGGTTATCCGATTGCAAAAGTTGCTGCAAAGATCGCGCTTGGCTATACGCTTGACGAGATCAAGAACGCCATCACCGGAAAAACCTACGCAAGCTTTGAGCCGATGCTTGACTACTGCGTTGTCAAGATTCCGAGACTGCCGTTCGATAAATTCATTACCGCAAAACGTACACTGACCACACAGATGAAGGCAACCGGAGAGGTTATGAGTATCTGCAATAACTTCGAGGGAGCCTTGATGAAGGCGATCCGTTCCTTAGAGCAGCATGTGGACAGCCTGATGTCCTATGATTTTACCGGACTTTCCAGAGAGGAACTGGTAAAACAGCTTCACGTTGTGGATGACCGGAGAATCTGGGTGATCGCAGAGGCACTGCGCCGTGGTATGGATTACGATGTGATTCACGATATTACCAAGATTGATAAGTGGTTCATCGATAAGCTGGCAATCCTGGTTGAGATGGAGCAGAAGTTAAAGAGCGAGCCGCTTACGGTAGAACTGTTAAAAGAGGCAAAACGAATTGAGTTCCCGGATAAGGTGATCGCAGAACTGACCGGCAAGACCGAGACAGAGATCCACGATATGCGCTACGCTAACGGTATCGTGGCAGCATACAAGATGGTAGATACCTGTGCGGCGGAGTTCGAGGCGACCACACCGTACTACTATTCCGTATTCGGCAGCGAGAATGAGGCGGAAGAGACACATCCGAACAAGAAGGTGCTGGTACTTGGTTCCGGACCGATCCGTATCGGACAGGGAATCGAGTTTGATTACTGCTCCGTACATTGTACCTGGGCATTCGCAAAAGAAGGCTGGGAGACCGTCATCGTCAACAACAACCCGGAGACCGTATCGACAGACTTTGATATTGCGGATAAGCTGTACTTTGAGCCATTGACACCGGAGGATGTGGAAGCCATCGTAAAGCTTGAGAAGCCGGACGGTGCGGTGGTGCAGTTTGGTGGACAGACTGCGATCAAGCTGACGGAGAGCCTGATGAAGATGGGCGTGAAGATCCTCGGAACCAAGGCGGAGGACGTCGACGCTGCGGAGGATCGTGAGCTCTTCGATGAGATTCTCGAGAAGACCAAAATTCCGAGAGCAGCAGGCGGAACGGTATTTACCGCGGAGGAAGCGAAGGAAGTGGCGAACCGTCTGGGCTATCCGGTGCTTGTGCGTCCGTCCTATGTACTCGGCGGACAGGGCATGAAGATCGCGTTTAACGATGACGAGATCGAGGAATTCATCGGCATCATCAACCGGATTGCACAGGATCACCCGATCCTTGTTGACAAATATCTGCAGGGCAAGGAGATCGAGGTCGATGCCGTATGCGACGGAACGGACATCCTGATTCCGGGTATCATGGAGCACATCGAGAGAACCGGTGTCCATTCGGGAGACAGTATTTCCGTCTATCCGGCGCCGACGATCAGCGACCATGTAAAAGAGACGATCGTGGAATATACGAAGCGCCTGGCACAGGCACTGCATGTCATCGGACTGATCAACATCCAGTTTATTGCGATGAATGAAGAAGTCTATGTCATCGAGGTAAACCCGAGATCTTCAAGAACCGTGCCGTACATCAGCAAGGTGACCGGTATTCCGATTGTTGACCTGGCAACAAAAGTTATCATCGGAAATACGATCCGCGGACTTGGCTATGAGCCGGGACTTGCACCGACGGCTGATTACATTGCCATCAAGATGCCGGTATTCTCGTTTGAGAAGCTGCGCGGAGCGGAGATTTCCCTTGGACCGGAGATGAAGTCCACAGGTGAGTGCCTTGGTATTGCAAAGACATTCAACGAGGCATTATATAAGGCTTTCCTTGGTGCCGGTGTGACACTGCCAAAATATAAGCAGATGATTATGACGGTAAAGGATGCGGACAAGCCGGAGGCCGTTGGCGTTGCAAAGCGTTTTGAAGCGCTCGGCTACAAGATTTACGCGACCAGAAGCACCGCGAAATATTTGCAGGAGCATGGGGTGAATGCGCTGCGTGTCAATAAGATTACACAGGAATCCCCGAATGTCATGGATCTGATTCTTGGTCATAAGATTGATCTTGTGATCGATACCCCGACACAGGGCAATGGAGACAAGACGCGCGACGGCTTTTTGATCCGCCGAAATGCGATCGAGACCGGCGTGTACTGTATCACAGCGATGGATACGGCAAACGCACTTGCAAGAAGCCTTGAGACAGCGATGGATACGCTGACTCCGGTTGATATTGCGAAAGTGAAGAATTTATAAACAAAAAAAGAATCTCGCTTGCGAGATTCTCCGCGCGCGAGCGGTTCGCAAAGCGATATTTTCCATACCGCGAGCTGCGCATCCGCGCGGAGCGATTCTTATTTCATAGGAAGGACCTACTTTCGTACATTAATGTGTCAAGGTATTTCCTATGAAATAAGAAAGAGCCTGTATACGGATGGATGAGAACTCATCGCACCGTTACAGGCTCTTTTTTGGTAAAATTTTCTGTTGTCATGGCGTTGCTCCGGGATTAGTTGTAATATGGATGAATGTCAACTCCGTACATTGCTTCAACACCCATTGCGACTCCGTCGATATTCTCCATGAAGAATGCTTTGATTTTTGCTAACATAATAATTTCCTCCTTTATTGAATTGGTACATTTTTGCTTGTTCATCAAAGGTTTTCCCTTTGACAGCTATTATAATACACGGAAATATGGTAATATTATAGATAAGATATTAGCAAAAAGTTGGGTGATATTGACTTTTAGGAGAAAAAATGGAAGAACAGAAAAATACATATGAAAATGTTACGCTCGAACCGGACGTCGGCTTTGATATCCGGTTTGTTACGATGGATCATAACTCTCCGTTTCACTGGCACCGGGAGATGGAGATTCTCTACATATTAAACGGGCATGCCACTGTGCATATGGAGGGTGAGGAATACGAACTGAATCCGTTGGACGCGGTTGTGATGGACTATGCCAGAATTCATGAAGTCATCTATGCGCTGCCGCAGACAATGGGAATCTGTATCCACGTGTCAAGGCAGCTTCTGCGGCGCTATCTGCCGGAGGCGGAACCTTTTGCGATCCGCTGCGCGGGACAGCGTCTCCGTCCAGGGCAGCAGGAATATTACAATGAAATCTGCGGGTATTTAAAAGAACTGACGGTGCTTTATGTGAATCAGAATGAGACGTACCGGTTAAAAAGCACGGCGCGGATTCTGGAATTGCTGGCATGTCTGGTGGAACATTTTTCGGAACCTGTCTCCATGGTGGCAACGCAGACGAGGGCGGGGAAGATGGAGCGGCTGGAGCAGATCTGTATGTATGTGGATCATCACTACAGGGAAGAAATGACGCTGCAGGAAGCGGCGGATGAACTGGGGCTCAACCGGGAATACTTCTGCCGGTTCTTTAAGCAGAGCACCGGCAGCTCGTTTATGCGCTATGTAAATCAGGTGCGGCTCAATTATATCTATCAGGATCTGCTGCACACGGACGATCCGGTACAGGAGATCATGGAGCGGCATGGCTTCTTTAATCAGAAGCTTTTTTACCGGATGTTCAAGGAGCGTTACCACTGTACTCCGCGCCAGGCGCGCCGGATGGCGGAAAACAATCCTTATGTGGAAGCAAAATAACCGCGCTGTATATGCAGGGGGGAGGATATAAGTTCCGGATGCAGCCCGGTGTGAAGCATCCTTGAAGCAAAATACGAGCATTTCTTCCACGTCGTGTTTGACATTTTATTCTGTGTCTTTGCCACGTTTTGACAATCCACAGGATGTGTCCGACAGGTTGCAGACAATGGGCGGACTTCCTGGTGTCCCTAATGTCATCGCTTCACAGACAATATAAAACCGCGCGAACCGAAACTCGCAGGCATCTGCTATTGAAGACACGGCAGATACCTGCTCAGACATCGGCTTCGCGCGGTTATGTTTTGTTCAGCGATGACAGTAAGGGACACACACGAAAGTCCTAAAATTGTCTGCAACCTGCGGACACACCTCGTGGAGTGCTCAAAACTTGGAAAGACACGGATCATCGAGAATGTCAAACACGATGCGGCTAGAAATGCCGGATTTGGCGGTTAGAATGCTTCACACCGGGCTGCATCCGGAACGATACGCCGTTCCCACCCTTCACATAAAATATTAAACCAGTTTCATGCGCTTGCGGGGAGCTTTCCTGATCGGGGAAGCGTCCTCTTCCGGCACTGGTGCGATGGGCGGAGGTGTAAGCACTCTGGCATTGTCCAAAAGATCATCCATGCTCTTCTTCTGGGCAGCTTTCTGCTTGCGCTGTGCGATGGCAAGCTTTTTCTGCCGGAAACGGTCAGCCGTCTCACGGATGTACTGGTCTGCGACAAAATGCTCGAGCGCCTCCTCGTCGATCGCAATCCGGTTGTCCATGGTTTTCATGATGTCCGTCACACGCAGGGAATCTCCGATGACCGGATCACTCAGATCGTAGATCATATTGTTGGAGAACTTTAAGATCATCGGGCGGGTAAAATCCGCGGCATTTTCCACGAGGACGAGCGCCTTCTCACCGTCGGAGAGATCAACGCACGCGCCGGTCGGGAGAATGTGGATGCATTCCGCCAGTGCGGCAACGACGCGCGGATTGTAGGTCCGGCTGTGTCTGCGCAAAAAAGACATCGCGGCAACCTCCGAGACCGGCGGATTGTTAATATTCATGGCGGTAAGCCGGTCAAACTGATCTGCCACCTTTAAAATATCACAGAGCAGACGTGTCTCCGGGGAAGGATCCTTGATCTTTAAGGTCTGACTCTTCTGGAAGATGAACTGCTGGATAATCTCTAAGGAAATCTTCGGAAGATTGCACTCCTCATAGCGCGGGCGGATTGATTCATAACCGCGTTCCAGATTCATCTGGATAAAATTCTGGTCGCTGTCCGAGAGGTCGTCGCCCTTGTCGAGGATGGCCTGCGGAACATACAGATAACCGAAATCATACAGCAGGGAAGCCGTGATCAGCGCCCGGATATCTTCTGCCGGGAGCTGCATCTCATTGGAGATCATTGCGGATAGGATACCGACACTGATCGAGTGTTTGTATACAAAGTCCGCGGAACTGCGGAGTGTCTGCGTAAAATTCAGCTTGTGGTCAAGACTGCCGTAATGCCGCTGGATATCATCGACCAGCGAGAGCAGTGTGGACGGGACAAGATTGTCGACAAGCTTGTCCATGTTGTCCTTTAACTTGAACATGTAGATGGTCTGGAACTGTTCAAACTCCAGATCTTCCCGCGAAAGCGGCGGCAGCGGTTCAGCCGGCTCCAGAATAAAAATGCCGATCAGACCAAAATTCTCAATACTGTTAATACCCTGGATCGTGAGCCTTGTATCCCGTTCGTATAACAGAACCCCCATCCTGTTGTAGATTGGCTTTGCAAGGCGCATACCGGGCTTTAGATCAGCAGTTTTGACAAATTGCATGCTTATCTCCCCCTCTTCCGGTATTGTCATACCAAAATCCTCTTTATCTTCCCTCTATGATAGCATATTGAAAGCTGAAATACAATCTGATATGATACTCTTAGAACCGGGGTTTTTGAAAGAAAATCCTACTTTTCCGGAGAAAGAGGTACTTATGATACAGATTCCGTGGAGACGCGTGGCGGGAGCAGCGCTGGTAATGTGCCTGCTTCTGGCAAATACATCTTATGCCGAGACGACACAGGACAACATAAATGATGCGAAGAATCAGATTGAGGATCTGAAAGATCAGAAAAAGGATGCCGAGGATACCGTCAATGACATCTCCGGCAAAAAGGATGCACTGGAGTCGGATCTTAGCGGGTTAAACGGTCAGCTTTCCGATATTGTCGCACAGATCAATGATCTGGAGGGGCAGATTTCGGACAAACAGGGGGAGATTGACCAGGCGAAGGAGGATCTGGCTGCGGCGGAGGCACAGTCTGCGAAACAGTATGAGGATATGAAGCTGCGGATTCAGTTCATGTATGAGAACGGAAGCACGCCGGTATGGCAGATGCTTGCGGAGGCGGAATCTTTTTCCGACTTCCTGAACCGCACGGAATATATTACCGACATCAACGCCTACGACAGAAAAAAGCTTGTGGAATACCAGGATCTGCAGGAGCAGATAGCCGCCCAGAAGGAAGATCTGGAGAGTGATATGACCGAGCTGGTGGCGATGCAGGATGACATGAAGAAAAAGCAGGCGAACGTCAGCAGTCTCATCAACACCACCAAGGCGAATCTGGCGCAGACACAGGAAGATCTGGCGGATGCGCAGTCCAACGTCGCGGACCTGGAGGATAAGATCAACCAGATGGTCGAGTACGAGAAGCAGCTGGAGATCCAGAAGGCGAAGGAGGACGCTGCGCGTCTGGCGGCGATTAAGGAGCAGGAGAAGGAGGATACCTCCACCGTGGTCTATGTGCCGACGGACAGTGACCAGTACCTGCTTGGAGCAATCATCCAGTGCGAGGCGGGCGGAGAATCCTACGACGGGAAGCTTGCGGTCGGAAGCGTTGTGATAAACCGTGTGAAGAGTTCGTATTTTCCGAACTCTGTCTCGGGTGTGATTTACCAGAGCGGTCAGTTCTCGCCGGTGGCGAGCGGCAGACTGGCGTATCGTCTGGAAGCGGGTGTGGACGGAAGCTGCCTTCAGGCGGCACAGGATGTGCTAAACGGCAATATTACGGTGGGCTGCCTGTATTTCAGACAGAATAACGGCATCATACAGGGAACCGTAATTGGAAACCATGTATTCTATTAGAAGTGAAAAAAGTGCGGAAAACCGCAGAATGGCAGCAGGGCGATTTTTGTGAAAAGTACACAAGAATCGCTTTGCTTTTGTTTGGAAAATAAAATTTGCATGATAAATTTTTAACAAAAAAAGACTGTAAAACAGACGTATAGAGGGGGAAAAAGGAGCGTAAAGAAAACATTAGAAAGATGAAAAAAGAAGAAAGTTATTGCATTTAAGAGTGAAATATGGTAGCATGAAAAAGTATTAAAAAGCTAGTAAAAACGCCGATTATTTAAAATGCACCTTGTGAAAAAAAGAGGGAGAAACATAAATTTTAACTGCAAAGTTGAATTTATTTTTTTTAGCAAAAAGATTGTTAAAAAATTAACAGCGTTTTTCGGCAAAATTATTTTTTAAAGAGGAACAAATTCCCCGTACATACGGGGTTTTGTGTGTAAAACTGAAAGGAGAATTCAAAATGGCAAAGAAAGTAGTTTTAGCAGGCGCATGCCGTACCGCTATCGGCAAGATGGGTGGAGCACTGAGCAATACTCCGGCAGCGGAGCTGGGATCAATCGTAATCAAAGAGGCATTGAACAGAGCTGGCGTAAAGCCGGAGCAGGTAGATGAAGTATTGATGGGATGTGTTATCCAGGCAGCACAGGGACAGAACGTTGCACGTCAGGCTTCCATCAAGGCAGGACTTCCGATCGAAGTACCGGCAGTTACTCTGAACGTTGTATGTGGTTCCGGACTGAAATGTGTCAATGAAGCAGCTACTATGATTCTGGCTGGTCAGGCAGATATCGTTGTTGCAGGTGGTATGGAGAACATGTCCATGGCTCCTTATGCCATGACGAAGGCTCGTTTTGGATATCGTATGAACAATGCGACCATCATTGATACCATGGTAAACGATGCACTCACCGATGCATTCAACCACTATCACATGATGATCACAGCTGAGAACGTATGTGAGAAGTATGGTCTTACAAGAGAAGAACTCGATGAGTTCTCCGCAAACAGCCAGCAGAAGTGCGAGAAGGCAATCGCTGAGGGCAAGTTCGATGACGAGATCGTTCCGGTTCCGGTTAAGGTTAAGAAAGAGACCGTTATGTTCGCAAAAGATGAGGGACCGCGTCCTGGCACAACAGCTGAGTCACTGTCCAAGTTAAAATGTTGCTCCGGCAAAGAGGGCGGACTGGTAACCGCAGGTAACGCTTCCGGTATTAACGATGGTGCAGCTGCAATCGTTGTTATGAGCGAGGAGAAGGCAAAAGAGCTTGGCGTTAAGCCGATGGCAACATGGGTAGCCGGAGCACTCGGCGGAGTAGAGCCTGAGATCATGGGTGTCGGACCTGTTGCATCTACCAGAAAGGTACTTGAGAGAACAGGACTTACCATCGATGATATGGATCTGATCGAGGCAAACGAGGCATTCGCAGCACAGTCTGTTGCAGTTGCAAGAGATCTGAAGTTTGATATGTCCAAGGTAAACGTAAACGGCGGTGCAATCGCACTTGGTCACCCGGTAGGAGCTTCCGGATGCCGTATCCTTGTTACCTTATTACATGAGATGCAGAAGAGAGACGCAAAGAGAGGTCTTGCTACTCTGTGCATCGGTGGTGGTATGGGATGCTCTACCATCGTTGAGAGAGACTAATGCAGTTATGAGAACTTCTGAACCGGCGCCAGCCTGTGGGCGGCACCGGAGAAGTTCTTGCTTTGCGTAATAGGAATCTTTGTTCCTATTTTATTAAAAGGCATAGAATCAGTTATTAGAATATATATATGATATTTCAGGAGGTACAGACATGAAAGTTGGAGTTATTGGTGCAGGAACAATGGGACAGGGTATTGCAAAAGCATTTGCCCAGGTAGACGGATATGAAGTAGCACTCTGCGACATCAAGCAGGAGTGGGCTGACGGCGGAAAAGAGAAGATCAAGAAAGGCTATGCAAGACTTGTCGAGAAAGGAAAAATGACACAGGAAGCAGTAGACGGCATTCTCGCAAAGATTACCCCAGGTTTAAAGGAAGACCTTTGCAAGGATTGTGACCTCATCGTAGAGGCGGCTTTCGAGGATATGGGCGTTAAGAAGACTACATTCCAGGAGCTGGATAAGATTGCAAAGCCAGAGTGCATTTTTGCATCCAACACATCCAGCCTTTCCATCACAGAGATCGGCAACGGACTGACCCGTCCAATGGTAGGTATGCATTTCTTCAACCCGGCAGACCGTATGAAGTTAATCGAGGTTATCGCAGGTGTGAATACACCGGAAGAGACCGTTGAGGCGATCAAGAAGATTTCCGTAGAGATCGGCAAGACTCCGGTACAGGTAAATGAGGCAGCAGGCTTCGTTGTAAACCGTATTTTAATCCCGATGATCAATGAGGCAGCTTTCATTAAGATGGAAGGTGTATCTGATATCGCAGGTATCGATGCAGCAATGAAACTCGGCGCAAATCATCCGATGGGACCGCTTGAGTTAGGTGATTTTATTGGTCTGGATATCTGCCTTGCAATCATGGATGTTCTCTACAAAGAGACAGGCGACAGCAAGTACCGCGCATGCCCGTTAATCCGCAAGATGGTTCGCGGCGGCAATCTTGGCGCAAAGAGCGGCAAGGGATTCTATGTATACAATGCTGACCGTACAAAGACCCCGGTTGATGCTCAGTAAAATATAAGGTAATAATGGAGGAAATGATATCATGGATTTCACTTTAGACAAGAAACATGAAATGGCGCGCTCCCTGTTCAGAGAGTTCGCTGAGAACGAGGTAAAGCCTCTCGCTCAGGAAGTAGATGAGACAGAGGAATTCCCGGTTGAGAACGTGAAGAAGATGCAGAAGCTCGGCTTCATGGGCATCCCGGTACCGAAGGAGTACGGCGGACAGGGCTGTGACCCGCTCACCTATGTAATGTGCGTAGAGGAGCTGTCCAAGGTATGCGCTACAACAGGTGTTATTGTTTCTGCACATACTTCTCTCTGCATTGATCCGATTATGACCTACGGTACAGAGGATCAGAAGCAGAAATACGTTAAGCCGCTTGCAACAGGCGAGAAGCTCGGTGCATTCGCACTGACTGAGCCGGGTGCAGGAACCGATGCGCAGGGCGCACAGACCAAGGCTGTATTAGACGGAGACGAGTGGGTATTAAACGGCTCCAAGTGCTTCATCACAAATGGTAAGGTTGCAGATGTTTATATCGTAATCGCAATCACAAGCGTAACAGAGGATAAGAGAGGCAGAAAGAAGAAGAACTTCTCTGCATTTATCGTAGATAAGGGAGCTCCGGGCTTCTCCTTCGGAACCAAGGAGAAGAAGATGGGTATCCGCGGATCATCTACATACGAGCTGATCTTCGAGGATTGCAGAATCCCGAAGGAGAACCTGCTTGGCGTAGAGGGCAAGGGATTCCCGATCGCTATGCACACACTGGATGGCGGACGTATCGGTATTGCTGCTCAGGCACTTGGTATCGCAGAGGGCGCATTAGACCGCGCAATCGCATACACCAAGGAGAGAAAACAGTTCGGCCGTACGATTGCCCAGCAGCAGAATACACAGTTCAAGCTGGCTGACATGGCTGCAAGAATTGAGGCTGCACAGCTTCTTGTATACAAAGCTGCTATGGCAAAGGCAACACAGAAGGTATATTCCGTAGAGGCCGCAAAGGCAAAACTGTTCGCAGCAGAGACTGCTATGGCTGTTACCACAGAGGTTGTCCAGCTGTTTGGTGGATACGGTTACATCAGAGAGTACGATGTAGAGCGTATGATGCGTGACGCAAAGATCACAGAGATCTACGAGGGAACCAGTGAGGTTCAGAGAATGGTTATCTCTGGTGCATTACTGAAATAGTCGTAATCCGTGGCATAATATAAAAATATAAGGAGTGAAAAATACATGAATATCGTAGTATGTATTAAACAGGTACCAGATACCAAGGGCGGCGTTAAGTTCAACCCGGACGGTACATTAGACAGAGCTGCAATGCTTACCATCATGAACCCGGATGACAAAGCAGGTCTTGAGGCAGCACTTAGATTAAAAGAGCAGTACGGCGCAGAAGTAACCGTTCTTACCATGGGTCTTCCGAAGGCAGACGAGGTGCTTCGTGAGGCAATGGCAATGGGCGCAGACAAAGGAATCCTTGTAACAGATCGTGTGTTAGGCGGAGCTGATACATGGGCTACCTCCACCACAATTGCAGGCGCACTCCGCAATCTGGATTACGATCTGATCATCACCGGACGTCAGGCGATCGATGGTGATACCGCTCAGGTAGGACCGCAGATCGCAGAGCATCTGGGACTTCCGGTTATTTCCTACGCACAGGACATCAAGATCGATGGAGACTATGTTGTTGTTCAGCGTCAGTACGAGGACAGATACCATGAGTTAAAGGCAAAGATGCCGTGCCTGATCACAGCACTTTCCGAACTGAATCAGCCGCGTTACATGACTCCGGGCGGAATCTTCGACGCATATGATAAGGAAGTTACCGTATGGGGAAGAGCAGATCTTAAGGATGTAGATGATTCTGATCTTGGATTAAAGGGATCACCGACAAAGATCGCAAAGGCATCTGACAAGGTACGTAAGGGCGCAGGCGAGAAGGTTGTCCTTGATCCGGATGAGTCCGTAGCATACCTGATCGGCAAGTTCAAAGAGAAGCACATTATCTAACAAATATAAGGAAAAGTGGTGAATAAAATGGGTTTAGAAGAATATAAAGGAGTATTTGTCTTTGCACAGCAGGTTGACAACGTATTAGACGGCGTTGCTTTCGAGTTACTTGGAAAAGGAAAAGAGCTGGCAAAGGATTTAAACACAGAAGTAACTGCAGTATTGATTGGCTCCGGCGTTAAGGAGCTGGCAGATCAGCTCGCTGAGTACGGCGCTGACAGAGTCATCGTGGTAGACGATCCGCAGTTAAAAGACTACAGAACAGAGCCGTACGCACATGCACTGGCATCTGTGATCAATGAGTACAAGCCGGAGATCATGCTGGTTGGCGCAACTGCAATCGGCCGTGACCTCGGACCTACTGTTTCCGCTCGTGTGAAGACAGGTCTTACTGCTGACTGTACGATGCTTGAGATCGGCGATTTCCCGCTGAACGCAGCAGCTGGACAGGAGCAGCAGCACAATCAGCTTCTTATGACACGTCCTGCATTTGGTGGTAACACGATCGCAACGATCGCGTGCCCGTACAACCGTCCGCAGATGGCTACTGTACGTCCGGGTGTTATGCAGAAGATCGCTCCGATTGCAGGCGCTAAGGCAAATGTGGTAGAGTACAATCCGGGATTCACCCCGAATGACAGATATGTAGAGATCTTAAACATTGTAAAGGCTGTTAAGAATACAGCGAACATTATGGATGCAAAGATCCTGGTATCCGGTGGACGTGGTGTTGGTTCCAAGGAGAACTTCAAGCTTCTCGAGGATCTGGCAGAGGTACTTGGCGGTACCGTAAGCTGCTCCCGTGCCGTAGTGGAGAACGGCTGGTTGCCGGTAGATTTACAGGTAGGACAGACAGGTAAGACAGTACGTCCGCAGATCTACTTCGCAATCGGTATTTCAGGAGCTATCCAGCACGTTGCAGGTATGGAGGATTCTGATCTCATCGTTGCTATCAACAAGGATGAGGATGCACCGATCTTCGACGTTGCAGATTATGGTCTGGTAGGAGATCTCAACAAGATCGTTCCGGCACTGACCACTGCGTTAAAGGCAGAACTTGGCAAATAAGCAAAGAAAAGTACATAGGTGAAAAGAACTCCCGCGTGGCAGATGTGGCGTCTGTCATGCGGGAGTTTTTATGTTTTTATTTCACGAGCTTGACAGTTGCCGTTTTGCGTATTATTGTCATTCCGAAGGAGTGAAAGAACGTGAGACAGACAGTAACAGAAAATCGATTATTCAGTAAAAAAGATTTGCGGAAACTGATTATTCCGCTGATCTTAGAACAGACGCTTGCCATCACCGTGGGAATGGCAGATACGATGATGATTTCTTCTGCGGGAGAAGCGGCAGTTTCCGGCGTGTCGCTGGTAGACATGTTTAACAACTTAATCATCAGTGTGCTGGCGGCGCTTGCGACCGGCGGTGCGGTGGTAACGTCACAGTGTATCGGTGCGGGAAGGAGAGAGGAAGCCTGTCGGTCTGCCAGACAGCTTGTGTTTACAGAGGCGGCGATCACGATCGGTATCAGTGTACTGGTACTTCTTTTTCACAGGCAGATCCTCGGATTATTCTTCGGACAGATTGAGGCGGATGTTATGCAGAATGCGATCATCTATCTCATTATCTCCGTGTTCTCATTTCCGCTTCTCGCAGTGTATGACTCGTGTGCGGCGCTGTACCGTTCGATGGGGAATGCGCAGATCACATTGAAAATATCGCTGCTGATGAATGTCATCAACGTTGTGGGAAATGCAATCGGCGTGTATGTGCTGAAACTGGGAGTAGCGGGAGTCGCCATTCCGTCGTTGGTTTCCCGCGGTGTGGCAGGAGTGGTGCTTTTTACGCTTTTGCATAATCCGGACAATCTGGTCTTTCTCACCAGAGGAAAATTTAAAGTGGACGGAACGATTGTGAAGCGGATTCTTTTTATCGGCATCCCGAGCGGAATTGAAAACGGTATCTTCCAGCTGGGACGTGTGCTTGTGGTCAGCATCATAGCTGCGTTCGGCACCAGCCAGATCGCGGCGAACGGGGTGGCGAACAGTCTGGATTCCATGGGATGTATTGTGGGACAGGCGATGAGCCTTGCGATGATTACTGTGATCGGACGCTGTGTGGGAGCCGGAGAAGAAGGACAGGTGCGCTATTACACCAAAAAGCTGCTGGGAGAGACCTATTTTTATACGGCGGTCATCAACAGCATCATTTTACTTCTGCTGCCGTGGATTTTACAGATCTATGGACTGGGAGAGGAGACGACGCGCCTGTCCTACATTCTGGTCATGATTCATGATGGAATGGCGATCTTCCTGTGGCCGGCGTCGTTTGTGCTGCCGAATATGCTCCGCGCCTGCAACGATGTAAAATACACGATGGTCGTGTCGATTTTTTCCATGATTACCTTCCGTATCGGCTTCAGTTATGTGTTTGGTGTTCACATGGGATGGATGGCAGTCGGGGTGTGGGCTGCCATGGTAATTGATTGGGTGTTCCGCGTACTCTGTTTTGTGGGAAGATATCTGGCGGGAACCTGGCGGAAAAAATGTGGTCTTGTGGCGCCAACCGCTTGATAAATATTTCACATAGTGATATACTGCAAAAGATGCAAAAAGTTCCTGGCAGACAGGAACCATAAACAAAGTATACAGAAAAGAGGAAAAGACTATGACGAAGTCGAAATTTTCTACGAAGTATCTCGTGGAGATGGCGCTTTTGGTTGCCATCATCTTACTCATGGCTTTTACCCCGATTGGTTACATAAAGACAGCAGGTCTTGAGATTACCCTGATTGTCATACCAGTTGCGGTAGGAGCTGTAACATTGGGACCGGCGGCAGGAGCAATCTTAGGTGGTGTGTTCGGTATCACGAGTTTTATCCAGTGTTTTGGAATGAGCGCGTTTGGTACGCTCCTTCTGGGCGTAAACCCGGTATTCACATTTCTGGTATGTGTGCCGACACGTATTCTGGACGGATGGCTGACCGGACTGATCTACAAGGGACTGAAGAAGACGAAAATACCTTCCGCAGGTTCGGTAACGCTTGCCAGCCTTTGCTGTCCGCTGCTGAACACCACATTTTTTATGGGAACACTGGTAACCCTGTTCGCAGGAACAATGCGTGAGCAGTTCGGCATGACGAAAGTGATTCCGTTTATCGCAGCATTTGTCGGCGTGAACGGTGTTGTCGAGGCGATCGTATGTTTCGTTATCGGAACAGCGGTTTCCATGGCATTGAAAAAAGCACTCCGCTACTAGGAACAATAAGTAATATTACGAGAAGAAATACACTTGGGGATTTCATGTGGAAATGCAGCTGGAAATTCGGTTCAAAAAATGTGGATTTCTAACCAGCCGAATGTTTGCATCTTTGATGATCCGTGTCTTTCCAAGTTTGGAGCACTCCGCGGGTCATGTCCGCATCCCG
>ERZ835051.2134-NODE-2134-length-18489-cov-3.507215_pt1 | contig 18489 bp, 14 predicted proteins | sample MGYA00519575_ERZ835051 | MGnify/ENA primary metagenome ERZ835051 (study PRJEB31850, sample SAMEA3708769) | human gut metagenome | biome: human gut; feature: human-associated habitat; material: faeces | place: China | collected 2014 ... | reverse complement strand
ACCGTACAGTATGATGGAACTTAGCTTATCCGCTTTGATTGCACGGTACAGCAGCTTATCTTTTCCTATAATATGCTGCTGCCCCACCATCTCATCCAACGTCGTGGGGCGAAGTCTGGATGCAAGCGGCGCCTCCGTTTCCTTTTGTTGTTCTCTCATATATTCAAATAAGTCCATGTCAAAACCTGCTTTCTGATGTATAAAAATTCCCGGTCACTGCCTTCCGGCGTATGTCCGTGCGCAGCGTACACTTGACCGTTTTGAATTTTCTTTATGTAAAACTTGCATTTTTTTAATGATTCGTGGTTTTAATCATGATTTTTCCAAAAAATATGACAGATTGCAACATCAAAATTGCATCACTTCTATTACAATACACGATATATGCCCTTTTTACAAGTAAAAATATGCATTTTCTCTGTTGTGCACGATTTTCCCCGGAAATCATTTTCTATACTGTAACAAATTGATCGGAGGGTTGCAAGTCCCACCGCGTCTCACTCCAGCAGAATCTCCTCCACCGTCACAAATGTATACCCCTGCGTCTTCAATTCATCGATGATCTTAAACGCGGCCAGCACGGACGACTCCGACGCATCATGAAGCAGAATAATATCATTCTCCTCGACATCCCCCAGCACGCGCTGCGCAATGACCGATGAGTTGCTCGTCGCCCAGTCTTTCGGATCGACATCCCAGAGCACCTCAATCATTGTCGTCTCATAATCCAGATTCGGTTTCCAGCACCCGAACGGCGGCCGAATATATTCCGGGAACTCGCCGATAATTTTGTGAATTGCCGCATTCGTCTTATCCACCTGCTCGATCGCCGCCGCATCGGTCAGATTGCTCAGATTGACATGTTCATAGGAGTGTGTCCCGATCAGATGTCCGCCCTCATGGATTTTCTTCACAATCTCCGGATACTGCTCCACTTCTTTTCCCAACAGAAAAAACGTGGCGCTCACACCACGTTCCTTCAGCCCCGAAAGAAGCATCTCCGTATAGTCCGGATTAGGTCCGTCGTCGAATGTAATTGCCACTTTTTTTACCGATTCATCCATCGCCATCGCCTCCCTGACCTCTGTTGGCGCACGCAGGGATACCTGCATGTAAAAAGCTGCACAACACCCCGCCGCCATACATGCCATTCCTGCCGTCACCCAGATCAGTCTGCCTCTTTTCTTTTTATTATAAAACCAGCTTCCTGCTATCCGCACTTCTACTCTGACCTTTATGCTCTGTCACTTAGAGTATATTCCGAAAAGCGCGATGCTATCACTTCATTGCCGAAAACGCTCACATAAACTGATTGCCGCCCGGCTCCTGAACGTCATAGTAATCTCTGAAATAATCGTAGGGATCATTATAGTAATCGTAGCCGCCACTGCCATCACCGTCATACCATCCGTCGTTTCCGCCGCCATCATAACTGCCATTTCCATCGCCGTCGTACCATGCATCACTTCCATCGCTGTCATAGCTGTCATCATACTGATCGTATAGGAGATCTTCGTATGTAATCCCCGCATTTGTCATTCCGAACCACATGGCAAGATATAAAACGACAGAAAGCACCATTGAGATCGCCGCTGTAATGATTCCACCGATTGCAAGACCATGCTCCTTATTTTTCGTGATCTGAATGATTCCGAAAATAATCGCCAGAATTCCCGTCACCCAGTTGATGCAGGTACAAAACAGCAGCACAGACACGATTCCAAGTATGAGCGATGCAATGCCATATCCTCTGCCGTCCCCTTTCTGTTTCTGCTGCGGCATTCCCGGATTTACTCCTTCCGGCGCCACGGCAGCCCGCTCAAACGCCAGACGCGGCGCGCCGTTTGCCAGATGAATCACCCCGCAGTACACAAATCCGTTTTTTTGCAGAAGATGCTGCATAATGCGGTTGTCCTGATGCGTGTCAGCCCTAAGACTGCTGCAGCCATGCATTTTTGCCTGCTCGGCACACCAGGAAAAGCAGATTCCCGCCACGCCGCGGAGCCGTCCGGCGGATGCCAGCCGGTGCACGGTTCCATAACTTCCATTCGTGTGCCACATTCCCTGCTCAATCTGCCGGTAGGTCGGATCCTTCCCTTCTATATAGGAAAACACAGCCTCAATCACACTGTCCCTGTCAACTACATAACTGACTCCGCGTGCGATATCCTCCTCAATCAACGTCCTGGACGGATACCCCGCCACCCACTGGTTGGGGTTGCCGGATGCCTGCATATACTGCACCGCCCTCGCATATATCTGCATGATCTGCTCCAGATCCTGTATAGCTGCTCTGCGAATCATCATCTGACTGTTCCTCTCTTTTCTAACCTCTCATCCCACTGGATGTTCTGCAATATACTTTTCCAATATCTCAGCGGCGTCCCCGACAAGTTCCTTGCAGGGGCGCTTTTTATAATACTCGGCAGTCCGTTCCTTCGGTGTCGGTTCTTCCCGCTTTACCGATAAGCCAAGCAGCTCCCGACAGACAATCGAACCGTTTTTCTCCTCAAACGCCTTCGCCAGTTCCTGGATTCTCGCATAGTGTGCCGCTTTTTCCTCCCGGGCGCCCGGGTCGTCATAGCCGTATAATATGCCTGCCACCAGAAACATCCCGCTGACCGCTCCGCACACCTCGCGCAGTCTTCCCATTCCGCCGCCGAAAGACGAGCTGAGTGCCGCCGCCATGTGCGTATCCATTCCATGTAAATCCGAAAACGCCAGAAATACCGACTGCGCACAATTATATCCTTCTTCAAACAGTGCCATCGCACGCTCTCTTCTCATCCCATTCACTGCCTCACATTTCTTCCAGAATACCTTAACTATATAACTTTTCCTACATTTTCTCAACGATTATGTTATAATAGTTCCAATCTCAAAACAGGAAAGGAGCGGAACTCCGGTTCCAAACACACATGAGTACATTGAATCTTACCCTGCTCACAGATCTCTATGAGCTGACCATGATGCAGGGATATTTTAAAAATCATAATCAGGATGTTGTCGTCTTTGACGCCTTCTACCGCAACAATCCCTGCGACGGCGGTTATTCCGTCTGCGCAGGTTTAGCGCAGGTCATCGACTACATCGAGAATCTGCATTTTGACGCGGACGACATCAACTATCTGCGCAGTCTGAAAATATTTGACGAAGATTTTCTGGAATACCTGAGCAATTTCAAATTTTCCGGCGACATCTACGCCGTCCCGGAAGGCAGCCTGATCTTCCCGAGAGAACCTCTGGTAAAAGTTGTCGCTCCCATCATGGAGGCACAGTTAATCGAGACTGCCATCTTAAATATCGTCAACCACCAGTGTCTGATCGCGACCAAGGCCGCCCGCGTCTGTTACGCGGCCAAGGGCGATAATGTCATGGAGTTTGGTTTACGGCGCGCACAAGGTCCGGATTCCGGTACCTACGGCGCCAGAGCTGCCGTGATCGGCGGCTGCAACGGCACTTCCAATGTTCTCGCCGGTCAGATGTTCCATGTGCCGGTACTCGGCACGCATGCCCACAGCTGGATCATGAGTTTTCCGGATGAGTACACGGCGTTCCGCAAATACGCCGAGCTCTACCCGTCCGCATGTATTCTGCTCGTGGATACCTACGACACGTTAAAATCCGGTATTCCGAATGCCATCCGTGTCTTCACCGAGATGCGCGATGCCGGTATCCCGCTGACTTATTACGGAATCCGCATGGACAGCGGCGACCTCGCCTACCTCTCCAAGCAGGTGCGCAAAATGTTGGACGAAGCCGGTTTTCCGGACGCCGTGATCTCCGCTTCCAACGACCTTGACGAATACCTGATCGAAAGCTTAAAATTGCAGGGCGCAACCATCAGCTCCTGGGGTGTCGGCACAAATCTGATTACCTCGAAGGACAACCCTGCATTCGGCGGTGTCTACAAGCTTGCCGCCATCCGCACCGCAGACGGAAGTTTCCAGCCGAAGATCAAGTTATCCGAGAATGTGGAAAAAGTCACGAATCCCGGCAACAAGACATTTTACCGCGTCTATGACAAAAAAAACGGCAAGATCAAGGCCGATCTCATCTGCCTGTACGATGAGACATTCGACGAGAGCGAAGACTTAAAGCTGTTTGATCCGAACGCTCCATGGAAAAAGACGAGACTTCCGGGCGGAAGCTACACGCTGCGTGAGATGCTCATCCCGGTAATAAAAAGCGGACAAACTGTCTACACTTCCCCAAGCGTCATGGAGATCCGTGAAATCTGTAACCACGAAAAAGACACCATCTGGGATGAGACCAAGCGTTTCGTCAACCCGCAGGAGATCTACGTCGACCTGTCCCAGAAGCTCTACGATATGAAAACGGCCCTCTTAAACGAGATGAGTATGGATTCTTAATAGCAGGCAATCCCTGCTCTATATCCGAAAGAGATTTTTGAGGAAATACATGATCTTAAAGTTCCAGATGCGACCGGCGGCAGCATTCTGGAACTTCATACCATGCATTGCCTGAAATAATCTCTCACAAATACAGTGCAGGGATTCCCGCTAGTTGAATCCGACCACTTTCTGCGAAAGCTTATACGCCGCAACGGAGATCTTTCTTCCGCCTTTTCCCGGCAGATTCATCGTATTGCCAAGGATGCCCGCACGCAGATGGTGGAACAGGCGGATATCTTTTTCTTTAATATATTTCCAGAGTTCTCTCTTCTTCTCCAGATTCTCCTCCGTGCCGGAGCGGATCAGCATGATCGTCGAGATGACTGTGATGATCTCCAGATAGTTGAACATATAATGTCTGAGCTTGCGGTTCGGGATTTTCCACAGGTCAAACGCATCGACCATAATCTTATTCACACGGATCTGCTGGTCAATGCGGGAAATCATCACCCGCTCATTGACGGACTGATCGTCTCTTCCGATAAAATACCGGTAAAAATCCACATCCATATAATAGAGTGTCCGCACACTCGGAAGCGGCTTGTATACATAGATGTTATCCACATAGAAGGTGTGTTTCGGCAGTTCCAGTCCACACTCCACCAGAAGCTTCGTGCGGTAGATCACGGAATGCATGAGAATATACTGTCCCTTGCGAAAATGTCCGGCTTCCTTCCAGGTAAATATCCGGTCTTTCGGAAAATTGGAGCAGCGCATGACTTTTTTATGCTTCACTCCCTCTTTCTCATACACATAATTAGCAATAAACATATCCAGCACTCTGTCGCCGCCGGAAATCTCTCGTAACTTATCCAGAATCTTGCGGTAAGCGTCCAGATCCACCCAGTCATCGCTGTCCACTACCTTAAAATAAAGTCCGGTGGCATTACGGATACCCGCATTGACCGCCTCGCCGTGGCCGCCGTTCTCCTGATGAATCGCCCGGACAATCCCCGGATACTTTTTCTCATACGCATCCGCAATCTCTGCCGTGCGGTCATGCGATCCGTCATCCACGATCAAAATCTCCACATCATCCCCGCCCGGAAGCAGCGACTCGATACACTTTTCCATATATGCTTCCGAATTGTAGCACGGAATCGCAAATGTCAACAATTTCATTTTCTAATCTCTCCTTTATCTCCGCTCAGAAAAACCCGGCTTTCTTCACCAAAAGCAGATTTTCCGTCACACTCTTACAATCTGTCTGCCAGTTCCATGGCGCGCTTCACCATCGCGTCGATGTTGTAATAACGGTACTCCGCCAGCCGTCCGAGCAGATGAAAATGCTCCATGCCCGACGTGAGCGCCCGGTATTTTTCGTACAGCGTCTGATTTTCCTCATTCAAAATCGCATAGTACGGAATCTCTCCCTCTGCTCCCGTATACGCAAACGGATACTCCTTCACAATCGTTGTGCCGTCCGTATCCTTTTGCCCGGTCAAGAACTTGAATTCCGTGATGCGGGTAAAATCCTCACTCACCGTGTAATTGACCACACTGTGTCCCTGATAAGACGCTCCGTCGTAATGCTCAAACCGGAAATCCAGCGAACGGTACGGCAGTCTTCCATACCTGCATGCAAACAGTTCGTCCAGCGCACCGGTGTAGATAACGTCGCCGTCGAATTTTTCACCGTCAAAATAAATCTCATTGCCCGCAAAGCGCATGCGGCTTAAGCAGTCCGTGCCGCACTCCACCGTGATCCCCGGATGGGAAAGCATCTTCTCAAACATTTCCGTAAATCCGTTCGCCGGCACTCCCTGATATTTATCCTGAAAATATCGGTTATCATAGGAGATTAACACCGGGACACGCCCTGTGACCTCCGGGCTGATCTCCTCCGGCTTCTGCCCCCACTGCTTCATCGTGTAATATAAAAATACATTCTCATACACATACTGTGCAATCTCGCGGATATCCGCATCCTCGTTCCCGCGCAGCTTCATGATCGGCACACGCGAACCCTCGCCGTAGGTTTCGATCAGCTTTTGCTCCAGCCGGTCGGCTTTCTCCTTATCATATACCATATGTAACGTATTTAAGTTAAACGGCACCGGAATCAGCTGATCCCCGACCTTTGCGACCACCTCGTGCCCGAACAGGTACCAGTCCGTAAAACGCGATAAATATGCAAACACTTCCTCCAGACCTGTGTGAAAAATGTGCGGTCCGTAATTATGAATTAAAATGCCATGGGCATCTTTCTCATCGTAACAATTTCCCCCGATATGCGGTCGGCGTTCCATGACAAGGACACGCTTTCCTTTTTCCTCTGCCAGCTTTCGCGCTGCCACCGCTCCGGCAATTCCAGCTCCAATGACAATACAATCGTACATGTCTCCTCCGTTCTGCGGTACTGCCCGCATTGTCTTAACATTGACCTGTTTCATTATACAGGATTTTCCACAGTACGCCAATTTATTTTTTCCTTAAGGTTTTCTAAACAAAAGTCCCTGTCATCTATTTGTTCATATTTTATTTACAAAATACTAATAAACTTGGCATACGCTGGTCATATTTCCATTTTATAGTATAGATAAAGTTAAGACAGCAAGTTAAATTTTTCATAGAACTTTTTCATTCCTGACAAGTGCTTGTCAGGTCACCTTGCTTAGAAATAGGCAAGGTTCCTCCCAGCAGATAGTGAATTTTTTCACTTTCCATACACACAATCTTTTTCATATGAAAAGCCGGTGCATTGCACCGGCTCCCTCTTTTTTACAAACCTTTTTATCTTTTCTCTTCTTCATCAAATTCCTTTTTTAAGTAACCCGCATATGCCGAAAATGCCGACGGAATGGCATAACGCTCCCTCGCATCCCAGGCATCCACAAAAATCAGTCCGCCTTCCCCGTCCGCTTTTTCTTCCGGGGTGCGCCCATTTCCTGACTCCGGTTCCCCTTCTGCGGCAAAGCCGGCTTCCTCTACCAGAATGGCATATCCGCTCATCCGCCACTCGATATGGGAAAATATGTGCTTTGCATCCGCAAGCTTCTCAATTCGCAGCGGAGCAAACTGCTGTTCCTTTACATAGGAAAGGACTTCCTCCGCGCTCAATGCACCGGACAGATTCGGCAGTTCATACAGCCCGGCGAGCAGCCCCTTCTTCGGGCGCTTGCGGATTGCCACCTTTTCTCCATCCCGAATGACAAGCACCGTGCGCTCCTCAATCCGCCGTGCCTTCGCCTTGCTTTTTACCGGAAAATCCATCATGCGCCCCTGTGCTCTCGCAAGACACATCTTACTCCACGGACATTCCTCACAGAGAGGTGCGCCGTTCGGCACACAGACTGTCGCCCCAAGCTCCATCATCGCCTGGTTGAACGCGCCGGGAACATTTTCATCGCGAAGGGCACGCCTAAGCTCCTCCGGAACCGTAAGATCCTGCATCATCTCCCCCAGCTGTGCTTCCACCGCACTGCGGAACGACTGTTTCATGATGTCGGTATCGTCCGCCGCCACACGCGTCAAGATCCGCAGCACATTTCCGTCTACCGCAGGCACCGGTATCCCATAGGCGATCGATGCGATGGCACCCGCTGTGTAGGAACCGATCCCTTTTAATTCCAGAAGCTTGCCATAATCCGCCGGGAGCACTCCGCCATACTCCTCCGTCACGGTAACTGCGGCCTTCTGCATATTTCTCACGCGGTTGTAATAGCCAAGCCCCTCCCAGAGCTTCATCAGCTGATCCTCCGGACAGGCTGCAAGTGCTGCCACATCCGGCAATGCTTTTAAAAAGCGCTCATAATACGGCTTTACCGCCTCCACTCTGGTCTGCTGCAGCATGATTTCCGAGACCCACACGCGGTAAGGCTCCGGTCTCTCACGCCACGGGAGCACCCGCGCATGATCCAAAAACCACACGAGTAGGGGCTCTGCCAACTGATTCAGATGATAATTATCCAGCATTCTCTTCTCCGTCTCTACTGTCACGCATTCTGTTCCAGATCAAACTGCGCCACAAATGCCGCAATTTTTTCCAGACATTTCTTTATCACATCCTTGGAATACGCATAGGAACACCGGATGTATCCCTCGCCGCAGCTTCCAAAGGCATCTCCCGGTATCACCGCCACCTTCTGCTCCTGCAAAAGCCGGCTACAGAATTCCATCGAGGTGAGCCCGGTCTCTTTGATCGACGGGAACACATAGAACGCTCCCTCCGGCTCAACCACCTTAAGTCCCATCGCCCGGAATCCGTCCACCATCAGGTGGCGTCTCTCGTCATACTCCTGGCGCATCACATCGATCTCCTCGTCCCGCACCGGACTCGTGAGCGCTTCCAATGCCGCATACTGTGAAGTCGTCCCCGCCGACATCGTCGTGAACTGATGGATCTTGTTCATATGGAAAATGACCTCCGCCGGCCCCGCCGCGATACCCATACGCCATCCGGTCATTGCAAACGCCTTTGAAAAACCGTTTAGAACCACGCAGCGCTCATACATATCCGGCAGCGCCGCGATCGACACATGCTTTCTGCCGTAGGTGAGCTCTGCATAGATCTCGTCCGTAATCACAAAGAGGTCATGGGCGAGCACCACCTCGCGGATCGCCTCCAGATCCGCCTTTTCCATGATGGCGCCCGTCGGGTTATTCGGAAAAGAGATGAGAAGCACTTTTGTCCGCCCTGTGATCTTTTCCTCCAGTTCCTCCGCCGTCAGACGGAATCCGTTCTTCGCCTGCAGCGGAATCGATACCGGAATTCCCCCGCACAGCTCCACGCAGGGAACGTAGGACACATAGGCGGGTTCAACCACCAGCACTTCGTCTCCCGGATCCACCAGCGTACGCAGCGCCAGATCAATCCCCTCGCTTGCACCCATTGTAATAAGGATCTCATCCGCCCGGTCATAGTGCAGATCGAACTTTTCCAGATACTCCGCTGCCGCCGCACGCAGCTCCACGGTACCGCGGTTGTCGGTGTACTTCGTCTCGGCGCGCCGGATGGAGGCGACCGCCGCCTCCCTGACATGCTCCGGCGTCTGGAAGTCCGGCTCCCCGACGCCAAGAGACAGAGCCCCGTCCATGGTATTTGCAATATCGAAAAAATCCTTAATACCGGAATCCGGCATCTCCACAACAACTTTTGACAGATAAGATCTCTTTGTGCTCATATGTATGACTCCTTAGTAACGTATTCATTTTAGGACTTATTATACCCCCTTTCTTTCCAAATGAAAATACTGTTTTCTATTGACAAATTTTAGAAAACGCTGTACTCTAATATTAGTAATTTGTTAATTTTTTATCAAACTGTTCAGGAGGGTTTTAGAATGAGTGAATTTAACAATTTGAAATTGGAAATCGCTGACCAGACTGCTGTTCTTTCCATTTCCAGACCGGCAGCTCTTAACGCATTAAACAGTGAGACTCTTGACGAGTTAAACACGGCTCTGACTGAGATCGAAGCTATGGACGATGTCAAGGTTGTCATCTTAACCGGCGGTCCGGACAAGAAGGGCAACGAGTTCAAGTCTTTCGTTGCAGGCGCTGATATCTCCGAGATGGTGAACTTTACCGCTCCGGAAGCAAGAGCATTCGGCATCAAGGCTTCTGTTCCATTTTTCAAGTTAATGAATATGCGTCAGGTTACCATCGCGGCTGTCAACGGCTTTGCTCTCGGTGGCGGATGTGAGATCGCTATGGCATGTGATATCCGTATCGCATCCGACAACGCTGTTTTCGGACAGCCGGAGTGCGGTCTTGGTATCATCCCTGGATTCGGCGGTACACAGAGACTTGCCCGTCTGGTTGGTATGGGACGTGCCAAAGAAATGATCTTTACCTGTGACAATATCGATGCCAACGAAGCATACCGCATCGGCCTTGTAAATAAGGTTGTTGCAAAAGAAGATCTGATGGCTACCGCAAAGGCTATGGCTGCAAAGATCATCTCCAAGGGAAGCTACGCAGTCTCCGTTGCCAAAGCAGCAATCAACAACGGCTACGACATGGACATCAAGAATGCCGTTGAGATGGAGGCAAACCTCTTTGGTGTTGTCAACGACACACATGACAAAAAAGAGGGAATGGGCGCATTCCTTGAGAAGAGAGCTGCCAATCTGACAGATTTCTAAACATCGTACACCAGGACTTGACGTTTGGTTCTAAAAACGCTACCATATTTTATAGAAAGACAGCCGGCTATCTTTAGCCGGCTGTTCTGGTATCAGCATACAATACATAGAAAGGTGGTTTTGATATGTTTGACAAAATCATTGGTTTCATCGGTGCCGGCAACATGGGCAGCGCCATGATCGGCGGCATCTTAAACGCCTCCCTGGTAACCACAGGGCAGGTGATCGCCAGTGCACACTCCAAGGAGACGCTTGACACCATTCACAGCCGGTTCTCCATCGAGACGACACTCTCCAATGAGACCGTCGCCGAACGCAGCGATATTCTGTTTCTCGCCGTCAAGCCGAACAAGTTTGATGAGGTGATTCCGCAGATCGCCCCGCATGTGAAGAGCAGCTGCATCATCGTCTCCATCGCTGCTGGCAAGACCATTGCTGCCATCGAAGAGGCGTTTGGCAAAGAGATCAAGCTCGTTCGCGCCATGCCAAACACACCTGCCCTCGTCGGCGAGGCAATGAGCGCCCTGTGCGTCAATGCACACGTTACCGAAGCCGAGCTTTCCGAAGTGCAGGCGATTTTCAACTCCTTCGGAAAAGCAGAAGTCGTGCCGGAAAGCCTTATCGACGCCGTTGTGGGCGTGTCCGGTTCCTCTCCTGCCTATGTCTATCTGTTTATCGAGGCAATGGCAGACGCCGCCGTTGCTGACGGCATGCCGCGGGCACAGGCTTACAAATTTGCCGCCCAGTCCGTCTACGGCGCAGCCAAAATGGTATTGGAGACCGGCAGACACCCCGGCGAACTGAAAGACGCCGTGTGCTCTCCGGGCGGAACGACGATCGAGGCTGTCGCCGCATTGGAACGGGGCGGTCTGCGTGATACCGTGATCACCGCACAGCGCGCCTGCTCCAAAAAATCACATGACATGAGCACAGCAAAATAAAACAGCAATCACAGGAGGCAACGCATTATGTGGGCATATGAAAGTGTATTTTATCAGATCTATCCGCTTGGATTCTGCGGCGCACCTTTTGAAAATGACGGAATTCTCACTCACCGCATCCAAAAGGTAACCGACTGGATTCCCCATATTCAAAAGCTTGGCGCAAACGCCGTATATTTTTCACCGCTCTTTGAATCGGACACCCACGGATACAATACCAGAGATTACACAAAGATCGACACACGGCTTGGCACCAACGCGGATTTTAAGGAAGTGTGTGACAATCTCCACGCCGCCGGCATCAAAGTCGTCTTAGACGGTGTCTTCAATCACGTCGGCCGCGGTTTCTGGGCATTTCAAGACGTTTTAGAGAAGAGATGGGACTCTCCCTACAAGGACTGGTTTCATATCAGTTTTGACGGGAATTCCAATTATAACGACGGGCTGTGGTACGAGGGCTGGGAAGGAAATTATGATCTCGTAAAGCTGAATCTGCACAACGAGGATGTCATCGCACACCTCTTTTCCTGCATCAAGGGCTGGATAGATGAGTTTGACATCGACGGACTGCGGCTGGATGTGGCTTACTGCCTCGACCATGATTTTATCCGAAGGCTGCGCGCCTACTGTGACACCTTAAAGCCAGATTTCTTCCTGGTCGGCGAGGTCGTACACGGCGATTACAACCAGATCATGAACGACGCCATGCTGCACTCCGTGACAAACTATGAGTGCTACAAGGGACTGTATTCCAGTTTTAACTCCATGAACATGTTCGAGATCAATCACTCTCTGCTGCGCCAGTTCGGCCCGGACAACTGGACTCTGTACAAGGGAAAGCACCTGCTCTCCTTCGTCGACAACCATGACGTCACCCGTGTGGCAAGCATCCTCTCAAACGAGGCGCACCTTCCGTTAATCTATGCCATGCAGTTCGGCATGCCGGGCATTCCATGCGTGTACTACGGAAGTGAATGGGGTGCCAAAGCACGAAAAGAGGACGGCGATCCCGCACTGCGCGCCTGCTTTGACGCACCGGAATGGACCGCGCTCACGGATTTCATCAGCCGCCTTGCCGCCGCGAAAAAGTCTTCCGAGGCGTTAAACTACGGCGATTTCCGCTCTGTCCTGCTCACGAATAAGCAGTCCATCTTTGAGCGGAAAAGCGTCAATGAGCGTGTGCTAGTCGCCATCAACGCAGATTCCGAAAGCTTCACGGCGCACTTCGACGCAGGCTGTGGCACAGCCGTTGACCTGCTCACCGGGGAGACGCACGACTTTGGAGGTGGCAGTACGCTCCCGCCTTACTCCGCAGCCTTCTGGAAGATGGAACACTGAGACAGAAGACTGACAGACCAAAGGGACTGACGCAGAGGCAGGGATCTGATAACTTGGAAATTCATATGTAAGTTCCAAATATAACAGGCGGCGGTAAATCTGACCGCAAAATCCGGTATTTCTAACCACGCCGCGCTTTGCATCTGCGATGATCTGTGTCTTTCCAAGCTTTGAACACTCTGCAGGATGTGTCCGCAACCTGCAGACAATTTTAGGATTCTCGTGTGTCCCTTGCGGCACCAGACAACAGATGGCATAAATGCCATCTTTATGTCGAACAAAACATAACCGCGCGAAGCCGATGTTTGAATTGCCATCTGCCATATTTTCAATAGCAGATGGCAACGAGTTTCGGTTCGCGCGGTTTTATATTGTCTGTGAAGCGGTGCTGCTAGGGACACTAGGGAATCCGCTCATTGTCTGCGGTTTGTCGGACACATCCTGCAGATTGTCAAAGCGTGGCAAGAGACACAGAATCTGATGCATAGCGCGGCATGGAAGAAATACTCGAATTTTGCTTCAAAGATTTACCGCCGCCTGTTACATTTTGGAACTTCACTCCTGCAGGTTCCTTATAATCAGATCCCAACCTCTGTGTCAGCCCTTTCTCTGTCAGTTCTTCTTTCCCAGTGTGACAGAGAGCGTCTGCTCTTCATACTGTCCGTTGGAAGATCTCTGGATGGTGACATCCACGGTCGTTCCTGCTTTGTAATACTGAAGTTTTAAGGACAGATCCTCCATCGAGGAGACATCCTTGCCGTCAAATGCGGTAATGATATCGCCCTTCTGAATTCCAGCCTGCTCTGCGGCGGAGTTCTCTTTTACCTGTGTTACATAGACACCGGTCGGCATATTGTAAGTCTTTGCCACATCGCTTGTGACATCGACGCCGCCGATACCAAGATATGCACTGTCTGCCTCATCTACCTTTTCCTTCGTAATCAGGTCCTCAATGATCGGCATTGCTGTGCTGATCGGGATCGCATAACCGATTCCCTCAACACTTGTGTCTGCATATTTTACAGAGTTGATACCGATGACCTCGCCTGCTGCATTGAGCAGTGCACCGCCACTGTTGCCAGGGTTGATCGCTGCACTGGTCTGGATCAGTTCTGCGGTGTAATTTGTGTTGCTGTTGGAATCGGATACGGTTACTTCACGGTTCAATGCGCTGATGACACCGGTTGTCACAGACTGACCATAGCCGAGTGCATTACCGATGGCGATCGCTGCCTGTCCGGCTTTCAGATCATCCGAATTGCCAAGTGTTGCAACTTTGATTGTATTTAATGTGTCAGAATCGATGCTGCTTAACGCAACGCGGATAACTGCAAGATCTGTGGAAGGATCGGTACCCTTGATCTCCGCGCTGACGGTTGTGTTGTCACTGAATGCGACTGTAAGGCTGTCTGCACCCTCCACCACATGATTGTTGGTCGCAATGTAAAGATTGTCTGCATCCTGGCTCACGATAATACCGGAACCGCAGCTTGTGCTCTGCTGTGTCTGTGTTCCGCCGAAAAAGCTCTGATACTGGGATTCGCTCACATTCGTGATCGATACGATAGAAGGCATTACCGCTTCCACGATGTCAGAGACATCGGATGCCACATAGCTGGATGATGCGCCGGTCGCCTCAATCTTGGTGTTGGAATCGGACTGTGTCAGCACGCTGCCTGTGGCTGCCACCGTGGAATCCGAGTCTCCGAAAATCTGACCCGATGCGAGATGTACGCCCTCAAACACCGTTCCGGATACCAGCCCGAAGACAAGTGCCAGTGCCGCACATTTTGCAAGCTTCATACCAAAGCCGCCCGGCTTTCTCTCTCTCTTTTCTCTTCTCTTCTTTTCCTTCTTGCCGGAAGGATTCTGACCGTACGCCGCATTCCCGGCTCCCTGGCTCTGGTAGAACTGTTGCTGATAACCGCCGTTCTGGTAGGTTCCTCCGTTCTGGCCGTATGCACTGTTATTCTGCGTGCCGCTCTGGTAGGTTCCTCCGTTCTGGTAAGTTCCTCCGTTCTGGTAGGTTCCTCCGTTCTGACCGTATGCGCTGCCATTCTGGTAAGCTCCGTTTGCGCTGTATGCTCCGTTGTTCTGCGATGTGCCGTTCTGATTCGTTCCGTTATTATATGAATAGAAGGAATCGGAAGACTGGTTATGATTACGTTCATTGTTATCCATAATAATTGCTCCTTTCCCTGACAACTCTTTGTTCTGTTCCAGTGAGTATTTCTTTTTCTCTCTCACTTTCTATGATGCAGTTTACAGGGAAAATGTGATGTAATTGTGACGAAAGTATCAAAAAAGTATGTTTCTGTTCTTTTCTGTCTAAAAAAGGACCTGCCACACCAGATTCCAAACGCCCGCCACGAGCAGTCCCGCATAGAATCCATTTCTCCAGCGCTTCTTTTTCAGGGAAAATGCAAGTGTCAAAATAATAAACAGGTACAAAAGATCCGTCAGATAATAAACGCGCGCACCGGACGCATACATCGTCGGAGAGCAATACATAATCGCCTCGCTCGCGATTCCCGCAAGATAGGCGAGCACCAGCGTGATGTGTTTTTCTGACACGCGCCATAAAAACGGCAGTGTAAAAAGCAATGCCACAGCCCACCAGATCATAGCAAGGATCGCTTCCCGCGTCATCACCGCCATGGACGGCACCTGGTACACGCACGATTCGATATCGATATACTGCATCCCCATATCCGATAACAGATCAACGCCTGCATAAGGAAGCAGTGCGGCCAGGGTAAAGACCGCCGCAATCCCAAAAGCAATCCAGTCTCTCTTTTTCTTCTGCTCCTGCTGCAGCAGACGAAGGATTCCCACAACCCAGATGCCGCATAAAAACAATTTGTTTTCATTTGCAAACGATGACAGCAGCCAGTGTACCGTGATGAACACATGCTGTCCGAACGGCATCGTCTCGTATTCCGGCATCCAGTTGGCAATCTCACTTGCCACACGGATCTCATTGCCGGGTGCCGAGAACAGAATCCCAAACGCCACCGCTGTCGCAAGTGTCTGAACCAGAAGAAGCGGATGCACTCTTTTATGGCGAAGAAACAGTGCGGCAGCCGCCAGCACCTCAAACGTCAACAAAACAGCGCTCATCTGCTCGATGGACATCGTTCCTGCCACCGCGCACGGTATGCTGATCAGAAAATATTTCTTATTCAGCGCAGGCTCTTCCCCCGGCTTTGCGAACACCGCGTCCGCAAAAGGCATCAGCGCCCAGATTCCGCAGGTAAAACACCAGGTATAGAAGATGGAACCATTCACCCAGACCGCCGCATAGCCGACAGTTATAATGTTCATGAGAAAATAGCCGCCCACTGCCACCGCGCAGGGTCCGATTGCTTCCTCACTGTGGGAGTCAATCCCTGCCGCCTTTTCTGACAGACGCAGAACCCCCATCGGCAGAAGCACCAGCATCACGGCATTTACCACTCGCCAGAAGCCAAGCCCGAGCCGGAATGCAAGATACACAAACGCCTCTCCCGACATTCTCCCCACCCAGGTCTGATAGCGCCAGGACAGATACTCTCCAAATCCCATACTGTTCGTATACTGATAAAAAAAGGCATCGTCGCCATCCGAATAGCTGCTCTGACTTACCACCAGAAGTGCCCCGATCAGCATCAATGCCCAAAAAATCCACACTTTATATTTTTTACTCATAAAACCCTCTATTCCACAGATTCCATGCCCAAAAGAAATCACAACCGGTTATTCCGAAATCAAAACCGTTATTCCCTGCCAGGAGTGTCTTCCTGCTCCACTGCATCCAAAAGCACCGATTCAATCAGATATCTCGGACGCCGTTTCGTCTCCATATAAGTCTTCCCGATGTACTCTCCGATAATTCCGATTGCAAACAACTGCAGTCCTCCAAGCACCCAGATGGAAATAATCACACTTGTCCACCCCGGTTCCACGTTGCCGTTCGCGTAATCCACAAACGCCTTAATCAGCATTCCCAGGCTGACGAGGCACACAAATAATCCACCCATCGTAATCATGCGGATTGGCTTGACCGAGAGGGACGTCACTCCCTCCAGTGCAAATGCCACCATTTTCCCCAGCGGATACTTGCTCTCGCCCGCGAATCGTTCCCCGCGCTCATAGGTTACGGTCGTACTCTTATAGCCCACCATCGGAACGATTCCGCGTAAAAACAGATTCACCTCTTCAAAGGACAGAAGACCTTTTGCGGCACGTCTGCTTAACAGCCGGTAATCCGCGTGATTATACACGACCTCCGCCCCCAGGAAATGAAGCAGCCGGTAAAACAGCTGCGCCGTGTTGCGCTTAAAGAACGTGTCCTTCTGTCTGGAAGAACGCACGCCATAGACAATATCATTTCCCGCTTCATAGGCATCGATCATGCGGTCCATCGCATCCACATCGTCCTGCAGATCCGCATCCATGGAGACGATCATATCCGCATGTTCCGACGCCACCTCGATGCCTGCCAGAAGCGCATTCTGATGTCCACGGTTCCTGGATAAATTCACGCCGGAAAATACAGGATTCTCCTCGTGAAGCTTCTGAACCATCTCCCACGTCGCATCCTTCGATCCATCATTCACAAACAGAATCCGGCTGTCCGCGTCGATTTTGCCGTTCTGGCGCAATGTCTGCACTTTTTCCCGCAGTCTTTTGGATGTCTCCGGAAGTACCTCCTGCTCATTATAGCAGGGTACTACGATATATAGTATGTTACTCATTTTCTACTCCCTACTTTTCTGACCATATCCGCTTCCAGTAATATGGGCTCATGGTACACTTCAGGATCTGCCGTCTGCCAAGCTTCTGATAGCGCTTCCCCAGAAAATAACCGGCGTACCTGCCGACACACTGCCATCCTAACTTCCAGATCAGATACGGCTTGTGAATCTTACACAGATAACCCATCGTATTTTTCACCAGACGCATGCCCTCCGCCTCCGAGCTGACCTGCTCAAAGATCTCCGGATGTGCCGTCTGTGACACTGCCAGATCAAAATTGCGGTGAAACTGCTGCTTCACCGAATAGTTGTGCGAATGAACCACCTCGGCGTCCGCCGCATACGCAACCTTGTATCCTTCCTGCACTGCATGCGCCGCAAAAAACATATCCTCGTTAAAAATAACCGGAGACTCAAATCTGCCAAGCTGCTCAAACAGATCTCTGCGGTACGCAGCGCACACGTCCGAGCAGAAAAAGGTCTTGATGCCGAGCCGCGGTATATCTTCACTGCTCTTGACGCATCCCTCTTTTGGATAATTAAACTGTCTGGTATAGCGCTCGATGATGCCGCAGTCTTCCCGCGGGAGCTGCCTTGCATACGCGACCGCAACCGCACCTTTTGCGGGAGTCCCAAGACCGGACGCACCGGATGTGAGCGCATGCACCAGATGTTCCACCAGCCTGTCGTCAGCCGGCACGGCATCCTGTGTCATAAAAATCAGAATATCCGCACCGGAATATCCCGCTCCCGTATTCCTGGCACCGCCGTGATCAAAATTCTCTCTGGTCATATGGAAAATGCGGCTTGGAAACGGAAGTTCCTTTCTGATCTGCTCGATCGGATACTTCCGGATGGCATCGTTCCACAGCGTCTCCTCGGTATTCACCAGAATAAGTTCATGTATAACAAAGGTCTGCTCCTGCAATTTTTGCAGGAGCAGACAAAAAGTGTCATCCGGTTTGTAAGTCGG
>ERZ835051.2128-NODE-2128-length-18546-cov-3.521659_pt1 | contig 18546 bp, 7 predicted proteins | sample MGYA00519575_ERZ835051 | MGnify/ENA primary metagenome ERZ835051 (study PRJEB31850, sample SAMEA3708769) | human gut metagenome | biome: human gut; feature: human-associated habitat; material: faeces | place: China | collected 2014 ... | reverse complement strand
ATAGTAGGATTTTTTTTACCATAAGCGTTAATCTATTAGTTAATTTTTTAAAATAGAAAGCCAGCATCCTCTATTCGGGTTTGCAGATATCCCCAATGGTTTGATCTTCAGTGCCGTTTTCGATTTTCGATGCCGGAAAAAGGCGCGAACGCAGGCACCTTTGCAACTATACGGTCACCTGAAAACACCAAACAACTCACTCAAGATCAACTGATTGAAAATAACCGAACAGGTAAGAACGTTACCAGAGCATAACCGCTTCGAGCTGCCTGAGGGCTGAAACCGGAGCCGGAAACCGGGTGGAAAGTGCATAAAAAATGTGCGGCATCGTTAGATACCGCACATGGCGCCAGTGGGGAGCAATCCCGCCTGCGATGTTCTACAAAAGCCGGATCGGAACCGTCCGGGAACTCTTCATTACGGCCGCTCCGTTTTTGACTCCGTCGGGAATCGCGGCGCGCACGTAAACGCCCGTCTCCGCGACGCCCGTGGCGCTGGTCAGCGTCAGCGTATTGCCCGACTCGTCGAAAGCGATGTCGTAAGTGCTGCCGAACGGCTTGCCGTCGCTGTAGACGCCGCCGAGCATCCCGTTTCTGATCTCGTATTTTCCCGAATACTTCTGGTAGCCCACCTGCTCGATCCGCTGGTATATTTCGAACGAACGGTCCGCGCCGAAGGAGACATAGGCATCGAAATCCCGCGGAGCTTCGCCGTTCCACGTTTTGAGCTGCCATTCGCCGGCAAGCTGTTTTACCAGCGGCGACACCTTCTCCTTGTCCGACGATCCGCAGCCGGCGAACAGACACAAGCCCAGTGCGGCCAGTACGATATAGATAGTCTTTCTCATAATCTTCATGCGTTTATATTACAACCAACCTCCGTTTTCGGTCTGTACCGCGCGGGCGATGACGGCGAACTCCTTGGCGATCTCCATGCCGCCCATCGATGTCCCCGTGCCGAGACCGCTGCCTCCGGCAACCGCCCTGACCGTTATTCGGGCCACGCCCGGCTTGGTGCAGTGCAGCCTCAGTTTCCCGGACACGAAGGTCGGCTCCGCCGAAATACCGAGCTTGGTCCTGTCAGCCTGCGAGATCTCGACGCCGAGATAGGTCAGGTTCGCCGAAGCCTTGCCGAAGTACTTGTCGAGCGAAAGCTGCTGCTGTACGCCGACTTTCGCTTTCAGGCAGGGTGTGCCCTCGATCTGCATCAGAAGCTGGTAGGCGTCGATCGCTCCCGTACCCATCTGCTTGCGGTAGTTGCGCAGCTGCATGGTGGTCAGGGATTGTTTGGTGCCGTCGAGGTAGGTGTCGATATCGTTCACCGAAGTCAGAAGCATCGATTTGAATTCGGCCACCGTATATTGCTTCCCTTTGGCCAGCGCGTAGGAAAGCCCCAGCGCGGCGACGCCCGATACGTGCGGGCAAGCCATCGAGGTGCCCTGCATATAGCCGTAATCCGACTGGTAAAGCTCGGACGGAAGCGTCGAAAGCACCTGCGCGGCACTGCTTCCCGATGGCGAGATGTAGGCGTCGCCGCCCGGAGCCGCGACGTTGCAGCCCGGACCGTAGTTCGTGTAGTAGGCCGGCAGATAGTCGGGCGAAAAGGCGGTGACCGAAATGTAATCGCGGTAAGCGCCCGGATAACCGGACATGGCCTTGGCGTCGTTGCCCGCAGCGAAAATCACAAGTCCGCCGTCGAGAACGGCGTTGTTTTTCGTCGCAATGAAGTAGTCGATCGCCTGCTTTTCGATCCGCGCCCCGCTGGCGTAGGCGTTGTCGGTCGTGACCGCTCCGGCCGGATACCCCCACGAACACTGGAGAATCGACGCCCCGTTGTCGGCAGCGTATTTGATCGCTTCGGCGGAAACGGCGGCCGAACCGCCCTCACCGCCCGAAAATATCTGGCACGACATGAGTTTCACGCCGTCGTTCCTGCCCGTGCCTCCCGCGATGCCCGACACGCCGACGCCGTTGTTGCTGACGGCGGCTACCGTACCTGCGACGTGGGTGCCGTGGCCCGAATCGCCGATGTTCTTGCCTTTGTCGTCATAAGCTTCGACGTCCCATGTCAGCTGGCTCGTGCCCAGCGCGAAGTTGTAGCCGTAAACGTCGTCGGCATAGCCGTTGCCGTCGTCGTCGCGGCCCGTCGCACCGCTCTGCTCGGCCTTGTTGATCCACATGTTGGCCGCCAGATCCGGATGAGTGTATTTCACCCCTTCGTCCACGATGGCGACGATGACTTCGGGATTACCTGCCGTGAGCTTCCATGCGTCGGCCACATTGATGTCGGCTCCGGCCACCGATGTAGTGGCAACGGCCTGGTCGGCATTGTTGATGTAATGCCACTGCCAGAAAAGATTCGGGTCGTTGAAATCCGCTGTAACCAAAGCGCGGGTCTGGCCGTTCGCCGTTGCTTGAAACGGATAGGTTTTGCAGTCGGAAGCCCGGTAGAGACGGGTGCGGAACTGTACTTTCGAGATTTCGGCGACATCTGCGAGTCTCTCGGCCGCCTTGTCGAGATCCTCTTCCGATGCGAACCCGAGCACATACCATCTGTGAAGCCCTGCCGCACGGGTGCGGGCCTCGTGTTCGCCGGCTTCGGGGAAGACGCGCTCCAGCGAGGTGACGTGCAGGTCGTTCAGGATGTCATCGACGGATTCGATGCCCGAACGGGTCAGCGCCGAACGGGTCTTGGCCGCATTCAACGCATTCTGTTCGAGACTGGGAATGGCTTCTTCGCCAAATTTTACGATGAGCGAACCGGCCACGGCGTCGTCCGACGTATTGCAGATTTTGCCCGAAGTCTCGATTTCGGGAGCGGAATCCCCGCGGTTCGGTATTTCCTGCATGGGATCCGTCGAGCAGGCGGCCAGCAGCAGGGAGGCGAAAATCAGGAGTTTCGTTTTGTTATGCATATATCATGCTGATTTTTGAGTCCGGCAGGTTGTTTTTGGCTTGGAAAAAAGGGAGAGGCCGACACTTGCCGGACGACCGGCCTCTCCCGATCCGATATTACTTGAGCGTGATTTCGGCAGCGGCCGTTTTCCGGAAGCGGAGTTCCGATCCCGAACCGTTCGCACGCTGCACAGCGTCGCTGAATCCGACCGTAGCCCTTACGACTTTCGCTTCAGGAGCCGATGCGGGCAGGAATCCTTTCGCATAGTCGGTCGGTACGGTTTTGACGGAACCGCGTTCTGCGGAAACGGAGAATTCGAGCCGTTCGACGTAATTCCGCGGCTGCCGGAGTCCTGCGGCCATTCGGCGCAATTCTGCAATCCGCTCTGCGGCCAGTTCGGGAATGCCGCCCATATCCTTGGCGGGATCGACGAGCAGCATGTCCGTAAGGATCGAATAGGGGGTCGTCGTACTCAACGTATACAGATAACGGAACGTGGCTCCCTGCTCGACATAGTTCGGGGTGGGCACGAAATAGATGTAACCGTCGGCCACGGCGCCTCCGATGAACGGATAATTGACCGCATAGAGGGCTTCGGGGTTCTCCTCCGAGACGCAGCCGGCGAGGATGTCCTCTCCGTTGATGACACCGATCGGCGTTTGCGAAAGAAGCGGGGAGATAGCGCCGGTTATGCCTGCGAGCGGAGCAGTGGAGGGAACGTAGACCGCCGGAATCCGACCGCCTTCGTCGAATGTGAGACCGGTAAGCCCAGTAATGGTCAGCAGATCGACCGAACTGTCTTCCGTCGGATCGTCTTCGATGGTCACCGTGCCGATCTTCCGGCGCATCGGCTTCTCATCCATGACGTTGACGGCATAATAGTTCCATTCGGTCGAAATCAGGTACTCCTTCGAGGGCTGCTCTTTCTGCGGCAGGAAGTCCGAGTAGAGGAACTCGCTCTCCAATCCCGGGTTGTATTTGCCGGTGGTCTTGATGGATGCCGTGAAGAGTTTGCTGGCATATCCGTTGTAAGCCAGTCCGGCGAACGTGTACTCCGTGTCGCCGTTCAGCCCCGTGAGCATGACGCTGTAATGTCCGCCGTTGATGGCGTCGAGCTGCTCTTTGGTGAAATCCTTGCCCTCCTCTTTGAGGAAAGCCGTCATGTCCAATCCTTGGATGTCTTTTGTCTTGAAGACTCCGTGTTTGACAGATTCAATCCCCTCGCCATAGGCCCAGAATTTCGCCGCATTGTCCGTCGTAATGCCTTGTCCCGCGAATTCGTTCGTGGCTTCGAGCCCGATGTTGAGAATGACGGAAACCTTGTCCTCGTCTCCCTTGGCGATATATCCGAACGAAATGGAGGCGTAGCCCTGCATTTTCAGATTCTGCGACGCCGTTTCGCCGCCCTCCGGATTCGCCTCTTCGTCCGAACCGTAAATGCAGCCTACAAGCGTGTACTTGCCGGTGCCGCCTTCCAGATCCTGAACGGAAATCGTCCCCGAAGCGGTGATCGTCTTGATGAGTTCCGCGGCGATCTTGCCATCGGCCATCTCCTGTGCCTTGAGGCTCGCCTCGCCGTCGCTCAAATTGCCCGTGAAGATCGCATAGCGGAACTCTCGGGTGTCCTCGGAGAGGATGGCGCCGATTTCGACGACACCGTCTGCGGGTTCGCTTTTGGTGAGGGCCACCGAGTAGTCGTAGACCCTGGCTCCAGGAAGCATGATCCGCTGCAGGCCGTTTGCGTTGGCATAGAAGAATTTTCCGGCATATTCACCTTCGCTCGGTTCGAGCACGATACCCTGCGCCGGGAAGGTAATCACGCCGTTCTTGAGCGTGCCATATTGTCCGGCCGATTCGTCCATGGCGAAATTTTCCGGTGTTTGCGATGCGATGTACCACTCGCCCATATCGGCAAAGAGGGTCAGACCGGTCGATTGGTAGGGATAATAGACCTTGTTCGGATCCGAGGCATCGACATAGGTCCAGACGTTGCGGTTCTCGTGGTTTACCTGTCCTCCGGCGAAGATGTTCATCAGCTCCGGAGTGTAGGCTTTCATGCGGTAATAGCCCTTCTTGTCCGAACGCTCGTAGATTTCAAGTTCAATTTCAGGATTCGGATTAGCATTGGGGTTGTTTATCGACGCGAAGTTGCCCAGAATGTCGTCGCGGTAGCGGCCTTTGGTCTCACCGGTCTTTTCGTCGGTGACCAATTCCCATTTGGCCAGCACGAGCGATATCGAAAGGTTCACCTTATCGGCACCGTAGATCGAAGCGTAGCGCGGATCTTCGATGTTGATATCGCAGGTGTAGGTCGTGCCCATTTGGGCTCCGGGGAAACTGATCGTAAAGGTCGTCTCGTCCTCTCCGGCATCGAATGCGATCGGCTCGACGACGAAAATATCCTCGACGTTGGCCTTCACGACGACCGGAACGACGATCGGATCCACGGTGTTGCGCCGTTTGACCGTATAGGTCGCTTCGGTCTGGGTTCCCGGTTCGAACTCCAGATCGGTCCGGGTAGCCTGCTTCTTCGGGAAGTAGACACCGTAGCAATCGGGATTCTCCGCGGTTCCCTGCGTATAGTTCACGTCGTCCTCGCAGCCGGCAAGGACAAGAAGTGCCAGCAGGAACGGTAATATATGCTTGAATGTCTTCACGGTAATTTGCTTTTAGATTTGACAGCTTGATCGCAGATGGTCATCACCCGTTCCACGGCTTGACCGTTTGCGAAGGATCGGGATTGTTCTGCGTGGCGATGACGGGGTTGTTCTGCGTCTCACCGCGCGAGATCACGAAGTTCCAGTAGGGTGCACGGCCTTCCGTATTCAGCCGGTACGAGGCAGGAGAGTTGGTTCCCACATAGCCCCGTCGGGTGGACATGTCGAGCCGCTTCATGTCGAACATGACGATGCCTTCGCCCCAGAACTCGATGCGCTTCTGAAGCATCAGCTCGTTGGTGAAATTTTCAACCGACGACGACATGTTCGTACAGTCGTAACCTCCGCCCACAATGCGGTAATTGTTCATGAACTCATTGAGCAGCCGAATTCCTTCGCCAAGATTTTCATGCGCCTTGGCCTCGGCCTCGATGAAGTACATCTCCTCGACGCGCATGTAGGGATGGTCTGCGGCTCCGCCGACCTTGAAATCCTCATAAGCGCCCTGTGCCGGACGGAACTTGATGTTCGCGTAATCGGGCAGTTCATTGAAGTATTCCTTGCCCTCTTTGCGGCAGCTTTTGTAGTCGTAGGACTCCTTCTCCGGGTCTTTGCGGTCGGGATCGAGCCACGAATGGCGGCGGAAGTCGCGCAGGTCGATACTGTTGTAGAGGTTGCTGTTGATGCAGCGGCAGGCGTCGTTTCCGTAGGCGCTCCACGCATTCTCCGTACTCATGTGCGCCGTGAAGCAGAACAGGTTGGCAACGCTCTCGCTCGGAAGCGCAAGGCCCCAGATCCAGGCATTGTTCGACATGGCGCTGTTGAAGCCGTTCGAGGGGTCTTCCCACTGCTCCTGCGTCAGGGGCGTGCAGCCGCTGGCGGTGATGGCCTGCCGGGCGTACTCGGCCGCCTGCGCATAAGCGGCATTGTCCTCCTTCGCCGTGCCGCGCTCAAGCCAGGCCCGAGCTTTCAGGCCGTAGACCAGCGCCGGACTGATCGTATACTTGTCGGGAGCCGTAAAGCCGCTCAACAGTTCTTCGGCCTTGTCCAGGTCGGGGAAGATCACTTGATCGTAGATGTCGTCGACCTTGACACGGGGGTTGTTCTTGGCCTCGGCCTCGGTAGTCTCGGGCAGTACGATGGGCACGCCCAGCCCGAGAACCTCGGGCGCTTCGGTGTAGTTGTTCTCCTTGAACTCGTACAGACGCACCAGATCGAGGTAGAACATGGCCCGATAGGCGTAGGCGAAGCCCAGATAGGACTTCTGCGTGGCGTCGAGCGTCGCGAAATCCGAGGCGTCGATCTGTTTGATGACGTTGTTGGCCGCCATGATCCACGCATAGTAGTTGTCCCACGTGAGCGCGGCCACGGCATAGTCGGCGCCGAGCGCTTCGTTGGTTCCCCACTGTGCGAACCAGTCGTAACCGATATTGCCGCCGATGGCGACGTCGCCCGTCATGGATTCCGTGGCGATATGGATGGCCGGCAGGGCGAAGTCCCATGCCTGCCCTACCTCGGCATAGCCTGCGGAACCGGCCTGTACGAGCGAGGCCGGAATACCTTCGATCAGCGTTTCGAGGGTCACCTGATCCTCGGTGGCTATTTCATAGGGGTCGGCTTCTTTGATGCAGCTGCTTGCCAGCAAAGCTGCCGCCAGCGTCGCGAGCGTTATGTTTGTCGCTTTTTTCATATGCATGTCGTTTGTCGTAAAGTGTTTGAGGCCGATTAGAATTGAATATTGATGCCGCCCGAAATCGTTCTTACAGGCGAATAGGTGGCCTGGCTCGTCGCTCCCGAATAAGAGTAGCGGGGATCGAATCCCTGACGTTTGGACCAGTACCAGACATTCTCGCAGGCAAGGTAGACGCGCACCTTCTCGATTCCGACCTTCTTGGTGAAATTCGACGGCAGCGTGTAGCCGAAGTTGATGTTCTGCAGGTTCAGGTAGCTGGCGTCCATAAGGAAGCGATCAGACATACCGTTTTGATCCTTATCTTCATACTGCAAACGCGGGATGTTCGACGACGTATTGTCCGCCGACCATGCGTCGAGCATGTCTTTGTGCCAGTTCATACCCGTCGTCTTGTTGGCCGGCGAGTACATCGCCGCGGAGTATCCCGAATCATAGGCCAGACCGCCGATCTGATAGGTGAAGGCCACGCTCAGGTCGAAGCCCCGGAAATTGACGCTCGTGCCGAAACCGCCGTAGAGATCGGGAATCGGGTCGCCGCAGAGATAGTCCGATGCCTTGGCATATTCAGTCGTTGTAACGCGCTTGCCCGTCAGGTTGCCCTTGTCGTCGGTTTCGTCCATGTACCACATCGAAAGGCCCTCGTCCGAAACCCCGGCATATTTTCTCATGTAGAAAGTATACATCGGCAGTCCTTCTCCGAAGAAAGTGGAGCCGCTCACGTAACCGGAGTAGCCATCGACCTGCTTGGTCCGCCGTTCAGAAGGCAGCATGGTGATCTTATTGCGCAGGTGCGTCATGTTGAGATTGATGTCCCACTGGATATGCTCCCGCCGGATCGGCGTAAAGTTCAGCTCGATTTCGACGCCGCTGTTGCGCATGTCGCCCACGTTGGCGTAGTAGGACGAATAGCCCAGCGACGGAGCTACCGGGAACGACAGCAGCATGTCGGTCGTCTTGCGGAGGAAATATTCGACGCCTCCGGAAACCGTACCGCGCAGGAAGCTGAACTCCACACCGGCGTTGAAGTTGGAGTTGGTCTCCCAGGTGATGTTCTCGGATCCTTTGGCGTTGAAGACGGTCGAGACCTTTCCGTTGGCGTTTTCGATCGTGTAGGTGTTCGTGTAGCGGAAGTTACCGATGTTGTCGTTACCCTGCGAGCCGATCGAGGCCTTCAGCTTGAGATTGTCGAGCCATTCATAGGTGCTCTCCATGAAATTTTCCTTCGAAATGATCCATGCGCCGCCCAGCGACCAGAAGTTACCCCAGCGATGGTCGGGGTGGAAACGCGAAGAAGCGTCGCGGCGATAGGAGGCCGAGGCGAAATATTTGCCTGCGTAATCGTACATGACGCGGGCGAAATAGCCCTCGTTGTTGTACTCCCTCCGGTAGGAGCCGGCTCCCTGTTTGTCGATGATCGCCCCGGCCAGTTCGTCGTTGTCCTGCGTCAGCATGTTGCTTTTGGAAGCCGACAACAAGTAAATGCGGTTCTGGTAGGACTCGTGACCCAGCATCACATTGAGGTTATGGTGGCCGATCTGCTTGGTGTAGTTGAGAATCTGCTGCAGGTTGAGGTCGAAATTCCGCTGATGCCCTTTCGAGACCATGCCTTTTTCGCTGGCGAACTGTCCGAACCAGGGATTCGTAACCGAGGTGGAGCGGGTTTCGTCGAGCGAAACGCCGGCGTTGAACGTGAACTTGAAATCCTTGAGGAAGGTGACGTCGATATATCCCGTACCGTTGAAAGCATTGCCTTCGGCTTCCTGTTTGTTGAGACGCGAATCCGAGAGGGCGTTGCTGTTGGGGAAGAGCGAACGCTCCATACCGGCATTGTCGCCGTTGCCGTAGTCGTAGAGCTTGATGCCGTCCTCGTTGTACATGACATTACCCTCGCCGTCGCGGATGTAGAGCGGATAGATCGGACCGACGGCCGTCGTATAAGCGAAAACGTTGCCCGACGAGTTACCGGCGCCGCTGTCGTCGATCTGGTTGTAGCGGAAATGCGTGTAGTTGGCATTGGCGCCGAACTTGAGCCACTTCTTGGCCTGATAGTCCACGCGCAGACGGGCCGTATAACGATCCATGTCCGAGTTGTAGGCGATACCTTCGTTGTTCAAATAGCCGAACGATCCGTAGATCGAGGCGTTCCCGGTCTGGCCGGAGATCGAAGCGTTGTACTCCTGACGCAGGGACGAGCGGAAAGCCGCATCGGTCCAGTCGTCGGGACGGACGTAGTACTCCTTGCCCTCATAGACGAGACGGCGGCCGAGAGTCGCAGCGGGATTGACCTTACCGTTGATGCCGATGAACTCCTGCCCGGAAGGAACCGTATAGACCATATAGCCCAGACCTCCGTCATTCGCATTGGCCGTCAAATTCGTATTGGCGCGCAAATGGGCCTCGCCGATACTCATTCCCGAATTGACATAGTAGTTTTTCAGCGCACTGTAATGCAGTTCGTAGAATTGTGCCGGGTTGGTGATGTACGCATAATCCTGGACGGCGCGCGAATTGACGCCCCACTTGGCGTCGATTGTCACGTGAGCCTCCTGCGACTTGGCCTTTTTGGTGGTGATCATCACCACGCCGTTGGCGCCGCGGGCGCCGTACAGCGAGTTCGAGGCGGCGTCCTTCAGCACGGTCATCGACTCGATGTCGCTCGGATTGAGGTTGTTCAGGTCACCCGAGTAGGGCATGCCGTCCACGATCCAGAGCGGATCGTTGCCGGCGTTGAGCGAGCTGAAGCCGCGGATGCGGATTTTCGGACTCTCTCCCGGCTGTCCCGAGGTGTTGGTCAGCTGCACGCCCGCGACCTTTCCGGCCAGAGCCTGCGCTACGTTCGACTGCTGCGACTTGGCGATGTCGTCCGATTTGATGACGGTCGCCGAACCGGTGAAAGCCTCCTTTTTTGCCGTACCGAACGCTACGACGATCACGTCGTCGATAGCCTGTGTGTTCTCTTTCAGCACGACGTCGATCCGGGTTTGCGTCCCCACCTTGATCGTGTGGGACTGATAACCCATGAACGACACGACCAGCACATTGTCCGGTGCGGCTTTGATCGAAAAACTGCCGTCCGCACCGGAGGTCGTACCCTTTGTAGTGCCTTCGACCAGAATGGTGGCGCCGACGATGCCGGCCCCCGCATGATCTTTGACCGAACCCGTAATTTCCCGTTCCTGCGCATGGGCGGACAAGAACAGGCCGAGAACAGCCATCAATGATAGAAAGATTTTTTTGGTCATAAATGCGCCATTTTAACGCTGGTAAAAAAATTGATTATAGAAAATTTGCCGTCTTCGTGTTCCGGCCCGGAGCCGAAACATATCCCCTCCCCTTCCGGAAGCCCGGAGGGGGGGGGGATGTCATCCGCCTGTCCGGTCACCGAACCGGCCGGATCGCAGCCTATTCGTAGAAATCGTCTGCAAGGTCGTTCGGCTTCGAGCCCGAATACTTGTCAGCCTTGCCCCGGAATTCGATGATCAAGGTGTTTCCGGTTCCGGTCGGATCAGGGTTCCATGTACTGAATACTCCCCAATCGACCATCGAGAATTTGAAGATCCACTCCTTGTTCTCCTGCTTGACGGTCACTGCCGCCTTCTCGGGACACCGCATGCAGTACTTATCCTTGTCGGAATATCCGTACCCGTTATATGAGGACAGATACATATACTGGAACCTGAGGTTCCATTTGCAATTCGTGCCTTCCGCATGCAGGTCGATCTCTCCTTCATGGTCGAGGTAGCTGTCCGGCAGGAAAAACATCGGAGTAGTATTATCCGCATCGATACTCTCGGTGAAAGCATTCCGGAAATAGAAGCAATATCCCGATACCTTCTCGCCGGTATAACTATCCCGATAAGCCGGGTCGTGCCGCACCTCCATCGCCGTAACGGGCCAATACAGCATGTCCTTGTTATCCTTGTCCAGGAATTTGATATAGGGCTCGAACGGTTTGACGGGCTTCAATGTTTCTTCATCCATTGCGTCGGCCGTCGCAGCCGTCGGCACACCGTAGTATTCGGCTTCGACCCCGATGCCGTTTTTCAGCGTCAGATTTACCCGCAGATAAATCTCCTTGCCGCCAGCGGGATTGGGATGGGTCTCGATCGTACCGGTCAGTCCCGCATCCTCGCCGTAGTAGGTCTGATAGGTCTTGTGGTCGTAGAGCCGGAACCAGTAATCGGAGGTCTGCGCCGCAACGTCGATCACGCCGTCGAACTTGGCCGCCAGCACCCGCACATACGCAGCCCAATGACCTTTGGCGAGATCGGCCGGGGCTGCGGCCGTTTCGGCATCGCCCAAAGCGAATACGTAGCTGCCGACCTGCGGCTCCTGCGAGAAGAGCGCGGCGATCGGGGCCTCGGCTGCGGCCGCAGCCTCGCCTCCGGCTGCCGGCTCCGTCACCTTGATCGTATTGGTGGCCGCATAGCCTCCGGCGAACGTGCCTTCGTAGGCGGCACGCAGGCGCTTCCCGTCTTTCGAAGCGTCAAGCGCGACGATGAGCCCCTCGATCGTGCCGAATTTATCCGTCAGGTACTTCGCCGTCAGCGTTCCGGCCGTCCCGGCGCCCGTTGCGAATTCACCGCAGCGAATCTGCACCTTCGCGGGATCAGCTGTCGCAAGGTCGATTTCCTCCGTTCCGAACAGCTCCTCGGCAAGCAGAATCTCCACGCCCGCAGCCCCCTCCTCGGGAGCGGCCAGGCCCTCTTGCTCGTAGAGGCAGAAGCGGCGGTTGCCTTCGCGGACATTGCGCCACTCGACGACGCTTCCGACGGCGGCGATCCGATTGTCGATCTCGTATTGGTTCGTCAGTTCGACGTCACGCTCTTCCGTACAGGTATTCTGGTAACGGGCGATCAGCGTCTTGCCGCTCTTCAATTCGACGTAGGTATAGAGATTGAGCCGGGTTTCCGTCACCAGATCGGCGGAGAGTTCTACGCTCGCGACGTCGTTCATCGTCGTCTTTTTCACCGAAATATCCTTGTATTCGATTTCGAACGGATCGGAGGCCGTGTTCACGGTGCCCTTGGGGCTCTCCACCATCACGCGCAGATAATCGTCGGCCTGTTTCATCTGCTCGGCATTGATCAGCCCCTCGGTCGGCGAGAGATAAAAGGTGTGGCTGCCGTCTTCTTCAGCGACATAGATTGCCGACTTGATGCCGACGAGATCGCCTCCGTCGTACTGGATTTGATCGGTCAGAGTTACAGGAGGCTTCTTCCCGGGGTCGGGGTCGTCGTTGGGATCGTCGTCATCGCATGCACCCAGCATGGCTGCCGATGCGAGCAACGCGCACGCCAGCGCGCGCAGTCTGTAATGGGTCGAGTTTTTCATAACGATTGTTTTTAATAGCGCGGGGTTCGGGAAAACCCCGCGCTATCCGGTTTTTCTGTTGTCATTCGGTCATTCCGGCCTTGCGGAACATGATGCCCGGCAGTTCTTCGGCCAGACGGCTCATCGGAACCGACGGAGCCGGCAGGCGACGCAGCAGCCTGGGCGGTTCGAGATGATCCTTCTCAGCCGCAGCACGCCCCGTTTGGCTTACGACAGGGCCTTCCCACGTTCCGCGCACATGATGCTTGCGCACGCAGATGCCGTCGACCTCGAACCGGTACCAGTTCTCCTTGCCTTCGCCCTCGACCTTGGTGATCGTAACCTGACCGTCGTAGAGCAGGGCGTGTCCGTCCATGTATTCGAAGATCTTGTTGTCATCTCCCCACATCGAATAAGTCTGGTGCATCCACCGGCTGCCATGCAGACCGCCGTCCAGCATAATGCCGCGCATCATGACGCCGGGTTTGATGTATGCCGGCCAGCGCTGTTCGGTCACCTCGTAGGTTCCCGGAGTGATTTCGTTCTCCTTGCCCGGCTCGGTGGTAAGTTCCACACGGACGATGTCACCGCCCGGCTCGCGATCCACGAAGTCTTCGAGATGGTCTCCTACCCATTCGATACCGATATTGATGAATTGCAGACCGCATCCGTAGGAACTGATCGGTTTGTAGCCGATGCCTTGGATATAGACCTGATCCGAAGTATAGTAATGCGCCTTTTTGATCTTCGACAGATCCATGTCGTAGTCACGCTCGAGCGTCGAGGTGCCGTCGTCATCGGACTTGTCGTCGGATGCGTCGGTGATCGGAATGACTCCGGTGTACGAGCCCTTGAGGGTAAAGCCGTCCTTCGAGGTGAGGTTGAACTCGATTTTGTATACCGGCTCTTCTTTGCCGTCTTCACCTTGGGTCGTACCGGCATCCTCGATCTTTATGATGCCCTCCTTTCCGTAGGAAAATTGTCCGAAAGAGGTTCCGTCGTCCAACTGGACATAAGTGCCGAGCGGGAGTACCAGCCCCTCCATCGGAATTTCCACGGCGGGCATCCACGACCCCCATTGGAACGAGGTGTTGACCAGATATTCGTGGGGCTTGATCACGGCTTCCTTCGGATTGCCGAACAGGTCGTTGAATACGACGAGCGCAGCGGCGAGACCGCCCTGCCCCTCCTCCGTGTCGTAGGTTTCGTCGTAAATGTTGATCTGCATCATGCCGGTACCTGCTTCGAGCATGTTGCCGTAATAGGTCGCGGTGGCGCTGAATCCGACCACTTCCACGTCGCGTCCGATCTGCGGCAGGTAGAAGCCGCCGTCCTCCGGCTGATCGACGATCTGGAGCTGTCCCTCGTAGACGATGCTCTTTTCGGAACCGTCCGTATCGACGAAACGAAGCGAAATGATCCAGATGTCGCCTTCGCGGGTGACTTTCAACGGCTCTCCCGAAACCAGCGACAACTGGGTCTTATTGCCTTCGGCGTCGATATACTGAACACCGGTATATTGGGACGTGAACGTGTGATCCTCGTTGAGCTGGCTGGCCATATATTCACCCTCGGGAAGCGTGTAGGCATCTTCGCCCGGAACCGCATAGAGGTCGGCCACGAAAAGGTAACCCGCCTCTTTGAGCGTCACCCGCCCTTTGGATACGGTATGCTCGGCATCCGTGAAGGCCATATAATAGTTGTGCGACTCCACGCCCTTGACCGGGCCGAGGTACCACGACAGCGGAACTTTATCCAGCAACACCTTGTCTGCGTCATCTCCCTCCTCCGAAGCGTCGGAATTCTTGCACAGTCCGTAATAGGCGACCGTCAGCGTTTTTCCGCCGGTTTCGATTGCGGCCGAAATGCGGGCGACGCGGGCCGAGAGGAACTCGACCGAGAGATCCGCTTTCGAGGCTTCTCCGACGTTCGAGGAGTTCACGTCGATCTCCCCATAAACGATTCCGTTGCCGGCAGCCGTAAGATCGACAGCTCCGGAAGGTTGTTTGACGGTAATCTTCACGGCATCGTCGGCGATCAGCATGCCATCCACATCCACAAGCCCTGCCGTCGGCGAAAGATAGATCGTATAGACGGAGGCAGCTTCCGAAGCATCTGCCTTTTCACCGTTTCCGGGTGTCTCGACCGAGTAGACGGCGGATTTGATTTCCCGTACGACACCGTTGCAGATCAGGGCATTCCCGCTTTCTGGCATATCGGGGTTGCCGGATGGAGTGGAATCGTCGTCCGAACATGAATTCAGTACGGACGCTCCTGCCATGCAGAGCATGGCCAGAAAAAATAGGTACAACTTTTTCATAGGATGAGATTTAATGAACCGGCTTCCCGGTTTGGTTTTCGGATGTGATAAGCATAATGAAATGCCATACTTAAAACAGTCGATACAATCTACATAATGAAACCCTGGACGGATTCCAAAAAATTACTTATTCGAGTTTCGGGATTTTATCGACTTGGCACGAGAACGGTGCTAAGGAAAAATCCCCCCCCCTCGCAATTTGACGAGGAAAGAGGATTCTCTTTGTCGCAAAAATAATAAAAAGATTTTATCCTAATTAATTTTTCGCAAAAAAATCATCAGCAATTACGCTCTAAATGCATAAAAAAGTCTTGCAAAATGCGCATTTTAAGAACAGATTCGCACTTCAGACCGACGGCGAAATCGGGCAGGGCAACCGCTTCGAAACTGCTCCGCCAAACCAAAAACAAGGATGGAATAAAATATACTATATATAAATATGATCTCTTTCCAGATGAGCGGACGAACCATTTCGGAAACAGTCGCCTCGCGCTCCAGCTCTCCGCTTTGAAAAACATAACGGATGCGCTTCGAAACAGCAGGTATCTCCGTCCCGAAATCGGCGAAGCGGTTCTCCCCGCCCCACCGTATCCCGGCAACCCAGTCCGCCCCGGACCGCCAACCCGAACCCTGCCCCGCTAATCAGGGTCCCGCCTCGTCAATCCGAAACCCGTCCCTGCGCCCCGCGGCTTCCCTGCCCGGCATCCGGCTGATTGTCCGGCCTTTTCCGCGTATGCGGCCCGACGGCTCTGGTACGCAAATTGCTCCGAGAGGAAGAAATTCCTCATACCATGAACAACTTTTCCTCACTGATCGAAAATTCGAAACAGGCCGTCCGCTACTGGTGGCTGCTGTTGATCATCGGCATCGCGCTCTTCGCGGTCGGCGTGCTGATTTTCGTCTACCCTGCCCAGAGCTACCTGGGCATGTCGCTTGTCTTCGGATGGCTGATGCTGATTTCGGGCATCCTGGAGGTCGTGCTCTCCTCGGCCAACAAACACTTCATCACGGGCCGCGGCTGGATGATGGCCGGAGGGATCATCGAGATCATCCTCGGCATCATCCTGATCTTCAACGTCGGGCTTTCGGCCGCCACGCTGCCCATCTTCCTCGGGTTCTGGCTGATGATGCGCGGTTTCAGCGCCATCGGACTGGGCGGCGACATGAGCGCCCTGGAGATCGCCGGTTCGGGCTGGACCATCTTCACGGGCGTGCTGCTGCTGCTCTGCTCGCTGTGGATTCTGTTCCAGCCGCTGGTCATCGGCACGACGGCCGTCATCGTCTGGGTCGGCATCACGCTGCTCCTGGCCGGCATCACAGCCTTCTCGCTGGCCCTCCAGCTCCGCAACGCCCACCACTGCCTCCACAGCGACCGCTGACACGTCCGGCGACGAAAAAACCGGGACGTTCCCACGAGGGAGCGTCCCGGTTTTCATCTCTCCGGCGGCATCTATTCGAAATCCTCCCGGAACAACCCGTATTTGCGGATCAGACGGGAGATTTCGGGATCGAGATTGCCGCGGAACTTCAGGCTCTCGCGCAGTTCCACCGAGCGCAGGAAATAGGTCACGGCCTGCTCCTCGTCGCCCAGACGCGACGCAAGGATGGCCAGCATGTACTGGATGTCGGGCGTCGAAGCGGCGTCCGGCTCGGCGCGCAGAATGCGGTACGCCGCGGCATCGTACCCCAGCGACATGTAGGCCAGCGCCGTATTGCGGTCCTCGTAGGGACGCAGGATCGTGAGCGCCTCCTCATACCGCCGCTTTTTGAGCAGCTCCACGGCGTGCATGTACTCGGCATCGACCTCGGTCGTGTAGACCGTATCCTGCTTCATGCCGCGGCGGTGGAGGTTGAACCGGAAATCCACGGCGCGCATCTGCGGGTAGATCACCCGGCGCATACGCTCGTAAGCCTTGGGATATTTCATCCGGATACGCCATTCGCGGGTGTCGGGATTGCCCTCCCACTTCATCATGGCCAGCCCCTCCTGCTTGTCGGCGATCAGCGTGTCGGCAGCTACCAGCCGGTAGAGTTCGTCCCAGTCCTCGGCCAGCCACTTCGTGCGCAGCAGGTTCGGCAGATCGGGAAGCTGCTCCCCGGCAGACCTGTCGAGCACCTGCCGTCCGTTCTCGTCGAGCGTATAGCTGCCCGACACCCGAAGCGAGTCGTACAGCGTGCGGAACTCCGACACGAGCACCCGGCGCAGCGCCTCGGCGCGTTCGCGGGCCAGCCGCTCGTTGACCTGCCAGGTTCCCTCGGGCGAAGCCGTGGCACGGAGCGTGATGCTGTCGATGATGTAGACCGGATCGGTCATCAGGCCGCGCGTCAGCGAACGCACGGCGGCGATCTGACGGCGATTTGCGGTCAGCGTGTCCACAAGGGTCGATTTGCCCGACGGGAAGGTGAAGAAGAAGCGCGCGTTGGCCTCGGCGTCGCGCAGCACGATGCGCTGCATGTAGCGCGTCGTTTCGTCGAGGAACGTGGTCATCGAGGCCACGTTGTAGGTCAGCGTGTCCGACCGGGTGATCCGGTGCGTGCGGCCGCTCCGGTCCTCGACCTCCCCGGCCAGACAGAGATAGAGTTTCGACGTGTTTTCGTCGGCCTGCACCTGCTCGGTGTAATAATAGTCGATCCGCCCGTCGGGCCGGCAGATCACCGTGTCGAGCCGTGCGTCGGCATAATAGGGATGGCGCACCAGGCGCGCGAAAGCCGCAGGGCTGTTCACGGCCCGCTCGTAATTGCGCCGCAGCTCTCCTTCGCGCAGCATGCCGCGCCGCACCTCCGCCGTATCGAGGGAGTTCAACGCCGCCAGACGGTCGGCGGCATACTCCTTGCGGATGCGGTAATTCTCACGGGCGGCGCTGTCTCCGGTTTCGCGCAGCAGCCCTTCGACCTCCGGACGGCGCAGCCCCGTGTAGGCGAGCCGCCGGCCCGCCAGCGTGCGTATCCCGGCATCGTCGGCCGTATAGACCTCGCCGTAAACGCGCCCCGGATTCTCCGTCAGCGAACGGATGTAAGCCTCGCGTTCACGACCCCCGTCGACCGGGTATTCGCCCTGCACGCGGGTGTAGATCCCGCCGCCGGGCAGCACGTCGTCGCCCGTATAGGCATGCCGGTAACGCGGCGCAAAATAGTCGTTCAGATGGTCGAACTTGTCGCTGGCATCCGGCGTGTAGGAGGTCCGTTCCCGCACCTTGCGGTCGGTCGCCGTGACGTAGCGGCGCAGCCGGGCGTACTGCCGGCGACGCTCCCCGCGCGTTGTCCATCCCACCTGCCTGTCGAACATCGCCTCCTCGGGCGTCATCCGTTCCAGACGGGCTTCGGCGTCGGCATACTTCGTCCGCTGCTCCGCCACGCGGTCCATATAGCGGGCATAGGCTCTCTTGTCGCCGAACCGCTCGAAGTAATCCGCGCTGTCGACGATCCGTCCGAGATAGTCGTCGTAACGCGCATATTCGCGCCGCTGCATCGTCCTAAAGCGGTCGCCGCTGTAAACCAGCGGATCGAACGCCAGCGTGTCCGCCCCCTTGAGCAGCTGCGGATCGACGACCAGCTGCCAGTTCCGGGCCTGCAATTCCTGCGGGACCGACACGACGAACTCGACGTTGATCTTGCCGTTGCGCTCCACCAGATTGCGGCGGTTCGAGGCCGAAATGACCACCTCGTCG
>ERZ835051.2112-NODE-2112-length-18698-cov-13.530011_pt1 | contig 18698 bp, 20 predicted proteins | sample MGYA00519575_ERZ835051 | MGnify/ENA primary metagenome ERZ835051 (study PRJEB31850, sample SAMEA3708769) | human gut metagenome | biome: human gut; feature: human-associated habitat; material: faeces | place: China | collected 2014 ... | reverse complement strand
GGACGGCGGCTTTTTCGGCGAGGCCGAGGAGGAGACCCTGGTGTGCAACGCAAAGGTCCTTCCTGGAAAGATGGATGATATCGGCTGGTATGCGTCGGATGTGAGGGGTCGGGTTTATTTTGTGCAGCTGGGCCAGGATATTTCCGCTTCCCAGAAGATCCGGACCATTTCCCCGAAAAAAACGGTGCGGGAGGAGAATAATGAGATCCATACGGAGGCTCAGGCCTCTGGCGTGGAGGAAAAGTTTTACGCTTATGGCCGTGGACGGCTCATTGGGATCTATTCCAGCTTTGCCGATGCGGCTGACGCAGCGTATGATCCCATGGGATTCGTGACCTTTGGAAAGCACGATCTGGTGTGGGAGAGGGCCAGCCGTCCGGGCTCCTATTTCATCCGGGATCTGAATACCGCCACCCGGAAGCTGGACCGTTACAGAACAGAGTTTACGGGAACCAGCCGGAGGGAGGGCGATGCCCTTCTTTTGGACGCCTCTGGGAGCTCCTTAAATGTAGCGCTGTTTTTCGTCTGCCGGAACCAGCCGGTGCTCTTGTATACCGGGGAAGGGAGCTTTCTGTATCTGACTGGCTACGACCAGACCCATGTCCGGATCTGGGATCCGTCCGCAGCCCAGAGTATGACCATTCCCATGGAGGAGGCCAGAGCCCGGTTTGAAAGCCTTGGCAGCGACTATATCTGCTGCCTTCCGCTCTGATCCGGCAAAGGAAAATCCCTACTTTACAAATCCCGAATCTATGCTATAATTTACTAGTCAAAGTATAAGCAAATGAGAGTGTTTGCGGGAATTATAGAAATCAGACCGCTTTCCCGGTATAACTGCTGCAACGTCTCTAAGCCAATCTTATTTTTTATTTCCTGACTTTAGCCTTATCTTTCTTTTCTCGGAAGATATTCCTTGATACGTTAGGAGCGGATTTTGTCGGGTTAACAGGTACACTGCAAAACTTGTTAGGTTTCCTCAATCTGGCGGAATTGGGTATTGGGACTGCTGTTAGTTTCAATCTTTATAAGCCAGTTCAGGAAGGGAATAGAGAGAAAATTATTGATTTGGTATCAGTATTTGGTTCTTTATATCGTTATATAGGTTTTGCTATTATGGGAATAGCTATAATATTAAGTTGTTTTATACCTCTTATTTTTAAAAATGCAATTTTTGATTATGGAATTATTTATTTTGCTTTTTTTGATATATGGAAAAACTATGTAAGCACTTTGCCGGGCAATTGGTTTAAATCTATATTGGCACTATCCACACATCAATATGCTTTGATGGTAGATGGACTCTTAATATTGGCGTTATTTTCATTTATTGTATATGGATTGATAAATATACAAAAGAACAAAAATGTTTTTCGCAAACTGAATTTGAAAGGCAATGAAATCGAAATTTTCGAGGAAAGCGATGATTCGTATTTTGATAAATATCTCAATGAAGTTTTATATTTATTTGAGAATGTGGATGCAGATGTAATTGTGTTTGAAGATATGGATCGCTTTAATGCAAACAAAATTTTCGAGCGACTCCGTGAAGTAAATACACTTGCTAATATCCAATTGCAGAAAGAAAGCAAAAAGGTACTCCGTTTTTTCTATTTGCTCCGCGACGATATATTTGTTTCAAAAGACCGGACCAAGTTTTTTGACTATATTATCCCGGTTGTTCCGGTTGTGGATAGTTCCAACTCATACGATCAGTTTATCTCTCATCTCAAAAGGGGCGGAATATTTGAGAAGTTCAATGAAAGTTTTCTGCAAGGGTTATCACTTTATATTGACGACATGCGTCTTTTGAAGAATATCTACAATGAATTTGTAGTTTATTACAACAGGCTAAATATTACTGAACTTGATTGTAATAAAATGCTTGCCATTGTCGCTTATAAAAATCTATTTCCGCGCGACTTTGCCGATCTGCAACTTAATCAAGGTTTTGTATATGCTCTTTTCAATAAAACAGACGAGTTTATCAAATCTGAAATAACGGAAATCGAAAAGGCTATTGAGGGAAAACAGAATAGAATTACCTTATCTCAAAATGAGCACCTTGTCTCTATGAGAGAATTAAATGTTGCATTTGCAGACAAATATTTAAGAAATTACAGTTGGTCACAGTACAATGACAGCGATTTATCCGATTTTGTAATGAACTATTTGCATGGAGATAATAAGAGCGAATATATGTCCCGCAAACAGGCGCTTGAAGATAAACTGCATGAGAAGTGTGATGAATTAAATCAGGAAATCATCAACTTGGAGCAAAAGATAATTGAAATCAAAAATAGGCAACTTCATCAAATTATTACACGGGATAACATCGATACAATATTCTCCATTACCAGCACAAATGAAATTGGAAAAGTAACAGAATTTAATGAGATAAAGAGCAGCGAATACTTTGACCTCTTAAAATATTTGATTCGCAATGGGTACATCGATGAAACCTATGCCGACTATATGACTTATTTTTACGAGTATAGTCTTAGTCGTATTGATAAAACTTTCCTGCGCAGCGTAACTGATAAAAATGAAAAATGAAAAAAGAAACCCCGCGCAGCCTGAGACAGCAAGGCCACGCGGGGTTAAACCAGAGGAAGGAAACACACCTCTTAGTATACACTTTCCAGCTCGATAAATCTATGTTTCGAATCGTCAACAAGAGAAGTAACAAATTGGGTTGCATCTTCGATTCGCGAGAACGTCCTAACGCGCTTATCGTTGTATTCGAAATCGTAATACCAAACGTTGAATTGTACATAGAGTAAACCCGAATTGCTTACGCTCTCACCGATAGGCTCAAATCCGTGGTTCCTGATAATCCGGTCTGCCTGCAAGATTGTATCCGCGTCAAACTCGTATACATCGCAGTTTGTTTCAAGATACACGCTGATAGCCTTCGAGTTCTCGCAAATATGCGCATGACGGATTCCGTTGCTTGCCTTCTTGCTGTATTCGTAAATCTTCATTGCCGATAGTCCTTTCTGTGTGCCTCCCTTATCGACAAATCTATTATAGCGCACGCTGAAACGATTATCAATAACAATTTATATAATTTCTCGCAACAACGAAAAACCCCGCGCGACTATCCGCGCGGGGTCTCTGCAACTTTAGGCCGGTGCATTCTCCGGTAGCGTGGTCATCACTGAGCCGTAAACCGCGTTAGTCACGTTCTGATATGTAATCTTCACGCCCTCATCAGCCTTAAAGCTCATATTCTTAGTGCTGCCGTCATTGCCCTGCATGACGAAGAAATACGCGTCAACCATGTTGAACGGGAGCGCGGGCTTGTAAACAACGGTGCCGTCATTGCCCTTCGCTCCTAGCACGTTGACGATAACGTTCATCATCACGCGCGATACGTACACACCTCCCGAGTTGCCATAGGAATGCGCAGCGTTGAGCGTGTTACCTCCGCGCATGCCGGAGATGATGTTGGCCGCGATTAGGTTCTGGCCTACCTGCTTCGGGTGCTGCCCCTTGTCAGTTGTTCCGAAATCGTCTGAATCGACAAGCCAAGACCAACCGTTAGCGATGAATGCGCATGGGAAGGTGTAACTCGCGGCCTGCATTCCGAGGACGATATTCTCGTCTACTTCAAGCATCTTCTGGCACGTGTATTTCGCGGTCGCAAGCGTGGAGCACAAAAACACCTTGCCTTTGTAGCCCAGCGTCTGCAGCTTGTTGAGCGTAGCGGCAACGTGCTGCGACACGTTCACGGTCTTAGAGGTCATGTTGTTATGCCCGAGCGCGATTAGAAGCACATCGTAATTCAGCACATCGGCTGTAACGCGCGTTGCCGTAGTAGCGTCCCATTTAGTCGCGCCTTGCGCGTCCTCATGGTAGGTAGCCACCTTGAGCGCGCGCTTGATGACGTTACCGAATCCGGTCACGTTCCCGTCCGGATTGTAGCCTTCCAGATACGAATCACCGATGACGAAAAGCGAATCGATCGTTTCACTCTTTCCGATTTGCGCCCTTAGCTCGGCCACATCGCCCTCTACTGCAGTGATAGACGTTTGAAGGGTGTTAGATGCAGCGGCTACCGCATCGGTGACAACCTTAGGCGTTGCCGCAACGCCTGCGGTCGCGTCACTCGTTGCGGGCGTGCTCGCGGTAGCAAGGCGCACGTGGCCGTAGTTAGTCGCGTTACCGGCTCCGTAAGTGGTCTCCGTGCTCGCGTGGCTCGTCGGCGCTTTAGTAGCCTCCGCTGCGGTCGCACGCGCAACCTCCGCTTTGATAGCGGTATCGTTCGCTGTGATTCGCGCGTCATACCGCTGCACCTCGGCGCGGTACTGTTCGATTTGAGCGTTGTAGTTGCCCGTGAGCGCCCAATAGCCGGCGTTGGTAATCTCGATACCGACCGGCACGTACTGCCTAGACGTGTACGAATTGCCGTTGTGGTAGACGATGGTAAGCGGCTCATATGCCTTCGTTTTGTCCCATTCGAGCGGGTCGGCGAAAAGGGGGACGTATCGCGCTCCCACGTATTGCGTAACTGCCATGGTTAAATCTCCTTAGTCGGGTTAGATGGGTCGGTATCGGGGTTCGCAAGAGGTGTGTACAAAGTCACTTTCATCTTGTCGATATCCTGCGTGTGCGCGGTCTGAGTCTGCGTTAGCGTTGTGATGCTTCCGGTGTTGGTCGTAACCTTCGTAGTAAGGTCTGCTGTGGTGGTTTTCAGCGCTGCTACGTCCTTTGAAAGCTGCGTCACGGCTGCGGGGTTCAACGCGTTCACTGCCGCGATTGTCTCATTCAGCTTAGTAACGAGTTCCACGGTGGAAGGACGAAGGGTCTTACCGAATTCAAGGGCTGCGATTGCCATTTTTACACCTCCATGCTAGTGAGTGCCGTGTAAAGCGTGTGCCTTACCTCTTGTACTTCTCGTTGCAACTTCGCAACATCGGCTGCGATGTGGTCATTGGGATAGTCGGGCGCGGTGTTATCGATGACGCCCTGCCCGCTGGTCTCGTATCTTAGAATCAAACGCCCGTAATCCTCGGTGCCGTACACGGCTCCGGTGTCGAACGTGATATCGCTCCATGAGTCGGGAACGTAGATACAGAAATGGCCGTCATCGGTCAGCCCTGCAAACATCATCTGTCCGAACGTCTGCCAAAGCCAACCGATGTTGTTGTTAATCCACTCTTCAATCTGCTGTGCGTAGTATTCATCGAAACCGGACTGCATGAACTTTTCAAACAGCATTTCCAGCGTGTCAATCGCGGCGCTGTTCTCGTTCACCTGCCCGCTGGTCTCGTTAACGTAGTCCTTCAACGCGTTGATGATGCAGTACAGGTTAGCGGTTAGCTGTTCGGGGCTTTTAACTTCCCAGTACAGTTTAGGTAGTGTCGGATTCGAGATTAGAAAAGGGTCGAAATACGGCAAAGGCGTAAACATATAACCTCCTTACCAAAGTGGAACGGTCGGAACCATTATAGACGTGAAAAGCGTGTGCTCCAGTTCATCGAGAATCATAACATCAACATCGTTCCACGATTCAGCGAACCGCGCGGCCTGTTCCGTAATATCGCCCTCGCGCACGGTGTCGCTCTCGCGGTCGGTGCCGGAACTCGCGTAATCCGAATTGCCGGAAAGCATCGTCTCCGGGAAGTCCGAGAAGATATCGCGCGACTTAGCGCGGTCGCGGCTTGCTTGGAACGGATTCACGCCTTGCTCCACGCGCTCATAGAGCAATTTATATTTAGGCATAATCTCGTTGAGCTTTCGCAGATACGCGGTTTTCCACCGTGCAGGCGTTGGAATCGACACCTCGCGATAGTAGAACCTGTCTATAATCTTGCGGCACAACTGCGTGTATTGCAGCTCGCTGTACGCGTCAAACCTCCAAGAATTATCAGTTAACGGCTGGTAGAAGCCCATCTCGTACCACTCCCCTAGCGTGACGGTCATAGCGTCCCAACGATCGTTTACGGGGACTTGTGGAAACTCGAACACTATTAGTCCTCCTTACCGAACAGCGTTTCATACCGGTGGCGCATGTCGTAGTTGTCCGTGATGTTGTCACGCGCCCATACAACCGTTATAGGCTCGTCAAGCTTTCCGGCGAATCTCGCGTTCAACTTGTCGCAAGCGGTGCGCCTGCAAGTCAGCGGGGACAAACGCGCTAGCTCCGTGGGCTGCATGGTCGAATTAACTTCATCCTCAATCATGCGTTCCGCCTTGAACGTCATGGAGTCGATTCCCAGCTCCCTATACACCGCATCCCATGTGTTAGCCCATTCCGTTTGAAGCTTGTCCCCGATGTATTCGCGTGCTCGCTCCGGCATGGTCGCGTTAGTCTGGATATCGCTGAAATTGTCATACGCCAACACGAACGGCTCGCCGTTTCCGATTGACTTATAGAAGTTCTGCACATCGAAAGCGCGGTCTTGCGGCGCTGAGATAACCAGCGGCATTCGCATGTGATAGCGGTTAATCTGCTTCGTGCGCAGGATATCGGCAAGCTCGCGTGCCCAGATGTTAATCTTCACCATGAGCGGATAGCGGGTCGCGTTCTCCCAAATCCACACCCCGTTAGTCCAATTGCACGTGAAATTGGTCTTACCGGTCGCGCCGATAGCACGCCACGCGCGGGGTTCGTCATACATATTCGGCGCTCCCTGCTGGACTGCCTTTAGCGATAGAAGCGTATCGCTTGCAAGCGATGGGTACGCAAGCGTTGCCGCTCCTTCCGTGAGTAGCGTCCATTCGAGATACCGCGCGTTGCACGTCTCCGGCAAGCCGACCCAATGAAAGCGCGACAACGCTAGTTCTATCAAATCGTTTTGAAACATGTTGAACAACTGTTGATTGTACGCTTCCGTCTGCCAATACGCCGGTCTTGAATCCGGGCGGTAGGCGCGGCGCTGCTTGAATCCCCTGCGTCCCTTGCTCATTAATTAACCTCCTTGTACGCGCTCGCGGTCGCTATCGCTTTGTTGAATGCATCGTTAGCGGCGTTTACCGCTAGTTCTTGCCCATCGATAAGATGCTGCATAAGCCTTTCGTGCGCCTTGTAATCGGCGCTGATAGTAGCGTCTTTTCGCGCTTGCTCGACCTTGTAATCGATAAGCGCCTGAATCTCTTCATCGCTCATGTTTTGGTACGTATCCGACTTCAAAAGCGAATCGATGTTGATAGCATCGTTCACGCGTCATCACTCCTTGAAATTGTCGTAGATGCTCACACGTCCTATGTCCTCGGGGGTATCCCAGACGGTTACCCCGCGTATCAGTATATCCTTCACTGCGTTCTGGGCGTCTTCAAGAGCGTTGCCGCTTCCGCTGCACCATACTTCCGTGCACTTCCAATACGTGAAATGCTTCATAACCTGCATATCGCGCATATTCCATTCGCGCATCAACGTATATCCGTACCGGGCGAACGCGCTCGCGGCGTTCATGATGTCGCATTCGCGTTGCGTTATCACCTGTGCGAAGAGGGCACGCGGTGCGGTGGCGCACCCCTGCCCGTTCGCGCCCGCTCCGAATACAACCGGCGCGGCCACGCCTGCCTGATTCAATCTCGCTTGAATCGCGTCTATAGCGGTCGCGTGCGTGCGCTGCGCGTTCGCGTCCGCCGTGGCCTTGGTGTTCGCGGCGTTGGTGCGCACAAGCGCGGCGTTTGAAGCTGCGGTTGACGTGCTCGCGTTGTTGCGTATATTGGTCGCGTTCGTTGCAGCCGATGACTGCACGCCATAAGTAGCCGCGGTGAACTGCACGGCATGGAGCGTCTTTTCGAGCGCGTTAGTCTGCGCGATTGCAGCGGAGTTAGCGTTGCTCGATTGCGATATCGCTGCTGCGGCGTTCGCGGCCGGGAACGAGACCGCCATATCCGCGAGACCGGACACAAGCGCACCCGCTCCGGTGCCGGTAAAGGCTCCGGTAACAACGCTGCCAACGGTTCGCGCTGCGGATGCTGCGTTGTTGTTAGCCGTGGTAATCGCTATCACATCGTTTTGCAGACCCGTAACCGCCGAAGACGTAGCGTTGTCGCTATCGCAGTCGGCTTTGAGCTTGTTGTTAGCTGCGGTAGCCCCCTTCAAGGCCGCGGCGTTCGAGTTCTCCGTTATAGCGGTGTTAGCGCTCACGTTGATAGCGTTCACGTCAACGGTGTTCTGCGCTGAGTTGTTCGCGTTGGTGTTCGCGGTCGCGTTCGATGCAAGCGATGACGTGAGGGCGTTGTCCGCTGCGAGTTTCGCGTGCGCCCGCTCGTACACGGTCGAATAATCGGCGCGGCTCGCGGCGCTCTGCGTCACTTGCATGATGGGTACGTTCCAGCGTTTGAGGTAATCGCCCCACGCGCCACCGTAGGAATACGAACGTCCTTCCGCTGTATGGAACGTCAACGTATCGGTCGCGCCGGCGATTCCGAGCAAACGCGCATCGATCGTTATATAGGGCATTATTAAATTGAGGGCGCTCGCTACCTCGATACCGCTATCCCCCAAATCTTCAACGCGCACGATTGAAGATGCGCCCGTTTCATCCGACACGCGGATAGCGGCGTATGGATACGTGTAGAGTTTCGCGAACTTAGCGGCGCGGGCGGGGTATGCGAAATCACCGGCCTGCGGCTTGATGAACTTATCCACCCGTTGCGAAGCCCCTAGCACGCTTACCTTGAAGCCCCAAACGGTGAAATTCCAATATTGAAGTAGTAAATCGGTCGGAGCGAAGAAGATACCTTGAACGGTCTGTTTGACCCAAGGCGCGTTTTTCTCCATGGCACGCAAGAAGCCCACAAGGTCGCTTACCGCGACCGAATACACACGCGCGGCCAGCACGCCCGAAACAAGTTCTTCCGACACGACCGGAACAAGCGGCGCGGCAGCGCTTCCAAGATTGCCGGGTAGGTCGCACGATGTAACGATGCAGGCGCGTTGCCCTTCCGCGCTGTAGTTCTTCACGGTGCGCGCCCGCTCGATATAAGGCTCCCCACCGGTGTTTACATCGGCTGTCAGCAGGTAGGTGGAATTGTCGCGCGGGTTGCCCAGATAGTCGCGCACGTTACTAGCGGCAACGGGCGCGTGCCCGCGTTCGAGCAGAATGTAATCGAATTGCATATCGTTGATATACGTAGTCCACATATCGAGCGACAGCACCAAGCGCGTTGTGTTCGGTGATAGCTGCTGCGCGTCTTGGATGAAGTAGAAGAAGCGTTGTTTGCGTGCGCCGTCCGCATATTCGAGCGGTTGGGTGTCACTCGTCATGCGCGGCAGGTCTGCAACGAGGTAGTTGTATCCTTGGGCGGATGTTACCGGCACGGGAACCTTCGCGCTTCCGTCCGGCTTGACGTTAAACATGGTCTCAAGGTTTATAACATCGCCTTCGAGCCTATCGAACCACGCATCACGCGCGGTGTCATCGGCGAATTTGACAACGTTCTCGTAGTCCCCGCACCAAGGCACGTTGCACATCTTCAATCGCACGTTCGGCTTGAACCGCGAGTAATCGATCGCGTTGTCATACTTGTACACGTCAACGTTCCCGATATTGGGAAATCCTGAATCCAACTTGATACCCCCTTTTACTAAAAGCGCCCCCGCTCGTTCACAAGCGGGGGCGCGTGTGGTCGCTTTATAGCGATTATAAACCGCTAGGCAATCGTGATGTCAACGGTCTTGGTGTACTGCGTGGTAGCGCCGGACGGGTTGACGTAGGACGTGGTGCCGGTCACGTGAAGGACGTTGGTAGCTTCCAAATCGGTCTTCTGCACGTGGAGAACTCCCAGACGGTCGACACGGGTAGCGCTGTTCAGCACAAGCGGTTCGCCTGCGGCGGCTGCGGTCTCGCCTACGCCTGCGGCTGCGGGTGCGGTCTCGCCGGTTACGCTCCACGTGACCGCATCGGGCGCGACCTCGATACCCTCGTTGTTGGCGGTCACGGTGCCCACCAGCTCAACGGTGAGCTTCGTGGTGTCTCCGGGCTTGAGCGTGGTCTTGGCAGCCGTGATATTCACGCCGGTAACGGTCTGCGTGAGCGTGGATACGGTGGTACCCGCATCGGTGGTGAAGAGAATCGCGGGCACGAACGGGGAAGCGCTCACAACCTCCCAATGATGCAGGTAGTAGTTGGTGCTCAGCGTCTGGGGATTGTAGAAGCTCTCGTTAGCGTACACGTAATCGTTGCAGACGAAGAACGAATCAGTGGTTAGGAGCGCGAACGCGTTGGGAATAGGCAACTCCGGCACCTCGATAGTGCGGTACGCCGCTTCCGCCTTATCGAGCTGGAACACGCTCGCCAAGGTGTCCACATCGATGGATGCTGCCGCATCGGCAGTGATGAAGAGCACAAGCTCCTCCGGCTTGGCAAAGGTGGGAATGCCGTACTCGGCTGATACCGGCGAATAGAGCGAGGACGGGAACTTGAGCTTCTTAGCATAGGCGCGAACGGCCTTCAAAAACTCCTTGCCGGTCGCTTCATCGGTCGGCGCGGCGCTCACCTGATGCTTGAAGAACTGCCAATTCTTCTCATAGTAAGCAATCTGGTTGAGCATGCAAAGATATTCGTCATAGTTATCGGAGTTTCGCGGCACGGTCATAACCGCATCGATAAGGCGGTTGAGTCCCATCTCGTCCGCGAAAGCCTGCTGCAAATCGGGGAGTTCGAGCGTGATATCGTAGCGGTCTTTACGGTTCACCGTGTGGTACCAAACAGCGGCTTCCGGTCGCTCGACCTTGAGAAGGGTCGCATCGTCCACATCGTAGGTGTGGGCACGGAGCCACTTCAACGCGCTTTCCTGAATCGAAGCGCCGTATCGCAGGTTGGAGCCCTTGAAGACGGTGAGCGGGTTCTCCCACTGGTTGTTATGGACGATTTGCGTGCCGATACGGTTGACGTAAGAGTCGACGAACTCGTTAAGGTAACGGCGATTCATCGGGTCGAACAGGAATTTAGAAGTAGCATCGATACCGGAGATTGTCGGGTTCGGCACACGCTGCTGAAAATCGTTGGTGCCGGACAGGTACACGCGTCCGGCGATGGTGGTGTTGTTAGTTGCCATTCTTTATCTCCTTAAAGGTCAAGGTCAAGGTCGTCGTAATCAGGGATGACGGTTACATCGTCCTCGATGATATCCGCGTCCCCGTCACCGTCCGCATCGGCCACGGTCGCGCCGTTGTCGATGTCAATTGCGTCCGCGGTCGTACGCATCTCGCCTAGGATGTCCGCGATTGCGTTTACAACGCTCTCGATGCGCTCCAAGCGGTCGCGCAAGCCATCGAACTCGCCGATACGGTGCGCCTCCTCGCCGTCAACTCCTGCGGTCTGCTCAATCTCGGATTCCTCGGGTGTCAGGTTCTCGTTCTCGTCCACTGCAAGCCCCTTTCTATATGTATATGAATCGAGCGCGAACACGCGATGAAAAAACATGCGTGTTCGCGCCCATTATAGCGCATATGCGAAACTAGACGCGTTCCATTAAAACGCGTTGCCACCCGCGCGGGGTTCGGGTATCGACCGAACGATATAGCTCCCCGAATCATCCCTACTTATGGAGTCGCGCGCCCGTCATCGCTCGCGCGGATACTACTTTACACCATAGAGCGCCATAGCGTCTAAAAAGCCCTCGCGCACCTTCACACTCTCGAATAGGACGCTTCCCTCGTAATACATTTGGACTATAACGCGAATGGTCTTTATCGCGCGTTGCGCGGCTATGCGGTTGGGGGTGTTGTCCTTACGGGTGAGCGCGTAAACGTTCGGGGCGTTGTTCGGTATGGTCGATGTCACGTAGTAATAGCCCTCGCTCATGTCAGCCCATATGCCATACTCGTCCCCCATGTGAACCACGCCCATAACGTATTTTGCGCGTGGGGGCTTCTTCATCACGTAGCGCGTATCCTCCTTGAAATCGTTCGCATATGTGGCGTTTGTATACCCGGTAATCTGCCCCATGCGACCGGCGAGCGTGTGCTCCATGCGGTAGGCGTCATGTTCGTCCGGCTCCACGTAATGAAGTAGGCACATCTTATCTTGATACCACGTATAGCCGTAAGACGGCACGCCGCGCACGCCGAACGCCGCGAAATAGGGGTTGAGCAAGTCAACCGCGTTTCCCAGCAGGAACAAGCGCGGTTTAATTCGAGTGTCGTTATAAGCGTCCTCACGTGCGCACGAATCGATGATGCGGCTCAGCATATTCCATTCGTTGCGCTTGTACGTGTGAGTCGAATCGATCGTTTCTAGAATGGCTTCATCGAATATGATGTTTTCCACGTCCGCAAACGTGCGCTTCTTCGTCCCCTGCATCTCCGCGAAAGCGACAACGTAACCGCACGTATTCCAAGGAGTACCCTTCTTCGCTCCCTTCGCGCGGTATCTGAAAACGTTCGCTTCGCACTTGTAATCGAACCCCCCAAAATCGTCATCGGTCGCGGCCAGCTTGTCGAAATAGCTTTTCTTTACCGCGTCTCGTTCGTCCAACGTCCGACACACCTCCACGAACCTGCAACCGCGCTTGATAGCGCGGTTGAGCGCGTAGGCGCGAAGGCCGTACGTCTTGCCCTTGTTCGGAGCGCCCACAACCATGGTCACATCCGCGTTATATGAAAGCGTCTTTTCCCAGTTGTAATGAACGCCGTCATTCAGGTTTACCATTCAACGTCACATCCTTCTTCGTCTGTGTATGTATATACCGCGCTCCCATCGGCCACGTCTATAACGCGATGGGAAGTATCCACCTCGCGCCCGTACCTCTCGCGAACGTATGCCACGGTGCGCGAGTTGCCGCCCTTCTCCGAGTCCCCTAGAACGCGGTCAGACGGATAGAGCGCTATCGATTCACGAGATATCACGCGCGCGGTCTCGCCGGTGTAATCGGTAACCTCCGCATCGAATACATCCGATGCAGCAGGCCTATAGTGTTCGAGCGCGTGGCATACCTTGTTCGACACGCGCACGCCCCATCCGAGTACGCGCGGGGCTACCTCTTCGAATCCGTGGCGCGCGCTCATGTCATCTATCCAATTCTCGATATGGTAGGCGTTCGCTGGTCTGGAAAGACCCGCGCACGTTATATGCGCGTGGTGCCCGTCCCAGCTCACGCGCGCCTTGTTCCACGCGTCCATATGGAGCGGGTAGGCGTCTCCCTCAACCTCGAACGTGCCGACTCCGGTAAGCGGGGATGCGTAAGACGGGAAATTAGAGCGCACGCGCTCCATGCATATGTTGATAGACTCGGTTACCGCGCGATGAAACGGCTCTAGCGCAGCCATTAGGTCATCCGCGCTCACGCCTGAATCACAAGATATCTTCAAGCTATCGGTATCACCTCCCAGCACGCGCACGCGCTCGCCAAACGATTTATACATAAGCTCTATAGCGGCAACGATGGCCATGCGCGACCCGCCTACGATTCGAAGCCCGTAGGGGTAAAGGACGAGCTTTTTCTTAGCGTCCTTGTAGTGCTCTTCGTAGTTCTCGCGCGTGACTACCGTATCCCTATCAACGCTAATCTCTCCTTCCGAAACCTTATAGGCGCACTTGAAAACGTCTTGCGCTTCCATGCCGTAGATAGAATTAAACATGCCCTTAACGGTGCTCCCGTAATAGGCTTCCAAATCTGAGCGCGGCATTTCACCCGTGCGAATGCGTGCAGCTATGCCCTCGGGAATGCTGCCCGGTATAGATCGCGCGTATGGCTCGCCGCTCTTATACGTCTTCAATATCTGCTTGCACGCGTCCTTGCGTGCGTAGAAAAGGTTGGATAGCAACGTCACGTAATCCGGCGGCTTCACGAACTTGCAAGTTCCCTCGCCTAAAATGACCTCCATAGAATCCCATTCGTAGACGCGGCTCATGCACCACAGCTCCATTTCCGAGACGTTCACGATGCACGATCGAGCCGCTACCAGCTTACCGAATGCGAACCTAGCGCCTTGCGCCGCGTCCACGTAACCGGCGCTCCGCACTTGGGTTACGGTCTGCCTATCAGCGTCCCCACTACCCCATTCGCCCATCTGGCCGCGTCCTTTAAACTTGGCTTCTGATAGCAACGCGATATCCCACGCCGCGAAAGCGCTACCGGCACGCAGGCGCAGGCGCGTGAAACGTACCTGCGCATGAAACGCGCACCCAAACGGCTCTTCCCAGTGCTTCATCGCGGTATCAAGGTTCGTGTTTACAACGGAATCGGCCATATGCTGCAGAATCGTAGGCGCAAGCCCGTGAAACTTAACGGGGGTCATGTGCCCGTTGATATAGGCATGGTGCGCGGATGTTTCGTCTATGCTGTACACGTTTCGCTGCACGATACCGGAATACCGCGCAGACGTGAACGTGAAGCCACCGCGAAAACACGCTTTCCTAAGCGCGTACTGTGCGTAAGTCGGCGCAAGTTCTTCCGCGCACATCCGTTCGAACGCGGCTTGAACGGACACGGGTTTACCCTCGCCGCGCGGGATGCGCAAGCGCCCGGTCTCCATCTTACCGGCTTGCCGCACCAGTGACGTTTTAGTAAGCACTCGAACACCGAGCCACTCGGGTTGAAGCCATTCGTTGGATTCGAGTAGGTACCGCAGATAAGCCGGGATAACTTCCGTATCGCGTCCGGCGTAATACAGTTCTTCATCCGTCAACGGGGTTTCGGGTGTACGGATTTTCGAGTAGTCCCAGTCACCCGTGGCCTTGGGCAGCCCGCAGGTTTCGCCCATCTTGGCAAGTCCGCGCATCTCGAGATAGAAAGTGTCCCAGAAACGGAGCTTAACAACACCTTCCTGCACGATATCCACGGTGTAGGCGCTAGTCGCGCTCTGCGCGCTCGCCACCATGTCATAACGATCGTTTAGGTCGAACATGAGCGGTTGCAGGTCGAACATGAGGTTATAAGCGCAGATGATGGGAACGCACCCGTTGCGTTCACCCCATGCTATATAATCGTCTATAACGGCCTGCATTTCGGAGCCGTGGCGATAAAAGGACACGTTGCCCGCTCCGACTTCGTACGTGCGGATATCCACCCCTCGCAAATCGTTGACGATATATAGCACGGGATAAGCACGCCATTTATTCGCCGCAGCGTCTACAAGGATGTTGCATGTCTCGGTGTCGTAAGACGCGGCTATCTTGAATTGTTTGCTATCACGTTTGCGCGCCATGTGTTCCCTCTAACGCCCTTCGAGCTATCTAAACATCACGAGCATCGAAGCCCACCAGTCAGACCCCATCAGCTCCGAGTCGTAATCAACTTCGTTGTAAAACGCTTCGTTCTCGCTTGTAATCCCTTCCACGAACGATGATGTCACCTTGGAGCCTATCGCGGCTTGAAAAGCGTCCTCATTGGCGCTTAACACCTTCTCGAACGCTTCGGCTAACGAACTCACGCCAAGGCCGCGAATTATGTACTCGTTGCGCTTACGTGTATCGCGCCCGCGCCATAGTTGGCGCGTTGCCGCGTAGAACACTGATACCTTCTCGCTCGCGTGCTCTCCTAGCGTTGTCGGTTGTCCCATCTTAGCAAGGTTCAATTGCCGGGCGAAAAAGATATCGGAGCGCTCTTTAGCGCTCTTCACCTTACGCGGCGCGGAAGTCATGCGGTCGAGCTGAGCGGCTGCCGCTTGCGTGCGTTCTTTAGCGGCTGCAACCTCGGATACGGCACGCGTCTTTTGATATGACTTGGTAATCTGCGCTCGCACGCTCTCTATATAGTTCGTCCGCGCTAGCAACTGCGATGCGCTCATTCCGGCTGTATTCTCGCGCTCAAGTCGCGCCAATAGACGCTTGGCACGCCTACGGGCGTTATATGTCTCGTCAGATGCACGTTTGGCTCTTGCCATTTCAACACCTCCGGTTAAAAAAAGGCGGAACGGCTTCAAGCCGAACCGCCTTAGGTGCAACGGGTTAGGATTATATGTTAGATAAGTACAAGCGTTTTGCGAGTGTTCCCGTTGGGGAGCTTAGAGGATACAAGTTTCATCTGAACGACCTCACCGGCATCGAAGAGCTGTGCGGCCATGAAGTTATCGGCTGCGTTGCGCACGCCCTCGGACTGCGAGAAGTACGCCTTGCCATCCGCGCAAACAATCGTGGTATTTGTGCAGGGCATATCAACGCCGTTCTTCTCGCGGGAGCGGCGCACGCCGGGCTTGGTGAAAACGCCGATAACGTCCAAGGTCTCGCCCTCATGCTCCGAGAGCGATTCCGCGTTGTTCATCGCGTTAACAACGAGCTTGCGGGTCTCCGCATCGGTGGGCTGGATAGAGGAATAGCTAGAGGGAGTGTAGAGGTTGGTATCGGTATCGATGGTTGCAATCTGAGTAGTCTCAGTCATGGTTAGAGTCCCTTCTTATAGTTAATTGCGGTTTCTACAAAGAGCTTAATCGGCATTGAGTAGTAATCCGAGTCCGTTTCAACGCCTGTAATGGTAATGGTCGGGTCTTTCAACCTTCTACGAAGCGTGTTAGTGGCTTTGGAAAGCTTCGAATAATCCCCGAGCAATTCATACTCGAAGGGTTCGAACTCCCCATCAACAACGCGCTGACCCTTACAGTGCGAGAACGTTACCGTTCTTCCGATTAATCCACGTTCAAAATTAGTTGGCATAATGTCATCTCCTTCCCCGTTGCCTTGATTAGTATTATAAACAATGTCAGTTAAGCGTGTCAACGATTATTTTAATAAATTCCGTAGTAGTGTTTATTTACGTACGCCTGCACTTCATCGTAGCGGCTTCCCAACGCATCGCGCCGTGACTTTCCGCTTCCGTACTCGCCGCGCATGACTGCAGCGGCTAACTCCGCTGTGATCTTGGAACTGGAGCCGGAACCGGAACCGATTCCGAAATAATGCGAATTAACGTACGCCTGCACTTCATCATAGCGGCTACCCAACGCATCGCGCCGCGCCTGCCCGCTTCCATATTCACCGCGCATCACAGCAGCGGCTAGAGCTTCAACGGAATCAGTGGGATGCGCGGGCGCGTTGTTCTGATTGCCGGAATCGGGCGCGGGTTCGGTGGCTGTGGAGCCGTCCATATACGCTTGAACTTTCGATTTAAACCAATCCCAGCTGTAGCCCCAGCGCTCCAGATACGGAATGGGATCGGTGTGCGTGGTACCTCCCCAGAGCGTACGCGCATCGTTATGAGATACCATACGATTGATTCCCCATCCCTTTTGATTCAAGTAGTATGCAGCCCACCTAGCGGCTGTATCGAGTGCCGTATCCACCTGCTCGCGCGTGGTTCCCTCGCATATCTCGATACCAACGGATACGTTATTTCCGTTTCCCACATGCCACGCCTTAGCGTTGCCGGGCATGACCTGATAGACGGTGCCCCCGTTCGTCCAGTCGCACACCCATTGAGCCATTGCCGCGTTGTTGCCCGCGCGATTCCAATAGGTTACGTGGTTCCACGCGGTCGCTCCGGGGTTAGCCGTGGAGTGGATGACCAGATAGCTAGGGGAAATGGTGCCGTGGCCGCGCGCGATGAAGTAATCAATCTCCTGCCACGCAAAGGCTGACGGTGCACCGACCACCAAAGCAGACGCAAGCGCTACAAATGCAGCGCATCCCTTTAGAAGCTTTTTCAACACGCTTAGCCCTCCTGATTCATGCTGTCGAGCTTTTCAATAACCTTAGTCATAATGAGCGTGTTCTCTTCGATGGTCTTGCGCATGTCCTCTACGGTCTTCGTGCTGTAGTAAAACATCATCACAAATGCCGCAATCGGGAATGCCACGTTGCTCACCAACTCCGTTATAGCGCTTACATCCATATCGGTATCCTTTCGTCTAAGCGACACCGCGCACCTTGCACGGTGCCTTTACCTAATGAGGGATTATACATGTAATAAAAAAGGGGGTTAAATAACCCCCATAGTAGCGTATATGTTGAGGATGCAGACAACGGCTAGAACCGTTACCGCGATTAGCGCACCCGCTAAGTTGCGTACAATCCTGTATAAACGCGCAACGTCTTCAGAGTACATCCTATAAAGCTCGGTCAAATCTTCATCGGTCTTGATTAAAAGTTTGCGCTCGTCCGTGGTCATTGGTGTTTCTCCTTTTATCGCATTCCCTGAATAGCAGACGTGATTATAATGTGCCCGTGGTTGCTTGGTATCTCGCTGCGAATGATTAGAGGTGCGGATACGCGCCCCGTAGCAGGTGCGAATTGTATATGCATCGCACCGGCTGACTTATGCACACGCAAAGCCTTCATTACTTGAACCGGGTCGAAGTAATCGCACGCGCTTGTGAAGTCCTTGTTTCCGACGGTGTATGTCAGCACCTTATCCAAGATATCTACTCGCGGGGCATATACTAAATCAGTCCTGTACAAAGCACTAAACACGTTTCCAGATTTAAGTAGCCCCTCGATACGATTCACAACGTATCCATCTGTTGAATATATGACTGCATCGTGAACACATACGCAATCAAATGGAGCATGCACACCGGGCTTGCATGTGCAAGAGTTTAGAGCGCTCCATAGGCTACGTGCTTCTGCTTTATTCATTGGGTTCCCCTTTCTGGTTGAAGCTTATATTATTGTAGCAGTCACTAGAACGGTTTGCAAGCTTTTTTCATTCTCATTCCATATGTCCTAATTACCTATCGGGAATACGGGTTTATGTGATTTTTCAGCCAGCCTATACGGTTCGCGCTCCGTCTCGCGCAGTCTGTGAGATACTCCACAAGTGTTACTTAAGGGACAAGTGTGGATTATCTCACGTGCAATACG
>ERZ835051.2109-NODE-2109-length-18707-cov-3.215526_pt1 | contig 18707 bp, 19 predicted proteins | sample MGYA00519575_ERZ835051 | MGnify/ENA primary metagenome ERZ835051 (study PRJEB31850, sample SAMEA3708769) | human gut metagenome | biome: human gut; feature: human-associated habitat; material: faeces | place: China | collected 2014 ... | reverse complement strand
AACTGGTGAAGACGTTCACTCCGGAAATACAGGGTTTGGCTGCCTTTTCCGAAACTGATTTCGAAACAATGGTTGACAAGATGACCCGTTTGTACGACGGTTATCATTTTTATCCCTACAGCGAAGGTGTCTTCAATCCTTTCAGCGTATTGAATGCATGCAAGTCGAAGACATTGAGTAATTTCTGGTTCCAGACGGGTACTCCTACCTATTTGGTTGAACTGTTGCAGCAGAGTGATTACGACCTCCGTCTCCTTATTGACGGTATGGAAGTCACTTCTTCCGCTTTCTCAGAATATCGTGCGGACGCACGCAATCCGCTCCCCATGATTTACCAGAGCGGTTACCTCACGATCAAGGGATATGACAAAGAGGTTGGTCTCTATACCTTGGGCTTCCCCAACGATGAAGTCCGTTACGGCTTTTTGAATTTTCTGGTACCCTATTATACTGAAGTGACCGACGATGAAACGGGCTTTCACATTGCCAAGTTCATGCGTGAACTGAAGGCCGGTGACGTGGATGCCTTTATGGAACGCTTGAGGGTGTTCTTTGCGGGTATTCCCTACGAGTTGAGCAACAACAATGAACGTCATTATCAGGCTATATTTCATGTTGTGTTCACACTGTTGGGGCAGTTCATCCGGAGTGAAGTCCGCAGTTCACGCGGCCGTGCCGATGCAGTGGTGATAACTCCCGATGCCGTTTATGCTTTCGAGTTCAAGCTAAACGGAACGGCGGAAGAAGCCCTGAAACAGATAGACGAGAAAGGTTATCTCATCCCTTACCGTCTGGACGGCAAGCGTTTGGTGAAGGTCGGGGTGAACTTCAGTAAAGAGACGAGGAATATTGGTGAGTATAAAATTCAATGACTGCCTATAAATTGAGTACTTGCGTATAAAATAGAGGATTGACAGATATCTATAAACTTTAAAAATCAACTTCGTTTTTCTAAAATTTTAAGAGGAAAGCTCCCCAAGGGGGGCTTTCCATACGGAATATGTCAAAATTGGGCACTTACATTATATGTCTCAATCCATAGGAAATAGCAGGCGCATTGCCAAAAATACAATTTTCTTGTATATGCGTATGCTGCTTGTGATGGGTGTAGGACTATACACATCACGAGTTGTATTGGACAAATTGGGAGTGGTGGACTATGGCCTGTTCAATACCGTTGGAGGTGTGGTGGGTATGCTCACTTTCCTCAGCGCGACACTCAGCACCAGTACATCCCGCTTTCTCACGTATGCTTTGGGAGCCGGTGATTCCGGCAGACTTAGTTACACCTTCTGCACCGCCTTCTACTCGCATCTGTTGCTGGCGTTATTGGTGGCCATATTGATGGAGACGGGTGGGTTATGGTTTGTTTGCCATAAACTGGTCATTCCGCCCGAACGGATGTATGCCGTCTTGTGGGTTTTCCATATCTCTGTGTTCACCACTTTTGTAGCCATTACCCAGGTGCCTTATACCTCTGTGATTATAGCCCATGAGAATATGAACGTCTATGCCTATTTAGGTATATTCGAGGCCGTGGCCAAGCTGGTGATAGTTTATTTGCTGGTCATATCAACTTCTGACAGGCTCATTCTTTATGCCATTCTCATTGGTGTTGTGCAATTATTGGTGGCCATCTTTTATTGGAGTTATTGTATTAGGCATTATCATGAATCTTTCCTGTTCCGCAGGTTCGACCGTAGCATATTTCACCAGATGGTTTCTTTTTCAAGCCAGAGTCTCATAGCCAATGTATCACAGATACTCTCCAATCAAGGAATCATCGTGCTGATAAACCTTTTTTTTCAGCCCGCCATTGTGGCTGCACAAGCTATTGGCAACCAAATTGCAGGAGCCCTCATGCAGTTTGTGAGTAACCTACAGACAGCCATTAACCCGCAAATCATCAAATATTATGCTGCGGGTGATTATGCTGATTTCCGTAAGCTCACGCTCAATAGCAGTATCTACGTGCACGAACTGCTACTGCTGTTGGCACTTCCGGCTATGGTGGTGATGGAACCGCTACTTGGTTTGTGGCTGGTCGATGTCCCCCCTTATGCGGTGGTGTTTACACAGTTCATCTTGCTTAAGCAGATATTCAACGTATATAGTTCCACACTTTATGTTCCCATGATCGCTTCAGGCAAGCTGAAGTCCAATTCCATGGCTGCCGTGTGGATGGGCATCGGGATGTTTGCATTTTTGTATCTGTTGCTCAAGTTGGGATGTGGAGTGATGTGGGTACAGTACATCTGCGTTATTCAGACCATCATTTTTTCTTATATTGTGAAACCTTATATCCTTTGCCGTGAGATTGGTTTTACCTGGGGCGAGATACTCGCCAATTTCCTGCAGTGCTTAAAGGTTTCGCTGCTGCCTGTGGCGGTGAGTGCAGCCTGCTACATGCTGGTTGATATTCATCATATTGTTTTTATGTTGCTGACCTGCGCAGCAATTTGCATTTCGGTATGTGTCAGCGCCTATATCACGCTTGATAAGGCTATGCGTAGTAAACTGAAAGCGTTCATTGTTTCTCGTATAACGACATTTAAATAATTTCATGAAGTTACAAGTATCATAAATAATAGAGGAATATCAAAATCGGACACTAACATTTTTATAGATATGGAATTAGAGCATTTTATTGAAAGATTCGCAGAGCAGTTTGAAGAAACAGATGCCTCTGCATTTACTGCTGACACAGAATTCAAGCAATTGGATGAATGGTCTTCGTTAATGGCGTTGTCTATTATTGCCATGATAGATGAAGAATATGAGGTAGGTATCAAAGGCGATGATATCCGTTCCGCATTGACTGTTAATGACCTTTTTATAATTGTCAAATCGAAAAGAAATGTATAATCCATTTTCTTTGGAAGGGAAAAACATTCTTATTACTGGTGCTTCATCCGGTATAGGTAGAGCTACTGCCATAGAGTGTTCCCGTATGGGAGGAAAGGTGGTGATAACTGGTCGCAACGAAGCCCGTTTGCTCGAAACTTTCAATCAGTTGGAAGGGGAAGGGCATATTTCTCTTGTGGCAGATTTGACAGACGAGCAGCAGATGGAACACTTGGTGGAGCAGCTTCCTTTGCTGCATGGTCTTGTCAATAATGCAGGTATGACAGAAACTGTTCCAACACAGTTTATTAAACGGGATAAGTTAGACAGGATTCTTGAAATCAACACAATATCTCCCATCCTGTTGACTCAAAAAATTCTGAAATCGAAGAAGATAGGAAAAGGCGGGAGTATTGTCTTTACATGTTCCATTAGTGGACCGCATGTATCCGTGGGAGGGAATGTGTTATATTCCACGTCCAAAGGTGCCATCCACGGTTTTGTAAAGAATGCAGCTTTGGACTTATCTATAAAAGGAATACGTGTTAATGAAGTCTGTCCGGGAATGATCCATACTCATATATTGGATGCCGGAGTAATAAGCGGGGAACAGTTGGAAGTGGAAGCTTCCCGGTATCCCATGAAGCGGTTTGGTAAACCGGAAGAGGTTGCTTACGGCATCATTTATCTGCTTTCGGAAGCTTCTTCATTTGTGACAGGTACAGGTATAGTAATTGACGGTGGTTTCACGTTACAATGAATAAGAATAGTTGATGGATGGTATCCGTTAAAATGATTTTTCTATGGCAATAATAAAATATCATGATGTGGGCATACGTGCAATCAGTGCGTGTGTACCTCGTAAGGTGATGTATAATAAGGATTTGACCTATCTTATATCAGAAGATGAAATAGAAAAGGTTATAAAGAATGTAGGAATTAGCGAGCGTAGATACGCAGATAAAGGAGTTTGTTCTTCGGATCTTTGTCAGAAAGCAGCTGAAAAGATGTTTGAAGACAACTCTATTGATAAAGAAGAGATTGATGCTCTTATTTTTGTGAGCCAGACTTCTGATTATCATCAACCTGCGACTGCTCCACTTCTTCAACACAAGTTGGGTTTGAGCACAAATACTCTGTGTTTTGATGTAAACTTGGCATGCTCCGGATATGTATATGGTCTTTCTATTGCTTATGCTTATGCGAGCATGCAAGGTGTCCGAAAAGTTCTTTTGCTTGTCGGAGAAACAATGTCAAAGACTGTGTCGCAACATGACAAGGTTGCCACTCCTCTGTTCGGTGATGCAGGTACTGCAACCCTTGTGTCGAGAGGTGATTTCCCTGAATCAGTCTTTTCACTGCATAGTGATGGAGAGGGAAACGATATAATTAAAATGCCTTATGGGGGATATCGCAATCCAAGCTGCCAGGAAGGTTTTCAGGAAATATCGGATACCGATGGAAATATCCGTACAGGAGAACAATTCTATATGGATGGTATGGATGTATTTAATTTTGGTATGCGTGTTGAGCCTAAAGATATTAAAATGCTTCTAAAGGAATGTGGTATGGGTGTGGACGATATTGATTTGCTGATTTATCATCAAGCCAACAAGTTTATGACTGACTTCTTTTCCAAACGTTTGAAAATGTCAACCGAAAAAACTCCCTATTGCCTGAATAAATTTGGTAATACGAGCTCTGCTTCAATCCCATTGACCATAGTTTCAGAATTGAAAGATAAATATCCGGAACGTAAACGTGTTATTGTTTCCGGGTTTGGAGCCGGTCTTTCGTGGGCAACCGGTCTGGTTGATTTGACACAATGCCGGATATCGCATCTTGTAGAATATTAATAGGTATAAGTCTTATGAGCAAATTCGTATTTCGCAATAATACGATAGAACGTTTTTTCGGCAAGGAATATTCGTTTAGTGGGTATGCTGATATCAGCATAATTCCTCAAGATGCCGAATTTTACGTGTGGTGGTACCAGGTTCCGATTAAATACGACCAGGCGCTTCTTGCCGAAGAAATCCGCGGATATGCCAGGAACTTGAACTTTGTGCTGCAACAGGTTGACAGCGGGAAAACCTTTGTGATATTGACTATGGACATACTCTATGCAGTATCTTTTATGGATGACGATTATAGGGTTCAAGAGTCCGTGTCCGATTATAATCGTGCTTTGTATGAGGCGGAAGCCTCCAATGGCAATGTGAAGGTTATTGATATCACGGAATTTACCCGTAGATATTCAGCGGAGGAACTTTTTGACTGGAAGTTCTATTTCATAAGCCAGATGGGGATGACCCCTAAATTGCATAAGGAATTCAAGGCATGGTTTGGACGTAAACTGGAAGGGATTGCCCTGAAGCGCAAGAAATGCCTTGTGCTCGATCTTGACAATACACTCTGGGGAGGCGTTTTGGGAGAAGAAGGTATAGAAGGCATACAAATCGGGGGTGATTACCCGGGCAAGGCTTTCCTTTATTTTCAGGAAGCTTTGTCGCAATTGTCGCGTTCAGGGGTTATTCTTGCCGTATGTTCCAAAAACAATGAACGGGATGTATTGGAGGCTTGGGAGAAAAATCCTTTCATGGTTCTGCGGAAAGACGCGTTTGTGTCTTACCGGATTAATTGGACCGACAAGGCTACGAACATCAAGGAACTGGCAACAGAACTCAATTTGGGATTGGATAGTTTTGTGTTTGTGGATGATAATCCGACAGAGCGTGAATTGGTGAAGCAAATGTTACCGATGGTGAGCGTTCCCGACTTTCCTGAACAGCCTTATGAGTTGCCGATTTTTTTCAAACATCTTGTTGAAGACTGTTTTAAAGTTTATTCCATAACAGATGAAGACAGGCATAAGACAGAGCAGTATAAGGCTAATGCGGCAAGAGTACAGTCCCAGAAAGTTTTTGCTGACTTTGATAAGTATCTGGAGAGTCTGGATATCCGGATTACGATAGAACCGGCTGACGAGTTTAACGTTCAGCGTATTGCTCAGATGACTCAAAAGACCAATCAGTTCAACCTTACTACAAAGAGATATACGGATGCCGATGTTCGGAACTTCATAGGGCAAGGCTGGAAGATTTGGTGTATTGGTGTAGCCGATAAATTCGGAGACAATGGCATAACCGGCACTGTGATGGTGTCCGGAGATGAAATAGACACATTCCTGTTGAGTTGCCGTATCTTGGGCAAGGGTATCGAGGTGGCGTTCATAAAAAAAGTTTGTGCGATGCTTGCCGAATCCGGGGCCGGTTCATTGAAAGCCAAATATATTCCTACAGCAAAGAACGCTCAGGTGAAAGATTTTTACGAAAAATGTGGATTTACTTGTCTGATGGAAAATCGGGACGGGAGCAAGGAATACGTCATGAATCTTCGTTCGGTAGACCTGAAAATAAAAGACTTCTATAAAATAACAATTAAATAAGAATAAGATGGAAGAGAAAGTATTGGAGATATTGCGGGAAACATTTGAATTGGATACAGTTGATGCAACTTGTTCCCAGGCTTCATGTGAGGCTTGGGATTCGATGGGGCAACTTAACCTTGTAGCGGAACTTGAGGATGTTTTTGATATCAGCCTTGAGCCGGAAGAAATAGGTGCAATGAAATGTTTTGATGATATCATCAATATTCTGAAAACAAAGGGTGTAAAACCTTGATCCTTTTCTCAAAAACAGGACATTCTGCTTGGTAGGAATGTGCCTGTAAAGTCCTTTATAATTTCGCTTCATGAAGATTACAGAATGTTATTGGGAGCTAAAAAACTTAGACTCTCATGTGGTTGAAGTATCAATAGAAAAGAATGATACTTTTGACGCAAGTAAATTTTCGTTTCCTGATAAGGATTATGTTGTAGTCAAAGTACCCGTTGGTGATACAGCGTTCAACTTCGGGTTATCTGCTTTGAACTATGTAATGATTGAATCCCAATTGTCGATGTCCAAGGCCTTGAAGTGCTATCCGTTTGAGGACCGTCTTGTAAAGTATGTCTCTTCAAAAACGGAATTGGTGGATGTAAGTACCCATGATGAATTGCAAGAGATTTTGGACGAAATGACTGTAGATATGTTTTCTACTGACCGTATTTATTTGGATCCCCATTTTGGTCCTAAAATGAGCATGAGAAGATACCGGAATTGGATGCAAGATGAATTTGAACAAGGTACTTCCCAAATATGTAAAGTGGTTGAAGAAGGTGCGGTGATCGGGTTCTTTATGTTCAAAATGGAAGGCAATGTTTGTGATGGATTATTGGGCGGAATCTTTGAAAAATATCAAAACGGTCCTTATGGTATTTTGACTCCTGTATCACCGGCCCTTTATTTGCAACGTAATAATATTGCTTGTAAGATTTTGAAGACCCATATCTCATCCAACAATATGCCTGTATTGACTCTCTATAATTATTTGGGCTATAAGATAGACCAGATAACGAATGTTTTTATTAAACACAATATTAAGAATGATACCATTTAACAAACCTTACCTTACGGGTAAGGAGGCACACTACATGTACCAAGCTGTGTTTTCGGGGAAAATTTCCGGAAACGGTATATTTACAAAGAAATGCCAATACTATTTTGAACAACGCTATGGCTATAAGAAATGTCTTTTGACCACTTCGTGTACGGATGCGCTTGAAATGGCTGCCATACTTTGTGATGTGAAGCCCGGTGATGAAGTAATAGTGCCTTCTTATACATTTGTCTCATCGGCTTTGGCCTTTGTGCGCCAAGGTGCCAAGATTGTGTTCGCCGACAGCATGGGCACCAATCCCAATATTGATGCTGACAAGTTGGAAGCTCTCATTACCCCCAAGACGAAAGTCATTGTGCCTGTACATTATGCAGGTGTGGCCTGTGATATGGACAAGATAATGGAAATTGCTGACCGTCATAATATTCTCGTGGTGGAAGATGCTGCGCAAGCCATTGATTCATACTATAAAGGCCGTCCTTTGGGTAGTATCGGTCATTTGGCGGCTTTCTCTTTTCATGAGACGAAGAACATTATTTCGGGTGAAGGGGGACTCTTGGCTATCAACGACGAACGTTTCATTCGTCGCAGCGAAATTATCTGGGAAAAAGGAACCAACCGTTCGGAGTTTTTCCGTGGTGAGGTTAATAAATATGGTTGGGTAGATACGGGTTCTTCATTCTTGCCTTCAGAGGTAATCGCAGCTTTCCTTTATGCACAACTTGAGAGCATGGAAATGATTCAGAATCGCCGTAAGGCTATTTGGGCAAAATATTATGACGGCTTGAAAGATTTGGCTGATATGGGCTTGTTCTCTACACCGGAGATTCCAACCTATGCCACTAACAATGCCCACATGTTCTATTTAGTTTGTCGTTCGCTTGAAGAACGTTCTGCTTTGATTACATATTTGAAAGAGTACGGAATATTATCAGTATTTCACTATTTAGCCCTTCATAAAAGTGATTACTATACCCGGCATTGTGCTGACCGTCCTGAACTTCCCATGTGCGACCACTATGCTGATTGTTTGGTACGGTTACCTATGTACTATGAATTGAGTGACGAGGAAATAGGGCAGATTGTGGAAGCGATACATGATTTTTACTCCAAGATATAATATGTCGATTTTTTATGAAGAAAAAACTTAATATATTGTTTCTATCCAGTAGGTTGCCTTCACACTCGGCTAACTTGGGACAAGACATCATGACTGCTTTGAAAGAGGAAGGCCATCGTGTTTCTTTTGGTTATCCCGGAATAGAAAAATTGATAGCAGAGTTGACCGATTATCCTAAAGAACATCATAACTTTTTTCAACGTGTTGCCAACAGACTGAAATTATATTATAGGCAAATCTTCAATATAGCCTATATTGATTCAAATGGCTATCTGTATTCTCCTAAAGGTTATGTGATGTTCATGCCCTTTGAAGAGAAGCCTAAAGTAGAACCTTCTATTATACTAGATAAACTGGAAGAAAATTATGACATTGCGATACTTCTTTTCTTTCAAGACATGATGACTATATCCATGGTGAAGGCCATTGATGAAAAATACCATTGTCCTGTAGTATTATTTTCTCCGGACATGTATCCGATGACGGGTGGATGCTATTATTTTAACCAATGTCGTAACTTTCGGAATGAGTGCTACGAATGTCCCATGTTCCATTCAAAAGATAGCCTCGCACATCGTAACTTCATATATAAAAAAAACATATATAGCACTACAAAAACTTGTTTTCTGAGTAATACATGGATGAAACAATTTGCCGAGATGTCGAAAATATTCGAAAATTCTTATATGGAGTTTTCTACAGCTATAATCGATGAGGATGTTTTTAAACCCATGGATAGTGCTCTCTGCCGCTGTGAACTCGGTATTCCTGAGCATGTGAAATTTGTGATATTTAATCGCTATAAAAACATGGAACGCAAGGGAATACAGTATTTTTACGAATCTATGCGCCTATTCCTGCAGAACTTGTCTGACGAAGAACGAGGTCAGGTATTATTGCTGACCATTGACAAGATTAATCCTCGGCTATCCGGTGAATTGGGTATTGAAACATTGCAGTTGGGAAGAGTAGATATGCATACACTTATAAAGGTGTATAATGCTTCAACCCTTTTTCTTTGCCCTTCTATTGATGATGCCGGACCGTCTATGATTAACCAATCTTTGTCGTGTGGTACTCCGGTAGTGGCATTCAATTCGGGGGTAGCCATTGATGTGGTGAAAACCGGATATTCGGGTTATATAGCAGATTATTTGGATTCTGACGACCTCGCTTGCGGACTGAACTATGTGTATCGAATGAATCCGCAAGAGTACGCCCTGCTTTGTGAGGGGGCTCGAAGAATGGCGCTAACGAAAAACAGCAAGAAAGCATTTAGTAGTACGGTAAAAAAAATATATGAACATTTTAATTCTTAAAGCCTGTTCGATTTGGCATTTATTCACATTCATTCCTGCTGAATTTCAATGAAAGTTTTAGTGATTATTATTTCTTATAATGCCATGCGATGGATTGACCGTTGTTTGCAGAGTGTGTTGGATTCTTCTGTTCCGGCTGATATTTATGTTATTGATAACGGTTCTACCGATCATACTCAGGAATATATACAGAAGCATTATCCACAAGTAATGTTTGTACAGAGCAAAGAAAATTTGGGTTTCGGTCGTGCTAATAATATAGGTTTGCAGTATGCCCTACAGAAATTCTATGACTATGTTTATTTGCTCAATCAAGATGCTTGGCTTATGCCAGACACATTGGAGAAGCTTATTGCTGTCAATCGGAAATTTCCCGAATATGGAGTGCTTAGCCCATTCCAGTTGCAGGGTAATGGACAGAATATAGACGTAAATTTCGTTTCAGGGGTATGTGCCTATCAATCAAACAGTAGGTTGATTAACGATCTCTATTTTGGTAAAATAGAGGCAGTCTATGAAGTGCCTGATGTGATGGCGGCTCATTGGCTTGTTAGTCGTGATTGTCTGCGTAAAGTTGGTGGCTTTTCACCTACATTTCCTCACTATGGAGAGGATAACAACTACGCTCAGCGGGTATTGTATCATGGCTTTAAGTTAGGTATAGTGCCTGCTGCTACGGCGGTGCATGATCGCGATAATCGGGCAAAGCTTACCACTAAGCAGAAGATATACCGTAACTATATTGGCTCATTAGTTACACTTAGTAATATTCATGAGCCCATTCATCATTCTCTATTATACATTTTTGCTTTTTTTTGTGTTTCTTCCATTCGATTGGCTTCTTTCGCTCAGCTCTCTTATCTCTTTAAAGTATGGTGTAGCTACCGCTTTATTCGGAGTAATAGAAATGAAAGTAAAAAAGATTGTGCCTTCTTGGTTTATGATTAAGCTTTGTACTTGTATAATGATGCGAATATTTATATTTGTTTTTGTGATATTATCTGTCTCTGCTTGTTCTGATGAACATAGTAATGAAAGAGAGTTTCCTCAAAAGTCTCTTTCCATTCTGAAATCGGATACGATTGATTTTTGTGCGTCTGATTTTAGTGTAGGATTCACTCTTTTCCGGCATAAAGCATGTTCCTATGTGGCTTATTATGATACGAATCATGTGATGACAGTGGCATCAAAAGGCGATGGTGAGAAGAAATGGAAGTATCATAAAATTAATGAGATAGTAGGTTATGATAGCCATAATTATGTAACGCTTGTTTTAGATGAAGAGGGATATATTCATCTCTCCGGCAATATGCATGCGGTACCTTTGAAATATTTTCGAAGTACTTTCCCTTATGACATAGAATCTTTGAAAACTGAAGTGATGGTGGGTGATGTAGCGGAACAGAAAGTCACATATCCTATTTTTTACAGTCGCCTGAAAATCTGATTTTTCATTTTCGTGATGGTGGATCTGGTAATGGTGTTGAGGTTTTTAATATCTATAATCCAAATACTAAGCAATGGCGTAGGATGATGGATGAACCTCTTCTTGATGGGGCAGGGCAAAGCAATGCCTATATAATTGGACCGGAAATTGGACCTAATGGAAAATATCACATGATGTGGCGTGATATCTTCGAAAGAATGTTTAATAGAGATAATATGATTAAGATGTTCAATAAGGAAAGACTGCAAGCAATTGTGAAGGAGTTATGGGATTGTTAATTGAGTGTTGTTCCATTCTATTATCTTTTGTGCTTGTTTCCTACCTTTTCTTTTATCTTTTTGACAGTGATAGATGCTTCAGCTATATATGAGCATAATTTTACTTAAAAAATAATTACATGTAATGGATTCAATTAAGATTTGCGTAATCGGTCTTGGTTACGTTGGGCTTCCTTTGGCTCGTTTGTTTTCTACCAAATTTGAAACAGTAGGTTTTGATATGAATCAGAACCGTGTGGATGCCCTAATGAAAGGTCATGATACTACTCTTGAGGTGTCGGATGAATTGCTTCAAAAAGCTATTGAAAAATATAAATTTGTTTGTACTACGAATATTGAAAAGATAAGAAACTGCAATTTCTATGTGGTTGCAGTTCCTACTCCTGTGGATGACAATAATCGTCCGGATCTTCGTCCCTTGTGGGGAGCCAGTGAAACGGTGGGTAAAGTTATCAAGAAAGGCGATATTGTAGTTTATGAATCTACTGTCTATCCTGGGGTCACTGAGGAGGAATGCTTACCTGTGGTGGAACGTGTATCTGGCTTGAAGTTCAACAAAGATTTCTTTGCAGGTTACTCTCCCGAACGTATCAATCCGGGAGATAAAGAACACACGGTAGAGAAAATAAAGAAAGTAACATCCGGTTCTACTCCGGAGATTGCGGATTTAGTGGATGCTGTTTATAATTCGGTATTGGTGAACGGAACTCATAAGGCACCAAGTATCAAGGTGGCAGAAGCCTCTAAGATTATTGAAAACTCTCAGCGTGATGTGAACATCGCTTTCATGAATGAATTAACGAAGATATTTAACGCCATGGGTATTGATACTAACGATGTGATAGAGGCTGCCGCCTCTAAATGGAACTTTATCAAGTTGAAACCGGGTTTGGTTGGTGGACATTGTATCAGTGTAGATCCTTATTATTTGATTCAGAAAGCTCAAGTATATGGTGTACTTCCAAGAGTGATGTTTTCTGCTCGCCGCTTGAATGACGGTATGGGTGATTATGTGGGCAATCAAGTGATAAAGCTGATGAATAAGAAAGGAGTGCTGGTGAAAGACAGCCGTATTTTGCTTCTTGGCTTTACGTTCAAGGAAAATTGTCCGGATGTGCGTAACACTAAAGTTATTGATATATATCACACATTAGAGGAATATACGGAAAATATTACTATTTGTGATCCTTGGGCAGATACCGATAGGGTCAAACATGAGTATGGTGTGAATTTGTCTGCTGATTCATTCGATTCTTTGAAGGGAAAATTTGATGCCGTGGTATTGGCTGTGGCTCATAAAGAATTTTTTTCCATTGATGTACGTTCATTCTTGAAAAATGAAGCAGGGGTGGTATATGATGTAAAGGGTGTTTTAAATAGAGGAATGGTTGATGGTAGATTATAAAAAGAAGCCTATTGTTTTATATGTTACACATTATTCAGAACTTTTAGGAGCTAATCGTTCACTTTTATCAGTTGTAATAGCTGTAAAGAATAAGTTATGTTTTGAACCGGTAGTATTAGTTCCTTTGTATGGTGCATTAACAAAAGAATTAGAAGCTTATGGCATCAAATATTATGTATGTCATTTTAGAGCTTCTACATTTGATAGGAAAAACCTTTTTGATGTAATGAAAGGTTGGTTACGTGAAGTTATTAATATCTCTTGTGCACTTTATTTTTTTTATAAGTTTCGGAATCTGAATATTGCACTGGTTCATTCTAATTCTAGTGTCTTGAATGTAGGTGCTTATTTGTCTGTTTTATTACGAGTTCCTCATATATGGCACTTTAGGGAGTTCGTGAAGCAACATTTTCATTGGTCTTATAATTGGGGTGATTCTTATCAATACTGGTTATATGCAAAGAGCTCAGATTATATTGTGGTAATATCAAAATCTTTAGGTGAATATTATAAAGAAAAATTATCTAAGACAAATATTGCTTTAATTTATAATGGCGTTGATGTAAAATATTATGCTTGTTTATCTGATGAAAAAGCAATATTCAACATTGCTTTAGTGGGTATAATAAGTCCGGGAAAACATCAAGATATAGTTATACGAGCTGTGGCTAAATTGGTAAATGAATATAAGATAAGAAATATCCATTTGCATATTTTGGGTGCATTTTCAGAAGATCAATCATATGAAAAATTAATTAAAAGGTTAATTGCTGAATCTGGTATTTTACGTAATGTTTCCCTACATGGTTATTGCAATAATGTCAGTGAGCATTTGGCAAAATGCAAAATTGGTGTACTTGCTTCTGAATATGAGGCTTTTGGGAGAGTTACTATAGAATATATGCTATCTCGGCTTGTACCTGTTGTAAGCAATTCCGGTGCTAATATAGAGATTATTAGGGATGGAGAAAATGGTATGATATTCGAATTGAACAATGTTAAACAATTATGTGAAAAAATATTGCATTTGTTTAATTCTCCACAGCTTATAGCAACACTGTCAGAAAGAGCCCAATTAGAAGCAAGATCCAAATACACGGTAGAAAAAAATGTAGAACACATAATGAATTTGTATGAATTTGTTTGTGAAAAAATGTAGCAGACTTAAAATATTTGATGTTTTAGTTGTCTTGTCTGTCTTGACATGTTTTACTTCTGCCCCATATATCGGGTATTATTTGTTTGGACATTCTTATGCATTAGTTTCCGGTGGTTTATCAATAGGTGTTTTTTTGTTGGCTTATTGCTATCTTGATAGCCATATAGATATTTGGATGAAGGTTGTTCTGTTATTTATGTTATCATTTATATTCTATGGATGTTTAATGATAATAGTAACTCAAGAGTTATCAGACTTTCGTAAAGGGGTAGGAATGGCTATGAAATGTATTTATGTATTAGGAAGCTGCTTGATTATAAGGAGTAAATATGAGAAATACCTAAATATATTTATGAAAGTGAATGCATTAATTGTATTGATGTCAATAATTTTATTTTTAATATTGTTGATAGGAATACAATGGCCTTCCACAGATTTTCTAAAGCAGGATGGTCGTATGCATTATTTATACTTTCCTCTTGGTGCAACTAATGCTCGTTATTTATTTGGCTACTTCACTTTTATTAGAATTGCGGGGTTTGCAGATGAGCCGGGGGCGTTAGCATTAATCTTGACATATTTGTTAGTCTTAAATGAATTTACTTTTAAATCCAATAAATATAGAATTATTTTTTTTATAGGAGGAATCATGACATTTTCTATGGCTTTTATGATTACTATAGTTCCTATTTTATATTATTGGTTTAGAATCGGACTCTTTAAAATTAAGAAATTCTTTGTTCTTGGAATACTGTTTGCTTCTCTGTCAATCTATTTTGTAATTCAGAATGATGACATTTATAAAGGATTAGATACACTTATTTTTAATCGTTTTGAGAAAGATGATTCTGGTAATTATAATGGAGATAATCGGAGTTTTGCAATACCTCTACAGAAACAGGCTTTCCAGTCCTCTATTCTAGGAGTTGGCTTCTCAATAGATAATGTTTATAAATATAATTTAGGATACCCATCTTTCTATTCCTATCTAGCTATGCATGGATTGTTCGGCTATCTTTTTTTTTATATTCCATTTTTATATATAGCAGTAAAGTATATTAAACGTAATGAACTTTTGTTGCTATTGGCTATTGCTTTAAATTATTTACAGCGACCTTCTATAGAGGAAATGTTTCCTCTAATATGTTTCTCCCTTATTTTTTATTCTTCAAGCACTACATTTAAATTGAAATATGATAACGGTAATAATAGTATCATTAAATAGTGGAAAGACAATAGGTTCCGCAATTTCAAGTGTTTTATCCTTAGATATACTTAATTTAGAATTACTTGTCATTGATGGAGCATCTTCTGATAAGACTTTAGATATTTTAACTCACTATGAGAAAATGGTAAGTTTGGGGTTGTATGGTGAAAAAAAAATAAAATGGATAAGTGAAAAAGATACAGGTATATATGATGCAATGAATAAGGGGGTTAAAATGGCAAGTTATGACTGGGTGTATTTCTTAGGTGCAGATGATTACTTGCTACCTGACTTTGGTAAAGTGATAAATGTATTAGATAATGCAAATAATGTATATTATTTTAATTGTTATATGTCCGCTTTGGGTAAAAAGCATGATGGATATTTTAATGCTTACAAATTGAGTTATAAAAATATTTGTCATCAGTCCATAGTTTATCCTAAAAAAAAATTATTGCAGTATCCTTTTAATTTGGATTATAAGATAGTAGCTGATTATTTTTTGAATTTGCAACTATGGAGTAATCCTCAAATAAAGTTTATATATACACCTATCACAATTGCTGTCTTTTCTGGTGACGGAATAAGTAGCAATAACATTGATTCGAAATTTTATGATAATATCTTTTCTATCATGAAGTCCAATTTAGGATTACGCTATGCTATATATGGAAAAATAGTATATGCATTAAATCGTTTTTTGAAAAATAGATAATGTTTGATTATAGACGTAATGATTTCTGTTTGTATTGCTACTTATAATGGAGAGAAGTTCATAAAAGAACAGTTGGATTCTATATTGCATCAATTATCTGATGAAGATGAAATTATTATTTCGGATGATTCTTCTACTGATGCAACTTTAGATATTATAAAGAAGTACTTAGATAAAAGAATAGTAATTATTGATAATCAAAAGTTTCATTCTCCTGTATATAATTTTGAAAATGCAATAAAACAAGCAAAAGGCGATTATATTTTCCTTGCAGATCAGGATGACGTTTGGTTACCTCATAAAATTGATAGTCTATTACCACATCTTGTTGAAAATGATTTGGTACTGTCTAATGCAAAAGTCGTAGATGCATCTTTAAATATGGTGAAAGAACGTTTCTACAAAAAAAATCCGTTAAAAGGTTTTATTTCTAATTTTTCATTTAATCCATACACTGGATGCATGTTGGCTATTAATAGAAGAGCTTTAAGATATATACTTCCATTTCCACCTAAAATAGCTATGCATGATATTTGGATTGGATTATGTTGTGAAATATTTGGTAAAGTCTATTTTCTTGACGAAAACCTGATCCTGTATCGCCGGCATGGTGCCAATTTGAGTGCTGCATCTGAAACAAGTGTTTTACCATATACTTATCGGATAACTTATCGTATGATAGTATTGAAAGAACTAATGAAGCGTTATGCTAAAATAAAATTCCGTTTTTAATGGTTTCTTTTATAATTGTTGAATATAATTCGATTACAGAGCTAGAGAATTGCGTCAACTCTATTATATCTTATCCACCTTTTGGAGATAAGATTGAAATTGTAGTTTCTTCTAATTCTTGTTATGATCGTGAAAGACAAATGCAGTTATTGATAGAATATCCAAATCTAACATGGGTATTTAATGAAAGCAATGGTGGTTTTGCATACGCAATGAATCGCGGTTTAATTGTTGCTAGAGGGGATTTTCTTGTGATAATGAATCCTGATGTAAGGCTGAATACTGGCATAGACAAGATGTCTGATTACATGCATAAGCATGACACAATAGGAATTATTGCTCCTAAAATTATAAATGTTAAAGGTGAAGTGCAAGATAGTTTTCGGGATTTCATTACCCCCATGAATTTCGTAGAGCGGCATATGAAACGTATTTTAGGGTATAAGCAGAGAAATGAGTTGACTGAATTTCCTATTAATGTCGATTGGGTTATAGGTGCGTTTATGATGATATCCCGTAAGGCTTATGAAACTGTGAGGGGATTGGATGAACATTATTTTCTCTATTGCGAAGATATGGATTTATGCAAAAGGATGCATCTGAAGGGGTATGATGTGGTTTATTATCCTATGGTAGAAATTGAGTACGAAGGTACCCGTTCTGCAAGGAGGTCCTTGAAATATGCAGGAATTTTTTTACAATCACTTTTTAGGTATTGGAGAAAATTTGGAATTTGGTGAGCGGCCAAAAATGGAAGTATCTTAAAGTCGGTATTAATAATGGGAGAGCAAAATATGGGAAGTTTAAACGGCTTTGATTTAGTTATATCTTTTATCTGTTCATTTCATTCCTTCATTCATTGGAAATGTTTTATAAAGGTATCAGAATTAATTTTTACGAGAGAATAGTTTTATGAAAAAGATAGCATTAATTACCGGTATCACCGGCCAGGACGGTTCTTTCCTTGCCGAATTCCTAATAGAAAAAGGTTATGAGGTTCACGGCATTCTTCGCCGCTCTTCCTCATTCAATACAGGCCGTATCGAACATCTTTATCTGGATGAGTGGGTTCGTGACATGAAGAAAGACCGTCTGATCAATCTTCATTATGGGGATATGACGGACAGCAGTTCTCTTATCCGGATCATTCAGCTGGTTCAGCCGGATGAGATATACAACCTTGCTGCCCAGAGCCATGTGAAGGTCAGCTTCGATGTACCCGAATATACGGCGGAATCGGATGCCGTGGGTACGCTCCGTATGCTGGAGGCTGTCCGTATTCTTGGTCTGGAGAAGAAGACGCGGATTTATCAGGCTTCCACTTCCGAGTTATATGGAAAAGTAGAGGAAGTTCCACAGCGCGAGACAACACCGTTCCACCCATACAGCCCGTATGCAGTTGCAAAACAGTACGGTTTCTGGATCGTAAAAGAGTACCGTGAAGCATATAACATGTTCTGCTGTAATGGTATTTTATTCAACCATGAGTCAGAGCGCCGTGGTGAGACTTTCGTAACCAGAAAAATCTCCCTTGCAGCAGCAAGAATCGCCCAGGACAAACAGGATGTGCTCTACCTTGGAAATTTATCATCCCTGCGTGACTGGGGTTATGCAAAAGACTATGTTGAATGTATGTGGCTGATCTTACAGAACGACAAACCGGAAGATTTCGTGATCGCAACCGGTGAGCAGCACTCTGTCCGCGAGTTCTGTGAGCACGCATTCCGCGAGGCTGGCATTGAGCTTGAGTTCAAGGGCGAGGGTATGGATGAAGTCGGTATCGACAAAGCAACCGGAAAGACTGTTATCAAAGTTTCACCGGAGTTCTATCGTCCGACCGACGTTGTAAATCTCTGGGGAGATCCTGCAAAAGCAAAGACAGAGCTTGGCTGGAATCCGACGAAAACTACTTTTGAGGAGCTTGTAAAGATCATGGTAGCGCATGATATGGAGCTTGTAAAAAACGAAAAATAACATATGG
>ERZ835051.2087-NODE-2087-length-18826-cov-6.093921_pt1 | contig 18826 bp, 14 predicted proteins | sample MGYA00519575_ERZ835051 | MGnify/ENA primary metagenome ERZ835051 (study PRJEB31850, sample SAMEA3708769) | human gut metagenome | biome: human gut; feature: human-associated habitat; material: faeces | place: China | collected 2014 ... | reverse complement strand
TTGGCGCTCAAGTATAATACCACACCCCCGCCTCCTTGTCAACACTTTTTGACAGGTTTTTTCCATCTTTTTTCTTGCGCTGCTGAAAAACGTTCATTTTCTTGTATTCAACGTTCTCTTTTTACGCAAAAAGCCGCCTGCACATTCCTGCACAGACGGCCTTATATTACTTCTATAATAGAGTTAGCGGATCTCGATGCCCAGCTTGAACTTCAGGTTGCCGAGGATCTTCTTGACCACGCGCTCCACTTCCTCAGTGGAAACTTCCTTCTTCGGGTCGGACAGAGACAGGGTGAACGCCATGCTCTTCTTACCCTCGCCCAGATTTGCGCCGCGGTAGATATCGAACAGCTTGATCTCACCCACCAGAGGGCTGGCCTTCTTGATGGTCTCTTCGATCTCGCCGCAGGTGGTCTTTTCATCGCAGACCAGTGCCAGATCACGCTTGACAGCAGCGTAGGGACTGAGCGGCTGATAGCGCAGCTCGCCGTCCACGCAGGACATCAGAGCCTCGTAATCCAGCTCGCCCAGATAAATATTCTGGCTATCCTTCTGATCCTTTGCAATTTCCAGCTCGCCGTTGATCTCGTTGGACAGCTTGCCAAACACACCCAGACGCTTGTCACCACAGTAAACAGCGGCGCTGATGCCGGGGTGCAGCCACGGGGTGGTCTCGCGCTTGTAGTCAAAGCTCAGGCCAAAGCCAGCTGCCAGTGCTTCCAGTGCACCCTTAACGGTGAAGAAATCTTCTTCAGGGCCGAATGCGCCGATGCACAGGGTCTGGCGCTCGTGCGGATGCTCATTGATGGGCAGTTCCTTGGCAAGATACACCGGTGCCATCTCGAACAGACGGCCTTCCGTGTTGCCCTTCTTGAGATTGTCCACAATGACGTTCAGCATGGAGGGAGCCAGCAGGGTACGCATGATGGACAGATTCTCGCTGATGGGGTTCAGGATGCGGATGGCCTTGCGGGCTTCATCATCCGCCGGGATGTGCAGCATATCCAGTTCTGCGTTGGAGTAGAAGGCCAGCGTGGAGGCCTCATAGAAGCCCTGTGCAGCCAGCAAACGCTTGGTCTTGAGCTGCTGCTTCTGGTCATAGTTCAGACCGCCGTTTGTAACGGAGGCAGTGTTCAGGAAGGTGGGCACAATGTGGTCGTAGCCGTACTCACGGATGACCTCCTCGGCCAGATCCGGGAAGCTCTCCACGTCCTCGCGGTACAGGGGTGCGGACACGTCCCAGCTGCCATCGGCCTGTACATCCACCGTGAACTCCAGACGCTGCAGAATGTCGATCATGGTCTGATCCGGCACGGTGATACCCAGCACGCCGCAGATCTTAGCCGGAGTGGTAACGATGTGCTTGCGCTCCATCGGGCGGCCATCGGTCAGGTCATATTCCAGCGTGGTGATGTCGCCGCAGTCCAGCTCCTGGATCAGGTGCAGGGCACGGGCAAGGCCCAGTTCAGGAGAGTGACGGTCCACGCCCTTCTCGTAGCGGGCAGAAGAGTCGCTGTTCTGGCCCAATGCGCGGCTGGTCTTACGCACGCAGTCGCGGGCGAAGGTGGCACACTCAAACAGCAGGCTGGTGGTGTTCTCATCCATGCCGGAGTTTGCGCCGCCCATGATGCCGGCAAGTGCCACCGGCTTTTCGGCATCGCAGATGACCAGATTGTTGGGGTTCAGAGTGAACTCCTTCTCATCCAGCGTGACGATCTTTTCGCCCGCATGGGCGCGGCGCACATCGATGGTGCGGCCGGCGACCTTGTTCAGGTCAAAGGCGTGCATGGGCTGACCCATTTCCAGCAGGGTGTGGTTGGTGATATCCACCACATTGCTGATGGAGCGCAGGCCGCACAGAGCCAGATGGCGCTTCATCCAGCGGGGAGACTCGCCCATGCGGATGTTGCGCACATAGTGTGCCATGTAGCGGGGGCACAGGTCCGGTGCCTCCACTTTGACGGTGATGGGCGCATCCGGCTCGCAGACAGTCTTGTAGTCCATGGCGGGCATGTGCAGGGGCTTGCCCAGAACGGCAGCCACCTCACGGGCGATGCCCAGAACGGACTGGCAGTCCGGGCGGTTCGCGGTGATGGAGATATCAAAGATATAGTCGTCCAGACCCACCACGGGAGCAATGTCGGTGCCGGGGACAGAGTTCTCGGGCAGAATGAGCAGGCCGTAGACCTCAGAGCCCGGGAACAGGTCGTCGTTCAGACCCAGCTCTTCGCCGGAGCACAGCATACCGTTGGACTCCACGCCCTGCATCTTGCGGGCCTTGATCTTGATGCCGCCGGGCAGGGTGGAGCCATCCAGAGCCGCGGGCACGCAGTCGCCCAGCTTCATGTTGGCGGCACCGGTGCTGATGCGGATGTCGTGGCCGTAGTCGCCGCAGTCCACCACACACTTGGTCAGGTGGGTGCCCTCCTGCTTTTCCATCTCCACGATCTTGCCGACGACCACCTTGCTGATGCCGGCATCCAGCGGGATCAGCTCTTCGACCTCAAAGCCGCAGGAGAAGAGCTTTTCCTCCAGTTCCTGCGCAGTAACGTCGATATCTACAAATTCTTTTAACCAGCTGAAAGGTACTTTCATTGTCTCTTCTCTCCCCTCTTATTCGTGGAACTGCTTGAGGAACTGCAGGTTGTTCTCGAACATCAGGCCGATGTTGTTGATGCCATACTTCAGCATGGCGATACGCTCGATGCCAATGCCGAAGGCGAAACCGGAATACTCGTCCGGGTCGATATTGCAGTTCTCCAGCACCTTGCGGTTGACAACGCCGCCGCCCAGCACCTCGATCCAGCCGGTGTGCTTGCACAGCGGGCATCCCTTGCCGTGGCACTCGAAGCAGCTCACGTCCACCTCCACGCTGGGCTCGGTGAACGGGAAGTAGGAGGGACGCAGGCGGGTGCGGGTGTCAGCGCCGAACAGCTTCTGCACAAAGGTGTTCAGTGCGCCCTGCAGGTCGCCCAGCGTGATGCCCTTATCCACCACCAGACCTTCCATCTGGTGGAACATGGGGCTGTGGGTAGCGTCGGAGTCGGAGCGGAACACACGACCGGGCATCAGGATCTTGATGGGCGGCTTCTGAACGTCCATGGTGCGGATCTGGCCGCCGGAAGTCTGGGTACGCAGCAGGAACTCCTCCGACAGGTAGAAGGTGTCCTGCATGTCGCGTGCCGGGTGATCCTTGGGCACGTTCAGGCGGGTAAAGTTGTGGTCATCGTCCTCGATCTCCGGGAAGGTACCCACCGAAAAGCCCATGCCGGAGAACACGTCGATGATCTGGTTGGTGATCAGGGTCAGCGGGTGCAGACCGCCCACAGAGCGGGTCTTGGCGGGCAGGGTGATATCCACCGTCTCCGCAGCATTGCGGGCAGCAAGCTCTGCCTGCTTCACCTGTTCTGCAGCAGCGTCGTAATCTGCCTGAACCTTTGCCTTGAGTTCATTGATGATCTTGCCCATAGCGGGGCGCTCTTCCGGCGCAACGGTGCGCAGGTTCTTCATCAGGGCAGGGATCTTGCCGTTTTTGCTGAGGTACTCCTGCCAGAAGGAGGCCAGCGTTTCCTTGCCGGACACCTGACCAAGGCTTTCAGCGGCCTGTTTTGCCAGCTCGTCGATCATTGCTTGCATGGATGTTCTCTCCTTTATTCTTCGTGTTGATGAGCGGAGTGCAACAAAAAAGCTCCGTCCCCTGCCCGATTTCTCAGGCAAAAGGGACGAAGCTGTAATTTTTCTGCTCCGCGGTACCACCCGGTTTCCACCCGTGCACAGATGCCGGGCGGCTCTCAGAACGCCGTAACGGGGCGTGGCCGTTCTGTACTACTGCTGTTTCGCACAGACCGCTCAGGAGCGAACTTCAGCACAGATACACCCGGAAGCCCTCTCAGCCGGTGAAGCTTCTCTCTTTGCCGTGTACGCCATGCCTACTCTCTCCGTCGCTGCGTTTGGGAGTATTCAGGTTTTATAACCAAGAGCTATGTTACCACATTTCGGGACAGTTTGCAAGGGCTGTGCAGTCACTTTCCGCAAAAGTCGCGTTCGTTGGAGGTTTTTTCACAAAGCCGCAGCCATTATGAATCGTTTATGTCATCCATTATGAGCTGAAACAATTCTCTCAGGTCGATTAGTGGCGCAAACTCTTTATCAACTTTGTAATCATCTGAAATTTTTACCACGACCACACCGTCGATCTGCTGGATATATCCTTCCTGCGGATAGACTGGCATCTGTTCCAGCTCTGTTCTGCTGTACAGTTCCCCGTACTGTTCCACCGAGCAATGCTTGAGTTTTGCCGGAGTAATATCCCTGAAAACCGCTTTCCAAGACGCTCTGGCCGAGTAATCGTTCAGCCAGAAGCGGCCCATCTGCGCATACGGATTTGCATAGAGGTAATACTCCCTCTTCATAAAACTGGAGTTCGAGCTGGGTCTGCCCACAAACAGTACCGGCAGCTGCTCGTTATCGTCAAAATATCCGCTGCTCATCAGGTCGTCCGCGATGTGATCCGACATGCTCTTGAGTGTTTTTCTTCCCTCATACATAGCTTCCTGATCGATCACGGCAGAGCAGACATTTCCATAGACGACCAAAACCGCAAGTACTACAGCCCCTGTCCGGGCAGCACATACATACTTTTTTACCATAGGCTGATTTGTGCGCGTCCCTTCAAGCAGCAGCAGACATACCGGCACGAACAGATTCAATCCTTCGCCCATCTGCAAAAGCCAGACCGCCTCGCTTGTGATCAGCATGATGGCATTGCACATGATGGGCAAAACGATCAGCGCTGCCACTCCCAGAAGGATATATTCCCAATTTTTCCGGTGAAGCATTTTTCTGAAGCGGTTCAGCAGTCCGATGCTCAGCGCCAGAAATACCAAAACAAAAAAGCCCACCGGCTGCAGAATGTTATGCCGATAGTAATTCTGAAAAAAGTAAGCTCCAAACAGTTGGTAGGTCTCTGCAATGGCATTGGGCAGATTTTTCAGTATAGAAAGTACCGAAACATCCGCTCCTCCATTATAACTTGCCATCTGCCATCCACATGCCCACACGATCAGCTTTGTGAGCAGGAAATACAAAACCATTCCTGCAGCTGCGCTGCAAAGACTTCTTCCAATGTGGGCATGAACCTTTTCTCTGTCCACATTGCGGAACAGAAGCAGTAGAAGATATGTCAGCAGGAGCAGACAAAAGTTATCAAGGCTCGTCTGATAGCACGCAAGGCTCATGACCAGAAGCAGTGCTCCCTGTACGACCGCTTTTCTAAAATCTGCGGCACGAACCACACGCTCTGCCGCCAGAACGGAAAACAAAAATGAGCAGCCAAACACCGGCGACTGAAAGCGATATGACAGCTGTATTTCAGTGACCGTGCTGGCCAGAACAGCCATACCCGCCAGATAGGTCACGACAGAATCCTTCTCTGTAAAAAACTTCCGAAGCAGGGTAACAGCCAGCGCCGACATGGAAAGTGTCAGCAATGAATTGAAAGGTTCCGTCTGGATGCCAAACCGCAGCGCATCGATCACCGGCCAGAGCCATCGGCCCGTGACTACCTGCCAATAGCCGCCGAAGAACCATGTATTGTTCCACAATCCGTCAAATGTATTGGTCAGCCGCTGGCTGATCAGCAGGAAAAACACTACCGCCGAAAACAGCAGCATCACCAGAAAATATCTTAGATCCGATATATCCAGCCCAAGGTCGTCCGGTTTCTGTACATCGATTTTTTCTTTCATCGTTATTTTCTCCATCTGTCCCGTTTTATGTTCTCAGGCTCATTTGTTATTCATCGATCAGATAATCCTCTGAAATTTTGATCACATATACGCCGTCCATTTCCTGCATGGAGCCTTTCTCAGGGAATGTCGGCATTCGTTTGATTTCTTCTGTCCGGATCAGTTCGTCATACACCTCATCACTGCACAGCTCCAACTGCATCGGTGTGAGGTCACGAAACACCGCATTCCATGAGTAGCGCATTGTGGCGGCATTTTCTTTTTCGAAAAGGCCCACCTGTGCGTAGTCGTTTGCATCCCAATAGATGATGTGTGTCCGGAACAGTGGGCTTGCACTGGGGCGGCCTACCAGCATCACTGGCAGTTTTTCCGGCAAATCATAATAGCCCTCTGCCACCAGCTCACCGGCCACAAGGTCCGCGATTTGTTTTGTTGCCTTGCGTCCCTCATACATCGCCTGCTGATCGACCGCCGACATGAATACGCTCCCGTAAACGACAGCAGCCGCCGTAAGCAGGATCAGTGCTTTTTCTGCTTTATTCCAGCATTTGCGGAACGCATCACAGGCTGTTTTTCCCTCCCGGCTGCTGTCCAATAGCCAGAAACAGACCGGCAGGAACAAGGCCAGACCTCCGGACATGGGAATATAAAACGACGCCTGCGAGGTTGCCACCATAAATACCGTGCACATCATGGGCAGCACCAGCAGCGCTGCTGTGCCATAGAAAGTGTTTTCCCAATCTTTCCGGCGTATGAGCCGAACCAGTCTGCACGCAAGCGCGGCACCCACCACACAAAAAATCAAAGCAAATACAACTGCAGTTTCCTGCAGCATATTGTGTTTTACAAGGGTACCAAAGAAATACCGATAAAAAAGCTCATAGCACTTTTCAACGCTGGAAGGAAGATTTTTCAGAATTCCAGACACTGAAATATCTGCACCACCCTGGTAATCGGCCATCGCCGTTCCCGTCGCCCACAGTGTAATCTTTAAGATCAGCAGATACAGCACTGCGCCGGATGCAGCACTTGCCAGGCTTTTGCAAATATATTCCCGAATCTTTTGTTTTTCTCCATTCTGGAAAAGTAGTAGGAGAAAATAGGCCAGCAGCACCAGACAGAAACAGGCAAGGTTCGTCTGGTACAGGCCAAGGCTCAGTGCCAAAAGCACCGCTGCCGGCACAATGCTGCTTACGGCTGATTTTCCCCGGATCACGTGCTCTGTAGCCAGCATTGCAAAGAAAAACGAAAATCCGTACTCCGGTGCAATGAAGTGAAACGAAAGATAGCACCCGACCACAACATTGGAAACATAGCATAAACCTGCGAGCCAGTCAATGCAGGATGTTCTCATCCATGCCGGTTTGAAGAGCATATGAAGCCTGGTGACTCCAAGAGAAACCAGCACCAAGCATACCACCGCATTGATGGGTTCTAGCTGCAGACTGAAACGCAGAAAACTGGTCACCAGCCAGAACCATCGCCCATTGGAAAGCTCCCATGCTCCCGCCATGTACTCAGCCGTTGTCCACAGACCATCCACTGTGTTCGTCAGCTTCAAGCTGATCAGCGGAAAATAGACCATCACCGCAAAGCCCAGCATCACAAAGAAATATTTCTTATCCAACTCCCGCAGCCAGTGTCTGATATCCGCTTTTATTTCTACAGACATGATATTCCTCCATCCATAAACTTCTGCTTTTCAGTATATCAAACTCTTCCACATGGTTCAATAAAAAAATCCCCTGCCGGGCAGTCGGCAGAGGATCTTGCGTTTTTTCCAGAGTGCTTTATTTTGCCACGATTTCTGCAGCCAGTGCATCCATCTGCGCTTCGGCAGCAGCATTGGCAGCACTGCGGATGGTGACCACATTCTCACAGACCGTGATGTTCTTCATGCCTTCCAGCTCGGCGCGCATGAGCTTTGCGGCCATGGGTGCCCATGTGCCATTCTCCATCAGACCCACCGTGCGGTTCTGGAAGCTCTTGGTCTTGAGGTGGGTCAGCAGATTTTCCATCGGCGGGAAGAGGAAGCCGTCGTAGGTGGCGCAGGCCAGCACGATCTTTCCGCAGCGGAAGGCTTCGGTGACGGCATAGGACACATCCGTGCGGGTCAGGTCCATCTCCACGACCTTTGCGCCCTTTGCTCGCAGCTTTTCTGCCATGAGGTGGGCTGCTGCACGGGTGTGGCCGTGGATGGAAGCACTTGCCACAAGGATCTTTTCCGGCTCCTCGGGCTTGTAGCTGGACCAGATGTCGTAGTAGTTCAGATACTTGCCCAGATCTCCGGTCAGCACCGGGCCGTGCAGCGGGCAAATGGTCTGGATGTCCAGAGCCGCAGCCTTTTTCAGCAGCGCCTGCACCTGCGGGCCGTATTTCCCCACGATGTTCAGGTAGTAGCGGCGGGCTTCGCTGGCCCAGTCGGCCTTTTCGTCAAACTTTGCCACAGCGCCAAAGCGACCGAAGCCATCAGCGGAGAACAGCACCTTCTCGCTGCTCTCATAGCTGACCATGACCTCCGGCCAGTGCACCATGGGGGCAAACACAAAGGTCAGGGTGTGGGTGCCAAGGCTCAGGCTCTCGCCGTCCTTCACCACCACGCGGCGCTCCTTTGCCACAGCATCAGCACCAAAGAACTGATCCATATACAGGAAAGTCTTGGCGTTGCCCACCACCTGCATCTCAGGATAGAGTGCCGCCAGCTTTGCAATGTTGGCACCGTGGTCCGGCTCCATGTGGGAGACTACCAGATAATCCGGCTTACGGCCTGCCAGAGCTTCGGACAGGTTTTCCAGCCACGGCTCGGTAGCGCGGGCATCCACCGTGTCCAGAACGGCGGTCTTTTCGTCCAGAATGACATAGGAATTATAGCTCACGCCGGTGGGCACCGGATACTGGCTCTCAAACAGGTCAATGGTGGTATCGTCCACGCCCACACCCAAAATGGCTTCGCTGATTTTCTTCACGCTCATAGCTTTCCGTCTCCTTTTTATGATATGCCGCAGACTGCAGCAATTATTTCTAAGAACAGTTCCTATTATAGCACATTGTTAGAAATTTCGCAAGAGATATTATTCTCCTCCATTTTCCGGCAGTCTTGCCGTTACCGGCCTGCCCGGCTCAGCATCCAGTTCCAGCAGAGCGGCAGCAGCGCTTTCGTCCATGGTCTGCACCGCGCGCAGCTTGCGGCTGATGGCACGGCTGCGCACGCCAATGAGATTATCCAGCTCTTCGTCGGTCTGGCGCAGGCGCTGCTGCATCTTGGAAAGCCCCTGCCCGAACTTGTCAAATTCGGTCTTCACCGCACCCAGCAGCTGCCATACTTCACCGGAGCGCTTCTGGATGGCAAGGGTCTTGAAACCCATCTGCAGGCTGTTGAGCAGCGCTGCCATGGTGCTGGGGCCTGCAATGTTCACCTGATAGTCCCGCTGCAGCACTTCCAGCAGGCCCGCGTTCACCACCTCGGCATACAAACCCTCGAAGGGCAGGAACAGGATGCCGAAGGCCGTGGTATAGGGCGGCTCCACATATTTTTCCCGGATGTCCTTGGCCTCGGCCCGCAGCACCAGTTCCAGTGCGTGGCGGGCGTTCTCCACGGCCTGTGCGTCGCCGGATGCCTGCGCATCCTGTAAATGGGCATAGGTGTCTCCGGGGAACTTGGAGTCGATGGGCAGCCACACCGTGCCGCCGTCCGCGCCGGGCATCCGGATGGCGTACTCCACCCGCTGGGTGCTGCCCGGAATGGTGGCCACGTTGGTGTCGTACTGTTCCGGGGCAAGGATCTCTTCCAGAATGGCTCCCAGCTGGATCTCACCCAGAATACCGCGGGTCTTCACACCGGAAAGCACCTGTTTCAGCCCGCCCACATCAGCGGCAAGGTTCTGCATTTCGCCAAGACCCTTGTACACCTGTTCCAGCTGGTCGTTCACCGCCTTGAAGCTTTCGGTCACCCGCTTCTGCAACGCATCCTGCAGCTGTTCGTCCACCGTATGGCGGATCTCGTCCAGCTTCTGGGCGTTCTGGGCCTGCAGGGCAGTCATGCCCTCGGCAAGGGTGCGGCGCATCTCTTCCAGCTTGCGGGCGTTGGAGGCTTCCAGCCCCTGCAGGCGCTGCTCCATGGTCTGCTGCTGGGTGCCCTGCCCTGCGGCAAGGGCGGTGCTCATACTCTGCACCGAGGCCTGCAGCGTTTCACTGATGTGTCCCATAGCGGCAAGGTTCTGCTGCGCCATCTCTGCCAGCTTCGCGTCCATCTGGCGGTTCTGCGCTTCCAGCTGCTGACGCAGCCATTCCTTCCGTTCTGCATCGTCCCGGTTTGCGGCAGGCTTTGCCGAGCGGTACAGCAGCAGGGCCATCATCAGGCAGATGGCCACCAGAAGCACCGTGTAAAGAAACGCTAAAAATTCCATAATGCCTCCTATTGCAAAATCCGGGCTGTGCAGCTGCAAAGCCCGGATCTGCGTACTTTATATTATTTTGTCTGTTCTTCCCAGAAGGCAGCGGCTTCGTCCAGCCAGCCATCCGCAGCCGTGCCGCGGCCAAGGCCGATGCCATGGGCTGCGTGGTCATATACCACCTCTTTGTAAGGTACGCCATGCGCGGCCAGTGCCTTGCTGAGGGCCGGCCCCTGCAGCGGCCAGCACAGCAGGTTCAAGGTCAGGTCATCCCTGCCATACCAGAAGTACACCGGCGGATAGTCCTCTGTGATCAGGTCGGCAAGGCTGTATTCATAGTAGAACCGGCCGCACACAAAGGGGTCGATGCCCACACGGTAGATCGGTGTGACCTCGGAAAACTGCACGATGGGATACGCCAGGATCACTGCGCCGGGCTTGGGCATGCCATAGTTTTTATAGCCCAGAGCGTCCGATGCAAACAGGCCCGCCAGATGTCCGCCGGAAGAATAGCCGATCAGGGCGTAGCTTTCCGTCTGCACGCCGAACTGCTGTGCGTGGCCGGTGATGTACTTCACCGCCCGTGCAATGTCCTCTATGGGTCCGTTGTTGTCGTTATCCGGGTAGGCGCGGTAGCGCATCACGAACACCGCATAGCCTTTCTGGTGCAGCTGGTAAGCTGTGGAGATGCACTCCTTTAACTCTGCCGTGCGGTTGAAGATGTTGCCGGAGAGCACCAGCGCATACTTTGCATCCGGCGTGCTGGCCGGGTAGTAATAGAACTCCGCATTGTTGCGGGAGCTGTCCTCGGCGATCTCCTGCTCCGAGTAGAGCTTATAGGTGATCTGCACGCCCGCATTGTAATTGCGGATGAGCAGGTTCAGACCATCGGCACAATCCTGTGCCACATGGCTGCTCACATATTTTTCCAGCGTCTGGTCATTGCACCAGTCTTCGGTGCCGGGCAGGTTCTGCTCCTTGGAATAGGTCCAAACGCCTGCGCCAAGGATGCTGGGGTTCGAGCGGATCTCGCCCATGGTGGTCTGCGGCGTGATATCCGGCTCGCCATACTCTGCTGCAAATGCGGGCAGCGCCATCATCAGCAGCAGACAGATACAGGCTGCTGCGGTGCATATCCTGTGTTTCAACTCAACATCTCCTTTTCAGCCGACCTGTTCCTCCCAGAAGGCAACTGCTTCATTCAGCCAGCCCTCCGCATCGGTGCCCTTGCCTGCGGCCACTGCATGGGGAGCATCATCATACACATGGTAGATATGCGTCACATGGTTGCGGGCCAGTGCCTTTTCCAGCACAGGCCCCTGCGCCGACCAGCACATGGTCATAAGGGTCATGTCGTTTTTGCCGTACCAGTGATAGGTAGGCGGATAATCCGGTGTGATGTAATCAGACAATGTCATTTTATAATACCGCTGCTTGCACACGCCGGGGTCCAGCAGGATATTATAGACCGGTTTGAACTCCAGGAAGGTGTTTACCGGGTAGCCCAGCAGCATGGCACCGGGCTTTGGCAGGCCGTAATTTTTGTAGCCCACCGCGTCGGTGCCGAACAGTCCGGCGATCTGCCCGCCTGAGGAATAACTTACAATGGCATAATCCTCCGCCTGCACGCCAAACTGTCCTGCATGTTCCGTGATGTATTGCACCGCGCGGACCACATCCTGCAGCGGCGCATTGTTGGAAGCCTTCATGCCGATGCGGTAGCGCAGCACGAACACCGGGTAGCCCATTTCGTGCAGGTTCCATGCAGTGGAAATGCCCTCGCGGATCTCCGCACTGACCACGATCGCATTACCGCCGATCACCAGCGCATATTTCTGGTTTGCCTGCGCCCCTTCTGCCGGCAGATAATACAGTTCCACACCGTCCCGGCTGGTATCCTGCGCGATCTCCTCCGCCGTATAAAGCGGGAAGGTCACCCGCTGCCCAGCGTTATAGGTGCGGATCAGATAGTTCAGTCCATCCGCCGCATCCTGTGCCGTCCAGTGATTGGAAAGGCAGCTCAGCGGCTGCGCGTCCCAGTACATCCGGTCCAGCACACGGTCCTGATCCAGCGAGTAGGTGTAGATGCCCGCACCCACAACGCTGGGGTTGGAGCGGATCTCTGCCATTTTGGTGCGCGGTGTGATGTTGGCCTGACCAAGCTCCTCCGCAAACGCCGGCTGTGCCAGCAGGATCATCAGGCCAATACCAAACATCACCGTGCGCAATCGATTTCTCACAGCAATCCCCCGTTTATCTCTTTATTTGCACTGTTTTTCCCAGAATGCCGTTGCCTGCCGGATCCAGCCGTCCGCATCGGTGTGGCGGCCCGGGCCAATGGCGTGGGGTGCGTTCTCGTACACATGGCACTCATAAACAGCCCCGCTCTCCCGGAGCTTGCGCTCCAGCAGCGGCCCCTGCTGGGAGTAGCACATGCGCTGCATATAAAGATCATTTTTGCCGTAGAAGAAATAGGTAGGGGTAAAGTTTTCGTTCACCACATCCGAAATATCGGTCCAGTAGTAACGCCAGCCAAGCACCAGCGGGTCAATGGCCAGCTGATACAGCGGCTTCACCTCAAAGAAATCGTTGATGGGGTAACCCAGCAGCAGCGCTGCAGGCTGTGGGAGGCCAAATGCCTTATAGCCGAACTTTTCGTTGTCTGAGCCGATCAGGCCCACGATGTGTCCGCCGGAAGAAAAGCCCATCAGCGCATAGTTTTCGCGCTGAACGCCAAACTGATCTGCATTTTCGGTCAGGTACTTTACGGCATTGGCAATATCGTACAGTGGCGCATTGTCGGATGCATTCAGGAAAGAGCGGTACCGCAGCACAAAGGCCGCATAGCCCAGCTCGTGCAGCTGGTTGGCAATGGATGCACCCTCGTTCAGCTCTGCGGTGGTGTTGCCGCCGTTGCCGGGCACCACGATGGCGTACTTTGCGTTGGCTGTTTTAGCCGGGAAATAATACAACTGCACCATGCCCAGAGAAGGATTTTCCGCAATTTCTTCCGGGGTATACACCTGCCATGTGATCTGTACGCCCCTGTTGTAGTTTTCGATCACAAGGTTCATGCCTTCGGCGGCATCCTCGGCAGCCGCGTAGCTTACATAGCCCTCAATGGGCGTATCATCGTACTGCGTGCTGCCCTCGATCCATTCGTTGCAGTAGGTATAGTAGCCGGAGCCTTTGATGCTGGGGTTCTCCCGCAGCTCTTTCATGGTCGTCTCTGTTGTGATGTTCGGCTCGCCGTACTCTGCAGCAAATGCCGAAAGCGATACGCACGCCAGCATTCCCAGCGCGCACACCATCGTTCTGATCCACTTCATTTTGGGACATCCTCCATTCTGCAGCGGCGTATCCTGCCGTGCTTTTCTTTGTTATGATTTATTGTATCACAAACCTTCCGCTTGTCAAAGAAATTTCTGTGCAGTACGGCGCTTGTACCGCACCGCAAATTCTGCTATACTGGAGCCGGATATTTTTGAGAGTTGAGGGCGCGGAAAGCTATGCACTTTCCGCCGGGATCGAAATATGAGCAAAATCGAGATCCGGCCCATGGAGCCGGAAGACTGGAGCGCTGTTTCCAGAATTTATTTGGAGGGCATTGCTACAGAACATGCCACTTTTCAGACCACCTGTCCGCCGTATTCTGCGTGGGATGCTTCCCACGCAAAAGAATGCCGACTGGTACTGCTGGCCGACGGCGTGATTGCCGGGTGGACGGCGTTGCGCCGGGTGGACCCGCGCTGGTGCTACCGCGGCGTTGCCGAGGTGAGTATTTACGTGGGTGAGCAGTTCCGGGGCCATGGCCTTGGCTATCACCTGCTGACCGAGCTGTGCCATCAGGCAGAAAAGGCCGGCTACTGGACACTGCAGTCCACCGTGCTGCAGGACAACGCTGCCAGCCGCGCCCTGCACACAAAATGCGGCTTTCGCTTAGTGGGCCGCCGGGAACGCATTGCCCGCGACTGTCACGGCCGCTGGCTGGACACATTCTTAATGGAATACCGCGCTGCCGCCAATGAACCGGAAGGCTATAAAAAGCTGTAAGATACAAAAAGAACTCCGCGCCCTGTGAGGTGCGGAGTTCTTTTTTGTCCATTGATAAAATGATAAAGGTAAAAACAGGCTTACCACTCTTCGCCGTCGATGTCCACGCTGCCGTCCACCACGGCACCGGCACGGGAACGCTGGAACATGCTTTCCACCACGGCGCAGTACTTATCGGCCAGACAGACGATGACTGCTTCGCGGCAGGTGGGCACATGACGGAAGGTCAGCGGCCACATGTGGCTTGCAATGATGCTCTGTTCCTTTGTGGTAATGCTGAACACCCGCTTTGCATTGACGCAGGCATAGCCCGGATGGGAGAAGCCGTGCATCTCAAACAGGCGGCGCAGGCCGTGAAAGGTACCGGTGGTGTGCCAGTCGTACAGATAAAAATCATGCAGCAGGGCACCCACTGCCAGCGAGGTCTCGTCAGCGTGCAGATGCAGACGGCGGTTGAGCCAGAAGCTCACCAGCGCCACATTCTTGCAATGCTGGTAGGTGGTGACAGAGCCGTGCTGGATGTACTCCCGCATCCGCTGCACATCCGGGTGATGATCGTATTTTTCAACAATGGCATAAAGCTGTTCGCGCTCGATCTCAGAAAGCTGCATGCTGCAAAATTTCCTTTCGCTTTAAGGTGATGTTTTCAGGAGCGGAGCTGGACCGGATTGGAATTGCCGAAGTTCTCTGCACTGGAAGGGTTCTCCCGCTTGAGGGAAAAATCTACCAGATACTGCTTGCCGTCGCCCAGTTCTTCCAGCTGGGCCAGTTTTGCCTTTGCGGCGGCTTCGTCCGGGTACCACTGGATCAGGAAGAAATTTTCTTCCTCTACACCGTAGTACAGCCACTGGCCGTCGGCACGCAGCCAGTCGTCCAGATGATCCACTTCTTCGCCGTCCGGCAGGCCAAGGCCTTCTTCGGCATAAAGGTTTTCCGGTTCCACCTGCAGCATTTCGATCACCTGAATGGAGCTTTGCAGGTATTCGTCCTGCGAGACCGTCTTGTCCGAAAGCTCCCATCCGGTGAGAAAAGCCTGCATCATCAGGTCGCGCACAGAGATGCGCGGCAGGGTCGGGTCCATAACCATAGGTATTTCCTTCTTCCTTTAGTTTGTCCCTGCTGACCAGTATACGTCAAAGGCTTATGCAAGTCAACAGTTTAATTGTGAATTTTTTGTAGGTTCGTTCAAATATATCCAGACTTAACAGACGGAAAAGGCAAAAGTGTCTCCCAGCCATTCCACTGCCAGTTCCACCCAGTGATGCCGGTGGCGGCTGGGCTGGTCCACCTCTGCCGTGCTGATGCTGGTACCGTGCACCCCCTTTTCAAACAGATGCGCCTCGCATGGCACACCCGCCCGGTGCAGAGCGTTCACCAGCATCAGGGTGTTCTCCACCGGAACGGTGGCATCCTCCATGGTGGTCCATACGAACACCGGCGGCATCTGCGGCGTGATCTTATCCTCCAGCCCGAACACCTGCTGTGCCGCCGGGTCGGCGCTGCCCGCCAGCTGCACAAAGCTGCCGCGGTGGGCATACTGCCCTGCCGTGACCACCGGATAGCCCAGAATGACCGCATTGGGCCGGGGCTGGGCCGCTTCGCCGGGAATGTCCAGCACAGCACCGGAAAGGGCCAGGTGGCCGCCCGCTGAAAAGCCGCACACGGCAATTTTTTCCGGCAGGATATGCCACTGGGCCGCGTGCTGCCGCACAAGACCGATAGCCTCGGCCAACTGGCGCAGCGGCATGTAGCCCTTTGCCTTTTCGCAGATGGCGTAGTCCAGCACAGCGGTGTGGTACCCCGCCGCCGCAAACTGCAGCGCCACCGGGTCGCCCTCGCGGGCACTCACATGGGTATAGCCGCCGCCGGGCACCACCAGCACCAATGGCCGGTCAAGCACATTCGGCATCCGCTCACAGCAATCACGCAGATAAACGGTCAGCGTCCCACCGCCGGCCAGTTCCAGCTGTTTCAGCTGCATGATATTTCCTCCTTTTACAGCATCCTTTGCGGTTCATTATAGCACAAAACGAACCATTTTTTAAACTTTTTATGAAAGCCCTTGATTTTTGCTTTTTGTCGGTGTATATTAGCACTCGAAAGTTACGAGTGCTAAGTATTCAAAAGCAATATCCTATTCCGAGTGCTTGGTGCCGAATACAGATAAAAAGAGGTTTTGCATTATGGCTAAGAAAGAATTTCAGGCTGAAAGCAAAAAGCTGATGGATATGATGATCAACTCCATCTACACCAATAAGGAAATTTTCCTGCGCGAGCTGATCTCCAACGCATCGGATGCCATCGATAAGCTCTATTATAAGAGCCTGACCGATCCTTCTGTGGGCATGAACAAGGGCGATTTCCGCATCCTCATCACCCGCGATCAGGAGAACCGCATCCTGACCATTGAGGATAACGGCATCGGCATGACCAAAGAGGAACTTGAGCAGAATCTGGGCACCATTGCTCACTCCGGTTCTCTGGATTTCAAGAAGGACAACAAGGACGAGAACATCGATATCATCGGCCAGTTTGGTGTCGGCTTCTACTCCTCCTTCATGGTAGCCGATAAAGTCACCGTCATTTCCAAGGCTTATGGCTCGGATGAAGCATGGCAGTGGGAGTCCTCCGGTGTGGACGGCTACGAAATGACCCCCGCCCAGAAGGACACCGCAGGCACCCAGATCATCCTGCACATCAAGCCGGATACTGAGACGGACCACTACGACAACTTCCTCGATGAGTACGGCATCATGGCCATCGTGAAGAAGTACAGCGACTATGTGCGCTATCCCATCCAGATGGAGCGCCAGCACGAGCGCCAGAAGCCGGAACCCGATCCTAAGCCGGAGGATTATAAGCCCGAATGGGAGACTTACACCGAGCTGGAAACTCTGAACAGCATGGTGCCCATCTGGAAAAAGCAGAAGAGCGAAGTGACCGACGAGGAGTACGCGAACTTCTATAAGGAAAAGTTTGGCGATTATACCGACCCCGCCCGCGTCATCGTCAGCCGCACCGAGGGCACTGCAAATTATAATGCCCTGCTGTTCGTGCCCAGCCACCGTCCCTACGACTTCTACACCAAGGATTATGAAAAGGGTCTGGCCCTGTACGCATCCGGCGTGCTCATTATGGAGAAGTGCGCCGACCTGCTGCCCGATTACTTCAGCTTCGTCAAGGGCATTGTGGACAGTCAGGATCTGAGCCTGAACATCAGCCGCGAGATGCTGCAGCACACGAGAGAGCTGAAGGTCATCGCCGCCAACCTCGAAAAGAAGATCAAGGCCGAGCTGGAGCGCATGCTGAAGGACGACCGTGAGAAATATGAGACATTCTATGCCGCCTTCGGCCGCCAGCTGAAGTTTGGCCTCGTCTCGGACTACGGCATGCACAAGGACCTGCTGCAGGATCTCGTGGAGTTCCGTTCCGACAAAGAGGGGAAGGACATCACGCTCAAGGAATACTGCAACGCCATGCCCGAGTCCCAGAAGCACATTTACTTTGCCACCGGCGACAGCGCAGCGCGCCTTTCGCAGCTTCCGCAGACCCAGCTGCTGCGTGAACGCGGCTTTGATGTGCTGCTCATGACGGAGCAGGTCGACACGTTCATTCCGCAGACGCTCAATACCTACGCCGAGCATGAGTTCCGCAACATTCTGACCGACGACCTCGACCTTGCAACCGAGGAGGAGAAAAAAGCCGCCGAGGAGAAGGCCAAAGCCTTCCAGTCCGGCGTGGACTTCCTGAAGGAGAGCCTCGGTGAGAAGGTCAAGGACGTACGCGTTTCGACGGAGCTGGGCAGCCATGCCGTAACTATGGTCCCGGACGGCGGCATGAGCTTCGAGATGGAGAAGTACATGCACACGGTCGATCCGTCGTCCGATTATCACTGCGGCCGCATTCTGGAGGTCAACCCGGAGCATCCGCTGCTGCAGCGTCTGTCCGAGAACAGGGAATCCGATCCGGAGCGCGCCAAAAAGCTGGCTGAGCTTCTCTACGATCAGGGCCTGCTGATGGCAAACCTCCCGCTCGAAGACCCGACGGCCTATACGGATCTCGTCTGCGAGCTGATCGGCTGAGCCAAGTCCATCTCTGCGTAAAGCGCGAAACAGAATATGCTCCCTCTATGAGAGACAGTGAAGTAAAGATCACCATCCTCATATGGGGAGCATTTCTATGCCGCACACGGAAAAGCTGCGCGCAGCCGCATCCCGGTCTTATCCATCCCGCTCCGTGAAAAACGGCTGCAGCTCCTGCCACAGACCGATGGCGCAGCGGCAGCCATGTGCCGCTGCGTGCGCCAGCTTCTGCCGGAGCGACTCCGGCGTGTCAAAGTAGCGCAGGCCTGCCGGGCTTTTCTCGCAGCTGCACAGCGCGGCCGGGAGCATGCCGCCGGGATAGGGGAGCGGCGGGGCCGGAAGCTCTGCCGCCCACGGCGTCAGCTCCAGCGCCCAGCCGTTCGGGAAGCGCCGCTCCGCCGACCGGACAAAGCCGTCCCATGCATTGCAGGGCCGCAGGCAGGAGAGGACCGGCAGCGCTTCCGGCGCAAAGGCGTGATAAGCCGCGGGCAGCAGCATCGGGGCATTTCCGAGCCGCCGCTGCAGGCCCTGCGCCACGGCGCGGTGCACGGGG